>Ga0155960_1203_pt2 | contig 15345 bp, 17 predicted proteins | sample RifCSPlowO2_02_FD_107614 | JGI IMG/M metagenome (GOLD analysis project Ga0155960, IMG submission 107614) | candidate division NC10 bacterium RIFCSPLOWO2_02_FULL_66_22
CCGCCTGACCCACAGCGTCCTGCAAGCGACGGAAATGGGGTCAGGCTTTTGTAATTTGCTATTTGCGAATCGGCGGGCGAAGGGCCGTGAGCCGTGAATATTTGGATAGAGCGAATCTGCGAAATCTGCGTAATCTGCGGATAAGTTCTTGCCTCCGAAGTTCCCTCTTCGCAGAAAAATCTGCGGTTACATGAGCTGGAGCTGGACGCGGCGGCCCTCCTCGGCGGAGAGGTACGCGGCGTAGATCACCTCGATGCAATCCGCGGCCAACGACAAGCCGGCCAGCGGCTGGCGTCCCTCCCGGATGGCGTCCACGAAGTCCCGCATCTCCTGGGGATAGCCGCGGAACCAGTCCTCGTCCGGGCTGGGGAAGGACCAGCCCGCCTTGGTCTCCAGCTTCTCCGTGAAATACTCATCGCCGAAGATGGCGCCGTCGGGGGCGTAGGCCTGCACGGCCGTGTTCTGGGCCAGGTTCGCGTGCAGGACCGCGTTGGTCATGTACACGCTGACCTTTTCCTGCAGCCCGCCGAGCCCGGCATCGGTCACGCTGACGACGGCCCTGGTCCCGTCGTCGAAGGCGATGAGGATGCTGCCCCAGTTCTCGACGTCCTCGGGATCGGCCGGAATCCATTTCTGCTGCCCGCGCCGGGCGGTCTCCAGGCGCATGAGGGGCGCCACGTCCGCCACCACCGACACCGGGCGGATGGGACGGCCGTGATTCACCTGCCCCTCGAAGGCCTTGAGATGCAGGACCGCTCCAACCGGGTGCACCCCCATGCGGAGGAGGGTGCCGCCGCCGGCGTGCCGCCACTGTCGGGAATAGGGAGAGTGGGAGCCGGAATGATTCTCCTCCGCCCGCAGATCCAGGATCGCTCCCCCCGAGACCTGGATGAGGCGTCGGAGCTTCTCGACCGGCGGCGCATAGACCCAGTTCTCGGCATATCCCAAGGTCACGCGGTTCCGGCGGACCGCCTCCAGCACGGCGGCAACGTTCTTCCGGGCACCGGCGCGCATCTTCGCCCGCGGGACCCGGTCGCCGATCGGCTCGGGATCGCCCGGCTCGCCGAAGTAGCCGGTCAGGGGTTTCTCGACGATCACGTGCTTGCCGGCCTCGGCGGCCTGGATGGCGAAGGCATGGTGCAGGGCGTTCGGCACGCACAGGTCCACCGCGTCCACGTCCTTCCGGTCCAGCAGGGCGGCGAGGTCCGTCGTGACGAACGGAATCTCGAAGCGGCGCGCGCACGCCTCGGCACTCTCGCGGCTCTGCGAGCAGATCCCGGTGACCTGGACCCGCGTACCCCGCAGCGCGGCGAGGTTCTGCAGGTGAACGGTCGCCCCGTACCGCGCGCCCACCATTCCGATCCGGACCACATCCATGGTTTTCCCTCCGGGTAATGCGGATTCCATCCGCGTGAAAGGATTCGGTCCCGCGTCCGGGTCGGGCACTGCTGACCGGGTCGGGTGAAGCGACCTTGACCGTCCAGGGACCCCCGTGTACAGTCACGACAGACATCCCATTCTGTCATCGCCGTGAGACGAGGCCGGGATGGAACCGATCTTCTTCACCTACCTCAACGGTCCGGACATCGAGAAGCTGGCGATGACCGACGGGGAGATTCTCTCGGCGGTCGAGGTCGGGCTGCGTGCCCAGGGAGAGGGCCAGACGGTCATCGAGCCCCGCGTCCACCTCACCCCAGATCCCTCGTTTCACGGACACTTCAACATCCTCCGTGGCTATGTGGGCCCGCTGGGCCTGGCCGGGGTGAAGATCGTCGGGGATTACGTGGACAATTACACCCGGGGTCTGCCGTCCGAGATGGCCCTGCTGAACCTGTTCGACCCGCGGACCGGGATGCCCGTGGCCCTCCTGGATGCGACGGCGATCACCGAGATGCGTACCGGGGCGACGACAGCCCTGGGCGCCAAGTATCTGGCCCGCCGGGAGAGCAGGGTGCTGGGACACATCGGCGCCCGGGGCACCGCCTACTGGAACGTCCGGCTGCTGGACAGGCTGTTCGCCTTCGAAGAGATCCGGGTGCACTCCCGCCGCCCCGAGAGCCGCGAGGCCTTCGGCGCGCGCCTGTCCGCCGACCTCCGCAAGTCCGTCGAGGTGGTCGGGGACTGGGAGACCTGCGTGCGGGGCGCGGACATCGTGGTGGAGGCCTCGCGCCTGCGCGAGCCGACCCCCCTGCTGAGGACCGAGTGGATCGAACGGGGCGCCACGGTGATCCCGTATGGGACCATGAGTGCGGTCGAGCTGTCGCTCACCGACATCATGGACAAGATCGTCGTGGACGACTGGGGGCAGTGCAAGGCGGGGAAGTTCGGGGCGCTGCGGGCACACGTGGAGACGGGGAGAGTGTCCGAGCAGACGCTGCACGGCGAACTCGCAGAGATCGTCGCCGGCCGGAAGCCGGGACGAGAGCGGGCGGACGAGACCATCCTCTTCTGGCACCGGGGTCTCAGCCTGAGCGATATCGCCCTGGGCCACGCCATGCTGGAGAAGGCCCGGGCATCGGGCATCGGCCAGCAGCTTCGGTTTGCGTGAGCGGAGGCATGATCGCCTGCGCGCGAATGTACGCGGTCTCGCCGCCGTCCTCGGCGGCGTGGCGCCGCCTGTTCGAATGGGTGGCGGCCCGGGCCCAGGTGGCCATGGAGGTCATTGACCACCCCTACCCCGCCGCGCTGGAAGCGCTCTGGGAACGGGAGGACATGGGCTGCGTCTTCATGTGCGGCTTCCCGTATGCCAGACGTGACAGGCGCCCGCAGTTGATCGGCGCACCCGTTCCATCGCCGGCCCGGTACGGGGGCCGGCCGATCTATTTCACCGACTTCGTGGTCCGGGCGGAGAGTCCCTATCAAAGCCTCGAAAACACCTTTGGCGGGCGGTTCGCCTACACGACCGAAGGGTCCCACTCCGGCTACAACGCCGCACGGCACCACTTGTTGGCCCACCGCACGACCAACCGCCAGGCACTCTACGCCGAGGTCGTTGGGCCGCTCATCACGCCGCGGCGGGCCGTGGAGGCAGTCCTCGGAGGGAACGCCGATGTTGCCCCGGTGGATAGCTACTCGCTCGACCTGATGCGCCGGCACACGCCGGATCTCGTGGCGGGCCTGCGAGTGGTGGCGTCCACGATGGCGGCCCCGATCCCTCCGATCGTTGCTTCCCCGGGAGTCCCTGCGGAAATCTGTGCCCGCCTGACGGAAGCCGTGCTGTCGGTCCACCGCTCGCCGGAGCTCTCCGCTCTTCGAGAGACCCTCCTGCTCTCCCGCTTCGAACCCGTCCGGCCGGCAGACTACGAGGTGCTGGTCGAGCGCTCGCGGGTTGCCGAAGAGGCGGGATACCCTCGCATCGCCTGACCGAGGGACCGGGGACTGAGGACGGGGGACGGCCCTGTCAGGGTATCGGATCAGACCGGCCGGCGACAAGCTCCTGGATCTGTCGCAGGGTGACATGACCGAGAAGCCGCCCCTCCTGATCCACCACAGCCAGGCTTTCCCCATTCAAGGCCAGTATTGCGGACAATGCCTCCTTGACTGTGGCATCCTCGGGAATCGAGGCGCAGGGACGCGGGGGCGAGGCGTGCGTGTCGGTGCGCATGACTTCGCGCACGGTCACCAGGGCGAGCCGTTTGAGGGCGCGATCGGTCCCGACGAACTCCTCCACGAAGGCGTTCGCCGGACGGGCCAGGATCTCGTCCGGCGTGCCGTACTGGACGAGTCGCCCGTCCCGCAGGATGGCGATCCGATCGCCCATCTTGATCGCCTCGTCCACGTCGTGCGTCACGAAGACGACCGTCTTGCGGATCGCCTTCAGAATCTTCAGGAACTCGTTCTGCAACCGACCGCGCGTGATCGGATCGATGGCGCCGAAGGGCTCATCCATGAGCATGACCGGCGGATCACCGGCCAGGGCGCGGGCGACACCGACCCGCTGCCGCTGTCCACCCGAGAGTTCGCGCGGATACCGCGTGCGATGGATCGCCGGATCCATGCCGACCAGGGTGAGCATCTCGTCCACCCGCGCTGCGATCCGCGCGGCCGGCCAACCGACCAGCCTGGGGACGGTCGCGATGTTCTCTGCGATCGTCATGTGGGGGAACAGGCCGATCTGCTGGATGACGTATCCCATGCGGCGGCGAAGCGCGACCGGGTCCATCCCGGTGACATCCTCGCCGCCCACCACGATGCGGCCGCCGGTCGGCTCCACCAGCCGGTTGATCATCTTCAGCGTGGTGGTCTTGCCGCAGCCCGACGGGCCGATCAGGACGCAGGTCTGGCCGGCCGGAACCTCCAGGCTCAACTGGTCCACGGCGGGCGTAGCCTGCCCGGGGAAGATCTTGGTCAGCGATTTCAGGCGGATCATGACGATCCCGACCGCATGCCCCTGGGGGTCAGGGCCCGCTCCAGGCGGTGGAAGAGGAGCTCGGTTCCGATGGCGAGCAGGGCGATCGGGACCGCCCCGAGCAGGAGCAGCGGGAGCTGCATCAGGGCGATCCCACTGGTGATGAAGTCCCCCAGGCCCCCTCCGCCTATGAAGGCGGCCAACGTGGCGCCGGCTACCACCTGGACTGCGGCGGTCCGGACGCCGGCCGAGATCACCGGCAGGGCGACGGGCAGCTCGATCTTTGCCATCACCTGCAGGCGAGTCATTCCCATTCCCACGGCCGATTCGACCGCATCCGGGTCCACCTGCCGGATGCCGACGTACGCATTGATCAGGATCGGCGGAATGGCCAGCAGCGTCAGTGCCACCAGCGAGGGCAGGAAGCCCGTCCCCAGGACCGGCAGCATGATGGCCAGGACGGCCAGGCTGGGGACGGTCCGGCCGATATTCGCTGCATTGATGGCGAGAAGCGCCGCGCGGGGAGATCGGCTGAGGAGGATCCCCAAGGGGATCGCCAGGATCGCGGCGATCGACAGGCCGCTGCCACTCAGCGTGAGATGGGTGACGAGCGCATCGCGGAACAGCTTCGGATGGCTGAGGAGATAGGCCCAAGCCGCTTCAACCACGGGGCACCCCTACGCCTCCCGGCTGGCGCGCAGGCGACGTTCGAGCCGGGACAGGCCGGCGTCCGCGCCGACCGCCATGGCGGACGCCAGGCCGGCGCCGACCACGATCTTGGCCGGGAAGTCCTGGGCGATTCCGGTGAAGATCAGCGTCCCCAGCCCCCCCGCGTTGATATACGCGGCGATGGTCGCGATGCCGACGACTGTGACCGTGGCGATCCGCAGGCCCGCGATGATGATCGGCATGGCCAGCGGCAGTTCGATGGTCACGAGGAGCTGCCAGGAACTCATCCCCATTCCCAGCGCCGCCTCCACCACGTCGGCCGGCACCTCGCGTAATCCGGTGGCGATGTTCCGGATCAGGATCAGCAGTGAATAGGCGACCAGGCCGATGATGGCGGGCACGCGCCCGAGACCGACCAGCGGGATCAGCAGGGCAAACAGGGCCAGGCTGGGAATCGTGTACAGGAGGGCCGTGATCCCCATGATGGGGGGATAGACCCGCGGCTGGCGGCTGGCCCAGATCCCCACGGCGAACGAGATCAGGAACGCCACGGAGACGGATACCACGACCAGGACCGCGTGCTCCCAGGTCGCCTGGCCGATGTCATCCAGATGGGTCAGCGCCCACCGCATGGCGTGCCTTTCGGATGGGGATTAGCCCGGCAGCGCCGAGCGGACCGCTGCCAGGAATCTCCCGGACGTGATCAGCTCCTGGATTCGTTCCACGTCCGGGCCGATCACGCGATCCTCGTCCAGGGGTTGCACGACCTCACGAAGCACCGTGTACGCGGTGCGTGTGCCGCGTCCCAGGCGGAGACTGTCCCGCAGATCCACCGCCTGGGCGGCGACCATCAGTTCGATGGCCAGGATGGCGGTCAACCCCGCGACGATCTCCCCGGCCTTGCGGACCGTGAGCGGGGCCATGGTGGCGTGGTCCTCGACACCCTCGGACACGGGCAGGAAGTCCAGCGAGGCGGGATTCGCCAGGTGCCGGATCTCCGCCCGCAGGGCCGTGAGCGTCTTTTGGAGCGTCGCGAACCCGGTCCGGGTTCCTCCGTACGGCGAGAGGAAGAGCGGCAGGCCGCTCGCGGCGGGGGACATCAACTGGATGACCCGGCCGGTCGCAAGGCTGGCGACCTGCGCCAGGGCCAGGCCCAGCAGGTCGAATCCCAGGGCCAGGGCGGGCACGTGAAAGTTCCCGGTGGACAGGATGGCCCCGTCATCCGGGAGCACCAGGGGGTTGTCGCCCGCAGAGTTCAGCTCGATCTCGACGCTCTCCTGGGCGAAGGCGATGGCGGCCTGGGCGGCTCCGTGGACCTGCGTCACGCAGCGGAAGCTCAGGGGGTCCTGGACGGAGCGCGCCGTCCCGGCGTCCGAGAGGTCGCTTCCCTCCAGAATCGCACGGAGCCGAGAGGCAACCTCTCCCTGTCCGGGGGCGGGGCGCGCGGCCTGGACGCGAGGGTCGAGGGGGCTCAGATTCCCCCGGAAGCCCTCGAGGCTCAACCCCGCCGCGACGGTGGCGACCTCGAGCGCCGCCAGCGCATCCCAGAGGACGAGCGCCCCGTGTCCGACCGAGGCCGCGTTGGAACTCACCAGGGCGAGCCCGTCCTTCGGCCCGAGAGCGACCGGATGCAGGCCGGCCCGGCGGAGGGCTTCGTCGCCGGGCAGGCGTGCCCCCCGGTACTCCGCCTCTCCCAGTCCGATCAGGGGAAGGGACAGGTGGGCCAACTGGGGCAGGTCGGCTGCCCCGATGGATCCAACAGAGGGCACCACCGGGTGCACGCCGGCGTTCAGCATGGCCACCAGGGTGTCGAGGATCTCCGGGGTGATGCCCGATCCGCCGGTCGCCATGGCATTCGCCCGCGCCACCAGCATGGCCCGCACGACATCCGTTCCGAATCGCGGGCCGACCGCGACGCTCCGACTCAATAGCACCCGGCGCTGCAAGTCCGGCAGGTCCTCAGCGGCGAGGCGCACGTCTTTGCTGGCGCCGAGGCCGGTCGTCACCCCGTAGATCGGCCGGTCCTCTTTGGACAGGCGCTCGACGACTTGGCGCGCTGCCCGCACCCGCGCCCGTGCCTCAGGACTCAGTTGGACCCGCGCGCCTTCCCGCGCGACCCGGACGACACCCGCCAGGTCGAGGCCCTGCCCGCGGAGAATGAGGGCGTCCGCCGTCATGGACATGGGGCGCCTCGGTGTTCCGATGGTTGCGGCATCTCTGCGATCGATTCCCCGGCTACGCTGCCCCTTACTTCAGAATGCCCTTCTTCTTGAGGAAGTCCCTGGCCACATCCTTGGGCTCTTCCTTGCTGCCGATCACCCGATAATTCAGCGCCGACATGGTGGCACTGTCGAGGAGCGCGCTGACTTCGTTGAGCGCTTCGGCGGCCTTGGGATTCTCCGCCAGGGCCTGCATGCGGATCACCGGGGCCACGTGGTAGGGCGGCCACAGCTTCTTATCGTCGTCCAGCAGCGCCAGCTTGTATTGGAAGATCTGTCCATCGGTGGCGTAGGCGTTGACCACGTCAATCTGCTTGTTCGTGAGCGCCGCGTAGCGCAGGTCGGGGGCGGCGAACTGCACGTGCTCGGCGAATTCCATGCCGTACACCGCCCTGAGGCCCGGGATGCCATCCTTGCGGTCGCGCCACTCCGGCCCGGTACCGATCTTGAGCTGCCTGGACACTTTGGCCAGGTCGGACAGGGTCTTGAGGTTGAACTTGGCGGCCATCTCGGGGGGCACGGCCAGGACGTAGGTATTGTTCATCGGCGCCTGGTTGAGCCAGGTCACCTTGAACTGCTGCTCGTAGTACTGCTTGACCTTCTGATACACCGCCTGGGCATCGGTCATGACCTCCGCCTTCACGACGTTCACCAGGGCGGTGCCGGTGTATTCCGGGTACATGTCAATCTCGTTGCTGATCAGGGCCTGGTGCGCGATCAGGGTCCCCCCCATGTTCAGCTTGCGTTCCACCTTGATCCCCCGGGCCTCGAGGGCCTGGCCGTACAGCTCGCCCAGGATGAGCTGCTCGGTGAAGTTCTTCGAACCGATGCGGATGCCCGCGGCCTCCGTGAGCCCGGGTGTTCCCAGCGCAATCAGGATGGCCAGCGCGAACCCGACGATGGAGCAGCGCTTTCGTGCATGCATGGCTTCCCCCTCCCCCGTTTTGCGATGCTCTTCACAACCCTCCCGAACAGTCGCGGATATGTACCACCCTAAAGAATGGGCCGTCAAGGAAACCTCTTCCGGATCATCGGCGGGTGCATTCTAGCGTGGTGGAGAGGGACACGGGGGTTCGCCCCTCGAGATTTGTAGTGGCCGATCGGGCGATGGTCGAGTATATTCGCCCGCGAATTCGGGCGAATCCTGGGTGGAGGCTCGCCGCTTTCCCTTGGGGGACCTATGGGGATACAGGACTCCGGCGCCAGCCCGGCCGAGGAAGGAACGGCTCTCACGGCCTATGCCAGCGATGAGGCCATGCTGCGAAAGCGGCTGGCTCCTGGAACCGTTGACGCACGTTCTTTCCAACGGCCGGTGTCGCGGTGCGAGATCTCGCAGTGCCAAGGGATGTGCTGTTACGATGGGGTCTACGTGAGCGAGGAATCGGCGGCCGTGATCACCGCCCTGGCCGAGCGACACGCCGATTTCTTCGCGCGCCTTGGACTGGACCTTCCCCAGCGGGTGATCGTGGAGGGGGAATGGAGGGGGAAGAGGGGGGGCCTGAAAACGGCAGTCAGAGCCAGGGATTTCTCCGCAACGGTCGAGGGATACCCGGCCCACTTCGGGAACACGGCCTGCGTCTTCCTGTCCCGGGATGGGCGCTGCGCGTTGCAGCTCCTGTCGGAACATGAGGGCCGTCACCCCTGGTACTACAAGCCGGTGAAATGCTGGCTGCATCCCATCACGATCGAGGGGGACGGGCACAGCGTGCTTGTCCTGCACAGCCGGGAGACGGATCCGTACCGGCTCCCGGGCTACGACGGGTTCGTATCCACCATTTTCTGCGGACGAACCTGCCCTGGGGAAGCACCGGCCTCTACGGCGTTGGCCAAAGAGCTCACCTTCCTGTCGCGGATCGTCGGTCGGGATCTCCTGGTGGAGATGTAGGGCGGGTCCGCTCAGGCGGTCAGCGGTCAGTCGTCAGCGAATGGGCGTAAACTCGAAGGGGAGAAAGTTCTTCGCCTCGTCGTATCTCTTCAAGAGCGCCTTCCTGTCCTCCGCAGCCAGAGCCACCAGGCCGTACCGGTAGCTCTCGTCATCCTGCAATTCATCCGAAAGTTTCTCGCCTTCCCTGACCAGGATCTCGACGAAGGCCTCCGGAAACCGCCGCTCCAACCGCCCGACGTCCTCCGCCGAGGGAATCCGTCGCACAACCCCGTTTTCAAATGTCCGCATCACGAAACTTGCTGAAACCAGCCCCCGGTTCCGCTCCGGTCCCCAGACCTCCCTCCCACCGGGGTCCCTCCCCAGGGCCATCTCCAGCTGCATCGCGTACAGGTCTATGCCGTCCACCATTCGATAGAGCGGGGCAAACTGTGAGGACATCCGCCCGTTGATCTCGATCAGCCAGATCGAATCGTCCTCCTCCCGGTAGAAGAACTCGATGTCGAAGAAGGTCCGATCCAACCCGATGTGCTGGATGACCCGCTTGGTAACCTCGGCCATGCGCTCCTGGACGCCGGGCGGAAGGCGGGACGGATATTCGAATCGCTCGAAACTCAGGCTGCCCGGGAAGAAGAAGGAATCCACGACCCCCAGCGGCACCACCTGCCCTCCGTAGGCGTAGCCGTCCAGGGTCACCTGGTGGCCCGAGAGGAGGTCTTCCACGATGAGGGCAGAGCCGGGGATCGCCCGGAAGTTCCCGTCGAGGGTGGAGGCACCCAGGAGCGCATCGAACATGTGCGCGACCGGTGCCAGGCGGAGCCGGGCCTCCGCCACCGCTCGGGCGAGGTCCGGGAAGCTCTCGATGCGCCGCGCCAGGATGGACAGGTAGGATTTGGCCGGCTTGATGAAGACCGGAAACGGCAACGGGAGGTCCGACGGAGCGGGGTCTCGCGAGATATCCAGGGCATGGAATCTCGGGGTGGCCTCGGGAATCACCTCGCGCTGCCGGACGCGCGAGTAGTACTTGTGCTGGCACAGGAAGAGCGACTCGAAGGACGGGGAGGGAAGCCCCAGCGACTCGGCCACCAGCGCCGCCATCATGCAGGCCGGGAAATCATCGATGCCCACCACGGCCTGGAACGCCTCCCGCCGTCCCTGGACCATCCGGATGGTCTCGTTCAGGAACTGTAACCCATCGAAGCCTGGCGCGTGCGTGGCTTCGTCGGTGCCGCGGAATTCCAGGTCGTATGCCCTGCGGATCGCCGGTCGCGAGAAATGGGCCCGGTCGCGGGCCGTGGGGCAGATCACCAGGATGCGTTTCCCCCCGTCGCTCATCCCCTCCGGTCTCCTCTCATGGTCGGCACGGCCCAGGCCGCTGCGCCGGTGAGATCAGCCGCGCCGGGAGAGTGTCACAGCGTCTGGATCGGGTGTCCGGTGTCGGTGGCCCTGGAACCCCTCCCGAGGGCCCAGGCCTCTCGTGGATCCGGGGTGAAGATCTGCTTCACGCCCTTCTCGAAGCGGTTCTTGAGAACATCGTACTGCGGCTTGAGGCTCTGATCCGGGTGACTCCAGGGGTGCCGGAAGCGGATCCCTTGAATGCGGGCCTGGACCATCTCCTTGAGGCAACCGAAACATGGCTGGAGCGTTGTGTAGATCATCCCGCCGGCGACCGGGATGCCAAAGCGGGCGGCCGCCAGCAGGGCATTCTGCTCGGCGTGGACGCAGATACAGATGTCGTACCCGGTGCCCGACTCGAACTTCGGTTTTCCAGACGAGGACTGGACCCGTTCCGCACAGCGGACACAGCCCCCCTCGTCGCAGTTCGGCATGTTCTCCGGGGTTCCATTGTATCCGGTTGAGACGATCCGCCCATCCAGGATCAGGATGGCCCCGACCTTGTAGCCGCGGCAGTTGGCCCGTTCCCGGACGGCATAGGCAATGCCCATGAAGTAGTCGTCCGGCACCGGCCGGCCGGAGATCGGAGGAGCCATCTCTGGTGCTCTCCGACGCGAGGGCGTGGCCATGATTGCCTCCTTTCATGGAGGTTCTCCAAAAAATACGGCGCGACGGAAGCGGTCACCTCCGTCGCGCCCGGGAAACCATGTGACATCCCTGGAAGCAGACGACTCGTGTGCTGCGGGTCGTCCTCGCTCGCGATCCCTCGGGGTCGTGGGGGGGTCTGCCGTGGCAAGGCAGGTGCTACCTACGCGATACCAATGGCCTTGGCGGCGCGCCTGACGTCGCGCGGCTTCACCCAGAGGATCACCCCGTAGCGATCCGCCCCCGCGCAGACGGCGTCGGTGGCGGTGACGTTGATCTTGACCTCGGCCAACTTCGCCAGGAGGTCCGCCAGAGCCCCGACGCGATCCTCACCCTGGATGAGAAACCCCTTCTTTGGCCCCGTGAGCTTCCACCGGGCCTGCTTCGCGGCAGCCTTGAAGGCAACCGGGTCAGCCGGGATGAAGTCCAGTTGGGAGCGCCGACCCTTGGGAAAGGCCGAGAATGCGAGGAGATTGACCCCGGCCGCTTTGAGCTGGGCCAGGGCCCGGGCGGCCTCACCCGGTTTGTCCGGGGTCTCGATGTAGAAGTAGTCCACCAGTTGAATTGTCTCAGCCATGGCGCCCTCCTTTCCTGCATCCCGCAGGCCCAGATTGGAGAGGAAGCATATCCTCCCCAGGCTCTTCCTGGCAAGGGAAATGGCGGCCGAGAGCGGAGAGCCGAGAGCCGAGAGCCACAATACGGGGGTTGGGGGTCAGGGGCTGGGGGCTGGGGAAGAACGGAAACCCGAGCGAAGCCCCAACACCCAGGGCCCAACACGAAAGGCCTGTGGCCCAGGGCGGAGCGCAGAGGCAGGGTTTATGAAGCAGGGCACCGATCCCCGATCCCCGGCCCCAGGCCCCCGACCCCTGCGCCTTTGGGGTAGCCAAATCTGCGTAATCTGCGAAATCTGTGGTTAAATCCGAGTCCAGCGGGGTTGGCTAGGCGGGGCGGGCGGAGCGGATGGCGTTGAACATGGCCAGGATGTTCTCGGGTGGGACCTCGGCCTGGATGTTGTGAACGGAATAGGGGATGTACCCAGGGCCCAGGTCTTGAACGCGCCGGGCAACCTCGGCACGGACCTCCGCGGGCGTCCCCTTGGGTAGCACCTGCTGGCTGTCCACGGCCCCCCAGAAGGCCAGGTGGGGGCCGAACTCGCGCCGCAGGCGAGCAGTGTCCATGTCGGCGGCGGAGACCTGCACCGGGTTCAGCAGTTCGACGCCGACGTCGATGAAGTCCGGGATGATGGCGTACACCGAGCCGCAGCTATGGAACGCGATCCGGGCCCGCGAGCGCTCCCGGAGGAACCGGATCAGGCGGGCCATGCGGGGTTTGAAGATGCGGCGGAACATGTCCGGGGAGATCAGCGGCCCGGTCTGCATCCCGTAGTCATCAGCCAGGTACAGGATGTCCACCGCGTCCCCTACTGCCTTCAGGGTCTCCTCGGCCATGGCGAGCTGGATTTCCAGGCCGCGATCCAGGAGCGCCTCGCAGAACTCCGGGTTCACCTTGAGCTGGATCAGCCAGTTGCCGAAGCCGCACATGAACTGCCCAAGGGAGAAGAGCCGTCCGGGAACGTGGACCACCAGGGCGCAGTCGGTCTTCCGGCGGAGACGCTCCGCCTCCTGCCGGAGACCGGCCACGTCGGTCTGGGCGGGCGAGGGCCACGGGTGGGCATCCAGGTCCGAGAGGCTGAGGTCGTCCTTCTCGAACGGGGCGTGGACAACGTAGTAGTGCCCGCCCGGCGGCCGGCGCCGGACCACACCCCAGATGTCGGTGTACTGGCCCTCGGCGGCGTAGGTCGCCTCGTCAAAGATCCCGCGCTGGCCGGAATCCTCTGCGGTGTGGGCCACGACCAGGCGGAGGTCTACGTCTAGAAGCTCGAAGAGGGCATCGTCCGGCCAGGCCAGGAGGGAGCGCTCCGTCTGAACCCGCACCGGGCCGGGGAGGCCGAGGTGGCGCTTCAGCCGCTGATAGGCGAGGAGGTTGATGCCGCTGGCGGGCGAGCCCCCGAGATCCACGGGAAAGCGATCCGGAATTTCGTGGTTGAGAACGGCCAGCACCCGATCCCGATGAGTGAGCGGACTCATGCGGCATTCTCCTGCGGATGTGTACTCAGTCTGAGGGGACACGATACGCCGCCGCTCACGGCCGGTCAAGCGTCCGGGTCGCGCCGATCATCTTTGTTCGGCATTCCAGTCCAAGGCATGCCGGTGATTTCTCCGGGCAGAGGAGAGGAGTGAAAGCCAGCAGGCCGAACGCCCTCCCCGCGCAAAGACATGGACGGCCTGGCAGACGCTCTGGTATGGTAACACGCACTTTCGGGCCGCCCAACGGACTTTGCCCACATGTCATGAAGGAGGAACCAATGGTGGAGGAACGGGAGATCGCGGGCTGGCGTTACAAGAAGGGAGTGCTGGACAAGAAAACGGCAGCGCTGTGTTACCTGGCGGCCAATCTTGCCGTGGGAAATACCGTCTGAGCGCCCCGCGACCTCGCGGGCGCGAGGAAGGCCGGGGCCACCGAGGACGAGATCAACGAGGCGATCAGCTTTGCGATCCGGGCCAACGCCGCCAAGGTGCATGGGGACATCCTGCACGTCCTGAGAAAGGCCGAGGAGAAAGGCGCTGTCAGGGGCTGAGCGGTGGTGGGGTGGCGCATTCAACCCATGAAAGTCGGAGCGATGATACGATGGCTGACCAGATTGCAGTGGGGATGACCTTCGAGAAGACGCTCACGGTGACTGAGGTCCTGACGGCGGGGCAGCTTCATCGGCGTGGCATGTATGTCCTGTCCACGCCCGAAATGATCCGGCTCGTCGAGCACTGTGCCCTGGAAGGGGTGCAGCCGTTCCTGCAGTCCAACCAGAACACCGTCGGGACCCGGGTGGACGTGCGCCACCTGGCGGCGACGCCCATGGGGATGCAGGTCACGGCCCGCTGCACCCTGGTGGAGATCGACCGCCGCCGGCTGGTCTTTCAGGCCGAGGTCCACGACGAGCTGGAGAAGGTCGGCGAGGGGACCCACGAACGCTTCATCGTGGATGCCGAGAAGCAACTGGCGCGCATCCAGGAGAAGCTAGGGCGCTGGAAGGCACCCGCCTGAGAGATCGAATAGCAAATTATCAAGGCCTGACCCCAATGTACTGACGGGGGCGCGCGCTTCTGCCATACGATTATCAGCGTTTGACCCCGAGCGCTCGAGGACAGGCATAGGCGACGAAGAAGCGACGGGCTTGCCAGCAGGGGATTCCCTTGACAAAGATGAGGCCTTTCCGTAGCTTTCCACGCGAGCGGTCGGCTGTTGATCGGCTCCCCGGAGTGCGTGTCGCCGGGAGCCATGGGACCTGCCCGGGGACGCGACCAGCTCTTGAACCCTGAGGCAGCCGCTGAGGCTCGTCGAGCATGAGCCGCTTCGGGCGAATTAGACAGGTCTGTCTACTTCGTTAGCCCAACGAAGGCCCGCGTGGTTGGCTTGGTTGGCAAGACCGGAGGATAGGGGCAGAATCCGGGACAGGGAGGTGGTCACGTGACGCAGCTCCTCAAGAAAGCCTTCGATCAGGCATCGCAGCTTCCTCCGGAAGAGCAGGACTCGCTCGCCAAGTGGCTCTTGGAGGAGATTGCCTCAGAAAGGCGCTGGGAGGAGGCATTTCGCGCGTCCGCCGATCGGCTCAAGGCGCTGGCCGAGGAGGCGCTCCAGGAGGCCCGTGAGGGGCGCACCGAGGAACTCGATCCGGATCGGCTGTGAACTCACGTATCACGCGCCGGTTCCGGAGGGCATTTGTCGAGCTCCCGGATGACGTGAAGGAGCAGGCGCGCGATGCCTACAGGCTCTTCCGCGGCAATCCACACCATCCAAGCCTTCGGTTCAAGCAGGTCCATCCCACGGATCCGGTCTACTCGGTGCGCATCGGCCTCGGCTATCGAGCGGTTGGCATCCGAGAAGACGACACGATCTACTGGTACTGGATCGGCAGCCACGCAGAGTACAATCGCCTCATCTCGTAGTGGCTAACAAGGCGCTGCACCGGACGGCTATTCCGCTAAGCTCCAGAGCGGCAGGTGAGCTTGGCCGTTAGGCCGGTCCACACTATCGGCGTCCATTCAACGAGGCGCTATCATGGACAAGGTTGAGGTCGAGTATGTCGATCTCGCCGCTTGAATACCTGCGTCATATCCTGGGTGAGGCCG
>Ga0155960_1160_pt1 | contig 15341 bp, 15 predicted proteins | sample RifCSPlowO2_02_FD_107614 | JGI IMG/M metagenome (GOLD analysis project Ga0155960, IMG submission 107614) | candidate division NC10 bacterium RIFCSPLOWO2_02_FULL_66_22
GCGAGTCTTTGCGATCTTGGCGGTCTTGGCGGTGAAATTTTTGGCCTGAGACGAATCACGATTGGCGAGGACCCGGACAAAACGGACCATGGGAAAAGAACTGCTCTTCGAGATCGGGACAGAGGAAATCCCCTCCGGCTACCTGCCGCCGGCGCTGGAGGACCTGAAGGCGGTGGCGAGCCGCCTGCTCCAGGAGCACCGACTGACCTTCGCCGGCATCCGGACCCTGGGGACGCCGCGGCGGTTGACCCTGTGCGTGGACGGGCTGGCGGAGAAACAGGCCGACGCGCGCCGCGAGGTGATCGGCCCCACCCGGGCCGTGGCCTACGATGCCGAGGGAAAGCCGACCCGGGCCGCCGAGGGCTTCGCCCGCGCCCAGGGGGTCCCGGTCGAGCGGTTGCAAGTCCGGGCGCTGGACCGCGGGGAATACATGATGGCCGTCCAGGAGGAGCGGGGTGCTCTCACCCCCGAGGTCCTGCTGACACTTCTGCCCAAGATCCTGGCCTCGCTGTCCTTCCCCAAGTTCATGCGCTGGGGTGATGGGACGTTCCGGTTCGTCCGGCCCATCCGGTGGCTGCTCTGCCTCTACGGGGGCAAGGTCGTCCGGGTCGCCATCGAGGGGCTCAACCTGAAGGCCGATGCCAAGACGTACGGCCACCGCTTCCTCTCCCCGCGCGGCGTCCGGGTGCGCAGCTTCCAGGAGTACCTGGAGAAGCTGGAGGAAAAATTCGTCATCGTGGACCAAAATCGCCGGCGGGAGATCGTCCGGAAGCTGGCGGTCGAGGCGGCCGCCACGGTGAAGGGCCAGGTGGTCCTGGATGACGACCTGGTGGAGACGGTCACGCACCTGGTGGAGTTTCCCACCGTGGTCTGCGGTTCCTTCCGGCGGGAGTACCTGGAGCTGCCGCGGGACGTCATCATCACGCCCATGCGGAAGCACCAGCGCTACTTCCCCGTGGTGGATGCCGCCGGGAACCTGCTGCCGCATTTCGTGGCCATCTCCAACATGCGGGCGCGGGACATGGAGCTGATCCGCCAGGGGAACGAGCGGGTCCTTCGCGCCCGGCTCAACGACGCCGAGTTCTTCTACCGGGACGACCGCAAGGTGCCCCTGGCCGAGCGGGTCGGCCGCCTCCAGGACATCATCTTCCAGGAAAAGCTGGGGACGATGCACGACAAGGTGCAGCGGGTGCGGGAGCTCGCCGCCTTCATCGCGGACCGGGTGGACCCCGCCTGCCGGAGCATCGCGGAACGGGCCGCCCATCTCTGCAAGGCGGACCTGGTCACCACCATGGTCAAGGAGTTCCCCAATCTCCAGGGGACCATGGGCCGGGAGTACGCCCGGCTCTCGGGCGAACCGCCGGAGGTCTGCCAGGCGATCGAGGAACACTACCTGCCGCGCTTTGCCGGCGACAGGCTGGCGGAATCCAATGCCGGGGCCGTGGTGGGCCTGGCGGATCGCCTGGATTCCATCGTGGGCTGTTTCGGCGTCGGCCTCATGCCCACCGGGTCGGAGGATCCCTACGCCTTGCGCCGGGCGGCCCTGGGCGTGGTGCAGACCATCCTGCACCGGGGCCTCCGGGCCTCCCTGGGCGAGCTGGTGGACCGCGCCCGCGCGGCCTTTGGGGGCCGGCTGGATCAGGCCGCCGACAAGATCCGGCGGGAGGTGGTGGACTTCTTCCGCGGCCGGACCCAGGGGGTGTTGGTGGACCGGGGGCTGCCGCCGGACGTCGTCGAGTCGGTGCTGGCCGCCGGATCCGACGACGTCGTGGATGCGGCGCGGCGCGCCGAGGCGCTGGCGGTGATGCGGCGGGAGGCGGACTTCGGCGAGCTGTCGGCCGCCTTCAAGCGCGTGGTGGGCATCATCCCGAAGGGCTTCGACCGGCCGGTGGATGCGGCGCGCCTCGTCGAGGGGGCGGAACGGGCCCTCCACGCCCAGGTCGTCGCGCTGAAGGCCGAGGTGGACGGGAAGGTGGCGGCGCATGACTACCTGGGCGCGCTCCAGCGGATCGCGGGGCTGAAGCCCATGGTGGACATGTTCTTCGAGGAGGTCCTGGTCATCGGGCCGGACGAGGGGCTGACCCAGAACCGCTTCGCGCTGCTCAAGGCGGTGGGAGACCTGTTCGCGCGAATCGCGGACCTCACGAAAATCACGGGCTAGGGGGGGCATCGGAGGCGTCCATGGCAACAGCGAAGAAATACGTCTTCTTCTTCGGCAAGGGCAAGGCGGAAGGTCGGGCGGAACAGAAGAACCTGCTGGGCGGCAAGGGGGCCAACCTGCACGAGATGACCCGGCTGGGCATCCCGGTGCCACCCGGTTTCACCATTTCCACCGAGGCCTGCATCCACTACTCCGCCAACAAGAAGCAGTACCCTTCGGGCATGGGGAAGCAGGTCGAGGAAAATCTGAAGAAGGTCGAGCGGGCCTTGGGCGCCAGCTTCGGGAATCCCGCGAACCCCCTCCTGGTCTCGGTTCGCTCCGGCGCCCGCGTCTCCATGCCCGGCATGATGGACACGGTGCTGAACCTGGGGCTGAACGACCAGACCCTCCAGGGACTGATCGCGAGGTCGAAGAACGAGCGATTCGCCTACGACTCCTACCGGCGCTTCATCCAGATGTTCGGGGACGTGGTCCTGGGCATCGACAAGCAGGCCTTCGAGCGCCTGCTGGAGGCCCAGAAGCGCGCCAAGAAGGTGAAGCTGGACACCGAGCTCACGGCCGCCGACCTGAAGGAACTGGTCACCCTGTTCAGGCGCGTGGTGAAGGACAAGACCGGGAGAGATTTTCCGCAGGATCCCAAGGAGCAGCTCCGGCTGGCCATCAACGCCGTGTTCGAGTCGTGGAACAACCCTCGCGCCGTCACCTATCGAAGGCTGCACAACATCCCGGGGGACTGGGGGACGGGCGTCAACGTGCAGTCCATGGTCTTCGGCAACCTGGGGGACAGCTCGGGGACGGGCGTCGCTTTCACCCGGGATCCGGGCACGGGCGAGCGCCGGTTCTTCGGCGAGTACCTGATGAACGCCCAGGGCGAAGACGTGGTGGCGGGCATCCGGACCCCCCAGCCCATCAGCCAGCTCAAGAAGGCCATGCCCAAGGCCTACGCCGAGCTGGAGCGGATCTACAAGCGGCTGGAGAAGCACTACCGGGAGATGCTGGATATCGAGTTCACCATCCAGGACGGCAAGCTGTACATGCTGCAATGCCGGGTGGGCAAGCGGACCGCAGGCGCGGCCGTGAAGATCGCCGTGGACATGGTGAAGGAGCGGCTGATCGACCACAAGCTGGCGGTGCTGCGCGTGGATCCGGGCCAGCTCGACCAACTGCTCCACCCGCGGGTGGACCCCACCGCCAAGGTCCAGAAGATCGCCAGGGGCCTGCCGGCCTCGCCGGGCGCGGCCGTAGGCCAGGTCGTCTTCACCGCCGCCGAGGCCGAGGCGGCCGCAGCCAAGGCCGAGCGGGTGATCCTGGTCCGGACCGAGACCTCGCCCGAGGACATCGGCGGGATGCACGCCGCCCAGGGGATCCTCACCGCCCGGGGCGGCATGACCTCGCACGCCGCCGTGGTGGCCCGCGGCATGGGCAAGCCCTGCGTGGCCGGGTCCCAGGACATCACGGTGTACGAGGAACACGGCTACTTCTTCGCCCGCGACCTCACCGTGCGGCGCGGCGAGTACATCACCCTGGATGGCGGCACCGGCGACGTGATGCTGGGCGAGGCGAAGCTGATCCAGCCCGAGCTGTCGGGGGACTTCACCACCCTGATGACCTGGGCCGACAAGTACCGGCGGATCGGCATCCGCACCAACGCCGACACGCCCAAGGACGCCCAGGTCAGCCGCAAGTTCGGCGCCGGGGGCATCGGCCTGTGCCGGACGGAGCACATGTTCTTCGAGGGCGATCGCATCGACGCGGTCCGCGAGATGATCCTGGCGGAGGACGTGGAGGGCCGGCGAAAGGCCCTGGCCAAGCTCCTGCCCATGCAGAAGGCCGACTTCAAGGCCATCCTGGAGATCATGGGCGACCTGCCGGTCACGGTGCGCACGCTGGACCCGCCGCTCCACGAATTCCTGCCCAAGACGGACGTTGAGATCGAGGACCTGGCGAAGAAGCTGGGCCTGCCGGCCGAGCGGTTGAAGGCCAAGGTGGACGGCCTGCACGAGTTCAACCCCATGCTGGGCTACCGCGGCTGCCGCCTGGGGATCGAGTACCCCGAGATCACCGAGATGCAGGCCCAGGCCCTGTTCCAGGCGGCCTGCGAGCTTCGGAAGCAGGGGAAGAACCCGTACCCCGAGGTCATGATCCCGCTGGTCGGGACGCTCAAGGAGCTCCAGATGCAGCAGGAGATCGTGGAGCGGGTGGCCCGCGAGACCATGAAGAAGTACGGGGTCAAGGTCCGCTACATGCTGGGGACGATGATCGAGATCCCGCGGGCGTGTCTCGTGGCGGATGAGATCGCCCAGGTGGCGCAGTTCTTCTCCTTCGGCACCAACGATCTGACCCAGACCTGCCTGGCCCTGTCCCGCGACGACGCCGGGAAGTTTCTCCCCCTCTACGTCGAGCGGGGGGTCTATCCCGAGGATCCGTTCGTCAGCATCGACCAGGTTGGCGTGGGATCCCTGATGCGCATGGCCGTGGAGAAGGGCCGCGCCACCCGCAAGGACTTGGAGATCGGGATCTGCGGCGAGCACGGGGGCGAGCCCCGCTCGGTCGTGTTCTGCCACGAGATCGGGCTGGATTACGTGAGCTGCTCCCCCTACCGGGTCCCCATCGCCAAGCTGGCCGCCGCCCACGCCGCGCTGAAGGGGCAGGTGAAGGTCAAGGAGATGGGGGAGAAGTAGGCTCCCACCACAATCGGGTTCACCACACAGGGGGCCGGACCACCGGCCCCCCGTTGTTTTTCGGCCCGTCCTCAAGCGCCTCTCCTTGCTTGCACCCTAGACTGGATCTTGGTATAAGCCTTCTATCGCCAGGAGACAGCGAGGATTCCGAGAGCCCTCCCGAGGTCGGCCAACGATGAGGCTTCACAACGGCACGACCAGTAGTATCCTTGGCCTGAAATTGCTCCCCGTCCGACACGCCACAAGGCCTCGGGCGGGGTTATCTGTTTTGGGCTAACCCCTCGATCCCCTCTCCCCTCAGCGGGAGAGGGTTGGGGTGAGGGGGGAGCTCGGACTCACGGCCTCTCACACCACTATGGAGTCAGGCTATGGGGATAGATGACGTCCTCAAGCCGAAACGCGAAGAGATCCTCCGCATCGCGCGAAAACACGGTGTCGCTCGGGTTCAGGTCTTCGGCTCCTTCGCCCGCGGTGAGGCGGATGAGAGCAGTGACCTGGATCTCCCCATTGAGGTCGAAGGGCCGACACCCCCGTGGTTTCCGGGCGGACTTGTGGCCGATCTGGAGGCCCTGCTCGGCCGCCGCGTGGATGTTATAGAGCCCGACGCCTTACGCGAAGGAATGCGCACAAGGGTCCTCCAGGAGGCCGTACCATTATGAGGGATGACCGCGTATATGTTCGCCGCATCTCCCGCATTCCCTTGTTCTTGCTCCCCGTCCGACGCACCGAGGGATCCGAGCAGGGTTATTCTGTTGATGAAAGCAGGTAGCCTGTGACGACGGAGAGCGAGCACGGGCAATTACCACCATCCCTTCCCCTTGATGACGCGCTCATCGACACCTTTCTCCAAATCCCTGAGGGCCTTTCCTTCGACTGTAAGAGACTTGGCAAGCTCGACAGAGTCCTCGAAACGGTAGTCGCCTTCGCGAACACTGAGGGCGGCATCATTTGTACTTGACACGGCCTCGAATTGAGAAGGATGCAGTTCTGGTGGTCATTCTTAATGAGAGCCTACCGACCGCATGGGATCGCGTGAGCGATTTCATCGAGAAGAACGGCAGCATCTCGAATAAGGAGGTGCGGACCATCATTAGTGGTGGCGTACTTGAAGCCTCGAAACAGCTTCGCGAATGGGTTCAGAAGGGTTTACTTGTTGTTGCGAATCCAGGGGCCGCAAAAAAGCAAAGGCGGTATACAAAGCCCAGCACGCCCCCCGAAGCACCCTTATTATCCAAGCTGCTTGGAAAATAAGAGGCTGGAACGGGCTAACTATTTATAAATGCGTGGTTTTCCGCGCCGGCTGTTATCCAAGATTCATGTTTGGAGCCTGCTGTCTGACAAAGGGTAATCCGTGACGACCAATAACGAGATTGAAAAACGTCTCTGGGCGGCGGCGGATCAGTTGTGGGCGAACTCGAACCTCAGGCCGTCCGAGTTCTCGACGCCCGTCCTCGGGCTGATCTTCCTGCGATACGCCGACCACAAGTTCGCCCAGGCCGAAGCGGCATTGGCCCGGAAGGCCAAAGCACGACAGGGGCGCCGGAAGATCGGGAAGATGACACCCGCAAGCCCCTTGACTCGATGCATTGTGCTGCGGTAGTATATCGGTAGTATGAAAGTAAAGACTTCTATCACACTGTCCAAAGAACTCCTCCGCGAGATTGATGCGCGGGTCGAGCCCCAGCAGCGCAGCCGCTCGGAGTTCATCGAAGAGGCCGTGCGCGCCTTTCTCGCACAGGCCGATCGTGCCGCGCTCCAGGCCCGCGAAGCCGCTCTGCTCCGCCGGCACGCCGCCGCGCTGAACGCCGAGATGGAGGACGTTCTCGCCTACCAGGTCCTTCCGTGAGGCGCGGCGATCTGTACCGGGTCGCCCATCCCTCCCGGACTGAGCCCAAACGCTCCCGGGTCTTCGTCGTCGTCAGCCGGCAAATCCTCTGCGACGCGGCAGACTACAGCACGGTGATCTGCGCGCCGGTATCCTCCAGCCGGCACGGCCTGGCGACCCAGGTGCCCGTCGGCGAGGCGGAAGGCCTGAAACACGCGAGCGCAGTTCACTGCGACGGCTTGGTCAGTCTGCCCAAGACCGCCCTGACCGACTACGTAGGTGGCCTCGGCCCCCAGAAGCTCGCGGCCCTCCACGTCGCCCTCAAGGTCGCGCTCGACATCCTAGATTAATGCGCCTGTCTGGCGCCTCGCATTCCAGGACGCCGAAGAGATGGTGAAGGGCTGGTAACGGGTCGAGGATGCGTGTCGCCCTGTCAATATCCGCCCAACACCTGAAGGCGGCGTAAAGGCCTTGCACGGGTCGGCTTTTCACGAGGTAGAGGATGGGGTGCTCTGGTTCTGGATCGGAACCCACGCCGAATACGACAGCATCGTCGGCTGGCAGGCGCATCCGTAACGACCTCCCATCTTCGAAACTGGGCCTCCTACTCCATTCCGGCAAGCGGCGCGCGACCTCTTATCGGCTCCCGAATGCGGGATTCGGAGCGCGATGGTGGTAAGCCAACCGCCGCCCAGGCAGGGCTATCCACTGTGAAAAAGGATTTCTCTGAAGATGCCCTGATCGAGCAGCCGGCGATTGAGCTGTATGGCGAGCTGGGCTGGAAGACCGCCAACTGCTTCCATGAGTTCGAGCAGGCGGGCGGGAGCCCGCTGGGGCGGGAGACTGCCTCCGAGGTCGTTCTCGTCCGGCGATTGCGGGCGGCGCTGGAAAAGCTGAATCCGACGCTGCCTGCCGAGGCCATCACGCAGGCCATCGAGGAGATCACGCGGGACCGCAGCCGGATGAGCCTGGCGGCGGCGGACCAGCTCTGGGCCAACTCCAACCTCAAGCCGTCGGAATTCTCCACGCCCGTCCTCGGGCTCATTTTCCTCCGCTACGCCGACCACAGGTTCACCCAGGCCCAGGCCGCCCTGGCAAGGGAGGGGCAGGGGGCGCAGGGCCGGCGCCGAATCAGCGAGATTGATTACCAGGCCGAGGGCGTCCTGTACCTGCCCGACAACGCACGCTTTTCTAACCTTAGAAGCTGCCCGGAGGATGAGACCTAGCCAAGGCGGTGAACGACGCGATGAAGGGGCGGGACAAGATGAAGGAGATGGGCGAGAAGTAACCTCTGGCTTTGCGGTGCACCACACGGGGGCCGATCCTTCGGATCCCCGTTTTTCTTGCAGAGCTTAGAAGGCCCTGCCCTCCGGCACCGCGTCCCCGGCTTCCCACCCCCGACGAATCCCGCTCCCCGCTTGCGCCATGGGCTGGTTCTTGATATAAGCCTTTCACTCACATAGCTCGTTCACGACCCGCGGTTACCCTCGGATGGCGGAGCAGCATCAAGATCGGAGGGCTCCTGTCGTGCCCGACCCCTGGCCCCCGGTCCCCAGCCCCTGTTTCTCAATGGAGGGGGCCTTGAAAGGAGCCAGCGCCGATTCTCGCGAGAGGGTCGGCGTTTGTCGTTTGGAGGGGTATGGCGCGAGGTTGAGCAAACCGGAGCCGGACACCCATTTGCATGTAGTACGGTCATGCGCAGGAATGCAACATTCCCCAGCCACCCTACAAAATTCAGGACAAGCAACCACGGAAAGCAATACTCGTTGGACGCGGGGAATTTAGGATGGATCTGGATCCGGAAACTCTGAGGATTGGACGAGGGCGAATCACCCAGGTCTTCCGCTATCTTGAGGCCCTCAACCAGCAACGCAACCCGGCAAAGCGCCTTATCCGCGAACAGCCGTGGGTGCTGTGGCTCCGAGATCTGCCGGACCATTCGTCAGTGCGCTTAGGCGTGTTGAGCGAAGTCCCCACGAGCACGGACACTCAGGAGCCCTTGATAGGGGACGACTTCATCCTCAAGGTGCGCCGGCCCACACTGACTCGTGCCCCAATGCCACCTCCCCAGCTCAGGGAGTGGCTTCGCACGGGATGGGACAGCCTTGACGGCTCAGTCGAGGTACACTCATCTCGTAACGAAACCAACAAGGAAGGCCAGACTGTTGTCGTGCGTTTCGAGGACGATCCTGAGCGCCCAAGCCTGCTTAGAAGCTGGCAAGAGCTGCGAGATGAATGGGTGAAAAATGAGAAACCTGCCCGCGAGGCACTCAAGGTGTTCGAGCGGCTCTACGAGCTACACGGGGAGATCGGGCGGGAGGAGGAACGTGTAGAATTGGTACTTGGCGACGGGATATTGAATTGGCGTCGTCCCGAAGGGGGCGTCCACCACCCAGTGCTATTACAGCGGCTGCAACTGGAATTCGACCCGCAGGCTCCCCAATTCACTCTCAGCGAAACTGACCACCCAGTTGAACTCTACTCGGCCCTCTTTCGTTCCATGGCCGACGTCGACGGAAAGGCAATCGGTAAGTGCCGTGAGGAACTGGAAAGTGGCCGATACCACCCGCTCGGCGGTGAGGCGACCTCAGGCTTTCTACGTCGTCTTGTCGTGACGCTTTCCGCCAGAGGGGAATTCTTGGGGAAGGGCGAACCTCGCGGTGAGATGGACCATCCGCGACTCGGTCGCGACCCCGTGGTTTTTATGCGCAGCCGAACTCTGGGGTTTTCCACTGCCCTCGAGTCTATCCTGGAAGACTTGCAGAGCCGGAGTGACCTTCCATCATCTCTCTTGAACGTTGTTGGCGTCGAACCGCCACCGCCCCTTGAGGAAGGTGACAGCGTCAGGAGTTGGATGGTCGAGGCCAACGAGGATGAGCGCGTCCTGCTGAGTAAACCGGCTAATCCAGAACAGTTGCAGATCGCCAAGCGGCTGGAGAAGCATGGGTGCGTGCTGGTACAAGGTCCCCCTGGAACTGGCAAGACCCACACGATCGCCAACCTTGTAGGACACCTGCTGGCTCAGGGGAAGAGTGTTCTCGTTACCAGCCACACGACCAAGGCACTCCGCATGGTTCGTGAGCAGGTGGTGGACCAACTTCAGTCCCTTTGCGTTAGCGTACTCGAGAGAGACACCGCCAGTAGAGATCAGATGAAGAGTTCCGTTGAAGGGATTGTCGAGAAATCCTCGATTGATCCGGACATGCTTGAGCGCGAAGCGAAGGCCCTCGAAAAACAGCGAGGCGAAATCCTCACCCGGATACGCAGCACGAAAAGGAAACTCCTCGATGCTCGCGGCGACGAATACCGGGACATCCTCGTGGCAGGGCGAGCATATTCCCCGTCAGAAGCTGCGCGAGAGGTGGCAAAGGGCTCAGGGCAGGACGATTGGATTCCTGGTCCCGTGTCTTTGGGCACCCCGCTTCCGCTTTCGGTTGCGGATCTGATCGACCTTTACCGCACCAATGTGACGGTGACGCCGGAGGATGAGCGAGAGCTGGGTGGCACCCTGCCCAGCCCGGACGAGTTGCTTGCGCCGGTCGAGTTCGAGCGCTTGATTGAGGAGCGCGGGAGACTCGCAGATGAGGACCTGCGGCTCCGCGAAGACCTTTGGGTGGACGCCTCAGAAGAGGAATGCCCCGAAAGCCTTGACCTCCTCTTGCAACGATTGACACAAGCCATGGAGCCGTTGCGGGATGCGCGTGGTTGGAAGATCGCAGCCATCGCTGCTGGGCGTCAGGGTAGCCCCCACCGCGAACCCTGGGAAAGCCTTTGCTCACTCATCGCGGGAGTCTGCGATGAATCGGCCCGCGCCGAAGAGACGCTTCTGCGGCACGGACCATCCCTTGCAGCGGGTGAAACCCTGGAAGAGCAAGCCCACCTGCTCGATGAGGTCCTACAGCACTTGGAGGCCGGCGGCCGACTTGGCAGTTGGACTCTCCTTACCCACGGGGGATGGAAGCGCCTCATTGACAAGGTCCGCGTCGCCGGAGCCCGACCGAGGCGCATCGAGCATTTTCGCGCCCTGCGAACGCTCGTCGGGCTTCGGATCTCTCGCCGAGACCTCATCGCACGTTGGGAACGCCAGATGGTCCCGCTCGGCGGACCCAGGGCTGGCGAACTCGGCAGCCGTCCCGAGTCGGCCTGCGTCCAGTACTGCCGGCCCATCAAGGACGCCTTGGATTGGCACAGAAATGTGTGGACTCCCCTGGAGCAGGAGTTGGGTCGCAACGGCTTTCGGTGGACCACGTTCCTGGAAGAGATGCCTCCCAATCACGCTCAACACGGTGATTTGCTGCGTCTACGAGATGCGATCCTTGGCCCTCTCGCGCCAGTGCTTGCCGCCCGAGTCAGTCGCCTGCGTTGGGACCATGTGCATCGGGTCTTGGATGGCTTGGCCCGACGACTCGACCTCGCGGGCGAGCAGACCGCCGAGGCGCAGGTCGTGGGTCGGCTCCGTGATGGTGTAGCAGGGTGCGACCCCTCTTCCTACCGCGAGGCCTTCGAACGTCTTGTTGAGCTTCAGAACCGTCGGTCAGAGCTAGAGTTACGCCGGGAGCTGCTTCGCCGTTTGGAGGTCTCGGCTCCTGCCTGGACGGCCGCGATTCGCGATCGCCGATCTCCTCACAATGGCCGAGACCTCCCCGGCGACGCCACCGCAGCTTGGTTATGGAAGCAGTTGAACGACGAGCTTGAAGAACGCGGCAAGGCATCCCTTGATGCACTCCAGGCTGAAATTGAGCGACTAGGAGCTGAGTTACGAGGGGCGACGGCTGAGCTTATAGACAGGCGTGCGTGGGCTGCTCAGGTCAGACGCACCGATCTCCGAAGACGACAGGCACTGGGGGGTTGGCTCAAGACTGTTCAGAAGATCGGCAAGGGGACCGGCAAGCGCGTCCCAAGGCTACAGACTGAGGCACGCAAGCTGATGGGCGAGTGTCTGACGGCCGTCCCTGTTTGGATCATGCCCCTATCCCGCGTTGCCGAAAGTTTCGACCCACGCACCTCCCGCTTCGACGTGGTCATCATTGATGAGGCCAGCCAAAGCGACGTCATGGCATTGCTCGCCCTCTATTTGGGCCGGCAGGTCGTTATAGTGGGTGACGACGAACAGGTCAGCCCGGAAGCCGTGGGACAGAACCTGGCCGAAGTCCAACACCTCATCGACGAACACTTGAACGGTATTCGGAATGGGCATCTCTACGACGGCCAGTTTTCGATCTACGATCTTGCTATGACCTGCTTCGGCGGAAATATCTGTCTGCGTGAGCACTTCCGATGTGTCCCCGAGATCATCCAGTTCAGCAATCATCTGTCGTACGGGGGCAACATCAAGCCGCTGCGGAACCCGTCACAGGTGCGGGTGAAGCCGCACGTCCTCGCCTATCGGGTCGATGGCGCTATCTCAGACGACAAGGTCAATGAGGAAGAAGCGACTACGGTTGCCTCATTGCTAGCCGCTGCAATCGAGCAACCTGAATATGAGAAGAATGAAAAGGGCGAACCAGTGACGTTTGGCGTCATCTCGCTCGTCGGTGAAGAGCAGGCTCGGATGATCGAAGGTCTCCTTCGGCGCTATCTTTCGCCCGTCGAATACGAACGGCGTCGGATCATTTGTGGAAATGCCGCCCAGTTCCAGGGCGATGAAAGAGATGTGATGTTTCTGTCGGTGGTTGATGGTCCTCAGGACGGCCCCCTAAAGCTGAGAGATGATCCCCGTTTTAAGAAGCGCTTCAACGTCGCCGCGAGCCGTGCGCGAGATCAGATGTGGGTCATCCATTCGTTGAACCCACAGACCCATCTCAAGCCAGCCGATCTACGTCGGCGTCTGATCGAACACGCCGAGGACCCTCAGGCTCTGATAAGGACCCTGGAAGAGAAAATGAGGCAGGTCGACCAGAGGTCGCTAGCTTTCGAGGGAGGAGTTCTGAAAAGACTCGTACAGAAAGGATATCGCGTCAAACCCCAATGGAGTGTTGGTTACTACAGAATCGACTTGGTGGTCGAAGGTGGCGGAAGACGTCTTGCGGTGGAATGTGATGGCGACCGACACCATCCGCTCGAAAGGCTGGCTGAGGACATGGCTAGACAGGCGATTCTCGAGCGGCTCGGTTGGACCTTTGTGCGCATTCGTGGGAGCCTGTTCTTCCGGGATCCTGATCGAGCTATGGAACCCGTTTTCGCCAAGTTGGCTGAACTCGGGATTCCGCCTGAAGGGATGCTGCCTGAAGGAACGACGGATGCGCCAAATGTGTCGGACCTGGAGAAGCGCGTGATCCGCCGCGCCGAGGAGCTTCGACGAGAGTGGGAACATCGGGATGCGAATGAGCCAATATGGAAAAACACTGCAGGCAAGTCGCGCAAATCGGGCGACGTTCATAGCTCCCCCGAGCACCCGAAGGGGGTTGAGCGAGTACCCGTCCACACTCCCCCTAGTGCTGAAACGTTGCCCCGGGATGCGGCGAGTCCGAAGGCAGGAGGGCAAGCTTCGAAGTCACCAACATACGCGGGGCCCGGGCGGACAGAGGAGCCAGCAGATTCCTCACCTCCACCAGAACGAAACTCCTCTCAAGGTGTGTCGCCCCCCACGGTCGGTCCGTTTTCCGATGCGAAGATGAACGACCCGCTGACCTGGCACGATTTGGCGGCATGGGCTGAACGGGAGGCCCGTCTTAGCCCCAAGGCTGAGCGGTTTGCGATTCAAGTCAGCATGATGCTGAAACAGGGTGCAAGCTTTAGCGAGAAGCAGCGGCAGTACGCTGAGCAGATCTTTGCCAAAGCTGTTCAGATGGGGTTCGGCCAGTCTGCCAAATAGGCTCGTGGGCCAACTTTATGCCGGACACGCACTCGCGGCATAACGATTGGTTGGCGCTTCGGAAACCGAAGGCAGAGAAACGCTGTGCACAAGAACAAAATACGGCGACAATGGCCAATCCCGCAGGCCTTGCAGCACGCCTTGCCTGCGCGGCTGGAGAGGCACGTTCGCACGCACTGGAAGCACCGATGCCGGGAGGTCGTCGTCCGGTTCCGGGGGGCGTTTGCCTATGTTGACGCCTTCCCGCTCCATCACCAGGTCATGCCAGGGACGACGCCCGAGGAACGGGCTCGGATCGAGGCGACGCCGACGCGGCTGTGCCGGCTCGGGTATCTGGGGAGCCCCGGTCGTTGGGCGTTTGCTTTCTTCAAATACAGCGACGAGAAGTATGAGCCGTCCTTTCTCCCCTCGGGCGCACCTGTCGGGACCCCGGAAGAAGCCTTCGATTGCGCGGCCCTGGTATACCTGCACGATTGAGACGGAGGAACCATTCGCCGATGTCTGTGCCCTTGGCGCCCCCGGGGGCGAAAAATCCCCTTTACACGCTCACCGAGGCTGGTGTATAAGGCGGGCCAGCCTGAAGCCGACACCGTTCAGCGAAAGGAGGGATGACACGTGGCAAAGAAGGGGAAGCCCGCAGAGTTGATCATCTCCAAGAGCCGCACGAAGGGCGCGGCCAAGAAGTGCAATGTGTCCAGCGACTTTTACGGGGCCCTGGACAAGAAGGTGCGCGAGCTGATCGCCGCGGCCGAGGCCCGGGCCATGGGCAACAAGCGGAAGACCCTGAAGCCCCAGGATCTGTAGGTCGAGCGAGAGTATCCGTGCAGCCCTCTGGCCCCCGGCCAGAGGGCTGTTCTGTTCCGGGGGACGACCATGCAGACCGTGCGACTCTACCACCGGGAGGGGTGACCCGCCTGCGCGGAGGCGAGGGAGTTTCTCTCGCGCCACCAAGTCGCCTTCACGGCCCACGACGTGGACCGGCATCCCCTGGATGCGCGGGCCACCCTGGGCCTGGTCCGCCCCTGCCGCAAATTCTTCGTCAAGGTGGGCGAGGAGGTCTTCGTCTGGGATCGCGATCAGGAAGAGGTTCCGGACGAGGCGCTGCGCCGCCACTTCGTGCATGCGGACGGGCTGATCCGCATCCCGGTCCTGATCCTCGGCACCACGACGGCCGTCCGCGGCTTCCTGCCCGACGTCTACACGGAAGTTCTCACACGTTAACCGCCAAGGCGCCAAGACCCGACCATCCCTTCTGGACAACGAAGGCCGGGAACTGCGTTTCGGGGCCCAAGGGAGGAACGTTACATTTTTTTGGCGGTTTGGCGCACCAACGGCGGTGCCGTTGGTACCGGCGGTTCAGATGTGCGTCTCGGAGCGGGACTAGCTCGGCCAGCCGATGTACTGGCCGTCCTCCCATAACTCGATCATGCGGGCCAGGATCGCCACCGACTCCTCGAAGCGCATGGCCTGGCTCATCCGCCGGAGGGCCGGCGGCACCCACTCGAGCCTCGGGCGCTCCGGCTCGGGAAGCCGGTAGTACGCCCGCCGCAGGCGTTCCAGGGTCGCCCGGTTGCAGACGTCCAGGTTCGAGGCGGGGGCGATCAGGGGGCGGGGATTGTCGTGCAGCGGGCCCCAGTGCAGACAGTCGCGCAGGTTGATGCCGATGAGGTCCCGCGCGATCCGCGCGAACTCCATGAACCAATCGGTCGTCCCGGCGCAGACGGGGCAGCCGTGACACCCGTCGTGCACGACGACCGCCCCGTATGCGGTGGCCCAGGGTCCGCCGTTGAGCATCCAGTACACGTGCTTGTAGTGGCGCAGGCGTAGGGGGGGCGGGGGCGAGGCGGGCTGCGGCTCCCG
>Ga0155960_1161_pt1 | contig 15316 bp, 12 predicted proteins | sample RifCSPlowO2_02_FD_107614 | JGI IMG/M metagenome (GOLD analysis project Ga0155960, IMG submission 107614) | candidate division NC10 bacterium RIFCSPLOWO2_02_FULL_66_22
GAGGGTGGTCTTCCCGTGGTCGATGTGGCCGATGGTCCCGACGTTCATGTGCTCCTTCGTCCGCTCGAACTTCGCTTTGGCCATGGAACTCTCCCTCTGACGGGGCCTCGTCGCGCAGGCCCCCTGGCGGCCGCCCCCGCGCCCCTGCCTGCCCGGGCGGCGTGCCGGCTGCCCCTACGCCACCGCGCGACCGCCCATCCGGGCGATGATCTCCTCGGCGATCTGGACCGGGATGGGATCGTACCGGGCGAACTGGAGCGGGGTGTGGCTGGCCCGCCCCTGCGTGGCGGAGCGCAGATCCGTGGCGTACCCGAACAGCTCGGCCAGGGGCACCTCGCACCGGATCACCTGCGCCGCAGGCCGCGCCTCGATCTCCAGCACCCGCCCGCGCCGCGAATTCAGGTCCCCGATCACCTGTCCCACGAACTCCTCCGGGACGACCACGTCGAAGCGCATGAGCGGCTCCAGCAGGATCGGCTTGGCCCGCCGCGCCCCGTCCTTGAAGGCCATGGAGCCCGCGATCTTGAAGGCCATCTCCGAGGAGTCCACCTCATGGTAGGACCCGTCGACCAGGACCACCCGGGCGTCCACCAGCGGATACCCCGCCAGCACCCCGCCCTCCATGGCCTCCTTGATGCCCTTCTCCGCGGCTGGGATGTACTCCCGGGGGATCCTCCCGCCCACGACCTTGTTGACGAACTCGAAGCCGCCGCCCGGGAACGGCTCGAGCTGGATCTTCACGTGGCCGTACTGGCCGTGCCCGCCCGTCTGCCGGATGAAGCGCCCCTCGGCCGCGACGGCCGCGGTGATCGTCTCTCGGTAGGCGACCTGGGGCTTGCCCACGTTGGCCTCCACCTTGAACTCCCGCAGGAGGCGGTCCACGATGATCTCCAGGTGCAACTCGCCCATGCCCGAGATGATGGTCTGTCCCATCTCCTCGTCGGTGGTCGTCCGGAAGGTGGGGTCTTCGTTGGCCAGCGTCGCCAGGGCCAGCGACAGCTTCTCCTGTCCCTCCTTGGTCTTGGGCTCGATGGCCACGGAGATCACCGGTTCCGGGAACTCTATCGCCTCCAGCACGATGGGGCGGCTCTCCAGGCACAGCGTGTCGCCGGTCTTGGCGTTGCGCAGCCCCACCGCGGCCGCGATGTCGCCGGCAGCCACCCGCTTGATCTCCTCCCGCTTGTTGGCGTGCATGCGAAGGAGACGCCCGATCCGCTCTTTGGTCCCCCGGGTGGAGTTGAAGATGTAGGAGCCGGAGTCCAGGGCCCCCGCGTAGACCCGAAAGAACGCCAGTTGCCCCACGTAGGGGTCCGCCATGATCTTGAAGACCAGGGCGGCGAAAGGTTCCCGCTCATCCGCCCGGCGCTGTTCGGTCTGCGCCGTCTTGGGGTTCCGCCCCTCCACCGGAGGCAGGTCCAGCGGCGAGGGGAGGTAGGCGACCACCGCGTCCAGGAGGGGCTGGACCCCCTTGTTCTTGAAGGAGGCCCCGCACAACACCGGCACGGCCTTGAGGCGGAGGGTGGCCCGGCGGAGCGCCGCCTGGATCTCCTCGGGACTCAGGGCCTCCCCCTCCAGGTACTTGTGCATGAGCTGTTCGTCCTGGTCCGCCACGGCCTCCAGGAGCTTCTCCCGGGCTCGGAGCGCGGCCTCCCGCAGGGTGGCGGGAATCTCCTCGTCGTGGAAGGCGGCCCCCAACGTCTCCTCCTCCCACACGACGGCCTTCATCTGGACGATGTCGATGACCCCCTTCAGCCGGTCTTCCTTGCCGTAGGGGAGCTGGACGCAGACGGGGTTGGCCCCCAGTCGCTCGGCGATCATGGCCACCGCTCGGTCGAAATCGGCCCCGGTCCGGTCCATCTTGTTGATGAAGGCCAGGCGGGGGACCTGGTACTTGTCCGCCTGCCGCCAGACCGTCTCGGACTGCGGTTCCACCCCGGCCACGGCGTCGAAGACGGCGATGGCCCCATCCAGGACGCGCAGCGACCGCTCCACCTCCACGGTGAAGTCCACGTGCCCGGGGGTGTCGATGATGTTGATCTGGTGATCGTTCCAGAAGCAGGTCGTGGCCGCCGAGGTGATGGTGATCCCCCGCTCCTTCTCCTGCTCCATCCAGTCCATCTCCGTGGAGCCCTCGTCCACCTCGCCGATCTTGTGCGTCTTCCCGGTGTAATACAGGATCCGCTCGGTCGTGGTGGTCTTGCCGGCGTCGATGTGCGCCATGATGCCGATATTGCGAGTCCGCTCCAGCGGGGAGGTCTCAGGCACGTTCCGATCCTTCGAATGTGGGCCCAGGGCCGGAAGCCCCGGGGACGACCACCGAGAATGGGCGAAGGCCCTGTGCACTCCCAGCACCGCCCGAAGACCGAAGGTCTTCGGGCTTACCAACGATAATGCGCGAAGGCTTTATTGGCCTCGGCCATCTTGTGGGTGTCTTCCCGTTTCTTCACCGAGGTGCCCCGGTTGTTGGCCGCCTCGATCAGTTCCGCTGCCAATCGCTCCTGCATGGTCTTCTCGGTCCGCTTGCGGGCGAAGCTGATGATCCAGCGCAGGGCCAGGGAAGTCCGGCGCTCGGCCCGCACCTCGACCGGCACCTGGTAGGTGGCGCCCCCCACGCGGCGCGACTTGACCTCCAGGACGGGTTTCACGTTGTCCACCGCCTGCTTGAAGAGCTTCTGCGCATCCATCTTGGTGCGGTCCTCGATCAGGCGCATGGCCCCGTAAAAGATCCGCTCAGAGGTGCTCCGATTGCCTTGCCGCATCATGGAGTTCACGAACTTGGTCACCAGTTTACTGCCGAACACGGGGTCCGGCAGGACATCCCGCTTTTCGGCAACATTGCGCCTGGGCATCCTTTACTCCTCGGCACAGAAGAAAACCGGCACGGATGACCCGGAGCTCCCCCCGGACTCATCCGTGCCGGTTCCCTTAGCTCGCCTTGGGTCGCTTGGCCCCGTACAGGGAACGGCCCTGCTTCCGGTCGGCCACCCCCGCGGTGTCCAGCGCGCCCCGGATCACATGGTAGCGGACCCCGGGCAAGTCCTTCACGCGGCCGCCCCGGATGAGCACGATGGAGTGCTCCTGCAGGTTATGCCCGACCCCGGGGATGTAGGTGGTGACTTCGATCCCGTTGGTCAGCCGCACGCGGGCCACCTTGCGCAGGGCCGAGTTCGGCTTCTTCGGGGTCGTGGTGTAGACGCGGACGCACACCCCCCGCTTCTGCGGGCAGGCCTGCAGCGCCGGCGTCTTCTCTTTCTTGTGAAGCTGCCGCCGCCCGTGGCGGACGAGTTGCGTGATGGTCGGCATGGCGTCCCGTTTTCGTCTCGGAAATAACCGGCGGAGTGTACGCGGTCCGTCCTAACTTGTCAAGGGGATTCTGGTGATTTCCGCACCTTACGGCAGATTGACGTCCATGGCCTGCAGGATCTCGGCCGCCGCCTCCTGGTGAGCGGCCGTCTCTGCCTCCTCGGGCCGCGCCAGGGGCACTTCGGGGGTGGCGATGCGGGTCTCCCGATACCATCGCATGCCCGTGCCCGCCGGGATCAGGCGGCCCATGATCACGTTCTCCTTCAGCCCGCGTAGCTCGTCCCGCGCGCCGGTAATGCTGGCCTCGGTGAGGACCTTCGTCGTCTCCTGGAACGAGGCGGCCGACACGAAGCTGTCGGTGCTGAGGGAGGCCTTGGTGATCCCCAGGAGCATGGGCTCGGCCGTGGCGGGCTCCCCGCCGGCCGCGCGCACCCGCCGGTTTTCCTCCTCGAAGAGGGCCCTGTCCACGTGCTCCCCCAACAGGAAGTTGGTGTTCCCGATGCCCTCGATCCGCACCCGCCGCAGCATCTGGCGGACGATCACCTCGATGTGCTTGTCGTTGATGTTCACGCCCTGCAGGCGGTAGACCTCCTGGACCTCGTTGACCAGGTACTTCTGGAGGGCCTCCACCCCCTTCACGTGCAGGATGTCGTGGGGGTCAATGGAGCCGTCCATCAGGGGGTCGCCCGCCTTGATCTCGTCCCCCTCCAGGACGGTCACGTGCTTGCCACGGGGGATGAGGTACTCCTTGAAGTCGGCCTCCTCACCGCGGATGACGATCTTGCGCAGGCCCTTCACGATCCCCGCGAACTCCACCCGGCCGTCGATCTCCGAGATGGTGGCCGGATCCTTGGGCTTCCGGGCCTCGAACAGCTCCGCCACCCGGGGGAGGCCGCCGGTGATGTCCTTGGTCTTGGTCGTCTCCCGGGGGATCTTGGCCACCGCATCCCCGGCCGCCACGCTCTGGCCGTCGGCCACCATCAGGTGCGCCCCCACCGGGAGCTGGGATTTGAACACCGTGGCCCCGGCCGCGTCCTTGATGGAGATGCGCGGCTGCAGGTCTGCCTTGGTCCCGTGCTCGACGATGACCTTCTGGGACAGGCCGGTGACCTCGTCCACCTCCTCCTTCATGGTCGTCCCGTCGGTGACGTCCCGGAAGTGCACGGTCCCGGAGTGCTCCGTCAGGATCGAGGTGGTGAAGGGATCCCACTCCACCAGGATCTGGCCGGGCACCACCGGCTGGGCGTCCTCGACCTTCAGGCGCGCGCCGTAGACCGGCTGGTAGGTATCCTTGGTCCGGCCCTTGTCGTCCACGATGGCGATGGTGCCGTTGCGGTTCATCACCACCAGGTCGCCGCCGGCCGTCTTGACCGTCTTGAGGTTCAGCAACCGGACGGTGCCCGCCAGCTTGCTCTCCAGCTGCGTCTGCTCCGTGCCCCGCGTCGCCGTGCCGCCGATGTGGAAGGTGCGCATGGTGAGCTGCGTCCCCGGCTCGCCGATGGACTGGGCGGCCAGGACGCCCACCGCCTCCCCCAGCTCCACCAGGCGGCCCGTGGCCAGGTTGCGGCCGTAGCACTTGATGCAGCATCCCCGGCGGGCCTCGCAGGTGAGCACCGACCGGATCCGGATCCGGTCGATGCCGGCGTTCTCAATCTTGCTGGCCAGGAGCTCCACGATCTCCTCGTTGGCGCGGGCCAGGGCCTCGCCGGTGAAGGGATCCGCCGCGTCCTCCAGCGGCACCCGGCCCAGGATGCGGTCGCGGAGCGGCTGCATGATCTCCCCGCCCTCGATGAGGGGGGTGACCCAGATGCCGTTGAGGGTCCCGCAGTCCGTCTCGGTCACGATCATGTCCTGGGCCACGTCCACCAACCGGCGGGTGAGATAGCCCGAGTCGGCCGTCTTCAGGGCCGTGTCCGCCAGGCCCTTGCGGGCGCCGTGGGTCGAGATGAAGTACTGGAGGACGGTCAGCCCCTCCCGGAAGTTGGCGGTGATGGGGGTCTCGATGATCTCGCCCGAGGGCTTGGCCATCAGGCCGCGCATCCCGGCCAGCTGGCGGATCTGCTGGCGGCTGCCCCGGGCCCCCGAATCGGCCATCATGAACACGGGGTTGAACTCGTCCTGCTCGTGCCTCTCGAACTCCTTGAACATCTCATCCGACACCCGCTCGGTGACGTGGGTCCAGATGTCGATGATCTTGTTGTACCGCTCCCCCTTGGTGATCAGGCCGTCCTGGTACTCCTTCTCGACCTTGACCACCTCCCGGGTGGCCTCGCCGATGATCTCCTGCTTGCTGGGCGGGATGTGCAGGTCGTCCACCCCGATGGAGATGCCGGCCAAGGTGGCGTAGCGGAACCCCAGGTCCTTCAGCGCGTCCAGGAGCTTCACCGTCTCGCTGTTTCCCAGCAGGTAGTAGCACTGGGAGACCAGGCGCGTCAGCTCCCGCTTGTTCATCTCCTGGTTCATGAAGCGGAGCTGGGAGGGCAGGGTCTCGTTGAAGAGAGCCCGGCCCACCGTGGTCTCGAGCACCTCCCCGTTCCAGCGCATCTTGATCCGGGCCAGGAGGCCGACCTCGTCGGCGTCGTAGGCCGACCGGACCTCGTCCATGTCGGCGAAGGTCATGCCCTCGCCCCGCTGCCCCGGCTTCTCGCGGGTCAGGTAATAGCAGCCGATGACGATGTCCTGGCTGGGGGCCGCCACGGGCGAACCGTTGGCCGGCGACAGGATGTTGTAGGGGGCCCACATGAGCAGCCGCGCCTCCAGCTGGGCCTCCGGCGAGAGCGGCACGTGGACCGCCATCTGGTCGCCGTCGAAATCCGCGTTGAAGGCGGAGCAGACCAGCGGGTGGATCTTGATCGCCTCCCCTTCCACCAGGATGGGCTCGAAGGCCTGGATCCCCAGGCGGTGGAGTGTCGGCGCCCGGTTCAGCATCACCGGGTGTTCCCGGATCACGTGCTCCAGGGCGTCCCAGACCTCCGGCCGGCCGCGCTCCACCATCTTTTTGGCGCTCTTGATGGTGGCCACGTGCTCGTCGTCCCGGAGGAGCTTGCGGAAGATGAAGGGCTTGAACAGCTCCAGGGCCATCTTCTTGGGCAGGCCGCACTGGTGGAATTTCAACTCGGGACCCACCACGATGACCGAGCGGCCCGAGTAGTCCACGCGCTTGCCCAGGAGGTTCTGGCGGAACCGTCCCTGCTTCCCCTTGAGCATATCGGAGAGAGACTTCAGCGGCCGGTTGTTCTGCCCCTTCAGGGCCCGGCCGCGGCGCCCGTTGTCGAAGAGGGCATCCACCGCCTCCTGGAGCATGCGCTTCTCGTTGCGGATGATGATGTCGGGGGCGCGCAGCTCCATCAGCCGCTTCAACCGGTTGTTCCGGTTGATCACCCGCCGGTACAGGTCGTTCAGATCCGAGGTGGCGAAGCGGCCGCCGTCCAGGGGCACCAGGGGGCGCAGCTCCGGCGGCAGGACCGGAACCACCTCCAGGATCATCCACTCGGGCTTGTTGCCGGAGTTGAGGAAGGCTTCCACGATGCGCAGCCGTTTGGTGATCTTCTTGCGGTTCTGCTGGGAGGTCTCCTTGGTCATGCGGACCCGCAACTGGTTGCCCAGCTCCGGGATGTTGATCTTCTTCAGGAGCTCCCGGATGGCCTCGGCCCCCATGCCGGCGCGGAACCCGTCGCCGTACTCCTCCGCGGCCTTCCGGTGCTGCTCTTCGGTGAGGAGCTGCTTGATCTGCAGGGGGGTCTTCCCCGGATCCAGGACCACGTACTCCTCGAAGTAGAGGATCTTTTCCAGGTCCCGGAGCGACATGTCCAGGAGGTACCCGATCCGGCTGGGGATGGACTTGAAGAACCAGATGTGGACCACGGGCGAGGCCATCTCGATGTGGCCCAGGCGCTGGCGGCGGGCCTTGGACCGGATCACCTCGACCCCGCACTTGTCGCAGATGACCCCGTTATGCTTGATCCCCTTGTACTTGCCGCAGTTGCATTCCCAGTCCTTGGTCGGGCCGAAGATCTTGGCGCAGAACAGGCCGTCCCGCTCGGGCTTGAAGGTCCGGTAGTTGATCGTCTCGGGTTTCTTCACCTCGCCGTGGGACCAGGACCGGATCTTCTCCGGAGAGGCCAATCCGATGCGGATGGCCCGGAAGCTGGTGGGATCAATGGGCTTCTCGTCGAAGAACCCGAAGAACTTCTCCACAGGATGCTCCTTTAGGAATCGCGCTGGCGCGATTCCTTACTCCTTGACCAGCTCGACGTCCAGGGCCAGGCTCTGCAGTTCCTTCACCAGAACGTTGAAGGACTCCGGCAGCCCCGGCTCCAGGGCGTTCTCGCCCTTCACGATGGACTCGTACATCTTGGTCCGCCCCACCACGTCGTCGGACTTGACGGTGAGGATTTCCTGCAGCGCGTGGGCGGCGCCGTAGGCCTCCAGGGCCCAGACCTCCATTTCGCCGAAGCGCTGGCCGCCGAACTGCGCCTTGCCCCCCAGCGGCTGCTGCGTCACCAGCGAGTACGGGCCGATGGAGCGTGCGTGGATCTTGTCGTCCACCAGGTGGGCCAGCTTCATCAGGTAGATGTAGCCCACGGTGACCTCCTGGTGGAACGACTTTCCGCTCCGTCCGTCGTAGAGGATGGTCTTCCCCGACGGCGGCAGCTTGCCCCGCTTGAGCAGGGCCTTGATGTCCTTCTCGGTGGCACCGTCGAAGACTGGCGAGGCCACCCGCATCCCCAGGGCCTGGGCCGCCCACCCCAGGTGGGTCTCCAGGATCTGGCCGACGTTCATGCGGGAGGGAACGCCCAGGGGGTTGAGGACCACCTCCACCGGGTTCCCGTCCGGGAGGTAGGGCATGTCCTCTTCGGGCAGGATCTTGGCGATGACCCCCTTGTTCCCGTGGCGGCCGGCGATCTTGTCGCCCACCGACAGCTTGCGCTTCATGGCCACGAATACCTTCACCAGCTTGAAGACGCCGGGGGCCAGCTCGTCCCCCCGCTTCACCCGGTTGATGCGTTCCTCCAGCAGGGTCTCCAGGATGTGGATCTGGTTCTCCGCGGCCTCGGCCACGCGGGAGACCTCCGAGGCCGTCTCCTCGTCCAGGTGCTGCGGCACCTCCAGCATGTCCTCGGTGGTGAGCCCCGCCAGGACCTCGACCGTCAGCTTGTGCCGCTTTGGGATGATCACCCGGCGGCCGCCCTTCGCCCGGACATCCTTGCCCACGATCCGATCCTCCAGAAGGCTCCGAATCTTGGCGTCCCGCTCGGCGGCGATGATCTGGATCTCGTCCTCGAAGTCCTTGCGAAGCCGGGAGACCTCCTCGTCCTCGATGGTCTTGGCCCGCTCGTCCTTCTCCACCCCCTTGCGGGAGAGGACCTTGACGTCCACCACCGTCCCGCTGATCCCCGGCGGCACGGTCAGGGAAGCGTCCCGCACGTCCTCCGCCTTCTCGCCGAAGATGGCCCGCAGCAGCCGCTCCTCCGGCGTGAGCACCGTCTCCCCCTTGGGGGTCACCTTGCCCACCAGGATGTCACTCGGCTTGACTTCGGCCCCGATGCGGATGATCCCGCTCTCGTCCAGGTCCTTCAGGGCCTCCTCCCCCACGTTGGGGATGTCCCGGGTGATCTCCTCCTTGCCCAGCTTGGTGTCCCGGGCCTCGATCTCGAACTCCTCGATGTGGATCGAGGTGTACCGGTCGTCCTTGACCAGCCGCTCGCTGATCAGGATGGCGTCCTCGAAGTTGTAGCCGCCCCAGGGCATGAAGGCCACCAGGACGTTCTGGCCCAGGGCCAGCTCCCCCGCCTCGGTGGCGGGGCCGTCGGCGATCACCTGGCCCTTCACGACCGTGTCTCCCTTGGACACGATGGGCTTCTGGGTGATGCAGGTGTTCTGGTTGCTCCGCTTGAACTTGAGCAGGGTGTAGATGTCCACGCCCGAGCCGTTGTCCTGGCCGTCGGACCGCGCCTCCTTGGGATCGGCGTGCACGATGATCCGGTCGGCCGAAACCGCCTCCACCACGCCGCCCCGCCTGGCCACCACCACGGCCCCCGAGTCCTTGGCCGCCACGAACTCCATCCCCGTGCCCACCAGGGGCGCCGTGGGCCGGAGGAGCGGCACCGCCTGCCGCTGCATGTTGGCGCCCATGAGGGCCCGGTTGGCGTCGTCGTGCTCCAGGAAGGGGATGAGCGACGTGGAGATCCCCACCAGCTGCTTGGGGGAGACGTCCATGTGCTCGATCTGGTCGGGCGACACCATGACGAAGTTGCCGCCCACTCGCGCGGAGACGCGATCACTCAGGAACCGGTTGCGCGCGTCCAGCTCGGCGTTGGCCTGGGCGATGGTGTGCTTCTCCTCCTCGTCGGCCGTGAGATACACGATCTCGTCGGTCACCCGACCGTCCCGGACCTTGCGGTACGGGGTCTCGATGAACCCGAAGTCGTTCACGCGGGCGTAGGTGGACAGCGACGCGATGAGGCCCACGTTGGGGCCCTCGGGCGTCTCGATGGGACACATCCGCCCGTAGTGGGTGGGATGCACGTCCCGGACCTCGAACCCCGCCCGCTCGCGGGAGAGGCCGCCCGGCCCCAGGGCCGACAGCCGCCGCTTGTGGGTCAGTTCGGCCAGGGGGTTGGTCTGGTCCATGAACTGGGAGAGCTGGGAGGACCCGAAGAACTCCTTCAGGGACGCCGTGACCGGCTTGGCGTTCACCAGGTCGTGCGGCATGAGCGTCTCCAACTCCTGCGTGCTCATCCGCTCGCGGACCGCCCGCTCCATCCGGGCCAGTCCGATCCGGAACTGATCCTCCAGGAGTTCGCCCGCGGCCCGCACGCGGCGGTTGCCCAGGTGGTCGATGTCGTCCACCTGGCCCTCGCCCCGCTTGGCCTTCAGGAGGTAGCGGATCACCTCGACGACGTCCTCCTTGCGCAGGACCCGCTCCTCCAGCGGAACCTCCAGCCCCAGCTTCTTGTTCATCTTCAACCGGCCGACCTTGGACAGGTCGTAGCGGCGCGGGTTGAAGAAGATGTTCTCCAGGAGGGCCTTGGTGCTCTCCAGGGTGGGGGGATCGCCGGGGCGCATGCGGCGGTAGATCTCCACCAGGGCCTCATCCGTCCCCCGGGTGGTGTCCTTCACGAGGGTCTCGCGGATCTCGAACACCTCCCGGTTGTCCGGGCCGGACAGGACCTGGAAGGATTCCGCCCCGCGCTCCTGCAGGCGATCCAGGAGCTCGGCCGTCACCTGGGCCCCGCACTCGCCCAGCACCTCCCCGGTCCGCGGGTCCACCGCGTCGCGGGCCAGGAACCGCCCCAGGACATCCTCGCGCATGACGGCGACCCGCCGGGTTTTCAGGGCCTGGCACCGCTTCAGCCCGGCGCGGGTCAGGCGCTTGCCCGCGGCCAGGATCGTCTCGCGGCCCTCGGCCACCTCCCGCGCCGCCCGGTAGCCCGGGGCGCCCGGGGCGTTCACGTCCAGCAGGACGTCCCGCTTCTGGAAGTGGAGGGTTTCCCGCTCGTAGAAGCACTTGAGGATCTCCTCGTTGCTGTGGTACCCGATGGCCCGCAGCAGGATCGTCGAGAGGAGCTTGCGCCGCCGGTCTACCCGCACGTGGAGGATATCGTTGGCGTCAAAGTCGAACTCCAGCCAGGATCCCCGGTAGGGGATGAGGCGCGCGGAGTACAGGGTCTTGCCGCTGCTGTGGGTGGTGCCGCCGTCGTGATCGAAGAACACGCCCGGCGAGCGATGGAGCTGGCTCACCACGACCCGCTCGGTCCCGTTGATGATAAAGGTCCCGTGCTCGGTCATGAGGGGCATCTCGCCCAGGTAGACCTCCTGCTCCTTGATGTCCCGGATGCTCCGGGCCTCGCTGCCCGCCTGCTTGTCCCACACCACCAGCCGGAGCGTGACCTTGAGGGGCACCGAGTAGGTCATCCCCTTCTCGCGGCACTCCTCGGCCGTATACTTGGGATCCCCGAACTCGTACCGGACGAACTCCAGGGAGGCGGAGTCGTTGTAGTCGGTGATGGGGAAGATGCTGGTGAATACGCCCTGCAGCCCCGAATCCTCCCGCTCCTGCGGCGGGGTCCGGGTCTGCAGGAACTGCTCGTAGGACCGCTGCTGGATCTCGATCAGATTCGGAATCCCGATGATCTCGCGGATCTTGGCGAAGCTGGTCCGCTCCTCGACACCGGCCTTCTTTGCGACCGCCATGCGCGCTGTCCCTCGCTATTTGAGTTCGACGGTTGCCCCGACCTCTTCCAGCTTCTTCTTGATCTCTGCGGCCTCGGCCTTGGACACCCCTTCCTTGACCGGCTTGGGGGCGCCATCCACCAGGTCCTTGGCCTCCTTCAGGCCGAGCCCGGTGATGGCCCGCACTTCCTTGATGACATGGATCTTCTTCTCGCCCGTACTGGCCAGGATGACGGTGAACTCCGTCTGCTCCTCGGCCGGTTGGGCCGCGGCCAGACCCGCCGCGGGCGCGCCCACCGCCAGCATCGCCGGCGCCGCGGCCGACACGCCATACTTCTCCTCGATCCCCTTGACGAGCTTGTTCAGGTCCAGGACCGTCCAGCTGTCAATCGAATCCAGCACATCCTCCACCGTGACCGTTGCCATTGGGACCTCCTCTTTCGGGTGCTGTCGCTCACTTGCCAGATCAGCAATCAGGACGCCGGGCCGCCAGTCGGCCCGACCACATGCGCTTCAGGCGGACCGCTCCTTCTGCTGCCGGACCTGGTCCAGGACGCCAGCCAGCGCCCGCACCGGCCCCGCCAGGACATTCACCAGGCCCTGTAGCGGTGCCTGGAACGCCCCGGCCATGCGGGCCAGCAGGACCTCGCGGGGTGGCAGGGCTGCCAGGACCACGATCTCGGCCGGGCCAACGAGCTGCCCTTCGACCACGCCCCCTTTGACCGTGAAGGTCGGTCGGGTTCTGCTCCAGACGGACAGGACCCGGGAGGCAGCCACCGGGTCCTCCCGGCTGATGGCGATGGCCGTGGGGCCCTGGAAGTAGGCCGCCAGGCCCGCCAGGTCCGTATCCTTGACGGCGATCTTCGCCAGGGTGTTCTTGACCACCGTGTACTCCACCGCACTCTTGCGGAGGAGGGTCCGAAGCTCCGTGATCTCCGCGACGCTCAGGCCGCGGAAGTCGGTGAGTACCGCGCTCCGCGCGGCGCCCAGCTTCTCGCGGAGTTCCGCAATGCTGCTGGCCTTCTCCGTGCGCCCCACAGGTCCCTCCATTTACACCTTGACGTCCGCCTGGACCGCGTTGACATCCACCCGGACGCCCGGGCCCATGGTGGACGAGATGGCAACCCCCTTCAGGTACCGTCCCTTGCTGGAGGCGGGCTTGGCGCGCAGCAGGGCCTCCAGGATGGCCGTGGCGTTCTCCACGAGCTGCTGCGGCGCAAAGGACGCCTTGCCGAAGGGGACGTGGACGATGCCGGCCTTTTCCACCCGGAACTCGATCTTGCCTCCCTTGAATTCCCGCACCGCCTTCCCGACCTCGAAGGTGACGGTGCCAGTCTTCGGGTTGGGCATGAGCCCGCGGGGACCCAGGACCTTCCCCAGGCGGCCCACCAGGCCCATCACGTCCGGCGTGGCGATGGCGCGCTCGAAGTCGAGCCACCCGCCCTGGATCTTTTCCACCAGGTCCTCGGCCCCGATGTAGTCGGCGCCCGCCTCCCGGGCCTCCCGTTCCTTCTCCCCCTTGGCGAAGACCAGGATCCGAACCGTCTTCCCGGTCCCGTGCGGGAGCACAACGGTCCCCCGGACCATCTGATCGGCGTGCTTGGGGTCCACGCCCAGGCGCACTGCCATCTCCATGGTTTCATCGAACTTGGCCGTGGCGGCGGCCTTGGCCGCCTCGATGGCCTGGGCCAACTCCAGGCCGCCGTTCTTGCCGACGGCCTGCGTGACCGCCTCGGCGGCCTTGCGGTATCGCTTGCCGATTTTCGCCATAGCTGGCTCCCTCAGATGGAAATTGTCGATTGCCGATTTGCGATTTCCGATTTCACGGCTCCAGGATCCGGACGCCCAATCGGCAATCCAAAATCCTCAATCGAAGATCCGCCTCAGCCGACCACCTCGACGCCGATGCTGCGCGCGGTCCCTTCGATGATCTTCACCGCCGCTTCCAGGGTGAAGGCGTTCAGGTCGGGCATCTTGGTCCGGGCGATCTCTTCGACCTGCTTCCGGGTCACCTTCCCGACCTTGACCCGGTTGGGTTCCTTGGAGGCCTGGGCAATGCCGGCCGCCTGCTTCAGGAGCACCGCCGCCGGCGGGGTCTTGGTGATGAAGGTGAAGGACCGGTCCGAGTAGACGGTAATCACCACCGGGATGGTCAACCCTTCCTGCGCCTGGGTCTGGGCATTGAATGCCTTGCAGAACTCCATGATGTTGACGCCGTGCTGTCCCAGGGCCGGGCCGACCGGGGGCGAGGGATTCGCCTTGCCCGCAGGGACCTGCAGCTTCACCTGGGCGACCACCTTCTTGGCCATCTCCGCTCCTTAACGCCTCCGACGCGTCACTGCAACCGGTACCCTAAACCCGCTCCACCTGCAGGAACTCCAGATCCACCGGCGTGGGGCGGCCGAAGATGCTCACCATGACCTTGAGGCGTCCCTTGTCCGGCTTGACCTCGTCCACCACGCCGGTGAAGTTGGAGAAGGGTCCGTCGACGACCCGTACGCTCTCCCCGCGGGTGAACAGGACCTTGTGCTTGGGTCGCTCGGCCCCGGTCACGACCTGCTGGATGATGGCCCTGACCTGCTCCTCGGGGATCGGGGTCGGCCGGACGCCCGGGCCGACGAAGCCGGTCACCTTGGGCGTGTTCTTGATCAGGTACCAGAGGTCATCCGACATGTCCATCCGGATGAGGACATAGCCCGGGAAGAACTTGCGGGAGGCCTCCCGCCGCTTCCCCTTCTTCAGTTCCACCACCGTCTCGGTCGGGATCAGCACCTGGGAGACGGCCTGGCTCATGCCCAGCGCCGCCACCCGCTGCTCGATGCTCTGCTTCACCTTATTTTCGAACCCCGAGTAGGTGTGGATCACGTACCACCGGTGATGAGGAGGCAGCGGCGCCCCCCCCTCCGGGGCCGGGGCGGTCCCTGGAGCCGGGGTCTCCTGGCCCGACCCGGTCGCTGGGTCCTCGGGGCCCCCGGGAGGCGTTACGACGGCTTGCACCTGTTCGTCAGCCATGATTGCTCTCAGCACCCGAATGCCTGATTACTTGATGATGAGTCCGAGCAGCTTCTGCAGAATCAGGTCCACGAATCCCAGAAAGAAGGACACCACGAAGCTGGCCACGATGACCACCGCGGTGGAGCCGATGATCTCCTTCCGCTGAGGCCAGGTCACCTTCTTCATCTCCACCCGGACCTCTTTGAGGAAGCGGACCGCCTCCGCCCATCGCTCTTGCACGCGTTCCACAACCGCCGCCATGTGATCCGATCCTCTCCCAACGCCCTGAATTCCCCGCCGGAAACCAAAGGCCCTCACCGAATGGCAGGCCTGGAGGGATTCGAACCCCCAACCCGCGGATTTGGAGTCCGCTGCTCTCCCGTTAGAGCTACAGGCCTAACTCCGAATTATTCGCGAACGTGTTCGCGAATAATTACGGGAATGACCAATTCCCAATGACCAATTACGGCCCCCCCATTGGGAATTGGACATTGGTCATTGGTCATTTCGTCTCCCGGTGTGGCGTGTGCTTGCGGCACCAGCGGCAGTACTTCGACAGCTCCAGCCGGTCGGTGGTGTTCCGCTTGTTCTTGGTGGTGGAATAGTTCCGGCGCTTGCACTCCCCACACGCCAAGGTGATGATTTCTCGCATGGTTGCCTGACTCCCGCTCCGCCTGCATGGTCCTTCCCCTCACCTGCCGGACATCGCCGGCGCCCACCGTGGCCTCGGGCGCCGCGAGGGGATCCTGGACTACGCGATCACCTCGCTCACCACCCCCGCCCCCACGGTGCGGCCCCCCTCGCGGATGGCGAAGCGGAGCTCCTTCTCCATGGCGATGGGCTG
>Ga0155960_1070_pt2 | contig 15196 bp, 18 predicted proteins | sample RifCSPlowO2_02_FD_107614 | JGI IMG/M metagenome (GOLD analysis project Ga0155960, IMG submission 107614) | candidate division NC10 bacterium RIFCSPLOWO2_02_FULL_66_22
GACGGACGCTGAAGATCCTGCGACCGGTGCAGGCCAAGGCGAAGGCTGCCCCTCGCTCCCGCACCTCCGAGCATTCCCGGGTGGGTCAAAGTGCTCCCGCCGTGAGACGCTATGTCGTCAAACGCGGGGATACCCTGTGGAAGATCGCCCGGGCCCACGCCGTGTCTCCCGAGGACCTTCGCCGCTGGAACAGCCTGCCCCGGGATGCCGCACTCCGGCCGGGACAGGAGCTGCAGATCCGGGCGCGTGCATCGTAGGGGTGCGACCCGCCGCCTTCTGTTTCCCTGCGACAGCGGACTCCCTCTCACTGCGGAGCCGGTAGGCGGATGCCACCCGGTCTCCCGGCTTGCCACGGGAACCCGTCCGGACCGCCCAGGCCCTGATTGACAAAGAGGGTCGTCGTGGGGCACGATGGGGCCGTGGGCACTCTCATCCACCCTGGTGGCCGGCCGCCGCCTCGGCACCGACCGATCCAAAATACTGGAGGATCCCTCAAGGAGGGGCGCATGAAGACGAAGATGGTTCCAATGCTGCTCACCCTGTTCACGCTCTTGCTCGTGGCCGCTCCGGTGGCCTGGAGCGCCGAGCCCATCCACATCGCGGTGAGCGCGCCGCTCACCGGCAACTTCGCCGAGTACGGGCAGAACTGGCAGAAAGCCATCAGCATGGCCGTGGAGTGGATCAACGCGGCGGGAGGGATCAAGGGTCGCCCGCTCGAGATTGTGTACGGTGACAGCAAGAGCGATCCAAAGGATTCCGCGGCCCTGGCCCAGAAGTTCACCTCCGACAACCGGATCGTGGCAGAGATCGGCGACTTCAGCAGCACCGCCAGCATGGCGGCCCAGCCGATCTACGACCGGGCAGGGATGGTCCAACTCTCGCCCACCACGTCGCACCCAAAGTGGGCGCCTGGAAGTCCCTGGAGCTTCGGCATCGTCGGCACCCAGGCAGGCGAGGGGCCCTTCATGGCCCGCTATGCCATCGAGAGGCTCGGCAAGAAGCGAATCGCGGTGCTGCACATCAACAACGACTGGGGGATCGCCAGCAAGGAGTACTTCGTCAATGCTGCGACGGAGATGGGGGCCCAGGTCCTGGGGGTCGAGTCCTACTTCGAGACGGAGAAGGACTTCACCGGCGTCCTCACCAAGCTGCGCGGCCTCAAGCCCGAGCTGATCTACGTCCCGTCCTTCTACAACGAGATGGCCCTGATCAGCAAGCAGCGGGAGAAGCTGGGCTGGACCGACGTGGTGGTGATGGGCCCCGGCTCGCTGTACTCCCCCAAGCTGCTGGAGCTCGGGGGGAACTCGGTGAACGGCCTCTACACCAGCGCCGTCTTCTTCCCCAATGACCCGCGGCCCGAGGTGCAGAAGTTCGTCAAGGGCTTCGAGGCAAAGTACAAGGCGACCCCGAACATGTTCGCCGGCGTGGCCTACGACGCCATCAATCTCATGGCCGAGACCATCCGGAAGGTTGGCACCGACCGGAAGGCGATCCGGGACGAGCTGGTCAAGACCAAGAACTTCCCGGGGGTGACGGGGAAGATCGCCTTCACGGAGCGCCGGGATGTCGTCAAAGACTACCGCCACCTGGTGGTCAAGGACGGCCAGTTCACTCTCTTCGACAAGTAAGGGGCGCGACTGGACGGGCGGGCCGGCGGGACGGGGAGGCAAGGGCTCCTCCTCCCGCCGGCTGCCTTTTCGGCCCGGAGGACAGGAATCTTCCAATGCTCGTTCCCCAGCTCATCAATGGCCTCACCCAGGGTAGCCTCTACGCCCTGATCGCCATCGGATTCGTCATCATCTTCGGGACCATGAACCTGGTCACCTTCGCCCACGGCGAGGTGTACATGGCGGGGGCCTTCGTGGGCGCCTTCGCCATGAGCCTGTGGCACCTGCCGTGGTTCGTCGCCCTGGTCATGGGCATGGCCGCGGCGTGGGTCCTGGGTTTCCTGATCGAGAAAGTGGCCTTCCGGCCGTTGCGCACGGCGGGCCACATGCCCCCGCTCCTCATCACCATCGGGCTCTCCATCATCCTCAAGGATCTCGCGGTCGTCCTGTTCGGCGCCGAGAACCGTCCCGTCCCCTCGATCTACGAGCAGACGGTCCGCCTGGCCGGCGTCCAGGTCTCGGTCCTGCAGTTGGTCATCCTGGGCCTGGCGGGCACCCTCTTCCTCGTGCTGCGCCTCGTGATTCAGGGGACCAAGATCGGGCGGGCCATGCGGGCCACCGCCCAGGACCATGAGGCGGCCTCCGCCATGGGCGTGAACGTCAACCGGGTCTTCAGCATCGCCTTCGCGCTGGCCTCTTGTCTGGGCGGGGCCGCCGGCGTCATGATCGGGATCTACTACAACGCCGTCTACCCGACCATGGGCGGCACCGCCGGCCTGAAGGGGTTTGCCGCGTGCATCTTCGGCGGGCTCACCAGCATCCCCGGGGCCATCCTGGGGGGGATCATCATCGGGGTGGTGGAAAACCTCACCGTGCAGTTTCTGGCCTCCGGGTACCGCGACGTGGTCGCCTTCCTGGTCATGGTGATCGTCCTGGTGCTCCGCCCCCAGGGACTCCTGGGCAGGAAGCTGAAGACGGTCTAGACCGTGCCCTTGTACGATTTCGTTCCACGGCGTGATAACTGGTACGTCTGGCTTCCCGTGCTGGCGGCGCTTCTGCTCTTCCCGCTCCTGGTGCGGAGCGAGTACATCCTCAGCATCGCGGTCTACGCCGGGATCTACATCATCCTCACCTCGAGCCTCAACATCACCAACGGCTACACCGGCCTTTTTTCCTTCGGCCATGCCGCCTTCTACGGGATCGGTGCCTACACCGCCGCCATCCTGGCGACCCGCCTCGGCCTCTCCTTCTGGCTGACGCTGCCGCTGGCGGGGGTCGTCGCCGGGATCTTCGGCGCGGCCATTGCCCTGCCCACCCTCCGCCTGACGGGGATCTTCCTGGCCCTGGTGACGATCGGCTTCCAGGAGATCACGTTCCTCGTGACCTTGAATTGGATCGGCCTCACGCGGGGCCCGATGGGGATCCCGGCAATTCCGCCACCGGCGATCGGGGGCGTCGCGCTCAGCGGGAACCTCGGGTATTACTATCTCATCCTGGCGCTCGACGTGATCGTGCTGAGGCTCCTGTCCCGCATCGTCACCTCGCGCGTGGGGCGCGCCTTCGTGGCCATTCGCGAGGACGAGCTGGCCGCCCAGTCGGCCGGCATCCCCACCTTCCGGATGAAGATCCTATCCTTCGTCATCGCGACGTTCTTCGCGGGCATCGCCGGGGCGTTCTTCGCGCACCACGCCCGGTTCGTGAGCGCGGATTCCTTCCGGCTGGACGAGACCTTTGCCATCCTGACCATGCTGATCGTCGGGGGCATGGGGAGCCTGGTCGGCCCGGTGCTCGGCGCGGTGCTCCTCGTGGTCCTCCCCGAGGCGTCCCGGTTCCTCGCCGAGTACCGCGGGGTGGTGTACGGCCTCATTCTCATCGGCGTCATCCTCTTCCGGCCCGAGGGCCTCGCCGGGGTGCCGGGGATCATCCAGGCCCGGGGAGCGTTGTCCCTCGTGGACAAGCCCTCCGGGGCCGGGGAGCCCGTCGGATGAGCCTCCTCGAGATCCAATCGGTCAGCGTCAGCTTTGGCGGCCTCATGGCATTGAAGCGAGTCAGCTTCGCCCTCGAGGAGGGGGAGATCGTGGGCCTCATCGGCCCCAATGGGGCCGGCAAGACCACCCTCTTCAACTGCCTGAGCGCGTTTCAGCCCGCCTCCGAGGGACACCTGCGCTACTCTGGTATCGCCCTCGAAACGCTCTCCCCCCACCAGGTCGCCGCGCTGGGCGTGGCCCGCACCTTCCAGACCAGCCGGATCTTCAGGCGCATGACGGTCCTGGAGCATCTCCTGGTGGGTCGCCATCTCCACCAGCGGACGGGCCTCTGGGCGGCCATCGCCCGTCCGGCCTGGGTGGCCCGCGAGGAGGCCGAGGCCCGGGAGTGTGGCCTCCGGACGCTGGCGCTCTTCGAGGACCGCCTGCTGCCCCGCCTCCACGACTTCGCCGATACCCTGTCCTACGCGAACCGGCGGCGCCTGGAGATCGCCCGCGCCCTGGTGGCCGAGCCGCGCCTCCTGCTGCTCGACGAGCCGACCGCCGGGATGAACCCCCACGAAAGCGCGGGAATCGTCCAGCTCATCAAGAAGATCCGGGACCTCGGCATCACCGTCCTGCTCATCGAGCACGACATGAAAGTCATCATGGGCGTGTCGGACCGCATCGTGGTCCTGGACCACGGGGAGAAGATCGCCGAGGGACTCCCCGAGGAGATCCGGCGGAACGAGGAGGTCCTCCGGGCCTACATGGGGAGGCGGTACGGCCGTGCTTGAGCTGCGAGGCGTCTCCACGCGCTACGGCCCCGTGCAGGTCCTGTGGGAGGTGTCCCTCACGGTCGGCGAGGGGGAACTGGTGTGTCTCCTGGGAGGGAACGCCTCCGGCAAATCCACCACCATGAAGACGATCCTGGGGCTCGTGCATCCCGTCCGGGGTGAGGTCCTCTTCCGGGGGCGACCCATCCACCGGGACACGCCGGCGCAGGTGGTGCGCGCGGGGATCGCTCCGGTGCTGGAGAGCCGCCGCATCTTCCCCCAGCTCACGGTGTACGAGAACCTCCTCATGGGGGCCTACACGCGCACCGACGGGCCGGGGATCCGGCAGGATATCGAGGCGGTCTACGAGCGGTTCCCGGTCCTGCGGGAGCGGCGCGGGCAGCTGGGGGGGACGCTCTCGGGCGGTGAGCAGCAGATGCTGGCCATCGCCCGGGCCCTCTTGGCCCGCCCGAGGCTGCTCGTCATGGACGAGCCCTCCATGGGGCTCTCCCCGTTGTACGTGGAGAAGACGTTCGAGGTCATCCAGGATCTCAACCGCCAGGGGATCGCCATCCTGCTGGTGGAGCAGAACGCCAACATGGCCCTGGCCATTGCCCAGCGGGGCTACGTGCTCCAGACGGGACGCATCGTCCTGGCCGACACGGCGCAGAACCTGGTCAATCATCCGATGATGCGGAAGGCGTAGTAGGCCTCGAAGAACTCCAGGTGCGCCTGGGCCGTCCGCTCCGGGGAAGCGTGCTGGTTCCCGAAGTGGTACCAGAGGCTGAAGGGCGGCCGGTCCACCGGCTTGCCTCCCAGGGCTGCGCGCACTCGCTCGATCTTGGTCATCCTCGTTCCTCCTGTCGGTGTGAGGTGCAGAGGGGCAGAGGAGCGGAGGGGCAGAGGGGAGGGGACGACATGAGTTCCCGGAGCAAGATAGAAAGTCATGAAGATCTCGATGTGTACAAGCTGGCCTTCAAGGCGGCATCACGGGTCTTTGAACTGTCGAAGACTTTTCCTCGTGAGGAGACGTACTCACTGACAGACCAGATACGGCGATCGTCTCGCTCGGTTTGCGCGAACATTGCAGAGGCTTGGCGAAAGCGCAGGTATGAAGCCGCCTTCCTGAGCAAGCTCAACGATGCCGAGGCTGAAGCGGCTGAGACACAAACGTGGTCACGGTTTGCAGTTGAATGTGGGTACCTTTCATCGGAAGTCGGAAACGAGTTGCATCAGCTGTATGATCAGATCCTCGGCAAGCTCGTGAGGATGATCATCCGCCCTCAACCCAGGCTCATGACGAAGCAGAGGGGCTGAGGGGCACGGGCGCAGGGGAGCAGGGGAGCCGAGGAGCATGGGTGAAGTAAATTCTCCTCAGCCCCTCTTCACCTCAGCACCTCTGCTCACAGGCCCCTCGGCTCCTCGGCACCTCTGCCCCTCTGCACCCCACACCGACAGGAGGAAACGTCATGACAAAGATCGAGCGCGTCCGCGCGACGCTGACCAGAAAGCCCGTGGACCGGCCGCCCTTCAGCCTCTGGTACCACTTCGGGAACCAGCACGCTTCCCCGGAGCGGACGGCCCAGGCGCACCTGGAGTTCTTCGAGGCCTACGACCTGGACCTGCTGAAGGTGATGAACGACTATGACTACCCCATGCCCGAGGGGATGGAGGTCATGGCCACCCCGGAGGATCTCAAGCGGCTGGCCCCCTTTGACGTGACCCGGACCCCGCTGGGCCAGCAGCTCAAGGCCATCGAGCGGATCGCCAGCGCACTCCGGGGAACGGCCCTCTTCGTGGACACGGTCTTCAACGCGTGGAACACGCTGCGGCGGAACCTGGTCAAGGAGGCGATGGGACCTCTGATGAAGGACCACCCCCGGGCGCTGGAGGGCGCCCTCCAGATCGTGAACGACAACCTGATCCAGTACGCGCTGGCCAGCCTGGAGCGGGGGGCTGCCGGGATTTTCCTGTCGGTGCCGGCAACGGCCGAGAGTGTCACGCCCGAGCAGTACGCCCGGTTCATGCGGCCCTTTGATCTGCAGCTGCTGAAGGCGATCCGCGGAAAGGGGGAGTGTCACATCCTCCACGCCCACGGGGAGAAGCTGTACCTCGACCACCTGCTGGAGTACCCGGTCCACGCCCTCTCCTGGGCGGACCTGAACGGCGGCCCCTCCATCGCCGAAATCCGCCGGCGGACCCCCCTCACCCTGATGGCCGGCCTGGACCACATCAAGTTTCCCGACGTCTCGGTTCGTCTGATCCGTGAGCAGGTCAGGACGGCCCGCGCCCAGGCGGGCAACACGAGGTTCATCCTGGCCCCCGGCTGCTCGGTGCCGACCTACAGCTACCCGCCCCTGATCAAGGCGGCGCGGGACGCGGCCCGGGCCTGACCTTGGCGGACCCCCTGCCGGTCGCGCCGGATATCGGGACGGGAAAGGTTGTCGCGGGGGCGGCCGGATGCTATGATCACGCCGTTGGTTCGGTGCCGTACGCACCGGCCGGGCCCGGGGAACTCGTCCCGACCCGGAGGTCGCCCCCCGCTGTTGCGGCGGTCCCCCGCCGACGGGAGAATGGCCATGGCAGGTATTCCAGGGAATCCGCTGGGCTACGCCCGCGATATCGCCGAGGGCAACGCCCCCTTCACACTTCTGCAGCTCAAGATGATGACGCCGGAGGAGCTGAAGAGGGTCTTCGCCAACATTAACATCGTCCTCCGCGAGGTACGCACCACGGCCGTCGTCGCCCACGACATCGAGGGGATGCGCCGCCGGGCCCACAAGCTTCAGCGCCTCAACACCGCCCTCCTGCTCCTCGGAACCCACGCCAAGAAGCTGCGCATCGCGCTCTAACCGCTTGACGCCAGACGCCTTTCAAAGCAACGAGGGGCGCGCCGGCATTACTGTTCGGTGGTGACACGCCAAGGGATCGGCCTTGTAGACGTGTTTGAGGAATCGGGCCCACTGCCGCTTTGGTGCCGGGGCTGACGTGGGAGGCGAGACCTCGACGGGCGCGTCGGCCGCAGGGCTCTCCACTCCCGGCCCAAACATACCTACCGTCCTGCTCCGCGGTCTGTCGACGGCCTCAGCGCCAGGAGGCGCATCCCGTTGAGCGTCACCAGGACCGACGCGCCCATGTCGCCCAGGACGGCCAGCCAGAGCGTCAGCCACCCCGGCAACACGGCCAGGATGGCCAGGGCCTTGATCGCCAGCGCGAAGGCGGTGTTCTGCTGGATCACCCGCACCGTCGCCCGGCCCAGGCCCATGACGAAGGGAAGCTTCCCGAGATCGTCGGACATCAGCGCGACGTCCGCCGTCTCCAGCGCCACATCGCTGCCCGCCACTCCCATGGCCACGCCGACCGTCGCCGCGGCCAGGGCCGGCGCATCGTTCACCCCGTCCCCCACCATGACCAGGTCGCCGTAGCGCTCCCGGAGGTCGCGCACGGCGGTCAGCTTGTCCTCGGGCAGCAAGGGGGCGCGGACCTCGTCCGCGCCGATGGCCCGGGCGATGGAACCGGCCACGGCGGCGTTGTCCCCGCTCAGGAGCGCAACGTGGGAGACGCTGGCCCGGACGATTCCATCCGCGGCGATCTTCTCGCCAGGCCGGACCAGCAGCAGGTCGCCCACCCGGACGTCCTCCACGGGGATGACGAGCTCCTGTCCTTCACGCCGGATCCGCCCCTCGCGCGGCGCCAGGTCCATCAGCCCCCGGATCGTGCGCCGGGCCCGATCCAGGGTGGTGGCCTCCAGGAGATTGGACACGGCGTAGAGGAAAGCGACGGCGGCCCCTTCCTCAGTCAATCCCAGCCCATCCCCTCCTCAGACCCGACAGGGGCATTGATTCAATTACGGCGTACGGCCGGGGATCGCCCTCGCGCAGGAGCAGAGTACCGGGGGCAGTGGAGACGGACTGAAGTGACGGGAGGACGTCTACGAGGGTCGGGTCGTGAACCGTTTGACGATGAACCGCCGGATCGCGTTCCGCTGGTCCTGGGCCAGCCGGACAAAGTGGAGGCCGTGGCGGTAGACCGCCCCCACGCCTCTCACTGTTTCGGGTGGTCCGGCCCATGCCACCTCCGCGACCGCGAGGATCCGCGAGTCGTCGGTGCGGAAGCCGATCTCGGCCAACACTCCCCTGGGATGCACCTGGGGCAGTTCCAGCATGAGGCCTCCTTCGCTGAGGTTCCGAATGAGGCCCGCGACCTTGACCCCTGTCCCCTGCCGAGCGCTGCTGCGGAAGCGGCAGAGTGCACTGATTTCCACGTTGAATCGCGGATGACGCCGCTTCGGATGGTCGTCGGCCACGGCCACCGCCCCGGCGGCTTTCCCGCGAGGCCAGCCGAGCCGCAGGAAGAGCGCAACGTTCTGCGCCAGGCGATCGAGGCCGACCGGCTTCGGGATGTACCCAATGCAATGCTTGTAGACCTCTTCCGCCCGCTCGCCGGAGATCTCCTCCGCGGTGAGTGCGGCCACAACGATGCCGGCCGTCTGGGGCTTCTCTTGGAGCTTCCTGGCGACGGACAGCCCGTCCAGGTCCGGAAGTCCGAGGTCCAGCAGGATAAGATCCGGAACGCGGCTGGTCGCCAGGGCGAGAGCCTCTGCGCCGGTCCCCGCCTCGATGATCTCGTAGCCAAGGCCGGCCAGCGCGTCTGCCAGGGCCACCCGCAGGGAATCATCGTCTTCCACGATCAGGACCGTCTCGCCGGACATGTCCGCCTCCGTCGAGTTCAAATCGGACCCTAGCGATCGGTCCGGGAGGCGTCAACAGCTTTCGCGGGTCTTGTCCGGTCCGACGACGGAGACCATCTTTCGGCAATCTGGGATGGGATTTTTCAGGCAGACCAGCGGTTGGATCTGGCAGACCAATCCGCGGGGATTGAGAGAGAAGGCAGCTCCCTGGCTACTTCCGGCGGCCGGGGCCGGGATCGCCGAAGGAGTTCCGCACCAACGGCATTACCGACGGATCCTGGGGGACATGGCACTGGAGGCAGTTCGGCCGATCCGGATGCGGGACGATGGTGGCTCCTTGTACCCCCTCCAGGTGGCAGCCGAGGCAGAGGCCCTGAAGGCCGGCGATGCTGTGCGGGATCTGGGGCGGCGCCCCGTCGTACATGCGGGGCAACCGCTTGGAGCTGCCGGGCGGCGGATTCTCGGCTGCCTCCACAGACGGGGGTTGGGGGTTGGGGACTGGGGGCCAGGGGTGCAGGCTCAGGAATGCGCCTGCCACGAGAAATCCAATCCCCCATTGAGCGATTCGTGCTCCTGGCTTCTCGCGCATGGCGTGCCCCCTCGTAGGGTGCAAGAAGCACCCTGGTAGCCCAGGCTGCTCAAAAAGGCTCAGATGCCAGGAAGGCGCGACGCTGCGGTACGAGGCGTACATCGGTGCGTACGTCGCAGTGCCGCGGGGCGCGCCGGGGTACCCACCGAAGGTGGGTCTCCGCAGATGGGCCTTTATCAGCAGCCCGCTAAACTTTCTCGACTCGGACCGCGCACTTCTTGTAGTCCGGCTGCTTGGAGATGGGACAGAAGGAATCCAGGGTCACCAGGTTGACTAGAAGGTCCTGGTCGAAGAAGGGGACGAAGACCAGGCCCTTCTGGGGGACCGTCCGCCCCTCGACCTCCGCCACTCCCGTGATGGATCCCCGGCGGGAGGTGACCTTCACCCGATCCCCCGAGGCAATCCCTAGTGCCTTGGCATCATCCGGGTGGAACTGAATGGTGGCCCGGGGGACCGCCCGATGGAGCTCCGGAACGCGACGGGTCATGCTGCCGGTGTGCCAGTGCTCCAGCACGCGCCCCGTGCTGAGCCAGAAGGGATACTCCCTGTCGGGGACCTCGGCCGGCGGCTCGTAGGGCCGGGCCCAGATGACGGCCCGCCCGTCGTCCGCCTTGTTCAGGTAGAATTTCACCCCCTCGCCCTTCTTCACGTACGGATCGTAACCCTCCCGGTATCGCCAGAGGGTTTCCTTGCCGTCCACCACCGGCCAGCGCATCCCGCGCGTCTTGGTGTAGAGGTCATAGGGGGCGAGGTCCTTCCCTTTCCCCTCGCGCCACTTCCGGAGTTCTTCGAACAGGCCCTTCTCGAGTCCCTCTTTGTAGTCGAACAGATGGCCCAACTTCATCCGCTTGGCCACCTCAACGATCTGCCAGACGTCCGGCTTCGCCTGTCCGGGGGGCGGGACCGCGGGGAACCAGTGCTGCGTCCGCCGCTCGGTGTTGCCGAAGACCCCCTCTTTCTCCACCCAGCAGGCCGACGGCAGGATCAGGTCCGCCAGCTCCGTGGTGCGCGTCGGGTAGATGTCCGAGACGATGATGAAGCGGCCGTCGCCTTTGCGCGCGCCCTTGCGGTAGCGGTCCACCTGGGGCATCGTCTGGAACGGGTTGGTGACCTGGATCCAGATCACCTTGATGTCACCTCGCTCCAGGGCTCGGAACATCTCCACGGTGTGGTAGCCGACCTTCTTCGGGATCTTCTCGTCGGGAACGTTCCAGATCTTGGTGGCGATGGCCCGATGTTCGGGGTTCATGATCACCATGTCGGCCGGCAACCGTCCCGCCAGTGTCCCCACCTCGCGCACGGTCCCACACGCGCTGGGCTGCCCCGTGAGGGACATGGGGCTGTTGCCCGGCTCGGAGATCTTGCCGGTGAGGAGGTGGATGTTGTAGAGGAGATTGTTGATCCAGGTCCCCCGGCTGTGCTGGTTGAAGCCCATGGTCCAGAACGACATGCTCTTTCGCTTCGGGTCGGCGAACAGCCGGGCGATCTCCCGGATGGTCTGGGCCGGGACGCCCGACACCTCGGCCGCGTATTCCGGCGTGTATTTCTCCAGGAAGGCCTTGTACTCGTCGAAGGTGATCCGCTGCGGCCGGTCCGTGAAGGGCTTGTAGTTCGCCCAGCGGGGCTCCTGCCCGCCGAACTCGTCGGTGTCCTTGACCCCGTAGCCGATATTCTCCAATCCCTTCTTGAACACCGTGTGGTCGCGGACGAAGGCCTCGTTGTGGAGCCCCTCCTTCACGATCACGTGGGCCATGGCGTTGGCGATGGCGAGGTCGGTCTGGGGCTTGAAGACGATCCGGATGTCCGCCGCCTCCGAGGTGCGCGTGGAGAGCGTGGTGAGGTCCACGATGCGGACAGGGGGGTGCTTCTGCCGCCGGTCCGTGATCCGCGAGAAGAGGACCGGGTGCATCTCCGCCATGTTGCTGCCCCAGAGGAAGAACGTGTCCGCATACTCGATGTCATCGTAGCAGCCCATGGGCTCGTCCCCGCCGAAGGTCGTCATGAACCCGGCCACGGCCGAGGCCATGCACAGGCGGGCGTTGGCCTCGATGTTGTCGCTTCCCAGCCCCGCCTTCATGAGCTTGAGGGCGGCGTAGCCTTCGGCCATGGTCCATTGGCCCGAGCCGTAGAACGCCACGGACTCCGGCCCGTGTTTCTGGATCGCCTCGCTGAACTTCCGGGCGACGAGATCCAGGGCTCCATCCCACGAGACCTTGACGAACTTCCCATTACGACGAAGCAGCGGGACGGTGAACCGGTCCTCCCCGTAAAGGATCTTGGGCAGCGAGTACCCCTTGATGCACAGGAGGCCCCGGTTCACCGGGGATTCCGGGTCTCCCTTGACGGCAACGATTTTCTTGTTGCGGACGCCCACCAGAACGCCGCAGCCCGTCCCGCAAAAGCGGCAGGGCGCCTTCTGCCACCTGTCCACGACGACGGCCTGGGCCTGGGCCTCCGGCGGAACCAGGAGATCGAGCCCGAGGGCCGAAGCGGCTCCCGCGGCCGCAGACGCCTTCAGGAATTCGCGTCTATTCCATGCCATGACATTTCCCTCACGCACCTCTGGCCGATGGCATCTGCATTGGACCCACCCGACGTCACGGCCCGACCTTCACCGCCTTCACATCCGCGTCAACCCCGAGCCCCAGCGTGAGGGGCGGCAAGGTCACATGGTGCCGCCGGTTGGACACCCGGTCCTCGAACACTGAAAACCCGATGTCGTACACCTTGCCGGGGGCCAACATCTTGTCGTCGGGTTTTCCCGTGTTGAGCTTCCTGCGAAAGTCCACCGTCCATCGCCCTGCCGCCCAGGTGCCGCTGGCCATCACATCGCTGACACTCTCTGTCGGCTCCTGGAGGACCGGGTGTGGCAGGAGGTCGCCCTCTTTAAAAGGCGCCGTCGGATCGAAAGGCACCGCATTCCGGCCGATGACGAGGGGGAATTTGTCAAGCATCTCCTTCAGCTTGGCCTCGGGGATGGCCACAAAGCCCATCTTTCCTCTGTCGTACATCCATTTCGGTTCCCCCGGCGACGTGAACAAGTTCTTCCCTTTATCGAACCAGCGATAGTCGAAGACCCAGTCGTCCCCTGCGTGGCCGAGGGGATTCGATCGAGCGGCCCGCCACTGCCACAGGTCCAGGAACCGGCCGGCCTGCCGGAGCCGTTCCAGTTCGGCCGGGCTCTTCACCTTGTCCCACGCTCCGGCTTCATCTTGGCCCGCCCGGGTGATCAGGAGGTACTTCCGGATATCGTCGCGCTTCTTTCCGGCGTTGCCCCAATAGGGATGCGCTTTGATCTCAGCCTGCTTGGGCTCCTTGGGCATGGCCCGCATGCTGTTGTGGCACGTGATGAAACACCCGGCCTGCGAGAAGGTAACCTTCGCGCCGTCGTAGGCCGGGATGCTGTCCCTGTCCCCGATGAGTACGGCCACGCGATCCTCATAGCTCGGGGCGATGCCCTTCTTGAGCACATCCGGCTTGGGCCCGCCAGCCCGGACCCATTTCTTCCCGTCATACCGCCACAAGGTGTGGGTCACACTTGGATCCGGCGCATCCCACTGGAGTCGGAGGTAGATGTACTGGCTATCGAAGGCGGCGCGGACGGTAAGGGGTACGGTCGCCCGCTTCCCAGGGATCGGATCGGGCTCCAGGGTGGCATGCTTCGCGAGGCTGGCTCCAAGCTTCTCCTGCTGTCCGGCGTGACACGCGGCACAGGGCGTCCCGGCCTTGACGGGTTCGGCGCCGGGGTGTCCCGACCCTACGAGAAACTCCCAGGAGGCCTGGCCAGGGTAGAAGAGCGTGACCGTCTTGGCCGGTACCTTGGTCCAATCCCCGGGGAAGGTGAACAGCCGGGGACCCGCCACCTCGGGAGGTGCCAGGCCGAGTGCGGCGCAGCCCCCGAGGATGACGGCGAGAGACACTAGACCCCAGACGAATCCGCGCAGCCCGCAAGTCTTGCTAGTCATCGCTTCCCCCTCCATGCGATTACGCCTCCGTCGTGTTTCGTTCTGGCCCCACCGGGCCGGGAAGAAGAACAGGATGGTCTATAGAAGCTGACTCTGAGCACATCTGGCATGCGGAAGCAGGCCATCGGGACACTTTATTATGATACCCCGACTCCAGCGGAAAGCGAACAATTTCTTCCTACCGCCCTGGAATTTGTACGACCTAAGGCACGACATCTGCGGCCCCCATGAACCAGGTCCCCCATCGTTTCCGGGGTAGGCCACCGATCGTGACATCGCATCAATCCCGCCACGTCTGATCAGAATCCCGAGCATCCCCTATTTCCCTGGCTCTTTCAGTCCTGATCGTCCACGCGTCCATCACCCACAGTCCAGGACACTCCCGCGGGAGAAGTCCTGTTCGATCTGATCCACATGGGTCCCGGCTTTCCTCTACCTTTGCTGCACAGGTGAATCACGTGGCGCATTTTTGCCCGGATCGCGGGGTCCCGCAATGCCTTTCCTGCCGCATGTCCGGGAATGCGGATAAGTCTCAACCGGCTGGGACGCCCAGGATATTGCCCCACAGCCAGCCTTGCAACTGGACCTTCATCGAGTATAATGACCCGACCTACATGGGCGGGACGCGTCACCCACAGAAGGAGGATTGCATGGGAGCGATGAAGGAATTTGCGGGGGTGTTTTATCGGGAGGGAGCCCTGGACTCGAAGACGATGCAGTTAGTCGCCATGGCCGCCATGGCTGCGGCCGGCTGTACGTCCTGAGTGCCAGGACGCTTCGCGGCCGCGAAGCAAGCCGGCGCCACCGAGGATGAACTCATGGAGACCCTCTACTACGCGATGCGGGGTGCCGCCCGCGCCACCTGGAGCACCATCAAGTACATTGACGGCATCGAGGACTTGAACAAGAAGTACAAGACCACCTTCGAACGCGACGGGAAATAGGCCCGCTGACTCACCCCGTCCCCACGGCCCCTCCGGCTCCCCGGAGGGGCCGTGGGGTTCTATGAAATCAGCCTCCCCAGACGATCGCCCCCCGGCAGAGCCGAGCCACGACCGCTCAGGCAGCCGCCTTCTCGCGCAACCAATCGGTGATCTCCTCCACCCTGGGCACCCGCCCGGTGGATTTCATCTCGCCATCAATCCGGACGGCCGGGGTGAAGAACACGCGGCTCTTTGCAATCTCCTTCGGATCGCTTATGTGGCTTAATGTGGCCTCCACCCCCGCAGCTTCGATGGCCTGGCGGATCGCCTCCTTGGTGGCCTGGCAGCGGGCACATCCGGGGCCAAACACCTCGATGTTGATCATGGTCGCACTCCTCGACGGGATGCCGTCCGCCAAAGCGGCTGGCTTCCCGGTCTATGAGAGAATGAACGTCCCGGCGAACCAGCCGCAGATCGTGCCGAGCACGATGATGGTTGAGACGTAGACCACAGCCTTCTTTGCGCCGAACACCCGACCGATGGCCAGCCAGTTGGGCAGGCTGAGGCCCGGCCCGGTGAGCAGCAGGGCCAGTGCCGGCCCCTTTCCCATTCCCAAGCCCATCAGGGTGTGCACAAACGGCGCCTCGGTCATCGTGGCAAAGTAGCTGATGCTTCCCAGCAT
>Ga0155960_1112_pt3 | contig 15062 bp, 20 predicted proteins | sample RifCSPlowO2_02_FD_107614 | JGI IMG/M metagenome (GOLD analysis project Ga0155960, IMG submission 107614) | candidate division NC10 bacterium RIFCSPLOWO2_02_FULL_66_22
CCGGTCCGGGGGCACATCACCATTCTTCGCAAGGACAAACTTTCCCTTCAGGCTCTCGCGATTGAATGGAAGAAACATGGCAAGGGGATGCATAGGATTCCTTTTCGAGTAACTCGGGTGAGATATTCGCACAGGATCGTCCGGCCGTGTAGTCGCCGCATGGCGTCGGCCGGAGACCGCCCATAGGGATACCTCACGTGATCCCGGGATGCAAGAGTCAAAAGGGAAGTCAAATCATAAGACACGGTGCGCGGCTGCGATTTCGGGGGATAGGCGGGGCGATCAGCCCTTCACCGCGCCGCGGGCGAGACCTTCGACGTAAAAACGTTGGAGGGCGAGGTACAGAATGGGCGTAGGCAGGCTGCCGATGAGGGAGGCGGCGGTCAGCATCGGCCACTTGATCACGAACTCGCCCACGGTGAAGGCCACGCCGAGCGTGACGGTGCGCTTGGCGTCAATGGAGATGAGGCAGAGGGCCCAGAGGAGGTCCTGCCACGCGAGCAGGAAGGCGAAGAGCAGGGTGGCCACCGTTCCCGGCAAGGCGATGGGCATGATGATCCGGAGGAAGATCTGGAGGCGCGAGGCCCCGTCCACCAGGCCCGCCTCGTCCAGCTCCCGCGGGATCGAGTCGAAGTATCCCTTGGACATCCAGGCTGCGAAGGGGAGGCAGATGGTCACATAGGCGATGATCAGGCCGGTCAGGGTGTTGTACAGCTCCACGGCGGCCGGGAGACTCCAGACCAGCCGGAGAGCCAGGGAGGGAATCCCCCGCTCGCGGGGATGAACGAGACACGATGTGCCTATTGCAGTCCCAGCGCTCGTTTGGTTGCCACGTTGGGGTGACCTTCTTCCGGCGAGTCTATCCTTTTCCAAAGATTAGATCTGGAATAAACAAGACAACATTTGGGAAGAAGATCAGAAGTGCGGCCACGAGCGAAACGGTTACAAGGAACGGCAAAGATTCCAGGGTATAATCGTTTACGTCACACTCCAAAATCGAACACACGGCGTACATCGCCGATCCCACCGGCGGAGTAAAGTTCCCGATCGTAATCGTGATGATAAACACCAGTCCAAAATGGACAGGGTCAAAACCCAGCTCCGTCGCAATGGGGAGGAATATCGGCGTGAGCATGATAATCAGCACCGATCCGTCTATAAAACACCCGGCGATGAGGAGAAATATGACGATCAGTATCATGACGACATACGGGTTCGTCGTGATTCCCAGCATCACATTGGAGAACACCTCCGGTATCCTGTCCCAGACGATGCCGTAACCGAATATCCCCGACAAGGCAATCAGGAACATCACCGCACCGACGTCAATCGTGCTACCCTCGAGAGCTTCTTTGAATGCTCTCCCTCCAAGCTCTCGGTACGCAAATACCCCGATGAAAAACGAGTACACCACCGCAAATGCGCCGATTTCTGACGGCGTGAAGATACCAAACCTCAATCCTGCAAGGAGCATGACCGGGAACAGGACTGCCCAGATGCCGCCCAACGTCGCGCTGGCGACCTCCCTCGGTGACGGCCCTTTCGGTCGCTCGGGCTTGTATCCTCTCTTCTTGGCCGTCAGCGACACCGTGACGGCCAGAGAGACCCACAAGATGAGACCAGGGAGGATGCCTCCCGCAAAGAGCCTCCCGATGGACACTTGACCGACAGTCCCGTACAAGATGAAGCCGATGCCGGGTGGAATGATTGGAGTCATCAACGACCCGAAAGACAAGATGCCTGCCGCATACCCTTTGGAGAATCCCCGCTTGAGCATCTCGGGTCCCAATATGCGGGTTTGCATGGCGGCATCGGCAATGCATGAACCCGAGACCCCGCCCATTAGCGTGGCGAGCGCGATCGAGACTTGGGCCAGACCACCGCGCATGTGTCCGGTGAGCACCGTGGACAGCCTCAGAAGCCTCTCGGTGATGCCCGATTGGTTCATGAAATTGCCAGACATGATGAACAGCGGGACCGCCAGGAGGGCGAAGTTCTGGGTTTGGGAAATCGCGAGCTGGATTGGAATGGTAAACGGCAGATTCAGGTGTTGCGCAAAGAACAGTGTCCCCGCGATCCCTATGGAAAACGCCACGGGCATTCCCAGAAGAATGAGCACGATGAATGCGAAAAATACCAGGAGCATTTCTCCGGTCTCCTAGAGCACGGCCACAACGTCCCAGGCGGGTTGACGGGCTATCGATTCCTCTTTGGACTGGCTTTGATCTCGTCCCTGAACTTGAGGATCGTCGTGATCAGCAGCAGGGCGGCCCCTAGCGGAGCGCTCATGGTGACCCACGAGTAGCTGAAATCAGGGATGCCTTGAAAGGTTCTTGCTCTGCTCACGTAGGAGAGCCAGAGACCGGTTGGGATGAGGTATACCAGGAATATCGTGAGGATGGAATAATTCAGCAGCCGGCACCACCGCTGGGCCCTCTCCGGCAGATGACTTGTCAGCACTTCGACGGACATGAGCTTGTTCTTTCTCCAGGCAACATCGGCGCTGAAGAAACACGCCCAGGCGAAGATGCCGGTCGCCGCGTCAATCGACCAGTTGATGGGATGACCCACGAGTCTGGCGATGCCTGCTCCGAATATCAGAACGACCATCACCAGCAAGAACGTTCCCGCGAGAAAGGCTTCTACCGCGCAGAGGTACTCATAGAACTTCTTCATGATTCACGCTCTTGTCTCGCAGAGGAGAGAGGGTTGCGGGTCGATCGGTCTCCAAGAGGGCGAGCGCATGGACCAGCCACCTCGAGCAGAGGAGGAGCCGGTCCATGCACCGGAAGCACTGATTCCCAAACCCCGCTATTTCTTCCCGATCTCCTTGAAGACCTTGTCCTTTACATCGGCAATCTTCAAGACCTCATACGCTTTCTGTCCAGCCTTTTTGAAGGCCGCCAGGTCAACATTGTCTACGACGACCATCCCCCTCTTTGTGATCAGCTCTTGCTTGACCTCTTTCTCAAGCTTATCCATGATCAGCTTTGAGGTCTCTATCCCGGCCTTGTCGCATTCCTCGACCAAGATCTTCTGGTAGTCTGGCGGCAACGCATTGAACCACTTCGCGCTGACGACCTCATAGTTGACGAGCATGATGTGTCGGGTCTCACTCACGTACTTGAGCACCTCATAGAAACGCCCGGCCGGGATGTTATTGTATACCAGCTCAACCCCCTCCATCACCTTTTGCTGAAGGGCCGGGTACATCTCGCCGAACGCCAGGGCGACAGGGGTTGCGCCCAGGGCGCGCACCGATTCCTGCCAGATGGGCGCAGGTGGAGTCCGGATGCGGAGGCCCTTCAGGTCCTCCGGGGTGCGGATCGGCTTGTTCGTGAAGAAGTGCCTGTAACCCTGCACCCAGCTAAACGAGAGGACCTTGAGGCCGTGTTTGTTGGCCAGCTCGTCGTGGAACCCCTTGATGGTTGGCGACTTCTGAAGCTTCGCCACTTCGTCAAGGTTCTCGGCAAAGTAGGGGCCATTCATAATGGCAATCCCAGGAACATAGTTCCCCATACGGGCGGAGTCGGTATTTTGCCCTATGTTCGCCCCTTGTCTTATCTGCTCGATGATGTCTTCCTCGACACCAAGCTGGGCGCTGTGGAAGACCTCGATCTTGAGACCGCCTTTGGTCTTCTCCTCCACGCGTTTGGCCCAGTTCAAGAACCCCAGATGGTACGGCTCCTTGGCGCCCAACACGTGGTTGAATTTCAGGACGAACTTGGGGGCCTGCGCCTCCGCCGTCGCACCGATGACCGCTAATGACAGAGCCACCAGGGCGAGCAGCATCAGCGCTCGTGTTGCGGTCCTCATGGGCCATCTCCTTTCGTCGATCTTGGGTTACACGCTCCGTCCTCCAAGAGTTGTCTTCCATCCCCCCTTTCTCTGTGTTGTCCCATTGCCGCAAGGTCTCTCGCTTCATGATCGCCCTCAGGCCATGGGGGCACTCCCCCGTGTGCGACGCTAGCGGTCCGGGCGTCCTCGGCTTCCCCGCTGGCATCACCTCCCCAGGGGAGCCTGCGACCGCCAGGCACGGATGGCCCGACTCACCGCGTTCCTGCCCAGGGCGGGCGTTTCAGCACGTCGGGGTTGGCCACGGCCGGCGGGATCTTCCCCTCCAGGACCAGGCGAACGGCCGTGGCGACTTTGCGCTTCAGTTCGGTGATAGAGCCCTCGGAGTACCAGGCGGCGTGGGGGGTGAGGATGACGTTGTCCAGGTTGGCCAGGGGATGGTCGGCCGGCATCGGCTCGACCTCCTGGACATCCAGCGCGGCCCCGGCGATTTGCCGCTCCATGAGGGCTTGAAGCAGGGCCCCGGGATCCACCACGCCGCCCCTAGCCGTGTTCACGAGGAACGCCGAGCGCTTCATCTTTCGGAGGGCGGCCGCGCCGATGAGATGGCGGGTCTCGGCCGTCAGCGGGCAGTGGACGGAGACGATGTCGGACGCCTCCAGCAACTCATCCAGGAAGACTCGCCGGATCCAGTCCGGCCAGTCATTCCGGTAAGGGTCGGTGGCCAGGATCGTGAGGCCGAAGGGGCGCAGTTTCTCGGCCAGCATGAAACCGATCCGCCCCAGGCCGACGATCCCCAGGGTCTGCCCGGCCAGCCTCGTTATCGGGGCGGCGGCGCGGAACTGCCAGCTCCCGGCCCGCACCTCGCGGTCCAGGGGGCGGATGCCCCGCTGGAGCGCCAGGATCAGGGCGGCGGCATGATTGCTCACCTCGTCGGTGCAGTAGTCGGGCACGAAGGCCACGATGATCCCGCACTCCGTGGCCGCCGCCAGGTCCACCGTGTCCACGCCGACGCCGTAGCGGCAGATGACCTTGCACCGGCGCAGCGCCTTGAGAACGCGCCGGGTGAAGGCCCCGTACTGGGTGAGGATCCCGTCGGCGTCGAGGCAGAAGCCCAGGAGGCCCTCCTCGTCGTACCGCTGGTAGAGTTCGATCGTGGCGATGTCCCGCAGGACGTCCTCTTCCGGGGCGATGGTGCCGTGGTTGCAGTCGGTGATGACGACGAGGGGTCGTGTCGTCGCAGTCATGCATTCCCCTGTAGCTGGATTGCCATGTTCGTCATCGAGCGTACAGAGATCGAGCCTGTCCGGGCAGTTGAGGAAAAGCGAATCAACGTTGGAGCAGGGAAACGGAAATCCTCCCACCTTCACTTTCGCGGTGTTTTATTTCGCTCGATAGCATATGGAATATACAGCACATACACGGCATGCCACTCACAGAAACATCCGAGCACGTGCACCGCTGGTTCCTGGCCGAGGTCGCCAAGCTCTGGCGGTGGCCAGGGGCATCCTCTTGTTGTTTGATTGCCGAGTCGTGTGGCTACCGCTGGTTCAGCATCTTCCGGCGTCCTTTCGCATTCCCCTCTGTCGATCCGTATCCGAGTCGCTCGGAAAGATCGGCTGCCACAGCGGTTAGCGACTTGCGGAGTTCCGCGAATCGGCGCTGGAGCAGTCGGCTCTTTGGGCCCACGATGCAGAGGGCGGCACGGACCTCCCCGGAATGGTCTCGGATAGGTGTAGCGATGCAGCGGATGCCTTCGATGTGCTCCTCGTTGTCGATGGCAAAGCCCGTCGCCCGAATGCGCGCGAGCTCGCGCCGGAAGGCGGCGGGCGTGGTAATGGTCCGGGCCGTCTTCCGCTCGAAAGCGTTGCGGCCGATGATGCCGTCGAGTTCTCGGGCCGGCAGCCAGGCCGCCAGGGCTTTGCCGACGGCCGTGCAGTGGATGGGCCGGATGCCCCCCACCTCCTGGACGACGCGCACCGGGCCCTCGGATTCGCGCTTGGCCACGACAGTCACGACGCCGTCGCGGAGGATCGCGAGGCTCGTGCCTTCGCCCGTGCGGCGACTGAGCTCGTCAAGAAACGGCATGGATATCTCGGCAAGCTGCTCCTTGGTCCAGGAGCGTCCGGTGAGCCGGAACAGCTTGGGCGCGAGTCTGTAGGCCCGTGCCTCTCCGTCCTGGACGAGGTAACCGAATTCGACGAGCGCCCGTAGCAGGTGGTGGGCAGTGCTCCGAGGCAATGCGGTTTTGCGGGCGATCTCGGCGAGCGTCGCGGAGCCGCCGTTGGCAGCGGCCGCCTCGATGACCCGGAGGCCGCGTTGGAGGGATTGGTGGGTCTTGGATGGGCTCGATCCCATGGGGCGTTTCCCGTGTTTCATATAATGGAATGATAAGTCCTAGGATATCTCACAGCATTGAACGTGTCAATCATCAGTTACCACCTCGAAAAAGGCTGTGAGACGTCGCTGGAACACTTGCGGAGGCCTGATCACCCCGAGGTGACCGGTCGCCCGACGTTCTCCTCGCGCGTTCTCGGGGGGAACGGGGGTGCTTGTCTCCCCGGGTTCGCCGGGGTATAGTGTGGCGTCACGCGGGGGGCAGGCACCCATGCGCCATCTCATCATCGGCACGGCCGGACACATTGACCACGGCAAGACGACGCTGGTGAAAGCCCTCACCGGCATTGATACGGACCGTCTGAAAGAGGAGAAGGAGCGGGGAATCTCCATCGAGCTGGGTTTCGCCTTCCTCACGCTGCCCGACGGGATCCAGGCGGGGATCGTGGACGTGCCAGGCCACGAGCGGTTCGTGAAGACCATGCTGGCCGGGGTGTGCGGCATTGATCTGGTGATCCTGGTGATCGCCGCCGACGAGGGCGTGATGCCCCAGACGCGGGAGCACCTGCACATCTGCGAGCTGCTCCAGGTGAAGCGGGGCCTGGTGGCCGTGACCAAGGCCGACCTGGTGGAGGCCGAGTGGCTGGAGATGGTCCGGGCGGACGTCGTCGAGACGCTGAAGGGGACGTTCCTGGACGGCTGCCCCGTGGTCCCGTGCTCTGCCACGACGGGGCAAGACCTGCCGGACCTCTTGCAGGCGATCCAGGCCCAGGCCGCGGCGGCCGAGCCCAAGCGGACCGAGGGGACGGTCCGCCTGCCCATTGACCGGGTCTTCACCATCAAGGGGTTCGGGACGGTGATCACGGGGACGTTGTGGTCGGGGACTCTCGTGGTCGGGGACGAGGTGGCGGTCCTGCCCGCGGATCTCCGGTCCCGCGTGCGGCGCCTGCAGGTCCACGGCCAGACGGTGGAGCGTGCGGTGGCCGGCCAGCGGACGGCCGTGAACCTGCCCGGGCTGGAGGTCTCCCAGATCGAGCGGGGGGATGTGTTGTGTCTGCCCGGGACGCTCCGCGCCTCAGAGACCCTTGATGCGACGCTGTCCCTCCTGCCGGACGCGCCGCGGCCGCTGGTGAACCGGGCGCGCATCCGCTTCCACCTGGGGACCAGCGAGCGGTTGGCGCGCGTGGTGCTGCTGGATCGCGAAGAGCTGCAGCCGGGGGAGCAGGCCTACGTCCACCTGCGGCTGGAGACGCCCTCGGTGTCCCTGCCCGGGGACCGCTACGTCATCCGGAGCTATTCCCCGGCCGTGACCATCGGCGGGGGAACCATCCTGGATCCGAATCCGCCGCGGGAGCGGCGCCCCCGGGTGAAGATGATCGAGCACCTGCGCATTCTGGAGCAGGGCAGCCCCATGGACCGCCTCGAACGGCTGCTCCTGGCCGCGGGGTTCGCCCCGGCGACCAGCGAGGAGTTGCGGGCGCGGAGCGACCTGGACGCGACCGCGGTGGCCGACAGCCTGCGAGAGCTCAGGGAGAAGGGCGCCGCCGTCCTCGTGGGGCCCAAGGGCGAGGCGGGAGTCCTCCACGTCGAGCGCCTGGCCCAGCTCGAGAAAGAGGTGCTGGCCCGCCTGGCAGAGTTTCATGCCAAGGAACCGCTGAAGGATGGCCTGGCCAAGGAAGAGCTGCGCAGCAAGCTTCCGGCGCAACTGACGCCTGCGACCTTCGGCTGGATGCTGGCGCGCCTGACCGAGGCGGGGAAGATCGCCGTCGAGCGGGACAAGGTCCGACTGGCGGAGCATCGCCCGACCCTGTCGGCGGCGGAGGAGGCGCTGAAGGCGAAGATCGAGGCGGCGTACCGCGGGGCCGCCTTCCAGCCGCCCACGCCCGAGGGGGTGCTCGCCGGTCTCCAGGCCGAGCGGAAACTCCTCCAGGCGGTCTTCCGCCGGATGGTGGACGACGGGATCCTGGTCAAGGTCAAAGAGGACATCTTCCTCCACCGGGAGCACTCCCAGCAGTTGCGCGAACGGGTACTGGCCCACTTCCAGACCCGGCCGAGCATCAACGTAGGCGCGATGAAGGACCTCTTCGGCGTTTCCCGGAAGTACGCCATCCCGTTCCTGGAGCACCTGGATGACGTCCGGATCACCCGGCGGCAGGGGGACGAGCGAGTGCCGTATAAGTAGCAGGGGAGCAGAGGTGCGGGGGAGCAGGGGTGCAGAGGTGCCGTCGGTCCCTCTGTTACTTTGTCCCTTTGTCTCTGACCTGTGGAGTTGCCTTTTCGGTTGACAACCCCGGGACTGTGGGGGATGCTACGCTCGGCCTGCGGAATGGCCTACAAGGAGAATCGCAATGTTCGGGTTGGGGATTCCGGAACTGCTCATCATTCTGGTGATCATCCTGCTGATCTTCGGGGCGAATCGCCTGGGGGACATCGGCAGCGGCCTCGGCAAGGCAATCCGCGGCTTCAAGGACTCCGTGTCAGGCAAGGACGCCATTGACGTGACCCCGAAGAAGGACACGGATCCGAAGCAGGGGAAGGGTTGAAGAACACCTAACCGTCTACCCGGGTGGCGCGTTTCCCCTGGCTCGCCCCGGGGTGGCCAACTCCCGCAAGATTCCCTCCAACCGGCGACGGACCTCGGCCAGCGCCTCGCCTTCCCCCCGCCGCAAAGACTGGATGACCTTCCTGATCCCCTGGAGCGCCGCTCTGGGGACAGCCTGCCGCCTTCCCCGCCCATAGGCCGGCCGGCCTTCCGCCACCCTGGGCAACGGCTGCTGTGCCAGGTCGTGCCCTTTCGTGGGCTGGATGGCTGCGCCGCCCCTGGCTCGGACTTGATGGCGGTGGCGGACGAGGATGCCAAGAATCTCGCGCACCAGCGGGATGTCATCCGGGTGGAGGTGGATCGTCTCCCGGAGGAGGGTCGCCTGGGCCCCGTACGGGCGGATCCGGCGGATCTCCTCCGGCAGGAGCTCTGTCCACGCCTCGTCGGAGAAGAAATAGCCCAGGGGGACATTCAGCGCTTCAGCGACTCGCTGGAGGACTTTCAGCGAGGGGAGTTGCTCGCCCCGCTCGATCTTGCCGATGTACGAATAGTCCACCCGCCCGACGAGGTGTGCCGCCAGGGCCTTCTGGGTGAGGCCCCGCATCTGCCGGATCTTCCTTGCCCGCTGACCGATCTGGACTGCAAGAAATGCCTGTGTTCGTTCCTGCATGGAGCGGGAAGTTACTGTGCTTCCTCTCGCGTGTCAATGTATATCCACCCGGCCAGGAGGCGGCACCGGCCGGGGGAAATCGGTGTCCATCGTAGGATACATATTCATAATACGTGTTGACAACATTGAATATATATCCTACGATCCTCCCGGGTCCATTTCATGCACAGGCAGAAGATCCGGCTCCTGCGGCAATTATCCGGGTCGGAGCTCCTGAGCTTTCTTCCGGGCAGGGCGCTGAAGCTGTATCTGGTCATGTTGGTCTCGGCGGAGCGGATCGGGCGCGAGGAAACCATTGAGGTGCAGATCATGCGGAGGGCCCTGGGCTGTGACCTGACCCGCGGCCAGCTCCTGAGGATCGGGACGGCGCTGGAGCGACGCGGCCTCGCCGTCCTCAGGCCCTCTTCCCGCATGCTGAAGTCTGGTGGTCGCGACGACACGTTGTGTTTTCGGCTCCTGGACCGGGGGGGTAGGGCAATCGATGGGGGAAGAAGGGCGCGAGTTCCGCGTGCTGGCCGTGGATGATGATTACTTGATCCGCCTGCTCCTCGCCGACGTGCTGACGAATGCGAGTTGCCGGGTGCTCACCGCCTCCGACGGCGCTGAAGCGGTGGAGATCCTGGAAAAGGAGCCGGTGGACCTCCTGATCACCGACTACGATATGCCCCGGATGAATGGCCTCGAACTCATTCGGTGGAGCAAGGCGCGCTTCCCCCACGTAACCGCAGTGATGATCACCGGACAAAATTGCCAGGCGCTGGCGGCAGAAGGACGGCAGTTCGGGGCACTGCGCGTCCTCCTGAAGCCCTTTTCTGTCGAGCACCTCCTCTCCCTGGTGGGGGAGATCCGGGGGACAGCACCGATCCCATAGCCGGCCACCGCTCATCCCTCCTCTCCCGGGCAGGCCCGCGGAGACGCCCTGCCGCGCTCCCGAAAGCACAACGCCGGTCCAGGCACCGCTACCGTGAGGGCGGCCCCTGGAGGTCCGCCCACGCAGGGAGTCCTCCGAGGGCTGTCGCTGTCTTCACGGCCCGGAGGATCGCCTCTGCCACGGAATCGGCGGCCGCGAGGCCGACCGCATTGAGGTCCGCCTCGATCTCGCCGGTCGCGAGGGCGATGGCCAGGTCGCCATCCAGGGTGGTGTGGACGGGGGCGATGGTGCGAACCATGCCCTGGTGCGCCATCTGAGCCATCTTGGTCGCCTGGACCTTGGTCAGGCGGGCATTTGTCGCCACGACGGCCAGCGTGGTGTTCTCGGCGTCGTACCCGCGACGCACGACGCCTGCCCGCATGGCAGCAGCGGTGTCCACGAGGCGACGGCTCTCGGGCGTCTCCCTGGCACCAGCCAGGAGTTGCCCGGTCAGCGGATCCCGGACATCGCCGAAGGCGTTTACCACGGCGAGCGCCGCCACCATGACGCCGCCGGGCAGCGTGACGCCGGCCGTCCCCAGGCCGGACTTCATCGCCTGGGTGATGCCGAACAGCTTTCCCACCGTTGCCCCCGTGCCGGCACCGACGGAGCCCTCGGGGATCAGGCCAGTCGAGGCTTGCTGGCACGCGGCATAGGCCATGCGCGGATCCGGCCGGGCCCGGGCATCGCCGAGGCGAAGGTCGAAGAGGATCGCGGTGGGGACAATGGGGACGCGGGTGACCTGCACGTCGAAGCCGATGCCCCGCTCTTCCAGGTACTGCATGACGCCGGCTGCCGCGTCCAGGCCAAACGCGGACCCGCCGGCCAGCAAGACCCCGTGGACGTGCGGCACCAGGTGGAGGGGGGAGAGGGCATCCAGCTCCCGCGTGCCGGCCGCAGAGCCTCGCACGTCCGCGCCGCCCACCGTGCCCTCCGGGCAAAGCACGACGGTGCAGCCGGTGCAGCCCTTGGCGTCGGTGGCATGGCCGACCCGGATACCCGGGATCGCAGTCAGCATAATTCCTCCATGCTTCAGGCGGGCGCATCATACTTGAAGGGCCCCCGAGGCGCAATGGGAAGGGCGATGCAGGTTTTGCATTGTGTTCTGGCGATTCCTCTGATAGCGTCCCGTCCGAGCCAGGGAGAGCGAAAGCCTTGAGGAGGGGAAGGAATGCCTGACCGACGGACAGACCCAAGAGCCGAGGTTGACTTGGAGGTGCACTACCGGACGGCGCAGGAATTCCTGTCCGCTTACGCGCGAAACATCAGTGGGGGTGGGATGTACATTCGGGCCCAGGAGTCCCTTCCCTTGAACCAGGCGGTCCGGGTGCGCTTCACCCTGCCGGGCGTCGCCCACAAGTTCGAGATCCGCGGGATCGTGGTCTGGTCCAACCCCGCTCCCAGCCGCAGCTCGTTCCCATCCGGGATGGCGGTCAAGTTCACGGAGATTGATCCGAAGTCCCAAAAAATCATTTCCGATTTCGTCAACAAGATCACTGGGCCATCCTCCACGCCGGCCTCTACGCCGCCACAAAAGCCGCCCGAGGCGTGACGAGCCTTGTGCATGCCTGCGATGGGCTTTCCCACGAAACTTCCGGGAGGCCCCTGACGCGGCGGTCTTCACCAGATTGACGGCATTGAAAGTGACTGGACATTCCTGGGGTCCTTGAGTATCTTTCGGCTGTAATCGGCGGCGGCTTCTTCTGGACCGCCGCCGATGCGTTTTGCAGCCCGAGACGAGAACGGAGGCGGATTGGGCCTGGTGGCCCTCCTGGTCTTCAAAACCAGTGTGGCGCCTAACCCGTGCTAGGTGGGTTCGATTCCCACACGCCTCCGCCACCTTCCTGCCAGGAGAACAGGAGCCGGAAGGGTGCGCCGGTCCGATTGCCTCCGATGGCTGCCTGAGGGGCACCTACATTTCCCGCCTGGCCCCGCACGTCTCAACTCCCACCCTCATGGCCCTGGCCCGGCACCGGGACTACCGCACGACCCGGCGCTACGTGCAGGTTGACGGGAGCCACCTGCGGGCGGCGGTGGAGCGGCTGACCGAACCTGGTTGTCATCCTGCTACGGCCCTGGTAGACTCCCTACTCGCATCGGCGAAGAGTGAAGGGGAGACATCATGAGCGGACGTGACATCTTGCAATACCGGGTCTTGGTCACGAAGGACCCGGAGACCGGGAGTGTGGTGGCGGAGGTGCCAGCCCTTGGCATTGCCGACCACGGGGCGGACGTGCCGGAAGCCCTGGCGAATATCAAGGCTATGGTCACCTTCCATGTCGAGTGCCTTCAGGAGGAGGGGGAGTCCATCCCGCCGGGTGAGGAAAGGGAAGAAGGATTCTACGTTCATGTGAAGCTTCCCGCGCATGCTGCTTAGCCCCCTTCGACCAAGGGAAGTTATCCGCAAGTTGGAAGTGGCAGGGTTTCGGTTCCGTCGGCAGAGCGGGTCACAAGCATTCCGTGAAGACGCCTGAATGGCAAAGGACCGCAGACATGAGGCAGCCAAGCAGGAAGCAGAATGTCAGAGTCGCTCGACCCCGAAGGTCAATCGCGTCCCTTCGTTTTGTGGGGATGTGGGCTGATCGAGACGACATGAAAGATTCGGCCAAGTGGATACGAGAGCAGCGGGCCGGATGGATCAGGCGGGCAGCCCACGATGGCGGCCGCTGATCGAGTCATCCTCGATTCAGACGTCCTCATCGACCTGGCGCGTGGTGACGCCCTGGCAGTCGATCTCGTTGACGGATTGATCAGCCAGGGCGAACGCCCAGCCATTTCCATCATCTCGGAGATGGAACTCTTCCTGGGCGCCCGAACGAAGGTAGAGCAACGCAGCGTGCATCAACTGGTTCAGCGGTTCGAGGTTCTTCCTGTCTCCGAGATGATCTCCGTTCGGGCACGCAACCTCACCGTGCGGTACGCAAGAAGCCACGGCCTGACAATTCCGGATGCCTTCATTGCCGCGACCGCGATCGCCAATCGTGCCCTGTTGCTTACCAGGAATGTGAGACACTTCTCCTACATTCCGCGCCTTCGGGTGCGCGTTCCGTACGGTGGGGGTGCGTGATGCGCTCGCTCGGGTCAGTTGGAGGCAGGGTGATGATGCGAGAGTTTGACAGCGTTGTACTTTCCTGTGACCTGCCAGAGCACGGGCTCGAGCACGGGGACGTGGGCACAGTGGTACTCGTCCATCCCGGCGGGGGATACGAGGTCGAGTTCATGGTGTTGGATGGGGAGACGCTGGCCGTGGTGTCACTGCGCGAGGATCAGTTGCGACCCATCGGGCGACGCGAGATTGCGCACGCGCGACCGGTACAGGTGGGCTGACTCTGTGAAGCAAGAAATCGGGCCTTACGGAGGAACAGTTCCTAGACCTTGTTTCGAGAGAGGATGGAACGATGCGTAAGTATACGGTCGTTGTTCATTCCGCCGAGGAGGGCGGGTACTGGGTCGAAGTTCCCGCTCTACCCGGATGCCTGTCTCAAGGGGAAACCGTTGAGGAGGCGCTCGCCAAGATCCGCGAGGCCATCGAGGCGCACTTGGAAGCCTTACGGGGAGAGGGACAGGAAATCCCTTCCGAGCATGGACTGGTGATCCGAGAAGTCGAGGTTGCTGTTGCCTAGCCAGGAGGCCGGGGCAGGGTCCGGGAGGGGCGTTTGATTGTGGGAGTAACCGGCACCCAGACCGGCACCGCGATTTTGACGGTCTCGCAATTGGTTAAATCTGTTGAGGATGCTGAATAGGTAGAGGCGATTCCCACACGCCTCCGCCAGCATACAGGCAAGCCTGCGAAAATCGTGGGCTTGCCTTTGTTTTTGCGAGATTGGAAAAGCCGAGTCCGTTCGGTGGTGTAGGACGGCGCAGGCCGATTCCTGGCTCCGCGATGTGATCGGGACCGCAGCACGCCCCTCAGGCGAAATCGGTTTTCCTTGCTACCGAATTGGGCTAGACTAAAGCTGTTCACCTGATTCCCGGACGCCCATCTGGAGGGATCGGCAATGGGGCGCTTCATGGAGGGCCTGTTACGACTCCTGGCGGGGGAGCCCTGGTCGGAGCGGCGCAGGCGAGAGCGGCGCTTGCTGGAGGAGCGCCGGCATTCACCACCGGATGAAACCACCGAGCAAGAGCGCCGCGCGGCGGAGCGTCGTCGGGACGACCGGCGGGGTAAAGGATGGCTCCGTTTCTGGAATCCGCCCTGAGAAATTGGCACCGGACACCCTTTTGAGGTCTGGGCTTCCTTATTGACGGTCTAATACGCTCCTGATACGCTCCCCCGCACGGGTTGCCCCTGTTCGGCGTTCGGAAGGCAAACCTGCCCTCTCGCGGCATTTCTCAATGCTGCCCTGTAGAACGCCTACGATCCTGAAGGAAGGAGGGTCATGGGATGAGATACCTTGTGACTGCGTCGGAGGGACCAGGGTTCGCTTCCCCGGAAGAAGCCGTGCACGTCCTGGAGAATGTGATCCTGCCGAGCTTTGATGAGCTGATCAAGCTTGAGCGGGAGAAAAAAATCCTGGCGGGAGGACTGCCGGTTGGAGACCGGGCGTTTGTGTTTATCGTGGAGGCGGCTTCCAATGACGAGGTAGACAAGCTTTTGAGGCGCCTCCCGATGTGGGGAGCAATAGAGTGGCATGTCACCGCGCTCCAAACCTTTGAAGGGCGGGCGACTCAAGAGCGTGAGGTCGTCAAACAACTGAAGAAAAAGGTGCACTAAGACGAGGGCCGCCGCCTTAGGCGGCGGGAGAGGAACCCCCGCATATCCTTAGTCCTTGATGGCACAAATTCTATGACGTATTCAATGGCCGCAT
>Ga0155960_1028_pt1 | contig 14916 bp, 13 predicted proteins | sample RifCSPlowO2_02_FD_107614 | JGI IMG/M metagenome (GOLD analysis project Ga0155960, IMG submission 107614) | candidate division NC10 bacterium RIFCSPLOWO2_02_FULL_66_22
CTCGTGAGCAGGATGTGGGCAGTGTCGCCCTTGGAGAAGCCCTCACCGGGTCTCCCCGCCCCCGTTCCGGGCCGCTCTCCTCGGCCCAGCCGCAGACCGGCGTTCTCCAACTTCCTATTTGTCAAGAGTTGATCGGAGAGGTCGGGCATGCCCGAGCGTCGATTCGAGCGGTACCTGGTCGCGGCCAACCGGGCGATCATCTTCGTCATGATGGCCCTGATGGCGACGCTAGTCTTCGTCAACGTCGTCACCCGGTACGGATTCAACTTCTCGATCATCTGGGCGGAAGAGGTCTCCCAGTACCTGATGATCTGGATCGCCTACCTGGGGGCGGGCCTCGCCCTGCGCGAGGGGCGCCACGTGGCCCTCGAGATGTTTCAGGACCGCCTTCCCACCGCGCTGAGCCGCAGGGTGAGGATGGCGGTCGGGGGCCTCGTGCTGGCGTTCCTGGGAGCAGTGACGGTCCTCGGCTTCCGGTTCGTCGTCTTCGTCTGGAATCAGGAGACCCCCGTCCTGAACATCTCCCTCGGCATCCCGTCTCTGGCAATACCCATCGGCACCCTGCTCTTCGCGTTGCACCTCCTGTTCATGTTCCGCGACTACGCGGAGAGACGGTACGCGCCCGGGCACATCCTGGAAGATCTCTCGGGCGAGGAGGGGTAAGCCATGGGAATCACGCTCGTCATCACCTTCTTCCTCGGCATGATTATCGGCTTCCCGGTTTCCATCAGCATGGGCGGCTCGGGATTCCTGGCCCTCCTGGTGGACGGCAAGCTGTCGCTCTTGACCGTGCCCCAACGGTTCTTCAACGGGATCAACTCCTTCCCTCTGATGGCGGTCCCCTTCTTCATCCTGGCGGCCGACCTCATGAGCGCGAGCGGCATCACCATATCGCTGCTCCGGTTCACCAACAACATGGTGGGGCACATCCGTGGCGGCCTGGGCCACGTGAACGTGCTCACCCTCATGCTGTTCGCCGGCATCAGCGGCTCGGCCCTGGCCGACGCCGCCGGCCCCGGCGCCCTCATCATGCGGATGATGAAGCGGGCGGGCTACGACGAATATTACGCCGCCGCGCTGACCGCCTCCACGGCCATCATGGGCCCCATCATCCCGCCCAGCATCATCATGGTCATCTACGCCATCACCGACAGCAAGGTGACCATCGCGGCCCTGTTCCTGGCCGGGGTGGTCCCCGGCGTCCTCATGGGCCTCGCGCTGGCCGTCCTCAACCACATCACCGCCATCCGGCGCAATTACCTCTTCCGGTCGCCGCTGGCCACATGGAAGGAGCGGCTGCGCAGCGTATGGCGGGCGGTCCCGGCACTGCTCATGCCGGTGATCATCATCGGCGGGATCCTGGGAGGCATCTTTACCGCCACCGAGGCCTCGGCGGTGGCCGTCTTCTACGCCCTGTTCGTCGGCTTCTTCATCACCAGGAAATTGACCCTGCGGAATCTCCCCAAGGTCGTGGTGCAGAGCGCCCTGGTGACCTCGGCCGCGCTCCTCATCGTCTCCATGGCGTCGCTCTTCGCCAACATCCTCACCGTGGTCCAGGTCCCGCAGACCGTCGCCGCCTACATCACCAGCGTCAGCCGGGATCCCACCATCGTGATGACGATCGTGGCGATCTTCGTCCTGATCTGCGGCATGTTCATCGATACACTGCCCGCGGTCATCATCCTAGTGCCGGTGCTTGCGCCGCTGGCGGATCAGGTCGGCATCAACCCCCTGCACTTCGCCATGGCCTTCGTCTTGAACCTCACCATCGGAATGGTCACGCCCCCGGTGGGTGCGGTCCTCTTCATCCTCACGGCCGTGGGCCAACTGAGCTTCGAGAAGCTCTCGCGGGCCATCCTGCCCATGGTGTTCGCGCTCCTGGTGGTGCTCGCGCTTGTCGTGTACATCCCGGCGATCAGCCTGACCCTGCCCAGGTGGTTCGGGTTTGCTCGTTAACAGTCACAGGAGAAGGAGGAAGTGCCATGAAGTGGAGAAGCGGGTCTCTCATCGCTCTGGCCGTCGTGTTGCTCGCCCTCCCGACGGCCTCCTTGGCCCAGCAAAAGGTTCTCAAGTACGCCCATTTTCAGCCCGCCAGGCCCGACCAGCCGAAGCATGCCGCCGCGCTCGCCTTCAAGGAGCACGTCGAGAAGGCGACCAGCGGCTCGATCAAGGTCGAGATCTTCCCGGCCGGCCAGTTCGGGAACGACGCGGACACCATGGCGGGGCTCCGGCTCGGCACGCTGGAGATGGCCGTGGCCCACGACGGCGCGATCGCTGCGATCTACAAGCCCGTCGGTGTGCTCGGCATCCCGTTCCTTTACGAGAACCACGAGCACGCCTGGCGGGTGTACGACAGCCCATGGCTGAAAGAGTTCTCCGACGACATGATCAAGAAGACCGGGGTCCGGCTGCTGAGTTTCGCCGATAACGGCGTGCGCCACTTCACCAACAGCAAGCGGCCCATCCGCACCCCGGACGACATGAAGGGGCTCAAGATGCGCGTCATGCCCAGCCCCGTGTTCCAGACCCTCGTCACCGCCCTCGGCGCGAGCCCCTCGGCGATCCCCTGGGCGGAGCTGCCGACGGCACTCCAGCAAAAGGTCGTGGACGGGCAGGAGAACGGCGTGACCAACATCCTGGCCGCCAGCCTGTACCAGTATCAGAAGTACATCTCCCTGGACGGCCACGTCTGGAGCGTCCACGGTTACACGATCAACGAGAAGTTCTTCCAGGGCCTGACGGCCAGCGAGCGGAAGGCCGTTGAGGACGGCACGCAGAAGGCCACGGCCATCCACCGCAGGATGACGAGCGATCAGGACAAGAACGCCAAGGAGATCCTGGGGAAGCTCGGCATGGAGGTCACGGAGATCTCACCCGCCGAACTCGCGCAATTCCGCAAGCTCGCGCAGCCGCCGGTCAAGGCCTGGGCGGAGAAGGAGATCGGCAAGGAGTACGTGGACAGCCTCTTCAAGGCCATCGAAGCGGCGCGGAAGTGAACGACTAGGCCCGCGCCCGTGCCGGTCGGTGGCGCCGGCGGACCGGTGACCGCACAGACGCGATAACCACTGGGAGGGCCTCCTCCGGCCCGGGACCGTGACGGGACCTCGGGCCGGGGGGCCGCCAGCTCGCCTGACAGAATTGGAGATCTAATCCATGAAAGCTCATGGGATCATCGTCGCCCTGCACACACCACGTATATGAACCGCTCTCCGACGACTGCCCCTGGCCGGACGCCGCGTAGGCGCCGCACCGGCCACCTCGCCGACGGGCTTCGTCGTGAGCTCAGCCGAGCGGCCAGCACGGCCGGTATCCGCCCAGACGACCTCCTCGCATCGATCCAGACCTCCCCCCGTTCGTGCAGTTCCCCTTGACTTCGCACCGTGCCGTTGGTAGCGTGCCGCCTCGTGAGCAGGATGTGGGCAGTGTCGCCCTTGGAGAAGCCCTCACCGGGTCTCCCCGCGCCTGTTCCGGGCCGGTCTCCTCGCCCAGCCGCTCAACGGCGTTTTCCAACTTCCTATTTGATAGCAGGCTGAGTGGCGGCGAAGCCCAGATGCTGGCGATCGGTCGCGGGTTGATGTCGAAGCCGAAGCTGCTGATGCTCGATGAGCCGCCCCTCGGGCTTGCCCCATTGCTGGTGGGGGACCTGAAGCGCGCGATCAGGCGGATCTGTGATGTCGAGGCATCCGTGTTGCTCGTCGAGCCGAACGCCAAGATGGCTCTCGAGATCGCGGACCGCGCGTACCTCCTGCAGCTGGGCTTGATTCGGGCCGAGGGGCCGGTAAGCGAGATCCGGACGGGCGACTATATCAGGGAGGCGTACCTTGGCTGAGCTCCTGCGCAGGCGAGCAGGCGCCGCCTGCGGAGTTCTTCCATGCGAGTAGAAAGGAGAGATGACATGGGACCCGAGGTTCAGGTGGTGAATCCGCTCGGCGAGCCCGTCGTCCAGTCGCTCGGGGCGAGACCGGGACTGGCGACGCTCAATGGCAAGACCGTCGGCGAGGTCTGGAATGGCGGGTTTCAGGGCCAGGTGTCCTTCCCGATCATTCGAGAGATGCTGAAGGCCCGCTATCCGGGCGTGAAGATCGTTCCATACACGGAGTTCCCATTATTTCCGGTTCCGAGCCTCGCCGCCGAGGTGCAGGCGGAGAACCTCGAGTCTCTCCGGAAGGTCCTGCTGGAGACGGGCTGCGACGCGCTCATCACCGGGAATGGCGGCTGAGGGACGTGCACGCCGGCCGCGGTGCGGCCAGCCATCGTTGCCGAGAAGCTGGGAATTCCGGCCGTGGCGGTTGCCGCCACGACGTTTCTCGCACTATCCCGGGCCGTCAGTGTCGCGGAGGGGGTCCCGGGCCTGAGGATCGCGGAATATCCCGGAACGTTCTCCGTCGACTCCGCGAGTACGATGGCGCAGCATTTCAGGGGAAAGACGCTCGGGGAGATCGTCGAGGCGCTGACCGCGCCGAGAGCCGCAACGCCGGCCCCCTCGCCCCGGGCGAACGGTTTTCAGCGGATCTTGACGACATCCGATCTCGATCGCATCGGCGCCCAGTTCTTCGACCAGCGGCTGACGGACGGCCTTGCGATAACCATCCCGACCGTCGACAGGGTCGAGGCGTTCCTGCGGTACACCGACGTGGCGCCCGAGGCCGAGCTCGCCGTGTTGCGGCCGGCCAACCGTCGAGCAACGCCATTGACGATCGCGGCGAATGCCGTCATGGCGGGCTGTCGTCCCAAACACATGCCGCTGCTAATGGCTGCCGTCGAGGCGATCGCCGATCCCTACTACGACCTGGAACAGATCGGTACGACCGTATGCCTGAACCCGTTCTTGCTGGTCAACGGTCCGATCATCAAGGAGCTCGGGCTGGAGTACGGTCAAGCGCTCGTGTCTCGAGGGCCGAACCCCGCCATCGGACGCGCGTTCGGCCTGATCCTGAGAAATATCGCCGGCTTCATCCCGGGCGAACAGTACATGGGGACGTTCGGATACATCATGCCCTTCGTCGTCGCGGAAGACGAGAGCGGCTCGCCATGGGAACCTTTCCAGGTCTCTCACGGGTTCGACAGGGGCGTCAGCACCGTCACGGCGGGCGGAACGCACAACTGGGGTTTCCAGGCGGCTCCGTGCGGCGAGGATCCCGAGGGCCTGCTGAAGATCATCGCCGCCGAGCTCGTGAAGAAGATCAACCTCAACATCGCTGGGATCATGGGCAAGTTCTCGATGGCGTTGATCCTCATCACCCCGAATGTTGCGCAGGCGATCGCGCGCGGCGGCTACTCGAAGCAGGAGGCCGAGAACTACCTGTTCGAGAACGCGCGGGTTCACATCGATCAGATCAGCTTCGAATGCAAGTACGGCAACGCGAGCGGTGGTCCAGAAACGATCCGGAGCCTGAAGGAAAAGGGATGGCCCCTTCCCGATCGCTGGGTGGAGCTCGAAGGGCAGGACGCGACGGTTCCCGCCATGCCGTATCCGGGCATGATCGACATCGTCGTGTGCGGAGACCCGAACCGAAACAAGGCGATGGTGCTCTACGCCGTGTACACGCGGCCGACGACGAAGCAAGTGACGCTGCTCGCGGCTCGGCATAGGTGAGGGTCCGATCCCACCGCCTGCTGGTCGTTTTCGACCAGCAGGCGGCGTGGCTTCACCTTTCGTCGATTCTCGCCGCCCCGGGACCTCGATCACCATGCCCACGCTCGCCTTTCGCCCACCCCGAACAGGCCCTCCCGCGTCCGGTGCCGGGGTTCGCGGGGGGGCGCATAGGACGGACAAACGCGGTTCCCTCGGCTCCCTCGCCGCGCGATGCGGGTGGGCGACATGCGGCCTCCCCTGCGGGCCCCAGCCTGACACGCGGAATTGCTCGCTTCACCGGGGCGAAGGCGAGCGTCGGCACCGCAATCGCCCTCTGACCCGGGCCATCCTGCGCCGCCGTCGATCCGCTGGCTAAGACGCCGGCTGCCGCCAAGGTCCCCGGTCCCCACCCCAGGGCGCTCTGTCCGCCTCCGCTCCTCCGGTCAGCAGCGCCTCCCCGCGGGAGTGGGTATACGAACCGCTCTCCGACGACTGCCCCTGGCCGGACGCCGCGTAGGCGCCGCACCGGCCCCCTCGCCGCCGGGCCAGCACGGTTGGTATCCGCCCAAACGACCTCCTCGCACCGATCCAGACCTCCCCCCGTTCGTGCCATTCCCCTTGACTTCGCGCCGCGCCGCTAGTAGCGTGCCGCCTCGTGAGCAGGATGTGGGCAGTGTCGCCCTTGGAGAGGCCCTCACCGGGTCTCCCCGCGCCCGTTCCGGGCCGGTCACCTCGCCCAGCCGCTGACCGGCGTTTTCCAACTTCCTATGGGATTAAACGGCTTGCTACGGCTTCGCGGGCGGGCGGCAATCCACACGTACAAAGTGCTTGCAAGGGCGATGGGATTGATGGAGGATGCTACCGTAGCGCCCTTGCTACGACTGAGCAGCGATGAGGCCAGACAATGTTTGGAGGCCCATCGGCGGGCTGGCCTGACCATCCCGGAGAAAATCATGACATAGGGCGATGGTCCGAGTTCCCGCCCGGACACAGGTCGAGCGGGAGTAGCCCTGACCGAATACGTGATGACAGGAATAGACCGCAGCTTCGCCGAGGCAGAAGCGGCATTGCAGTGTCTTGGACGGCTCACCACTATCATCGTTGATCGCCACCCTTCAATGCCACGACGGCCTCCGAGCTCCATTCAAGCAAGGAACCCATTCTAGGGGCTGACGAAGCAGGAGTCGTAAAAATGCAGTCTTCCTATTGCTGTTCACGGGAAACGAACTAGCCCGCTTTGTTGGAGGAGCTGTGATGAAACGACTAGAAAAGACCCACCTGATCGATACATTCGGCGCGGGCCATCCCGTGGCCCTGACCGTTGATGAGGGCGAAGTGTTTGTAGTGGAAACCTTCAATCTGCTAGATGATCTCGAAGCGTTTAGGAAAGCGATGGGAGAGGAGAAACCAAAAATAATGAACGTAACCGGCCCTATATTTGTCAAGGGAGCTAGAGCGGGCAACGCCTTGCGCGTCGACATACTTGACCTCGAGATAACCGGTGGACACGGGGGCATGGCGTGCCTGCCTGGTATTGGGCCTTTCGGTGACAAAATCGAGCAGATGCAAGCAAGACATCTTAAGGTCGACAGACATTACGTGCACTTCTCCGACACCCTGAAAATCCCCATTAACCCCATGCTCGGGAAGGTCGGCGTTGCACCGTCAGATCATGCGAGCCCCAGCAATCTTGCCGGTCCTCACGGCGGCAATATGGACAATAAGCAAATCGCAAAAGGAGCGTCAGTGTACTTGCCCGTGTTCGTCGACGGAGCCTACCTCGGTGTCGGTGACGCGCACGCCCTAATGGGTGACGGTGAATGCATCTCCGCTGTCGAAGCCGAGTCCGAGGTGACCCTGCGGTGTGGTATTGTTACCGATCTTCGGCTGACGCATCCGGTAGTCGTGACTAGCACAGAAGTTATGACTGTCGCTGAGGGTAAGACGCTGGAGGAGGCGTCGCACACAGCGATAACTGACATGGCCCGACTGATCACCGACAAGTGTGGTTTAAGCTTCATAGACGCGGGCTTTCTTATCAGCATTATTGGTGATTTGAGGGTGTGTCAGATCGTTAATGCGGTAGTGTCCGTGAGGGTCGCAGTTCCGCGATCGGTTCTGCCACTGCTTTAGCCGCTCGCCGTTCAGGCGGCTCACGTCTGGTGATCGGGAACTTCGCGAGTCAGAGTACACGATGCGTTGTGGACTAAAGTCAGGCACTCAAACCCGAGGAGGTGTGCAATGAGACCGGCTGGGAAGACCTTCTTTTTCATCTGCGCTGTGGTGCTGGTGCTACTGTCGTGGCCCAAGCAGGGAGTCTCACAAGTCACTGAATTGACGTACGCGTCGGGATGGGTGAAGACCCATCCACAGGTTGGCGGCTTCGCAGAGAAGTGGATTGCACGGATAGCCGAGGCAACCCAGGGACGGGTTAAGATCAGCGGAATATACGGAGGATCGCTTCTGTCTCCGGAGGAGACCCTGCCCGGCGTGCGGAAGCAGACAGCAGACTTGGGCGCCTTGTCCGTGAACTTCTTTCCTGGACAGTTCAAGTTCGGGAGTGCCCTGGGTAGCACGATTGATTTGAACGTCGGCGCAAAGATCGACATGCGGGGCATCACCGCAATCACCCTGCAGTTGTACGACGAGTTTCCCCAATTCCAGGCGGAATTCGAGAATCTCGGAATTACGCCACTCGTGTGGGTGCCGTCTGCCGCCTACGTCTTCTTGTCGACCCGCCCTATTGAGAAACTTGACGACCTGCGGGGGAAGAAGCTGCGTGGATTCGGCACCGACCTACCCAAACTCCTCGCAGCGGCCGGCGCTGTACCCTTGGCGCTCGGCATTGGAGAGATGTACACGAGCCTCCAGACGGGGCTAATTCAGGCCGTGATAACGGATCCGCCGAACATGCTCGCGACAAAGGTCTACGAAGTTGCCCCACACCTTACCCTAACCGGGCGGGGCAAGGGTGTCCTCACTGACACTGTCTCCATCGTTTACATCGGGAACAACCGCAGCCTGGCGAAACTGTCGAAGGACGACCAAGCGCTTGTCCGTAAGATCAGTCGCGAAATGAGCCTTGAGAGCGCGGCCTACATGACCCTTGAGTGGGAGAAGGCCATCAAGGAACTTCAGGACAAGGGCGTCAAGACGTACACCCTGCCGCAAGCGGACATCGAGAAGTGGGCGGCCATTTCGCCGGACTGGTATGCGGCCGCCGCTGAGAAGCTGAACAAGGAGGGGCTGCCCGGATCCAAGTTCATCGAGCGCTACAAGGCGCTCGCACAGGACTACATGGCCGGCAAGTGGAAGCCCTAGTGACCCCGCTTAAGTCGGGTCATGTCGAATGGGACCTGACTAGTTGCAAGTACACATCGGAAGCCGATGCAGGGGCGCTCCTGGAACTTGCCCCACCGTGGCTTGACCCTGGAGCGCCCCCGCGTGCCTTTCCGTCAACACGAGCATTGGGATGAGGTTTACCGGTGCAGATTCTGTTACGAGTCTCCCGCGGTTTCGGTGTCGTGAGCGGGCTACTTCTCTTTATTCTTAGCTTTATCATATTCGTGGATGTGCTCGTTCGCTGGTTAGCGGGAAGACCGATTGTTGGCGTATACGAATCATCTGAAGTGGTATTTGTCGCGATCACGTTCCTTGCGTTGGCTCTCGTTCAGTGTGAAGAGCGGCATATCCGGATTCCCACGCTCGTCGAACGACTCCCCGACAGATGTCGCGGCTTCCTCGACGCCTTCGCGGACTTGGCCGGCTTCAGTTTCTTTGCCCTCATCCTGTGGCTGGCCTCCGTCGATTGGCTGGAGGCCTGGCGCGGGCATTTTGTCCGTCCCGGGTTGATCGAGATTCCGAATACGCTGCACCTCGGATTTATCGTCGTCGGTTCCTTCCTGGTGTGCGCTATTTACATCACTTCCTCGCTCGCGCGCCTTCGCCGATTGTTTGCCTATTCTACAGCCGTGGAGGGCGCCACCTAGCCATGGATGCCGCCACGTTATCAATAACCGTCGCGATATCGCTTGTGCTGCTCCTGTTGGCTGCCAACGTGTACATTGGACCGGCACTGGGTCTCGCCGCGATCCTGGGCACGCTTGTTCTTACCGGAGAGCTAAACAGAGGGCTGAGCTTCCTTCTGTACACCGCCGTGTCTGTGACCAGCAACTACGGCTACCTTTGCATTCCTCTGTTCGTCCTGATGGGGCTGTTCGCGGCGGCGTCAGGTATCGCCGGGGACCTGTTTGAGGCAAATTATCGCATTGTCGGCCGGATACCGGGCGGCCTCGCGATAACCACGGTGATCGCCTGCGCAGGCCTCGCGGCTATTACCGGGACAACCGCCGGCGCTGTCGCCGCCATGATTCATATCGCATTGCCTCAAATGAAGAAGTACAACTATGACGAGAGGCTATCGGTTGGCGTGATCTCCGTTGCGGGGACGCTCGCAATCATGATTCCGCCCAGCGTCACCTTCATCGTCTACGCGATCTTTGCCGAACAATCCATAGGCAAACTGCTGATCGCCGGAATTCTTCCCGGACTCTTCCTGGCCTTTTTATATTCTGCACTCATCCTCATTCGCTGCCTCGCGAATCCTCGGCTTGGCCCGGCCGGTGAACGCTTTACACTTCATCAGAAGGTCGCGGGTCTGAAGGGGGTCGTGCCGTTTTTGCTCCTGCTGGCGACTGTGTTCGTCGGAATTATCGTCGGTATATGGACACCGGTGGAATCGGCTGCCGTCGCTGTCGTCATTGTCTTCGCAATGGCACTTCTGCGCAGGCGAATCACTCGAAGCGTCGTCCTAACGTCGATTAGCCAGACCGTGGTGACCAGCGGCTCGATCATGACGTTGGTGATCGGCAGTTTGATTTTCAGCAAGTACATCACGTTGACTCGCTTCAACGAAAAGTTGACGAACGCCGTCATTGGGCTCGACCTGTCCCCGCTGATGCTTTTCACGCTCCTCATCGTCTTCTACGTGATTCTTGGAATGTTCTTGGAGCCCACCAGCATCATCGCGCTCACGATCCCACTCTTGATGCCCGTTGTAAAGGCTGTCGGATGGAATCCGATCTGGTTCGGCGTCATTATAGTCAACTTGATGGAGGTTGCCGCCGTTACCCCACCCGTCGGCTTGGTCCTCTACACCGTCAAGGCGTCTGCTCCCGAAATCCCCCTGGAGACGATCGCCTGGGGGGCTTTTCCCTTCTGGCTCTGCAACATCGTGGCGTGCTATGTGTTTTATACCTTTCCTGCGCTCGCGCTGTTCCTGCCCAGCTTCATGTAAACGCCGGAGCTGCACATGACCGAGATTGTTACACTCGATAGTGCGTGGGGTACACCGGAGGAACCACAGGGCACCGCCGCCGATCTTCGCCGACAGCGACTCTCGACCCTAGTTCGTCGATCGATCTTGATTTTGCCCGTCAACGTTCCAAGGTTTGTAGAAAAGGCCTACGCGCGCGGTTCCGACGCGATACAGTTGGATCTTGAGGACAGCGTGCGATGGGAGGATAAGGGGACCGCTCGAGAGCTTGTAAGACATGCGCTGGCCATATGCGCAAAGGGCGGCGCGGACGTGATCGTCCGAATCAATAAGCCATACGAGCTTGCAATGAAGGATCTGGCGGCCTCGGTGTGGCCAGGAGTTGCCGCCATTCACTTTCCAAAGGCCGAGACCGCCCGAGAGATCGAGTGGCTAGACGCAGCAATTTCCGAATTAGAAAGTTCGCGGCGCCTGCCGCCAGGAAGTGTGAAGTTGTCTGTGGCGGTCGAAACAGCGCTCGGCTTGCACAACGCGCTCGGCATCTCGCTGGCCAGCCCTCGGATCACCGACATCGTGCTCGGGCCGGAGGATTATGCGTTGGACATCGGCGTAGAGCCGAGTGTGGACGGTCGGGAGCTGTTTTACGGCAAGGCGAAAATCGTCGTGGATGCGCGCCTTGCCGGGATACAGCCGCTTGGCACCGTGGGGTCGGTTGCGAATTACGGCGACCTGGAGACATGGGAGGCTTCGGCCCGTTTTGCCCGACAGATGGGCTATCTCGGCGCGTACTGCATCCACCCGAACCAGGTAGCGATTCTCAACCGGCATTTCTCGCCGAGCGAGGCCGAGGCCCGAGCCGCAGAGGCAATCCTAGTCGCATACGAAGCGGCGCGACGCGAGGGCCGGGGGGCGGTGGGTGTCGATGGCAAGATGATCGATGTTCCCGTTGCGGCTCGGGCCCGCCGGACGCTTGATCGCGTCGATGCCATTAGGGCTCGCGAAGGCCGGACCCGCGCCGCGTTTGAGCGACTGGGCGAAACCCCTCCTGAAGGAGCCATAATCTATCTATGACGAGTGACAGCGCGGCGGCTCTTCGTTGCCTGCTCCAACCGCAGTCCATCGCTGTTGTCGGCGCGACGGAGCGCCCTCAATACGGCGGCCGAATGCTCAGCAACCTCATGCGGGGGGGCTTCAAGGGCGAACTTCTTCCCGTGAATCCGAAGCGCGAGTCGGTCTTTGGCTTGCGCTGCTATCCGAGCATCAGCGCGTTACCGCGACCGGTGGACCTCGCAGCGATCGTCGTCCCCGCCTCCGGCGTGCTCGAGGTGGTACGACAGTGCTGCGAAAAGGCGATAAAGGCCGCCCTTATCATCTCCGCCGGCTTCGCCGAGGTCGCGGACGGTCTCACCTTGCAGTCCGACCTGCAACGACTGGCCCGCGAGGGCGGCATCCGTATCTGCGGTCCCAATTGCCTAGGGATTGCCAATCTAGCGGACAACGTCTGGGCGAGCTCCAACCCGAACGTCGAGCCCGACGTCGTCCCGAAGCCTGGGTCCGTTGCCCTGCTCTCGCAGAGTGGCGCGACCGCCTTTGGCCCACTCATGGCGCTCGCCAGAGATCGCGGCGTCGGGCTGCGCTACATCGTCTCCACGGGGAACGAGGCCGATCTGGAGGTTGCGGATTTCGCAGAGTTCATGCTGGAAGATGAACCGACCAAGTCGGTTGCGTTGCTCATCGAAGGCGTTCGTGATGGGGCCAAATTTGCGCGGGTGGCCCGACTGGCACAGCAAAAGGGCAAACCACTCGTGCTCCTGAAGCTCGGGAGATCCCCGGTTGGAGCGGCGGCCGCTCGCACGCACACGGCAGCGCTGACGGGAACAGACGAGGTGTGGACCGCGGTGTGTCGGCAAATGGGAGTGCTTCGGGTTGACGACTATGACGAGCTGATAGATGTGTCCTCAATGTTTGCGAAGATCCAAATGCCTCGAGGAGAACGGACGGCAGTAGTGTCACACTCCGGAGGAATTGCGGGAGCAGTTGCTGATAGCTGCGGCGGCCTCAAGGTCCCGATCCCGGGCTTGGAGCCCCACACCGTCGAGCAGCTCTCACGAATCTTGGAGGGCCGAGGAGCGGCGGCAAATCCCGCGGATATTACCTACCACTTTCAGCGCGACACCTTCCCCGTGATTTTGAATGCCCTCCTTATGGACGACAATGTCGATCTCCTGTGCGTGGCGACTTTCGGCGACGAGGACGTTGCTCGCGCGGTGATTAATGCCGCAGGGGCGGGGACGAAGCCGGTGCTTCACATGTGGACCGGGAGTGTCCAAAATCGCACAGGTCTACCGATACTGCAAGACAGTCAAGTCCCCGTTTTCTATTTGCCGGGGCGACTTGCGAAGGGCGTTCGGGCGTTGTTGGATTACCGAAAGGCTCGACTTCGGCAGCTTGCTGAGCCCGAAGGAAAGGCACCGACGGGGGCCCCGGGCTGCGGAGAGTATCAAGACGCAAGGCTGGATCTCATAAGGCTCTCATCCTCAACGCCTGACGACATGCTTGATGAGTTCCGCAGCAAACAGCTCTTGCGGTCGTTCGGCATTCCGGGGACCCGGGAAGTCCTGTGTCACACTCCGGAAGAGGCGGTGGCCGCTGCACTGCAAATCGGATACCCGGTTGCCCTAAAAGTCGTGTCGCCGAGACTTCCCCACAAGACCGAGGCTGGGGTGATCCACCTCGACGTGAGAGACGCCGGACAGCTTTCAGCCGCATGGACGCAGGTGGTCGCGAACGCATCAGCTCGGTTGCTGGTCTCCGACATCACGGGTGTCTTGGTCCAGGAGATGGTGCGCGACGGACTGGAGTTGATCGCCGGCCTTTCCTGGGACGAACAGTTTGGCCCGATACTCCTCATAGGTCTTGGCGGTATTTTTGTCGAAACGATGGGACGCTTCTCGCGGCGCCTGTGTCCCGTTACACGCGATGACGTATTGGAGATGATTGCCGAAGTTCCAGCCATGGAAAGACTGCTAGCGGGTTACCGAGGGCAGCCTGCCCGGGATATAGATGGACTTGTAGATGTCTTGTACCGACTTTCTCGGCTGGGAACAGAGTGCGCGGGTTTGGTGCGCAGCGTAGACATCAACCCGCTCGTCGTACTTTCAAATGGGCAGGGAGCGATCGCCGTCGATGCACTCGTCGCACTTCCTAGTCCCCGCGAGAAAATGCGGCACACCACTTTTCCTGCTGCAGCTCCGGAGCTACAGTCCGGACGCTGAGTCAACTGCAGAACCAGTCGCCCGCGTCCGGTGCCCCGGCTGCCGCCACGAGTACCTGCTCGCCTTCTCGTGCAAGCAGCGCGGCTTCTGTCCTTCGTAAAGGGGGACCCGGCCGTTTCTTCGGTGTCAACATAAATTCCTCCTCTCGATGCCGATTCCTGAATGCATCTCGAACCTGCCGTGTGCCGTGCTCCCCCGAGACCGCTCCGTGATGATCTCCCGTGCCCCATCGTAGTGGTGCCATCCGGCCGGCTCGCTGCCACGAGCGGCCCACCCGGCCTAGTCCGGGCTGACGAGAGTGGGAGCGGCGCGCCAGTGTCCCGCCGCGGTCCCCCGCAGGGGCCGCCACGTAGGTATGTCGCGCTGCCTACTCCCCGGGGAAGACGGTGTCTGTCGGTCCGGGGCGCCGCCGCTCAGCGCGGCTGCCGCCGGAGCCCACCCGTCCGCAGCGGATCGTACGGGGTCCCACTCCGCCACACGCCCCACACGATCCGGAGCACCTTGGCCGCCAGCTCCACGATCGCCTTGAAGCCGGCAAAGCGATCGCCGTGCCGCTTGGCTTTGAGGGTCGCGAGGCGAGCCCGCCCCGCCGTGGTGCGCGCCAGCCCCATCGCGGCATGGTACAGCGCCCAGCGCAGGAGGCTGCGCCCACACTTCGAGATCCGCGCCTGCCCGGCGAACTGCCCCGACTGGACCCGCACGATGTCGAGGCCCGCGAGCTTCCGGAGCTGGCTGAACTGCGTGTACCACGCGATGTCGCCGATCTCGGCCAGGAGGATCGCGCCCACCGT
>Ga0155960_1132_pt2 | contig 14889 bp, 13 predicted proteins | sample RifCSPlowO2_02_FD_107614 | JGI IMG/M metagenome (GOLD analysis project Ga0155960, IMG submission 107614) | candidate division NC10 bacterium RIFCSPLOWO2_02_FULL_66_22
TTCATTCGTGGGCCTGCGATCAGATTGCCTCGGGCCGTGCGGGAGAGCAGGCAAAAGGCAGCTTCTTGCTGCGCAGTCTCAGGGAGTATCTGGAGATGAGCGAACTCAGCGCCTTTGCAGGGTTTGTTTTTGATCAGGGATACGACTATCGTCGCGCGAGAGCCCTCCTGGTCGCTTTGCGGCAGGAGTTGAGCGAAGATGTTGGGAGGCTGTATCCGGAACTCAACCACGGGAAGGAAAAGCTTGCCGGTCAGGAGGAATCCGCTTGGGATGTCTTCGCAAAAGCGAAGAACTTCACTCTGGATCCTCATTTCACTCTGGTCATTTCCGAGAACGGACCCCAGTTCTGTCTCACTGTTCCTGACAAGGCTCGGTCGGCATGGAATAGGTTGAGCGGCCTCGCGCGAGAACGAACGGTGCTGGAGAGTGCGCTCAAGGGGTTCCTCCGAAAGGCCCTCCAAGTTCCCGCCGCGAACCGACCCAGCGTTCAGCTTGGCCTTGTGCAGCGGCATTGGCCGTCGATAAGCGAGGATCCGATCGTGGATGGCCATTTGGCGGCGCGGCTCGATACCGCTTCGATCTGTCCGTCTTCTCTTCGAGGAAGGGGTGTTCGAAGACAAGATAGTTGGTACGAAGCTGTCTTGGCGCTCCTCGCTGGAGGGGAAAAGCAGGCAAATTGGGAATTCCAAATTCGGACGCACTTCGAGACGAAACAGAGGATTACAGCACGGCCGGAATTCAAAAACGAGGTCGTCCGGCTCCTTGAGGCATTCAAGCCCCTGTACGAGCTCATTGGGACGCCCCGTTGAGGCGGGACCCGGCCGTTTCTTCGGCGTCAAGGCGGATCCTTCGCTCCAGCTAGAAGGCTAGAAAGCTGGCAAGCTGGAAGGCTGGGAAACTGGGAGGCTGGGAAGCCAGAAGGCGTTGATGCGGGCTTTGTTTCCTACGTGCACTTGCGCGCACGCCCCGGCGGTACCGTGTGAGCAGAGCAGCAACGGAAGGCTGAGCCATGAGCCGAACCTCTCCGCGGAAGAATGGTCGCGCCGCACGGCAGCAGTCGAGCGCAAAGAGTGACATGACCAAAAGAATTGGTCGAACGACCAATAAATTTGGTTGTTCAGGATGGGAGAGGCTCTTCGCATCCCCCACGTTGGCCAAGCTTCTTACAACCTTCCTGATCCATCCGGACACCACCTTCTACCAGCGAGAGTTGATACGCGCCGCCGGTACAGGCCTCTACACCGTCCAGCGGGTGCTCGCTCGACTGGAGGGAGCGGGCCTGGTGGTCAAGGCTCCGCGCGGTAATCGGGTGTACTATCGAGCGAACCGCGATCATCCCGCGTTCCAGGACCTGAAGCGCGCGATTCTCAAGACCTTCGGACTGGGCGACACGCTCCGCGCCGCACTCACTCCCTTGACTGGTCGAGTGCGCCTCGCATTCGTTTATGGGTCCATTGCCCGTGGGGAAGAGACCGGCACCAGCGATATCGACCTCTTCCTTCTCGGCGATCTGACCTTGCGGGAGGCCGCGACACTCCTTGGGCCGGTCGCCCGAGAGCTTGGGAGGGAATTCAACCCCACGGTCTATCCATTGGAAGAGTTCAGACGGAAGGCCAAGGAGGGCCATCACTTCATCGCGGAGATTCTCCGGAGCGATAAGATCTTCCTGATCGGAAACCAAGATGAGCTTGAAGGACTTGCTCGCTGACGGCCGCATCCGGCCGCACAAGACCTCCGCTAAAGAAGTGGCGGACCTCCTGCGGGTTGTGGACCGGGACCTGGCCGACGCGGGGGTTGCGCAGCTCTCAACCGACCGCCGCTTTGCGACGGCCTATAACGCGGCACTGCAACTGGCCACGATTGCCCTCCACGCGGCCGGCTACCGCACGGCCGCGACGGGACACCACTGGGCCACCCTCCACGTGCTCCCCGAAATCATGGGACCTCAGAGCCTGGCGCGGGCCGACTACTTGGATAGCTGCCGTTCGAAGCGAAATGTCACCGACTACGACCGTGCCGGAGAAATCTCCAACAAAGAACTGAGGGAGATCCTGGCCGAGGTGCGCCGCTTCCGAGCCGACTTGCTCGCCTGGCTCGGGAGGAATCATCCCGCGCTTCTGCCAACGAGGATCAGGTGACGGCGACTGCGTAGGGGGAGGGTTCCCGAGGGGTCTCCACGATCTGAAGGTTGCCCTGGATGACGCATGCGGGGGCGGCGGACGGGGTGGGTGCCGGGTCGATCACGGCAGCCGGATTCTTCCGTCGCTGATCTTCTGGAGGGTCTCCACGTACAAGGCGTGCTCGTGCTTCAGCACCCGCTTGCTCAGGGAATCAGGCGTGTCGCCCTCAAGGACGGGCACCTGGCACTGATTGACGATGGGACCGGTATCGTAGTTCTCATCTATGAGATGGATGGTGACGCCGGTCACCCTCTCTCCCGCCGCCAGCACCGCTTCGTGCACGCGCTTCCCGTACATCCCTTTGCCGCCGAACTTCGGCAGCAGGGCGGGATGAATGTTGAGGATCCTGCCGCGATAGGCGTGCAGCGTGACGCTTCCCAGTATCTTCATGTAGCCGGCGAGGATCACCGTATCCACCGCATGCCGTCTCAGCACCCGCAGAATCTCCTCATCCTCCGCCGATCCGGGATGGGTCGCGCCGCTGATGTGAGAACAGGGGATCCCCTCGTTCCGGGCCCGCTGCAGCGCCATCGAATCCGAGTTATTGCTGATGACGACGCACGGCCTGGCATCCAATCGTCCGTCCTTACAGGCATCGATGATCGCCTGCATGTTGCTGCCGCCATGTGATGCCAGAAAACCCAGATGCAGCGTGGCCATGGCTCCCGTCATCCTTCTCCCGCAGTGGGGAGAGGGGATCCAGAAATGTGCCCCTCTCCCGGGCACCCCACCCAGAGGGTGCCCGGTGTGGGAGAGGGCACCCAGGGGGTACCCGGTGAGAGTGTCTCAGGGATGCGTGAAGAATCCGCGCTAAATGTATTATCCCCCGATCGGTGGGCAAAGGGCAAGGGCGTCCGACATTGACGCTCCTGTGAAGACGAGCGTCCCCGAGGGCGACCGGGGAGATCTCGCGGACTCACGAGGCCAGCGACGGCCGACACCATCCGAATCGGCCGCGATAGGCCGGACCATTCTGGTCCTGTATATTGTCCGATCCTTTTCGGCACTCTGCCTTGCGATGCCGGATTCGAACGTTTAGATTTCGTGTCGACCATCTGCTCACCGCCCCGCGGCCCAGTTGCGTCGGAGACCCCCGTCCCTGGGGAACCGCGGGGCTCGGCTCTCACCCGACGTGATCGCACGAGCGATCACACGCCCACGCAAGGGGACTGACGATGATGGAGACAGCAACCGTTGGTGAGATCCAGGCCATCGCCGATCGCCTGCGCCGTCGCACCCTCGACATGGTCTGGCACGCGCAGGCGGGCCACCCCGGCGGATCCTTCTCGCTGGCGGAGATCCTGGCATGTCTGTACTTCCGGGTCCTGCGGATTGACCCCGCAAGGCCGGACTGGCCTGACCGGGATCGGTTCATCCTCAGCAAGGGGCACGCCGCGCCCATCTACTACGTGGCCCTGGCGGAGCGCGGCTTCTTCCCGCCGGAGACCCTGACCACCTACGACGAGCTGGACTCCATCCTCCAGGGCCATCCCGACATGCACACCCCAGGCGTGGACATGGCCTCGGGTTCTCTGGGCCAGGGCCTCTCGCCCGGGATCGGCATGGCCCTGGGCGCCCGGCTTCGCGGGAAGGATTTCCGCGTGGTCGTCGTGCTGGGCGACGGCGAGATCCAGGAAGGCCAGGTGTGGGAGGCCGCCATGGCGGCCAGCGCCTACCGTCTGGACAACCTGACCGCCATCGTGGACTGGAACAAGATCCAGCTCAGCGACTTCATCGAAAAGGCCATGCCGGTGGACCCGCTGCCGGACAAGTGGCGCGCCTTCGGCTGGCAGGTCCGCGAGTGCGACGGGCACGACGTGGCGGCGATCCTCCACGCACTGGAGGAGCTGCGGCAGGTCCGGGGGCGGCCCACGGTCCTCCTGGCCCACACGGTGAAGGGCAAGGGGGTCTCCTTCATGGAGAACAACCCGGCCTGGCACGCCAAGGCCCCCAACGAGCAAGAGTATCTTCAGGCCAAGACCGAACTGGCGGTGAGGAGGTGAGCGCCATGCCGGAGCAGATCGCCATGCGCGAGGCCTTCGGACAAACCCTGGTCGCACTGGGCAAGCGCGTCCCGGACCTCGTGGTCCTGGATGCCGACGTGGCCCCCTCCACCCGCGCGATCCTCTTCGCCCAGGCCTTCCCCGAGCGCTTCTTCCAGGTGGGGATCGCCGAACAGAACATGATCGGCATGGCCGCCGGCCTCTCCACCCTGGGCTTCATTCCCTTCACCAGCACCTTCGCCTGCTTCGCCAAGCGGGATCTGGACCAGATCCGGATCACGGTGGCCCAGCCCAAGAACAATGTGAAGGTCACCGGCCACTACAGCGGCCTCCTGGCCGGCAAGACGGGGAAGACGCACCTGTCCATCCAGGACCTGGCCATCATGCGAACCATGCCCAACATGACGGTCATCGCCCCGGCCGACGGCGTGGAGGTCGCAAAAGTTATGGAGGCCCTGGTCGCCGTGCACGGGCCGGCCTACCTCCGCCTGGCCCGGGATCCCAGCCCGGTGATCTTCGACCCGTCCTACCGGTTCGAGATCGGTCGCGCGGTGAAGGTGCGCGATGGCGGCGACGTGACGCTCATCAGCACCGGCATCCAGACCCCCCGGACGGTCGAGGCCGCCGAGATGCTCCAGGCGGAGGGCATCAGCGCCCTGGTCCTCCACGTCCCCACGCTCAAGCCGCTGGATACCAACGCCATCGTCGCGGCCGCGGAGCGGACCGGCCTGGTGGTGACGGCCGAGGAACACAGCATCCTGGGCGGCCTGGGGGGCGCCGTGGCCGAGGTCCTGTCGGAACACCGGCCCACGCCCATGGCGCGGGTCGGCGTCCGGGACGTGTACGCCGAATCGGCGCCCAACGACGCCCTGCTGGAGAAGTACGGCGTGACGGCACGCCACGTGGCGCAGGCGGCCCGATCGCACCTGGCCAAGTGGCGGCGCTGAGGAACGGCCCCCGCCCCCAGCCGTCCTGCGGCCATCCCGCCAAAGGTCTGCACAACCGGACCCTTGTGCCTCCGGGATTGCCGCCCACGGTGACATCCCCCAGAATGGCGGCGGGCGCTTCTTCGCCCGAACCCGATTCCCACTGGAACCGCCTGCACCAGCCCGGTGCGGCACGAACACATCGCCCACCCTGTTGACGCGGCGAGAAGGAGAGACGCATGCACGGCGCCTTTAACGGCAAGTTTCTGCGCGTGGACCTGACCCGGGGCACGACAGAGGTCGAGGACGTCCCGGAACTGACCACCCGCATGTACCTCGGGGGCAGCGCCATGGCGGCCTACGTCCTGACGCGGGAACTCAAGCCCGGCATCGACCCGCTCGGCCCGGACAACATCCTGGTCTTCACCACCTGCCCCGCCAACGGCAGCCCCCTCTCCGGGACCAACCGCTTCACCTGCGCGGCGAAGTCGCCGCTCACCGGGGGCTACGGCGAGAGCGAGGCCGGCGGCTGGTGGGGGCCGGAGCTGAAGTTCGCGGGTTTCGACGGCATCATCGTCACGGGGCAGTCCCCCCGCCCGATGTACCTGTGGATCGCCGACGGCAAGGCGGAGCTGCGCGATGCCTCGCACCTGTGGGGCAAGCTGTCGGGAGAGGTGCAGGACATCCTGACCGCGGAGACGGACAAGCGGGCCCGCATCCTCCAGTGCGGCCCCGCGGGTGAGCGGGGGGTCCGCCTGGCCAACATCGTGAACGAGTTGAAGCACTTCCACGGGCGGAGTGGCCTGGGGGCCGTGATGGGGAGCAAGCGGCTCCGGGCCATCGCCGTCCGCGGCCACGGCAAGCTGGAGGCCAAGGACCCCCAGGGCCTCCAGGCCGTCCTGAAATGGTTCCGGGAGCAGTACAAGCGGGACGCCGACATGCTCCACAAGTACGGGACCTCGCGCAACGTCGTGGGCATGAGCGCCGATGGGATCCTGCCGACCCGGAACTTCCAGGAGGGCCAGTTCGAGCACGCCAAGGAGATCAGCGGTCAGCGCATGGCCGAGACCATCCTGACGGACGAGGGCACCTGCTTCGCCTGCGCCATCGCCTGCAAGCGGGACGTGGACGTGCCGGAGATGGGGGTCTCCTCCAAGTACGGCGGCCCCGAGTACGAGACGATCGCCGCCAGCGGCTCCGCCTGCGGGATCGGGGACCTCAAGGTCATCGCCAAGTTCCACCAGATCTGCGGCGAGTACGTCCTGGACACCATCTCCGCCGGGATGACGATCGCCTTCGCCATGGAGTGCTTCGAGAACGGCATCCTGACCACGGCCGACACCGACGGGATCGAGCTGCGCTTCGGCAACGGCGACGCCCTGCTCGCCATGATCGAGAAGATGGGAAAGCGCGAGGGATTCGGCGACGTCCTGGCCGACGGGGCGAAGCGCGCGGCGGAGCGGATCGGCCGGGGGGCCGAACAGTTCGTGCTCACCGTCAAGGGACAGGAGATCCCCATGCACGAGCCGCGGGGCAAGCAGGGGCTGGCCCTGGCCTACGCCACGGCGCCGGCCGGGGCCGATCACATGCGGGCCCCCCATGACCCGCTCTACGAGGGCTTCCATCCCTCCGGGGCCCACGCACTGGAGCCCCTGGGGCTGTGCGAGCCCCTGCCGCGATTGGAGCTGTCGCCGCGCAAGGTGCGGGCCTACTACTACGCCAACCAGTGGTGGAGCCTGTGCAGCTCCCTGGGCATCTGTCACCTGGCCGCGGCGCCGATTAACATCCTGGGCATCACCCAGATGGTGAACCTGGCCCGGGCCATCACCGGCTGGGACACCAGCCTCTGGGAACTCTGCAAGGTGGCGGAGCGGGGCAAGTCCCTGGCCCGCGTCTTCAACTCCCGCGAGGGCTTCACCCCCAAGGACGACCGGCTGCCCAAGCGCTTGCACGAGGCGTTCACCAGCGGGCCATTGAAGGACGTCCGGATCGATCCCGACACGTTCGCCCGGGCCGTCCGCCTGTATCATCAGATGGAGGGCTGGGATCCGGAGACGGGCTGGCCGACCTTTGCCAAGCTGGCCGAGCTGGGGATCGAATGGGCCGCGAAGCCCGGGGACAGCTGGTAGAATGGACCCTGATCCGAGAAAAACCTTGAACCGCCATCACGCCAAGGTCGCCAAGAATCCCATGTTTCGATCCTTCAATCGAGAGATGGGACAACCCTTCTTGGGGCCTTCAGGAGTTTCGCTCGTTCTCCCCCCAATGAGGCATTTCTTCTTGGCGTTCCGGGTACCCAGCGCCTGCGCTGGGTGTCCTTGGCGAGTGATTATTTCGGATTGAGGTGGAGTCTTCGAGAAAGGAGTTTTCATGCGACTCGCAGGAAAGGTGGCCATCGTGACCGGCGGTGCGCAGGGCATCGGACGAGGCATCGTGCTGTGCATGGCCACGGAAGGGGCGGACATCGCCATCGCTGACCTCAAGGTCGAAGAAGCGGCCAAGGTCGCGGACGAGGTGAAGGCCCTGGGCCGGAAGGCCCTGGCGGTCAAGGCCGACGTGACGAAGCCAGCCGACTTTGAGGCGCTGTTCGAGACGGTGAAGAAGGAGCTGGGGAAGATCGACATCCTGGTGAACAATGCCGGTGTGGCCAGCCGCCCGGGCAACCCCTTCACCAACAACGTCGAGCAGGACTGGGACCTGGTCTGGGCCGTCAACGTGAAGTCCATCTTCTTCGCCTGCAAGGCCATCGCGCCGTACTTCATCCAGCGCAAGGCGGGGAAGATCATCAACATCGCCTCCATCGCCGGCACCATGAACTCCCCCAACATGCCGCCCTACAGCGTCTCCAAGATGGGGGTCGTCACCTTCACCAAGATCATGGCCAAGGACCTGGCCGCCCACGGGATCAACGTGAACGCCATCTGCCCCGGCATCCTCTGGACCGCCTTCTGGCAGGAGACGGCCGACCGGATGGCCAAGGGAGGCGGCCAGTACGCCGGGATGACGCCCCGGCAAGTCTTCGAGAGCCGCGTCAACGCCATCGTCCCCATGAAGCGGGAGCAGACGCCGGAGGACATCGGCTGGGCCGCCGTGTTCCTCGCCTCGGACCAGGCGCGAAGTGTCACCGGCCAGGCGCTGCACGTGGACGGCGGCGTGGTGATGTGACGGGCCGGACAGCGGGACCGCGCGACATCCACAAGCGGCACGATCTGTGCGGAACCTCCCTCAGGGGCAAGGCCTTCGTCTTCCCCTTCGGCCGGGGCTCCACCGGGACCCCGGGCATCTTCCTGGAGGCCGTCAGGAACGGGTGCGCTCCCGGCGCCATCGTGAACGTCAAGAGCGAGCCCATGATCGTGGCGTGCGCGCTCCTGGCGGAAGCCTTCTTCAAGGTCTCGATCCCGATCATTGACGGCCTGGAGAAAGACCCCCAGGAACTCCTCCGGACAGGCGACCGCGTCCGGATCAGCGGAACCACCGGCATCGTCGAAATCCTCTCCCACGCCTGACAGCAGTACCCCCCGGATCAGGGATCGTTTCTTCCTATCGGGTGAAACGGGCTTGCCCAAGGGCACGATCTGTGCTTACAATGTGACTACTCTGTTGGTCGGTCGCCTTACCCCCAGGAAATTCCCGCTGTGACGCATTCGAGGGTGACTCGATGAAGGCTCGCATCGTTCGCATTGGAAACTCCCGTGGTATCCGCTTGCCCAAACCACTCCTTGAGGAGGCTGGAATCGCCGACGAGGTTGAACTTCGCGCCACGCGGGGTCGCATTCTCATCCAGGCGGTTGCGCGACCCCGGGCCGGTTGGGCTGAAGCTGCCCACCGCATGCGGGAGCGTGGAGAGGATCAGTTGCTCGACCCGGCGACACCGACGCGATTCGATGAGGAGGAATGGGAGTGGCAGTAGGTCGCATCCAGCCGTCGCGCGGCGAGGTATATCTCGTGGAGCTTGATCCCACACGCGGGAGCGAGATTCACAAGACGCGGCCGTGTGTGATCGTCTCGCCCGACGAGTTGAATCACCATCTCCGCACGGTCATCATTGCGCCGATGACGACTGGTGGCCATGCCTATCCGTGGCGCGTCACGTGCAGGTTTCGTAAGCGATCAGGATTCGTCGCGATGGATCAAGTCCGCACCGTCGATGCCAATCGACTCCTGAAGCGGCTTGGTCGCCTTGCCCCTGACACCTTCGCATCTGTTCTCTCTATCCTGCAAGAAATGTTCGCCCCTTAGCGCTCGTGCTGGCCTGGCATCTCATACCCAGGAAACATCGCCGATTCCTCGTTGTCGGGCTGAGAAGCTCCCTTCGACGACGGTGCGTCGTGCTTTGGTTCTCTATCTGTCCCGTTCCCTTGGGGGTGGCTCCGGGTAGTTCGTCTCGCCCGAGTGTTCCCTCGCACCCAAGCGCCTGGCGGCGCGTGATCCTGGTGGACGCGGCGGTCCTGGTGGTGAGGGGGTGTCCGGCTACTGCGCCGGGCTTCGGATGATCACGCCCCGGCCCCCGGTGCCTTCCGTGCGGCTGGGACCCTGCGGCGTCACGGGGCCGGGGGGCGGTGTTGAACCGGCAGTATCGGGCCGGCCGGTTGGAATCGGAATATCTCGGCGGCCGGCGATCGGAATCTCGTAGACCAGCTCCCGGTTGGCCGGCCCTCTGAGCGGGAACACCACGCGGCTCCCCGCCAGGTTCAGCTCGTTCTCCGCAAGCGCGAAGTAGACGAACCCGCTCACCGACGTGCCCGCGGGAATGGTGGTCTCTCGCAGCGCCCTCGCCTCGATGTCCTTCAGCCGCGCCTCGTTCCGGTAGGCCGGAACCGAGCCCCCCACGACTCCCGCCCCCAGACCCCACCAGCCGACCGCAAGCCTCACGCGGGCAAAGGCGTCATAGGCGGAGAGCGCGACCTCGGTCTGTCCGCTGGGCCGTACCAACTGGAAGTCCCGCGGATGCACCGTGATGTCCCCTGGGCTGGTGTTCTCGATGATCACCCGGAGAGGAAGCAAGCCCTTCTCGGCGAATTCTTCGCCCCCGTGGAAGGCCCCCCGGGTTTGCTCCACCGTGAAAAACGGGTCCACGGCGACGCGAACACCGCCCTGCGTCTGCCGGAAGGCGTAGACCTCCATCGGCTCCAGTGGGATCACCACGGGCGCACGCGAGCAGCCCACTGCAAAGAGCGCCAGCAGCCAGAGCCCGCTGAGTCTTTCCATCCCTCGCAGACGCATGTTTCCCGAAGCCTCCCACCGGCGATTCCGGCCTGCTGCTGGATTCTATTCCTCACCCTGTCCGGCCGCAAGGTCCGAAAAACTGCGCCGGTCCTCCTACAACGGCAGGAGGAGCCCCTTGTCCAGGTGCCGCACGACGGAGGCTGCCGCGGCCGCTTTCGGATCGTGGGTGACCATGATGATCGTCTTGCCGAAATCGCGGTTCAGGCGGCTCAGGATCGTGAGGACCTCGTGCGCCGACTTGGCGTCGAGATCGCCGGTCGGCTCGTCGGCGAGCACCAGGGTGGGATCGGTCACCAAGGAACGGGCGATGGCGACCCGCTGCTCCTGCCCGCCGGACAGTTGCCGCGGGCGGTGGTCCATCCGGTCGGCCAGCCCCACCAGGGCCAGGGCGGTCTCGGCATGGGCCCGCCGCTCGGCCCGGCTGAGGCCGGTGAGGAGGAGGGGCAGCTCGACGTTCTCGACGGCCGTCAGGACGGGAATCAGGTTCAGGGTCTGGAAGATGAAGCCGATCTGGTGGTTGCGCCACTCGGCCAGCTCGTCCTCGGTGAGCTCGGCGATGTCGGTCCCATCGATGGCCACCTGTCCGGAGGTCGCCCGGTCGATCCCGGCGATGATGTTGAGCAGCGTGGTCTTGCCCGACCCCGAGGGGCCCATCAGGGCGACGAACTCGCCCTCGGCCACGTCCAGGCTCACGTCATTTAACGCGACGACCTCCGTGGTGTCCCGCCGGAAGACCTTGAAGAGATGCTCGACCTGAACGATCTTCGGCGATCCCATCTCCGGATCAGCCTCGGTCCAAGAAGATAAACCGCCAAGGCGCCAAGACCGCCAAGGCGGGAATAGACCATTCGGTCACACCCATGGAGATTCTGAAACCTCCGCCATCTCGGTTCAATGTTCTCCGCTCTGGAAAATGGAATATCGTTTTCTTGGCGCCCGTGGCGTCTTGGCGGTTCAAATGCACTGTCCAGGTTCACCGCTTGATCCGCAGCCGCTGCCCGTCGCGCAGCGCCTCGACCCCGCGAACGACGACCGTTTCACCGCCCTGGAGGCCTTCCAGGACCTCGACCTTCCCGTCCACCTCGGCGCCGATCTTCACGGGGCGGCCAGCCGCCTTGGAGCCGTTGGCCAAATAGACGAGGCGTTGCCCGTCCCGGGTCACGATCGCCTCCTTCGGGACGAGGACCTTCGGCGGCCCGCCGGGCGTGGCCCGGGGCGGCTCCAGGAACGTGACCTTGGCGTTCATCTCCGGGCGGATGGTGTCATCCGGGTCGAGGATCCGGACCTTCACCTGCAACGTCGCCTTCTGCCGGTTCGCCTCCGGCGCCAACTCGGCCAGGTAGCCGCGGTAGGTGCGGTCCGGAAAGGCATCCGGCACGATGGTGGCCGGCTGGTTCAGGCGGACCTTGCGAAACTCGTTCTGGCTCACGTCCACCTCCACGTCCAGGACCATGAGGTTGGCCAAGGAGAGGACCGCGGACTTGGCCCCCCGCCCGCCGATGAAGGAGGTCGTGACGATCTCGCCCGGCTCGACCAGCCGCTCCAGGATCGTCCCCGCGACCGGCACCTTGATCAGCGTGTTATCCAGGTCCACCTGAGTCGCGCGGAGCGCGGCTTCGGCCTCGCGGACCTGCGCCCGGGCCAGGTCGATCTGCTCCTGGCGCGGCCCGATCCGCGTCAGCTCGTAGCTCTGCTCTGCCGCCATTCGTTGCGCCAGCGCGACCTCGTACCGGTTCTTGGCCCCGTCCAGGAGCTGGCGCGAGACCGCCCCCTCGGCGTACAGTCGCTGGAAGCGATCCAGCTCCAGCACGGCGTTGGCAACATTCGAGCGGGCCTCCTCCAGGGCCGCGCGGGCCCGTTCGATCTCCTCGGGCCGGGAGCCGGCCTCCAGCTCCTTCAGCCGGGCTCGGGCCCCCAGCAGCGCGGCCTCGGCCCGGTCCACGGCCACCAGGAATTCCCGCTGCTCGATCCGCAGGACCACCTGGCCCCGCTCGACCCGGTCCCCCTTCTCCACCCCAACCCACTCGACCCGGCCGGTGATCTTCGGCGCCAGCTCGACCTTGCGGTGCGGGATGATATAGCCCCCGGCGGTGAGGACCGGTGCCGGCGCCCCGGGATCCAAACGCTGCGCCACGGCCACCTCGACCTCGATCGGGTCCAGCTGGCCACGCAGGAGGAAGGCGCCGACTGCGAGGATCACGAGCAGTCCGGTGACCCCGTACCGCACCCACGAGCGGCGCCGGCGCGTGCCCTTCCTCTTCCGCTCCGGATCGATCCGGAGGGTCTGTAACGCGGCCTCCAGGCTGTCTGGTGTATCAGGCATGGCGTGCTTGAATCCCCTTCACCATCCCCGTGTGTGCTCTCCGTCTCGGCTCTCGGCTCTCGGCTCTCGGCTCTCCCCGCTACCCCTCCCGCAATGTTTCGATCATCGGCTGCCGGGACGCCAGCCGGGCCGGCAGGAAGCCCCCCAGGCCGCCCATCACGAGGGAGAACGCCAGGCCGCCGAGCAACAGATCGGGGGTGATGCGGAAGGCGAAGGAGACCTCGCTGAACGTCCGGAAGTTTGTGGTCCCGGTGGAGAGCCCGTGGATCGGCAGGGCCAGCAGACACCCCACGACGCCCCCCACCAGCGACAGGAGCAGCGACTCGGTCAGGAAGGAGAGCAGGATACTCCCCGGCCGGAAGCCCAGGACCCTGAGGACCCCGATCTCGCGGCTGCGGCGCGCGACGGCGGCGTACATGGTGTTCATCACCGCGAAGCTGGCGCCGATGGCCATCACGACCGCCATGAAGCTGCCGAGGACCTTGATGGGCGCGGCCGCCTTCGTCTGCTCGGCGTAGTAGGCCTGTTCCGTCAGCGCCTTCAGGTGCAGGCGCCGGTCCTCGGAGATCCGCTGCTGGATGGCGTGGAGGCCCGGCCCGCTCTCGGCCCGGAGCAGGACCGAGGAATAATCCGCCCGGTCGAAGTCCTGGGCCAGCTCCGACTCGTCGGACCATATCTCCGAATCGAACGCGGTGCGCCCGGCGTCGAACACCCCGACCACCTTCCAGTGGCTCCGGCCGAAGCGCAGCGCCGCCCCCGGCTCCGCGTCCTGGAACCGCTCGGCCACGGCGCGGCCCACGAGAATCTCACGCAGCCCGGGCCGGACGAAACGCCCCCGGATCAGGCGGACCTGGGGCCGCAGCTCGAACCCCTTGGCGGAGAGGCCCCGCACGATGACGTTGCCCTGCCCGCCATCCCGCTTCGGCAGATTCAGCAGGACGATCAGCTCGGGGGAGGCCAGCGGCAGGCCCACCGAATCCACGGCCACGCCGGGCAGGTACTTGATCACCTGGAGCGAATCCCGCCGGACCACGCTGCTGGTCTCCACCTGCGAGCCCTGCCGCAGCACCACCAGGTTGAGGGGTACCCCGGTGGTCACGAAGGCCTCCTCCAGGCCCCGGGCCAGGGCCGTGACCCCGATGAAGACCGCCACCACCAGGCCGATGCTCAGGGCGGTCATCACCGTGCTGTAGGCCCGCACTTGCAGGTTCCGGAGATTATACGTCAGCGGGATCGCCATTGGAGGACAATCTCACCCGACGCGGCGCAGCGCCTCGGCGATGGTCAGCCGGCTCACCCGGATCGCCGGGAGCGCGGCGCTGGCCAGACCGATCAGGACCGAGAGGCCGATCCCCAGCAGGATCGTCGAGGGCTCCACGATGAAGATCGGAAAGAGGCCCTGGGTGTACCGCCAGACGTCCACCACCGAAAAGAAGAGGCGCGCCCCCATGCATCCCAGCACGCCCCCCGTCAGGGCGATGACGGCCGATTCCCCCATCAGGACGCCCAGCAGCCGACGCCGGCCGAATCCCAGCGTCTTGAGGATGGCGATCTCCCGCGCCCGCTCCCGGATGGACATCGCCATGGTATTGGCCGTCACCAGCAGGATGGTGAAGACGACGACGCTGGAGATGCTGGCGATCAGGGTCTTGACGTTCCCCAGCATCGAGATGAAGCCGAGCTGGAAGGCCCGTTCGGTCTCGGTCTTGGTCTCGGCGTCGCTGTTCTTGAACAGGGTATCCACCGCATCCATGATCCGGGGGATGTCGCCGGCCGAGGCCGCCTTCAGCCAGAAGGTGCCCACCTTGCCCGGGCGGCCCAGCGCCTCCTCCAGGTAGGCCCGGTGGAAGAAGAAAGCCGTCTCGTCGGTCCCGGTGTAGATCCCGCGCAGGACGAACTCCAGGTCCACCGGGTAGATCGTGCCCTGCAAGGTGATGCGGTCCCCCAGCCGCCACTTGAACCGCTCGACCAGCTTGCGCCCGGCGACGGCCGCGATCCGCTCCGCCTGGAATGCCTTGAGCTGCTCCGGCGGAATGCGGTTCTCGGGGAACATCGCGAAGAGGGTGTCGGGATCGCAGGCGAAGTTCGCGAAGAAGTTGCCCTCGTCAATGTAGATGCCGCCGAACCAGGTGAGGGCGTGGACCAGCCGGACGCTGGGCACCCGCGCGAGCTTGGCGGCGTAGGCCTCGGGCAGCCGGTCGGCCAGCGAGGTGGCGCGCCGCACCACCAGC
>Ga0155960_1038_pt2 | contig 14624 bp, 13 predicted proteins | sample RifCSPlowO2_02_FD_107614 | JGI IMG/M metagenome (GOLD analysis project Ga0155960, IMG submission 107614) | candidate division NC10 bacterium RIFCSPLOWO2_02_FULL_66_22
TCGCGTCTCCCGTTTGTCGAAACCAACAACTCTGTCGTTTCTGACAAATTCGTCGGGACAGGTAAGAGCGGGTTCCGGGGTCTGTCGCGCCCTGCCTGGAGCCAGAACCCCCACCAAATAGAGAGTTGCAGCCCCTTGGTCCCTGCACGAAACCCCGCGGCACGGCGCTTGCCAAGTCCATATGTCGTCATGTCGTCAGCGTCGAGGCAACCCGCTCGTGGCATAACTGGAACAGACCATAGGGGAGCCCCAATGAAGAAACTGGATCTGATCATTCGTCCCCACAAATTGGATGAGGTGAAAGAGGCGCTCTCAGCCATCGGCATCCAGGGAATGACCGTCAGCGAGGTCAAGGGTTTCGGCCGGCAGAAAGGAAAGACCGAGACGTACCGCGGCAGCGAGTACACGGTCAGCTTTTTACCCAAGGTGAAACTGGAGATCCTGGTTTCCGATGCCATGCTTGAAAAAACCCTCAAGGCCGCCAGCGAGGCGGCGCGCACCGGCCGGATCGGCGATGGGAAGATCATGGTGACCGAGGTGTTGGATGTCATGCGGATTCGGACGGGTGAGACGGGCGAAGCAGCCATCTAGCACGGAGAGGGAGAAAGGGAGGAAATTGATCATGGTGCACTGGCGGAAACGGATGCGGGGTCTGGCTATCCTCTTGTCTTTGGTAACGCTTTTCGGGGGGGTTGGGGTCGTTCTCGCCGCAGAGGAGCCCACGAAAGATGCGGCCGCTCCGGCGGCCGCGGCAGCAGGAGCCGCCACCGGCGCAGCCACTCCGGCGGGGACGGCCCCGGCATTCACGAAGGAAATGGCGGACGCCATTAAAGACACGAAGATCGCCATGGACACTGTCTGGGTGCTGGTAACCGCGTTCCTAGTTTTCTTCATGAACCTGGGCTTTGCCATGGTCGAGTCGGGCCTGTGCCAGGCGAAGAACGCAGTGAACATTCTCTCGAAGAACTTCATCGTGTTCGCCGTTTCGTCCCTGGCCTTCCTGATTCTCGGCTGGGGCCTGATGTTTGGAGACGGGAACACGCTCTTCGGCACCCAGGGGCTTTTCTTCCTAACGGGGGCCGACAACAGCCCGGCCGTAGGGGATGCCTATAAGGGGGTGTACAGCGCCATCAACTGGACAGGTGTTCCTCTCTGGGCGAAGTTCTTCTTCCAGTTGGTCTTCGCCGGGACCGCGGCCACCATCGTCTCCGGGGCGGTCGCCGAGCGCATCCACTTCCGGGCCTTCATCCTCTTCTCGTTCCTCATGGTGGGCGTCATCTACCCCATCGTGGGCCACTGGATCTGGGGCGGCGGCTGGCTGGCGAAGCTCGGGGTGTTCGATTTCGCCGGGTCAACCGTGGTCCATTCCGTAGGTGGCTGGGCTGCCCTGGCTGGTGCCGTGATTCTGGGGCCCCGCCTCGGGAAGTACGGCAAGGACGGTCGAGTCAATCCGATCCCCGGCCACAACATGACGGCGGCCACCATCGGCACGTTTGTCCTCTGGTTCGGCTGGTTCGGATTCAACCCGGGCAGCACCATGGCCGCCGACTGGTCCGCCATCGCCCGCATCGCCACCACGACCAACACGGCGGCGGCGGCGGCGGCCTTCAGCGCCACCCTGGCCGCCTGGTGGCTGCTGGGAAAGCCGGATCTGTCCATGACCCTGAACGGTTGCCTGGCCGGCCTGGTGGCCATCACCGCCCCCTGCGCGTTCGTTAGCGTGCCCAGCTCGCTGATTATCGGGTTGATTGCCGGCGTGCTCGTGGTGGGAGCCGTGCTATTCTTCGACAAGATCAAGGTGGATGACCCCGTCGGAGCGATTTCGGTTCACTTGGTCTGCGGGGTCTTCGGCACGCTGGCCGTGGGACTGTTCGCGCAGGATCTGATCCCCAACACGACGGGCAACGGCCTGTTCTTCGGCGGTGGGCCGAAGCTCTTGCTGGCCCAGCTAACCGGCGTCATCGCCGCCGGGGTCTTCACCTTCGCCATCTCCCTGATCGGCTGGGGCCTGATGAAGGTGACCATCGGGATCCGGGTGAGCCCTGAAGAGGAAATGGAAGGCCTGGACGTGGGCGAACATGGGATCACTGCCTACCCGGACTTCCAGTTGGCCTCCACCCTGCGGACGCCCACGGGCGCTGGCCTGACCAAGCGGGAGACCCTGGCGGAACCGAGTCTCGTCAACGTCAAGGCCCCCTTGGCCTGAGGGACAACCCCCTGCTCGCCGGGAGGAGAGGCGAACGGCCCGAGTGCGACTCACCTCTCCTCCTCGCTGGGCCCCCGCGTGGCCCTCACCCGCGACCGGGAACGAGGCATCAGGTCAGGGAAGGCGTGGCCGTGGAACGAGCGATCCTGGTGGTTGATCCCGATGCGGACCACCGAGCGGTCCTTCGGACGACGCTGGCCGGCAACGGTAGCCGCGTGGTGGGCGAGGCCAACGATTCTGAAGAGGCCATGCGTCAGGCCGCCATGACGAGTCCCGATGTAGCAATCGTGGCGGCCGACCTGGGACAGGGCGACGGAATTCACCTGGCCGGTCGCCTGGCCACCGAGCACGGGATCCCTGCAGTCCTCCTGACACCCGCGGCCGATTTTGCGGCCATCGCCAGGGCGATACAGGCCGGCATGATGGGAATTCTGGTGAAGCCGGTGGAACCGGCCACCCTGCAAGCAACGCTGGAGGTGGCCGTGTGCCGCTTCCAGGAGATCCTGGCCCTGCGGCGGGAGGCGGAGGCGCTCCGGCGGTCCCTGGAGGCCCGCAAAGTGATCGAGCGGGCCAAGGGCCTGTTGGTGGAGATGGAGCGGGTCTCGGAACAAGAGGCCTTCGCTCGGATCCGACAGAAGAGCATGGACACGCAGCGGCCTATGGCCGAGATCGCTCGCGCCATCATTCTGGCGGCTGAGGTCAGAGGGAGATTCCGCTAACGGAAGGGGTTCTGGAGAATCTGATCAGAGAACGCTAGATCGAGGCAAGCATTCCTGGTGGACAGTGCGGTCCACCCCTCAGGCACAGGCGCCTGTTTTTGTCCGGAGGCGGTCATTGAGTCAGAGATCAGAAGCTGAGCGCTGAAAGCGGACGGCCGGGGAGGCGTGGCCCCAGCCGTCCGCCTGAAGGGAGATCTTTGAGGGAAATCAGGCGGCTTTCTTGAGAGGCTCGTGCTCGGCCGCCGCATGGGCCGGCTTCTCACTCATCCACCCGTACACAACCGCGGCGATCACGGTCGCCAGAATCAGGCCCCCCGCGATCAGCGAACCCAAGACCGGCAGGTACTGTGGGTCCAAGGTCATGACTTCCATGTGTATCACCTCCCATCGAGGTCAACGAGGTGCGCTTTTCAGGCGCCCCGAAACGGTTCCTCCCACCTCCCAACTAAGAAGCTAGGGCCCGGGGGTCCGCGCCGCTGTGACAGGTGTCACACAATGCCTCGGACGGTCTGTGGAAGGAGCCTAGACGCGGGTGGGCGGCGATTCCGGAACCAGAGCTTGCAGGCGAGCCTTCTGGATGCAGAGGGTTCGACCTCGCTGGCTCACGATTCCCCGTCGCTTCAAGCGCCCGAGGTGGCGGGTGACTGTCTCGCGACTGGTCCCGATCAGGTCGGCGAGTATCTGGTGGGTCAAGGGGAGGGCGATGGCGGTTCCCGCCTCCTCCTCGATCCCATGGGCCGCGCTCAGTTTCAGGAGGGTGAGGGCGAGCCGCTGGAAGGACCACTTGTGGCTGGACTGTCCACGGTCGAGAGCCATCTCGGCCAGGTGCCTCGACAGGACGCAGATGAAATTGAATCCGATCTTGGGAATGGTGGAGAGGAGGTGGAGGAACGTCTTCCCAGGAATCACGGTGACCACACAGGCCGTGAGGGCCGTGGCCAGGAAGGGTCGCGCACTGACGGTCAGGAACAGCTCTCCGAACACGTCACCGGGCCCAAAGACCCGAAGGATGGATTCCTGGCCGTCTTCGGATACGTGACTGAGGGTGACCAGTCCCGACGTCACGATGTAGAGGGCATCCGGCGCATCGCCCGGCGCGAAGATGGTGCTCCCCCTGGAGAAGCGCCGCTCGGGGCAGCACCTCGCGACCTGTTCGCGCTCCTCGCGAGAGAACCCCTCCCATAACTCCGCCGCCGGAGCCATCCCAACACGCCTCGTGGCCCGCTGGGCCGACCGGACGCGATCGCGTCAATCGCCCTTTTTGCTCAGCCAGCCCTTCAGGCCCTCGGTCCGGATCACCATGAGGCGACCCTGCTTGGACAGGAGACCGTCACGCCGCAGCAGATTCAGGTAAGAGGTGACCCGGACCCGGCTGGCCCCGATCATGCTCGCCATAGTCTCGTGGGTGACCGGCACCGTGATCAGGGTGCCCTGGGGGGTCCGCTCTCCCAGATTGTCGGCCAGCTTCTGGAGGAGGTGGGCGAGGCGGGGCCGGGTCCAGGTCCGGGAGAGGGCCGCCAGATCCCGCTCCGTGTCGAATAGCCGGTCGGAGATGAGCCGAATGAAGTTCAAGCCGCACAGGGGGGAGGTGTGCAGCAACTCCAGGAACGTGGCTCGGGACATGATCGCAACCCGGGCCTCATCCACGGCGACGGCGTCGAACGGCCGCCGCTCCACCGAGAAGAGGATCTCGCCGAAGACATCCCCAGGCCGGAAGACGTTCAGGATGCGCTCCGCGCCGCTCTCCTCCAGGGACACCAGTTGCACATGGCCCGTCTCCAGGAGGTAGAGGAACTCCGGGCGATCCCCCGTCGAGAACACCGGCTCTCCCCGCCCGAAGCGCTTGCGGATGCACGAGGCAATGGCCCGCTCCCGCTCCTGTGGGGAAAGGCCCTCGAAAAGCCGATTCGCTTCTAACGGGACCCCGCGATCCCTCACAGCGAGGATAGGCCTCTTCTTTTTTGCCATGACATTCCTGTTTCTTCATTAAAAATATAGCACATTTACAGGCCATTTTTGTCATGCTTTTAACAAAAGAACTGCTGCGTCAAGTCTCATGCATGGCAGAAGTGCCCAAAGAAATGACTAATAGTGTCATGCCCTTACCCAGACCCCATGAGTGGACCTCATCCTGAAGAGATGCCGAGGACTGCCGGATAGAACCAGCCCGACGGCCGAGGAGGACAGCGGGAAGCCCTGAGGAGCGGATGCGGGCCACCTCGGAATCTGCCGGATGTTCGATTCCCACTTGAGGAGTAACCGAAGGAGCAGCGGTCTGCGAGGGTGACGGAAGCGTCTGTGGGTGTCCTGAATTCTTCGGGGTGGTAGCGCGGGGAACCGCGCGGGAGGGGGGACATGAGCGCAGAAGGCTATATCAACCGGTGGTGGCGCATCGTTGGGGGGCTCTCCATGAACCTCGCCCTCGGCGCGGTCTATGCGTGGAGCATCTTCGTACTGCCGCTCGAAAAGGAGTTCGGGTGGAAGCGTGTTGACACTGCCTGGGTGTTCACCATCCTGGTCTTTGTGTTCGGCATCACGTTCATTTTTGGCGGGCGGATGCAGGACAAGCTGGGACCCACCCGGGTGTCGATCATTGGCGGTGCGCTGAATGCTATCGGGTTCTTCATGTGCACCTGGACGACCAGCCTGCCCTGGCTCTTTTTCTGGCTTGGCGGGGTAGCCGCAGTCGGCCAAGGCTTCGGCTACGCGACGCCGATTCCCGTCATGTCCAAGTGGTTCCCTGATCGGCGGGGTCTGGCGGTTGGGCTGGCGGTCGCGGGATACGGCGGGGGTTCCGCCATCTTCGGCCCGTTGGGCGGAAGCTGGCTGATCCCGACGTACGGCTGGCGAACGACCTTCACAGTCTTTGGGATCATCTTCTTCGTGATGAGCATGATCGGGGCATTCCTGCTCCAGAATCCGCCGGTGGGCTACAAGCCGGAGGGCTGGACGCCGGCCCCGGCGGCCAAGGCTACGGCAAGTAAATATGAGTTCAGCCCAAGTGAGGTGATCAGGACGCCGGGCTTCTACTTCATGTGGATTGCCTACGCTCTTGGTACATCGGCGGGCCTGATGGTGATCAGCCAGTTGGTCCCATTTGCCCGCGGCAAGGGGATGTCTGCGGCGCTGGCGACCACGGCCATCTTCATTGGGGCTGCCGGAAACGCCAGCGGCCGGATCTTCTCGGGCTGGATGTCTGATGCCCTCGGGCGCCTCAACGTCTTGCGGTTGATGATCGGCGTTTCGGTCGTGGCCATGCCGATCCTGTACTATGCGGGCAACACTGTCCTGCTGTTCTACGTCTTGGTGTTCGTGGTGTACTGGTGCTACGGCACCCAGCTCTCGGTGAACGCCTCCACGGCCGCGGATTTCTGGGGGACCAAGAATGTGGGCGCCAACTACGGCGCGCTGTTCACGGCGTGGGGGGTGGCCGGGATCATCGGTCCGATCATTGGCGGCCGGCTGTTCGACACATATAAGGACTATCAGATCGCCTTCTACACCGCCGGGGTGATCTGTGCGGTCGCGCTGGTCTCCGAGCTGTTGGCGAAGCGTCCCGAGGAGCCGGCGACGACAGCCGCCAAGGTGACGGCGTAGCCCGGGCCGCTTCAGCCGACCGACAACCGCACACGGGTCCGGCACCGGGACCCACGTGTCGTGTAGCAACGGGTGGGGAGGAGTCAGGACCTCCCCGCCCGTTGCTTTTTCGATGGCTGGCGGGGTCCGGGAGAAGAATGGTCCACGAAGAACCCACGAGGCCGATCAGGGATGTCCGGTGCGAATTCCTTGGGGAAGGAGAATTACAGAAAGAGGTTTTCCGACGTGATGCTTTCGGGGTCCCGATCCTGAGGGGAATTCGTCCTCGGCCACCGCTTCCCGCAGAGGCTGCAGGTGAGCGCGCTGCCGTCTTCCAGAACCCGCCATTGATGCCACCGGCAGGCGCTTTGCCTCGCGTAATCCATTCGACGGCGATCCAGGCGGTTCAGCCGGAACAGGCCGGCGCCCACGATGACGCCTCCCAGAGAAAGGAGGCACACGGACGTGATGATGTTCGCGAGTGCCATGGCGGAAAGCTCACAGGGGCAATTTTCCGCGCGCCGAAGCCATAAGTTCCCTTCAGTACTGTATGCCCTTGGCCGAACCTGGTCTGTCTCGGAAGTAACATAGGATTAGGATATTTCTGCTCCAGATAGGACACCGGCAGACCGCCGCCGACCTCACGACCTCTCCCCTCCCCCCTCCCAGTCAATCTTCGCTTGCCGCACTGGCTCCGGCCGCGACCCATCGGACCCCTCGACTACATCCTGGCACCCCCACCGGTCCCCCTCCTCTCCCCGCAATCAGGATGCCCCCGTGTCATTCCCCTTTTCGTCGTTGACAGCCCGGATCGGATTCAGTAGCGTGATCCTACCTTGTCGGGCCGCCCCGGTGGCCCCAGCGTCGGAGGAACGCGGACCTCATGGATCAGCCCCCCCAGCCGGTGCAGTTCCCCGGCCGGATCAGCCGCCGGCTGAGCCTGGCATTGACCGCCATCATCGCCATGGTGCTGCTGGTCGGGGGGATCTCCCTCGCCTTGGCCGTCAGAATCTTCCGGATCAACGAAGCCGTTGACCGGGAGAACTCCCACATCCAGATCACCGACCAGATCCAGACCACGTTCCAGCGGATCAGCTTCGAGCTCCACCAGATGCACGCCGCTGGGTGGTTCGATCGAAAGGAGGACGTTCAGAAACTGCACCAGGACCTGACGCGGCACCTGGAGACCTTCCGGGATCTGCACCGCGGACAGGAGAACTTCCCCGAAGAACAGCAGGAACTCGCCCTCTTCGCCGACCTACGCGAATCGGTGGCACAGTTGCGGGCGCTCACTGATCGCATGCTGGCCGGCCCGGGCCGCAGTTGGCGCCTCGGTCCCATGGACCTCGCCCAACTGAACGTCACGTCCCACCAGGTGGCCAGAAAAGCCGACGATCTCAACACCATCCATCGCCTCAAGGTGACCCGGCTGCTCCAGGCCAGCCAAAGCATGATGCGAGCCATCGTGGCGCTGTATCTGGCCTTCATCCTCGTGGGCGGCGCGCTCGTCGCGGTGGCCAGCGTGGCCTTCACCCGCGGAATCGCGGCCCCCCTGAGGACCCTGGCGGATGCCGCCCTGGGGATCGCCGAGGGCCACCTGGGGGAGCGGGTTGTGGTCCGCTCCCCCAACGAGATCGGCCAGCTCTCGCACGCCTTCAACGTCATGGCCGACCGGCTGCAGGGTCGAGAGCGAGACCTGCGGGCCGCCCACGATCAACTCGAACAGAAGGTGCGCGAGACGCAGACCCTCTACCGGATCGGCACCGAGATCCTCGGGCTCCACCAACTGGATCGGATTCTGCAGTCGGTGGTGGAGAAAGCCCGCGAACTCCTCCGCAGCGAGGCTGCCGCCCTCTGCATGTTCACCCAGGAGCAGGATGAACTGGTCGCCGTGGCGACCAGCGGCCCCGCCGATGCCTTCCGATCGGGGAGCCCGCCCGCCAGCCGCAATCTGCTGGGGGGACGGACCGCGGCAACTCCCGGCGATCTGGATGCCCACATCCCGCGGTGCACGATCATGCAGCCGGAATTCCTCCGGGCCCACCTCGCCGCGCCGGTGCGCCGGGGGGAGACGGTCATCGGGATGATCTGCGTCTGCAGCCGGGACCCCCGAACCTTCACGGCCGCCGAGCGAGACCTGCTCAGCGGCCTGGCGACCCAAGCGGGTATCGCCATCGAGAACGCCCGGCTCTACGAAGAGGTCCGCAGCCTGGCCACCCTCGAGGAACGGGAACGCATCGCCCGGGAGATGCACGACGGCCTGGCCCAGGCCCTGGGCCTCCTCCATATGAAGCTGCGCCGCGCCGAGGAGCAGTCCGCCGCGGCCGGGCCCTCACCGGCCGCCGACGGTCTCCGCGAGATGGCGGCCATCACGGCGGGCGCCTACGAAGAGGTGCGCCAGTCCATCTTCGGCCTCCGGACCATGGTCTCCCGGGGGCTGGGGCTGATTCCCACCCTGACCGAGTACCTCCACGAGTTCAGCGCGCAGAACGGGATCGCCGTGGAGCTCGAAGTGGCCGACGGCCGGCCCATCCACCTCTCCCCCGCATCCGAGGTGCAGCTCATCCGGATCATCCAGGAGGCCCTGGCCAACGCTCGCAAGCACGCGGGGGCCAGCCACGCCTGGGTCCGCCTCCATCGCGAGGATCCCTGGGTGCAGGCGACTATCGAGGATGACGGTCGGGGCTTCGAGCCGGCGACCGTGACTTCGTCCGACCGGCTCCACTTCGGCCTCCAGACCATGCGCGAGCGGGCGGAGGGCCTGGGCGGGAAACTGGAGATTGACACGGCGCTGGGTCGTGGCACCCGCATCGTAGCCACCCTGCCCGGAGAGGCATAGGATGTCCAGCCCGCCGCCCATTCGCGTCCTGCTGGTAGACGACCACGCCTTGTTCCGCAGGGGGATCGCCAGCATCCTGGCCGCGGAGCGAGGCTTCGAGGTGGTGGGCGAAGCCGGCGACGGCCTGGAGGCCTTGGAGCGGGCCAGGGAACTCATGCCCGACGTCATCCTCATGGACATTTTCATGCCCGGCGCGAACGGGCTGGAGGCGACCCGGCGGATCAAGGAGGCCCTGCCGTATGTCAAGATCGTGATACTGACCGTTTCGGACGAGGATCAGAACCTCTTCGAGGCGATCAAGAGCGGCGCCCAGGGGTACCTGCTGAAGAAGATCGAGCCGCAGGAACTCTTCGCCATGCTGAAAGGGGTCGTCCAGGGGGACGCGCCCATCTCCCGTGCCATGGCCGCGAAGATCCTCGGGGAGTTCGCCCACCAGGCGCGGCGGACGGCCGAGCCGTCCTCGCCGGCTGCGAATCTCAGCCCGCGCGAGAAAGAGGTGCTGGACTTGGTCACCCAGGGCAAGAGCAACAAGGAGATCGCGGCGGCCCTGGCCATCGCCGAGAACACGGTCAAGAATCACCTCAAGAACATCCTGGAGAAGTTGCACCTGGAAAACCGCGTGCAAGCCGCCACGTACGCCCTGCGCGAGGGTCTGGTGGAGAAGACGCGGGTGAAGCCCGGCTGACCCCCCGCTTTTGGCCTCTCCCTGCGCTCCCCGGTCCCCGCCGCCAGTGATCCTCCTGCCCTGTTCCCGCGGCTCGCGCCCCGGCCAGACAGCCTGACGCTACTGCTCCGCGCGAGTCTCTCTGGCATGCGCAGAGGGCTGCGCAACCCGCGCATGGATTTGCGCGCCCGGCCAGATGCCCCTCCCGCCATGATCCGGCGCCCTGGCGCGAATTCACGAGCTTGCGAAGGCGCCGGGCCGCCCGGCACGCCTGGAATGGACCTTGCCTGTCCCATTGTGCGACGACGGTGCCCAGGTCGGGATAATCATCTGGCCGTCCGCCGCTGGCGGACAAGGAGGGGAAGTCATGACGTCGAAAGGTGCAGTCGCGGGACGCCCGGGGATCGTGGCATCCGCCCTCGCCGTGGTGGGGATGCTCACCCTCGTCCTGGTCCTTCCGCAGGTGGGAATGGGTCAGGCCGCCGACGAGCGGGTGGTCTACATGTCGTTGATCGAGCCGAAGGGCGGAGTCACGGTGGACAAAGAGCCGTTCCCGGGCACCCAAATGCCCAAGGGTGGGGGCTACGTGCTCAACCCACCAAACCCCCAGGGACGCTGGGAGGTGTCGGTCTACCAGTTCTCCCCCGCCACCGTCATCGTGCGACAGGGGGAGCGGGTAACGCTGGAGATGGTCGGGATCAATGGGGCGAAGCACAGCGTGCACATTGACAAATACGTGCCGAATCACGCCGTGGTGAAGCGTGGGGAGATCGGTCGCGTGAAGTTCACGGCGGACACGCCAGGGATCTACAAGATCCACTGCGAGGAGCACCAGCCGAGCATGGAGGGCACCCTCGTCGTGCTGCCCCGCTAAGCGGGTAGGGTGGGGGGGCGCCAGCCCATCGAGCGCGCCCCCCCCTCGCTGATGGAAGCGCGGGCAACTCATGGAAGATGATCTGGAGGCGGTGGTCCAGGCACGAGGGCGGCGGATGGCCACTCTTGCGGCCGCCCTGGCACTAACCACGACGATCGCCACGGTCGCGGGGACGACGGACCTACCGCCGGGCGACCCGTCGCAGGGTGAGGCCCTGTATCGGCAGTACTGTACGGTCTGCCACGGCGCGACTGGCGAGGGAGACGGGCCGAATGCGCCCTTCCTGGAGGATGATCGGCCCAGGGACCTGACCGACGCCCGGTACATGGCTCGCCTCACCGACCGAGACCTCACCGAGGTGATTCGCGGCGGGGGAGGAGGTGTCGGCCGGTCGCGGTTCATGCCGGCCTGGGGCAACACCCTCTCCCCGCAGGAGGTGGGGGACGTCGTCACGTACACCCGTGCGCTCTCACGCCAGCCGCAGCGGCCAATGGCTCTGCCCGCTGACCCGCCAGCGGCTGCCGGGGCGCGGCTGGTGGCGGAACTGGGCTGCACCGGGTGCCACCGGATCGGTGATCTTCCGTCCGCGCCCGTCGCGCCGGACCTGAGTCGCCTGGGTGCCAAGCTCCAACGTCCCTGGCTCGATGCGTACCTCCAGCAGCCGCACCGGGTCCGGCCCGCCGGGTACGTCCCATTGTCCCGCAGCCGAATGCCGGATTTCCGGCTGTCCCCTCAAGAGTCGAGACAAATGACAGCGTACCTCATCCGCCTGCGGCCGGAGGGGGTGCTGCCTGTCGGGAGTGTGCAGGCACCAGCGGAAGCTGACGGCAGTGCCCTCTTCCAGCGGCTGGCTTGCCGCGCCTGCCACATCTTTGCGGAACGCGGAGGGCAGGCGGCGCCGGATCTGTCGCTCGTTTCGCAGCGCCTCCAGGAGGCTTGGGTGGCGCTGTACCTCTTGGACCCCCAGGCCGCCGATCCCCGGAGCCCGATGCCGCGTCCGGGGATTGCTCCGGGTGAGGCGTCGGCCCTGTCGGCGTACCTCTACGCTGGATCGCTGTCGTCTCCCCCGGAGGGACCTGATGCGCGGGACGAGGAGGAGGCGACTCGGGGCGCTGCCCTGTTCCGCGACTTGGCGTGCCGGGCATGTCACCGCCGGCCCGACGAGGATGTGCCAGAACGAGTGGGTCCCGACCTCACGTTCGTCGGGGACAAGCTGCACTCAGAATGGCTGAAGGTGTTCCTCCGGAAGCCGCATCCGGTCCGCGCGTGGCTTCGTGCGCGAATGCCAACCTTCGGCCTCACCGACGCCGAGGTGGAGCAGGTGACGGCATTCCTGGCAACGCTCAGGGACCAGGGACTTCCCCCGCTCTCCCCACTCCTTCAGGCCGGAGGCGGTGCCTCACCGGACATCCTCCAGGCGGGGGCGAGGCTGGCATCGCGGGAATACCTCTCCTGCTCATCCTGCCATCTCGGAGGGGACCGGTCACCGGAGGGACCGGCGGACGAGTGGGCCCCGGATCTCCGCCTGGCTGCCAGGCGGCTCCGGCCTGAGTGGATCGTCCGCTGGCTCCTGGATCCGCAGCGGCTCCTCCAGGGGACCAAGATGCCCAGCTACTTTCCCGACGCGGACTCAGGCCCGAACGACATCCTGGATGGGGACGAGGAGCGGCAGATCCTCGTCCTCCGGGATTACCTTCTGGTGATTGGGGCAGCGCCCGCTGGCCTTGGCCCCTGAGGATCAGCGGTCAGCCACCCGCTCGGACTTTCCTCCTTGAGCGATGTACTCAGAAGTGACCATGCCTCCTCCCATCTGTTTCCCCTCACCTCCGCCTTTGCCCCGCAGGGGTGGCGGACGGGGGTAGGGGGCGAATCGTACGCCCGGCTCGAGTGCAGCAAGTTTCAGGTACAAAGGCGGAATGGCCCGAAAGGGCCATCGCTCCATAGCCATTTTTTCCTGTGAAAATGGCACGCACGGGTCCTGGACAAGCCAGGGGATCTCGCCCATTCTCTGAGGCACAGGGTCTCACCATCCCTCAGCCCGCCGTGGAAGCACGCGCCGGCACAGGGGGAGAGAGACACGGAGGAGACGTGCGCACGCGATTTCTCAGACGCTTCTCGGTTATGAGCGCCGGGCTCTGGGTAGCGGCCGCGCTGCTCCTGGGCGTCGGCGTGACCTACGTCATTGAGCAGCGGATGCTCGAGCGGACCTCCATCGCCACACTGGATTACTACCAGAGCCTTACCCGCTATCTCGTCACCGATGAGGATTTCGTCCGACCGAAAACGGGAGAGGCCTACGAACGTTTCGACGCCACTATCCGGAGGAACTTCCTCACGCCGCGGGTGTTCTCGGTGAAGATCTATGATCGAGATGGCGTCCTAACCTACTATTCCCTGGATCGCGCCCAGGTGGGCCGGCGCTTTTTCGACAACCCGGATCTGCAGAAGGCGCTGGCCGGGCAGGTCGTGCTGGAACTTTCCGACCTGCGAAAAGGAGAGCACGCGGCCGAGCGCCAATCGGGACAGGGGCGCCTCCTGGAGGTCTACATCCCCATCCTTAGGAAAGGCTCCGACGAGATCATCGGCGCCTACGAGATCTACAGCTCGGTGGACCCCCTCTTCCAGGACATCCGGAGGATTCGGCTCTACGTCTGGGGCTCGATCCTCTTCGGCCTGCTCCTGCTGTACCTGGCCCTCTCCTGGTCGTTCCGCCGCGCCTCTCACACCATCCTCGACCAGAACCTTGCCCTGGCCCGACAGGCGGACGAGCTGCGTCAGGCCTACGACGAGCTGACGCGTGCCCAGTCCCATCTGGTGCAGAACGAGAAGCTCGCATCTGCGGGCCGCCTGGCCGCCGGGGTCGTCCACGAGATCGGGAATCCCCTGGCCTCGGTCCTCGGCCTGGTGGACCTGCTCCTCCGCTGCCGCGGGAGGCCGCAGGATCGCCTGGAGTGTCGGGAGAATCTCGGGCGCATCGCCTCGGAGATCACCCGCCTGCGGGGCATCCTGCAGGGTCTCCTGGACTACGCCCGGCCCGCGGGACGCGTCCTCCGCCCCTCGAACCTCAACGGCATCGTTGAACGCACGCTCCTCTTGGTGGCGACCCAGCCCAGCTTCCGGGACATCAAGGTCACTCAGCGCATGCAGGATCCCTCGCCGGTGGTCCGAACCGACGACCGGCTGCTGCAGCAAGTCCTGGTCAACATCCTGATGAACGCCGCTCAGGCCATGCCGGAGGGCGGCGAGCTGACCGTCGCCACCGGGCAGGGCCTCGCCCCCTGCGGTGAAGACGGGGTCACTGTAGGAAAGGTGTTCGCTCCTGGCGACCAGGCCGCGACCGTTATCGTGACCGATACCGGGCCGGGCATCGCCGAGGGAGATCTCCCACGAATCTTTGAGCCCTTTTTCTCCACCAAGGAGACAGGGAAAGGCGTGGGGCTCGGCCTGGCCATCTGCCACAGCATCGTCGAAGAACTCGGCGGGGCCATCAGCGTCCGGAGCCTGCCGGGCCTGGGAACCACGGCCTGCATCCTCTTGCCGGCCGACGGAGCGGCCGAAAGGGAAGCAAGCCACCATGCCGTCTGATTCGGGGCCGCGGGAGCGAATCCTGGTGGTCGACGACGAGGAGAACGTCCTCCATTTCCTCTCCCGGGTGCTGGAGGATGAGGGGTACGCGGTGGAGACAGCGCGACGGGCCGAGGAGGTGCGCAGTCGCGACTGGGAAGCCCCCCTGGATCTGGCCATCA
>Ga0155960_1126_pt2 | contig 14569 bp, 10 predicted proteins | sample RifCSPlowO2_02_FD_107614 | JGI IMG/M metagenome (GOLD analysis project Ga0155960, IMG submission 107614) | candidate division NC10 bacterium RIFCSPLOWO2_02_FULL_66_22
CCGCACAGGGCCACCTGGTCCTCCCCGGCCGGGCTCGCCGCCATGAACTCGTGGGAGCCGGCCCCGCCCATCATCCCCGGGTCGCTCTCGACCACGGCGTACCGGAGGCCGCAGCGGTCGAAGATCCTGCAGTAGGCCTGCCGGTGCGCCTCGTACTGGACATCCAGGCCGGCCATGTCCCGGTCCAGGCTGTAGGAGTCCTTCATCACGAATTCCCGCGTCCGGAGGACGCCGCTCTTCGGCCGGGCCTCGTCCCGCTCCTTGGTCTGGATCTGGTACCAGAGCTGCGGCAGGTCGCGGTAGGAATGTATCTCCCGGGCGGCGATCCAGGCGATGACCTCCTCGTGGGTCATGCCCAGGCACAGGTCCCGCTGGTACCGGTCCTTCAGCCGGAACATCTCGTCGCCGATGGTCCCCCAGCGGCCGGAGGCCTGCCACAGCTCCGCCGGGTGGATCACCGGCATGGTGATCTCCTGACCGCCGATGGCATTCATCTCCTCCCGGATGATGGCGGCGATCCTGTCCATCACCCGCTGCCCCAGGGGCAGGTACACGTAGATCCCGGCCGCCAGTTGCCGCACCAGCCCGGCCCGGACCATCAGCTTGTGGCTGATCGCCTCGGCGTCCGCCGGATCTTCCTTCAGGGTCGGGATGAGCGACTTGGACCAGCGCATCGGGAATTCCTCCCGTGGAAATACGAAGGAGGAGGACGCCCCGGGCGTCCCCCTCCTCGAGGATTGGTGGGACCGCGCGATCGCCGCCTAGGTCTCCTCCTCTTTGGCCGCCAGCGCCTTCACCTCTTCCACCAGGACGTCGGCCAGCTCCGATTCCTTCACCTTGCGGACGATCTGTCCCCGCTTGATCAGGATCCCCACGCCGTTGCCCCCGGCGATCCCGATGTCGGCTCCCCGCGCCTCGCCCGGGCCGTTGACGGCGCAGCCCATCACGGCCACGGTGAGGGACCGGTTGATGTTGAGGGCCTCCAGGCGCCGCTCCACCTCCTTGGTCACCCCCATGAGATCGATCTCCACCCGGCCGCAGGAGGGACAGGCGATGATGTTGAGGCCCCGCTTCCGGAGGCCCAGGGCCTTCAGGATCTCGAAGCCGGCCCGGACCTCCTCCGTGGGATCCTCGGTGAGGCTTACCCGGATGGTATCCCCGATCCCCTCGGCCAGAAGCGTCCCGATCCCCACGGCCGACTTGATGGCGCCGGAGAAGGCGGTCCCGGCCTCGGTCACGCCCAGGTGGAACGGGTACGGCACCTGGTCCGCCAGCAGGCGGTAGGCCTCGATCATCATCCGGGGGTCGGAGGACTTCAACGAGATTTTCATCTCGGGGTAGTTCAGCTCCTCCAGGATCCGGATGTGGAAGAGGGCGCTCTCCACCATGGCCTCGGGCGTGGACTCGCCGAACCGCTGCAGCAGGTGCTTCTCCAAGGAGCCTGCGTTCACGCCGATCCGGATGGGCACCTTTCGCTCCGCGGCCACCTTGGTCACCTCGCGCACGCGCCAGGTGGGCCCGATATTCCCCGGGTTGATCCGGAGGCAGTCCACGCCCCCCTCCAGGCACAGGAGCGCCAGCCGGTAGTCGAAGTGGATGTCCACGATGAGGGGGATGCGGATCTGCGAGCGGATACGGGGCACCGCGGCCGCCGCGTCGGCGTCCGGCACGGCGACCCGGACGATCTCGCAGCCCGCCGCCTCCAGGGCCCAGATCTGGTCCACCGTCGCCTGGACGTCCCGGGTGTCGGTCTTGGTCATGGACTGCACCGGGATCGGCGCGCCGCCCCCCACGGGCACCTTGCCCACCCGGATCTGGCGGGTGGGCCGGCGCGTGTAGGTGCGGCCCGAGGCGATCCGGAGCGGGACGGTCTCGGTGAACGGACTGAAGTCAACGGCCTCGCGGGGATCGGGCTGGAGATCCACGGCGCCCCTCATGGCCAACCCACCAGGCGGGAGATGTCGTTGTAGAAGGCGAAGATCATCAACCCCACCAGCAGGACCAGCCCCACCTGCTGGGCGATCTCCCGTTTGCGCAGGCTGACCGGCTTGCCTCGGAACCACTCGATCAACGAGAACATCAGGTGCCCTCCGTCCAGGATCGGGATGGGCAGCAGGTTGAGGATCGCCAGGTTGATGGACAGGAGGGCGGTGAAGGACAAGAGCTCCACCGGTCCTCGCTGCGCCACCTCCCCCGCCATCTGCCCGATGAGGATCGGACCGCCGATGGTCTTGGGCGAGATCTTGCCCTCCACCAGCTTCACGAAGCCCTGGACGATGAGGACCGACAGGTCCACGGTATTCTTCAGCCCGGCGGTCAGGGCCGCCAGGGGATTCAGGCGGCGGTACTGGGACTCCGGCGCCGGCCCGATACCGATGAGGCCGATCTCCTCCTCCCCGGTCGCGGTGCGCTGCTTGGTCGGCTGCGGCGTCACCGTGACGTCGAAGCGCTGCCCGCCCCGCTCCACCGTGAGGCGGACCGCCCTCCCCGGGCTGGCGTGGATGGCCTTGGCCAACTGCTCCCACTCGGCCACCGGCGTCCCGTCCAGGGCCACGATGCGGTCGCGGATCTGAAGGCCGGCCTGCTGCGCCACCTGGCCAGGGAGGACCTGGCCGATCCGGGTGGACAGCAGCGGATGCAGACCCAGGTCCCACGCCTCGATCTCCTGTCCGAAGACGTCTCGGGTCTTCATGGCGCGCGGCGTGACGCTCATCTCGACGGTCTGCCCACTGCGGACCAGCGTCAGCCGGAGCGCCCGCCCCGACGAGGCCTGGACGGCCGCCTTGATCTCATCCCAGCGCGCAATGGGTCGTCCGTCCAGCGCCTTGACCTCGTCCCCCGCCGCCAGCCCCGCCTGGGCCGCCGGCGAATCCTTCTCCGGGGTCCCGACGATGGGCAGGAAGTAGGGCTGGCCGGCGAAGGTGAAGATCCCCCAGAAGATCGCCACCGGCAGGAGCAGGTTGGCCGCGGGCCCGGCCAGGATGATCCGGGCGCGGGTCCCCACGCCCTTCCGGGAAAAGGACCGCTTCAGGTCCGCCGCTTCGGCGGATTCGTCTCCAGGGTCTTCCCCGATCATCTTCACGTACCCGCCCAGGGGAAAGGCCGAAAGCAGATACTCTGTTTCCCCGCGTTTGATCCCAATCAGCTTGGGACCAAATCCCAGGGAGAACTTCAGGACCCCCACCCCCGAGCGTTTGGCCACCAGGAAGTGGCCCAGCTCGTGGACGAAGATCAACACACCCAGCACAACCACCGCTGTGAGAATCGTCATGCACGCTCCAATCGAACGAAGAGCCAAGAGCCGAGTGCCGAGAGCCGAGATCGTGTTCTGTGTCTAGGCTCTCGGCTCACGGCTCTAGGCTCTAGTAGTCCTCGAGCCGCCGGCGGACCTCCCGGTCCACCTCCAGGATTTCCTCCACGGTCCCGACGGCCCGCCGGGGATGGGCATCCAGGGCCTTCCGGATCAGGGTCGGGATCTCGTCAAAACCGATGCGGCGGTTCAGGAACCGCTCGACCGCCACCTCGTTGGCGGCGTTGAGGACCGCCGGCGCCGAGCCGCCCGCCAGCGCCGCCTCGTAGGCCAGGTCCAGGCAGGGGAACTTCTCCCGGTCCACGGCCTCGAAGGTGAGGCCGGTCAGGGTCTCGAGCGCCAGCCGCGGCACCGCGTTGGGTCGGCGCTCGGGGTACGTCAGGGCATACTGGATCGGCACGCGCATGTCCGGCACCCCGAGCTGGGCCAACAGCGAGCCGTCCACGTATTCCACCAGCGAATGGATGATGCTCTGGGGGTGGATGATCACGTCCACCTGGTCCACGGGCACGCCGAACAGCCAGTGGGCCTCGATGACCTCCAGGCCCTTGTTCATCAGCGTGGCCGAGTCGATCGTGACCTTCTTCCCCATGGACCAGTTGGGATGTTTGAGAGCCTCCTCCGGCGTGATGCTGGCGAAGGTCGCCCGCGGCCGCGTCCGGAAGGGCCCCCCGGAGGCCGTCAGGATGATCCGTCGCACCTGGCCGGCTCCGCTTTCCGCCAGGCACTGGAAGATCGCCGAGTGCTCGCTGTCTACCGGGAGGATCCGGACACCGCGGGCGCGGGCCTCCGCGGTCACCAGGTCCCCGGCCACCACCAGGGATTCCTTGTTGGCCAGGGCCACGTCCTTGCCCGCCGCGACCGCCCGCATGGTGGGGAGCAGGCCCGCCGCACCCACGATGGCCGAAACCACCAGGTCCGCGCCGGCGTCCCCCGCGGCCTGCAGGAGACCCGGGGTCCCCCACGCCACCTCGGTCGGGGTCCGGCCGAGCCGTCGCCGGAGCTCCCGGGCCCCCGTCTCGCTGCCTACCGACACCAGCCGGGGCGCGTGCCGCCGGACCTGCACCTCCAGCAGGTCCAGGTTGTCGCGGGCCGCCAGGGCCGCGATCTGGAAGGAATCGGGATGGGCCGCAACCACCTCGAGAGTGCTGGTGCCGACGGACCCCGTGGACCCCAGGATGGCCAATCGCCGCATCACGATTCTCGCGTCGCCACGCCGTCCCGCGATTTGGTCTTGACCCGATACATGGCCTGATCCGCGATGCGGATCATTTCCTCCTGGGAGGACCCGTCACGGGGGAACGTGGCCACCCCGAAGCTGGCCGTGAGGCTCACCGTCCATCTCTCCGTGGCCAGAAAGCGATGGGCTCGCACCGCCCGCCGCAGCCGGTTGGCCACGCGGAGAGCGCCCTCCGCCCCCGTCTCGGGCAGGGTCACCACGAACTCGTCCCCCCCGTAGCGGAAGAGCCGGTCACTCTTGCGCAGCTTGTCCTGAATGAGCAGCGCCACCTCGCGCAGAACCCGGCTCCCCGCCAGGTGGCCGTAGCGGTCGTTGACGGTTTTGAGGTGGTCCATGTCGAAGAACAGCATGGAGAAGGTGCGGCCGTAGCGTCGGGACCGCTCCAGCTCCTCCCCCAGGTAGGCATCCAGGTGCCGGCGGTTGAACGCGATGGTCAGGTCGTCCAGGAGCGTGGTCTGCTTGAGCTGAGCCATCTGCTGCAGGAGCCGGGACCGCTCCATGCAGTTGCGCAGGACGCCATCCAGCGCCCCCGGTTCCACCGGCTTGGTCAGGTAGTAGAGCGCCCCCCGTTTCACCGCACTCATGCTGGATGCCAGGCTCCCGTCCCCCGTCATGACCACCACCGACAGGTTGGGCCGGATCCGGAGGATTTGCGGGAGGAGTTCCAGCCCTCCGACCCGGCGGAGCATCAGATCCAGGAACACGGCGTCGTACGGGTTCCCCGCGACCTTCTTGCGCGCCGCCTCGGCCGAAGCGGCGACCTCCACCTTGAACCCGCACCCGGCGATGAGCTTGGCAAGCTGCTGGAGCTGGAGCGGTCCCGACGCTACGGCCGCACCTTCTCCATGCTGTTCTTCGACATGGACCACCTCAAAACCGTCAACGACCGCTACGGCCACCTGGCGGGGAGCCGGGTTCTGCGCGAGGTGGCGCTGCTCGTCCACGACGAGGACCCGGCCCTTGGACATCAAGAGGTCCACCTGGTCGGGGATCTTGCCCCGGGCCGGCCGTCTTTCCGTTCGCTTCGGAAGAACCATTGAACGCCGATCTCCCCGCCTCGGAATCATAGGCACACCATGAACCTCCGGCCCGTCGCAGGCACTACATCACCGGCCATGGGTCATCAGAGACAGGGGACAGAACAGGCCCCTCGCTGGTCCCCGGAGCCGACGAGACGCGTAGTATAGTGAAAAGCCGCCCCGTCCGCAAGGAGTTTCGATCTCCCGGGCGGCGTCAACCGCCCACCGGGACTGGAGTTAGCGGGCCTCAATAGGCGCCGGCGGTCGCGGGGTGGCCCGGAACTCGTAGACCAGCTCCCCCGGCTTGACCAGGCCCAGTTCCTCCCGCGCAATGGTCTCGATCCGGGCGGGATCGGTGCGCAGCGCCCGGACCTCCTCCGCCAGGGCCGCATTGGCGGTCGCCAGGTCGCCAACCTCCCGCGTGAGGGCCGTCCTGGCCCGGCGCATCTCGTACAGGCGCAGTAGTCCCCGATTCCCCATCACCGACGCCGCCACCAGGGCCAGGAGCAGGATGGCAACCAGCCGCAGGCGCGGGCGCAGGGTCGGGCGAGCATCGGCAGACAGGGGGGCCATGGCGATTCTACTTCCCCCCACCGCGAAAACGAGCCAGGGCGTCCCGCCCCAGAAAGACGGCGGCGTCGCCCAGGTCCTCCTCGATCCGCAGCAGTTGGTTGTACTTGGCGATGCGATCCGTCCGCGAAGCCGATCCGGTCTTGATCTGGCCGGCGTTGGTGGCCACCGCGAGGTCCGCGATGGTGGTGTCCTCCGTCTCCCCGGATCGGTGCGACACGATGGCGGCATATCCGGCCCGGTGAGCCGTCCGGATGGCATCCAGGGTCTCGCTGAGCGTCCCGATCTGGTTGACCTTGATCAGAATGGCGTTGGCGATCCCCCTGGCGATCCCCTCCTGCAGGATCTTGACGTTCGTGACGAAGACGTCGTCGCCGACCAATTGGGTCTGGCCGCCCAGTCGCGCCGTGAGCGCGACCCAACCGTCCCAGTCATTCTCCGCCATGCCGTCCTCGATGGAGACGATGGGATACTGGGCCACCCAGCGGGCGTAGAACTCGACCATCTCGTCGGAGGTCAGGCGCTTCCCGCCCTCCCCCTCCAGGACGTAGCGACCCTCGGCGTAGAACTCGCTGGCCGCGGGATCCAGGGCCAGGCAGATATCCGTTCCCGGCCGGTATCCCGCCTTCTCGATGGCCGTCAGGATGAGCTGCACCGCTTCCTCGTTGGACTTCAGGTCGGGCGCGAACCCGCCCTCGTCGCCCACGGCCGTGTAGTAGCCCTTCTTCTTGAGGACGGCCCTCAGGTGATGGAAGACCTCCGCCCCCATGCGGAGCGCCTCGCTGAACCGCTCAGCGCCGAGCGGAATGATCATGAACTCCTGGAAATCCACGGTGTTATCCGCGTGCTTGCCCCCGTTCAGGATGTTCATCATGGGAATCGGCAGGATCCTGGCGTTCACCCCGCCCAGGTACCGGTAGAGGGGAAGGCCGGCATCGTCCGCCGCGGCCTTCGCCACCGCCAGGGACACGCCCAGGACGGCGTTGGCGCCGAGCTTCCGCTTGTCCTCGGTCCCGTCCAGTTCGCACAGGAGCTGATCCAGGAGGACCTGATCGGTGGCCTCCAGCCCCACCACCTCCGGCCCGATGGTCTGGTTCACGTGCTCCACCGCCTGGGTGACGCCCTTGCCCAGGTAGCGGCCCGCGTCGCCGTCCCGGAGTTCCAGGGCCTCCCGCTCGCCCGTGGAGGCACCCGAGGGAACGGCCGCCCGCCCGAGCGCCCCGCTCTCCAGCAGCACCTCGACCTCGACCGTCGGGTTCCCCCGGGAATCCAGGATCTCGCGTGCACGCACCTCACTGATCTCGCTCATGTCCAGGCTCCGCCTCCAATGCAAAACGGACAACGGACAACCGACCGCCGCGATTTGTGATCTGTGATTGTGGATTGTGGATTGAAAAGGAAATCACCAATCTACAATCGTCCATCAAAAATCGACTGTCGGTTATCGGTTTTCAATTTTCAGTTCCAACGCCGATCAGGCGTTGGCCTTCGGCGACCAGGGCGTCGAGCTGCCGCTCCGTGGAGGCCTCGGCGTACAGGCGCACCACCGGCTCCGTCCCCGACGGCCGGAGGAGCAGCCAGCTGCCGTCGTCCAGGATCAGTTTCACCCCGTCCAGGCGCTTCACCTCTTTGACCGCGCGGTCCGCCAGCCTCGCCGGCGGCTCCTTCAGCCGCTCCCGCAGTCCCGCCACGAGGCGGGGCTCCAGGTGAAAGTTCAGCCGCCGGGTCAGGACCGTTCCCACCTCGGCGTACAGTTCCTGCAGGAGCGCCTGGAGCCGCATCCGACCGCGCGAGGCGACCAGTTCCGCCGCCAGGAGACAGGCCAGGATCCCGTCCTTCTCCGGCACGTGGCCCTTGACGGAGAGGCCCGCGCTCTCCTCGCCGCCCAGCACCAGCTTGTCCTGGGCGATGAGTTCGCCCACGTACTTGAACCCGACCGGCGTCTCGTAGATCGGGATGTCCAGGCGCCGTGCCACGGCATCCACCAGATGGCTGGTTGCCACGGACCGGGCCACGCCCCCCGTCCACCCGCGGCCCTTCACCAGGTGGTGGAGGAGCAGGCCCAGAAAGTAGTTCGGCTCCAGGAAACTCCCGTCTGCGTCCACGAGCCCAAACCGATCCGCATCGCCGTCCGTCGCCAGACCCAGGTTCGCGTCGCTCGCCACCACCCGGGAGGCCAGCTCCTGCAGGTGGGCTTCCGAGGGCTCCGGTGAATGCCCGCCGAAGTACGGGTCGCGCCAGTCGTGCAGCACCGTCACCTCGCACCCGGCGTCTCGGAGGAACGAGTCCAGATAGCCCCGGGCGGATCCGTATAAGGGATCCATCACGACCCGGAGGCGCGCCTTGCGGATCGTCTCCAGGTCCAGCAGTCCCCGTAGCCGCTCCAGATAGGACGGCCGCGGGTCAATCCGCTCCAGCAATCCGCGAGCCGTGGCATCCGCCACCGACATTTCCGGGACCGGGTCACCCGCCAGAATGGCATTCGCCCGTTCCTCGATCTGCCGGGTGGCTGCGGGGAGGGCGGGCCCGCCCCACGCCGCGGAGAACTTGAGGCCGTTGTACTCGGCAGGGTTGTGGCTTGCCGTGACGATGATCCCGCCCGCGGTCCGCCGCCGGAGGATCTCGTGGGCCACGACCGGGGTGGGCGTGTCCCGCTCGCACAGGAAGGCCCGGACCCCTTGGGCCGCCAGGACCCCGGCCGCCCGCGCGGCAAAGGCCTCCGACAGGAACCGGGTGTCGTAGCCGACTACCACTCCCTGACCCCCGGCCCCCGGCCCCTGTTCCTTCACGTACTCCGCGATGGCCTGGCTGACCGCCCGGACCCCGGCGAACGTGAAGTCATCCGCGATGCCGCCCCGCCAGCCCGAGGTGCCGAACGTGATCTGGCCCATGCTCGTCCCTGATCCCTGTGGCAAGTGCTTGTGATTCCCCGATTGCCGAGACCCCGATCCCGCTCAGGCCGCGGCCCCGCGCGCCAGCCACTCTTTCACCTTGTCCCGGTAGGTGCTCGCGATCTCCTCCGCGCGGGCGCGGGTGGCCGCCTCCACCAGGATGTGGAAGGCGGGCTTGTCATGGTCCGGGTAGATGGCGGCCCAGTCGTTCCCCAGGTGGATCTTGACCCCGTCCACCAGCTCGACCTGGTCGTCCTTGGTCGCCTCGATGAGGGTGCGCATGAGCGTTCCCTTCATCTCCCAGGGACAGGGGATCTGCTCGCGGGTGGTGGCGCGCTTCGGCACGGACCGGATGGCCTCGTGCAACGTGAGGTCGCTGAGGGCGAGCAGCTCCAGGATCTTCAGGGTGGCCAGCATGCCGTCGAAGGCGGGCTGGAAGCGGGGGAAGATGAAGCCGCCGAAGGCGTCCCCCACGAACACCATGCCGTCCTGGGCCGCTGCCTCCATCAGGGCGCGGGGCGCCATCTTGGTCCGCTTCACCTGGAAGCCCTGGGGCGCCACCAGGTCCTCCAGGACGGCACTGGCCGTGATGGGGACGCCGATGGTGCCGGGGGACTGCGTCCGCGCCACCAGGAGCGCCACCACGGCCAGGGCCAGCTCGTCCGGCAGCAGGTCCCCCTTGTCGTCCACCAGGAAGAGCTTTTCCGCCCCCGTGTCCAGCATGATCCCCACGTCCGCGCCCAGGATCCGCACGATCTCGCAGAGCTGCTTCAGCGACCGCTGGAACTCCTCTGCGCTCTTGGTGATCTTCGACTCGTCCATGTAGGCGTTCAGGGCGATGATCTCGCATCCCAGCTTCCCCAGGATGGCGGGGAAGATCGTGGCGGCGCTGCCGCAGGAATAGTCGATGACCACCTTGGGGGCCCGGGCCCGGATGGCCTCCCGGTTGATGAAGCCCAGGATTCCCTCCTGGTAGTATTCGACGTCGTACTCGGGGAAGCCGAGGACCCCGGTCCCGTCGATCTTGGCGCGGCGGAAGTCCTCCCGGAAGAACAGACGCTCGATGCCCTTCTCCCGGTTCGCCGAGATGTCCATCCCCTGCTCGTCGAAGAACTTGATGTCGATCAGCTCCGGATCGTAGGGGGACTTCCGCACGTGGACTCCGGCCACCGCTCCGTGCACCCCCATCTGGTAGCGCACCACCGGGATAGGGGTCACCCGCAGGTCGTGAACGTCCACCCCGGCCGAGAGGAGGCCGCAGATCATGGCCCGGTTGATGATGCGGGAGGTCCGGTGGGGATCGCGGCTGGTCCGCACCACGGCATGCTCCCGCAGCGTGGCGCCGAAGGCGGCGCCCAGCTTGGCGGCGAACTCCGGCGAGATCTCGATGTTGCCCAGGCCCGTGACCCCGTAGGCACCGAAGAGGGAGCGGGACCAGCGCTCGCCCCACACCAGGCTGGTGGACAGAGTGGCCCCGTCCTCCACCACCTTCTGGGGCCAGACCTTCACGTCCGCCTTGACCACCGACCCCTCGCCGACGCGGCAGCCGTCGCTGATCAGGGCCCCTTCGAACAGGCGGGCGCGGGCCTTGATCTCGCTGCCACGGCCGACCACGTTCTCCTTCAGGATGGCCCCGCGGCCGATGTACACGTTGTTCCAGAGGATCGAGTCGGAGACGACGGCCCCCTCCTCCACGATGCAGTTGTCCCCGATCACGCTGTTGGTGATGCGGGCATTGGCCTCCACCCGGGTGCTCTTCCCGATGAGGACCGCGCCGCGCAGGCCCGCGGTGAAGTCCACGCGGGTGCCGCTCCCCAGCCAGATCGCCTTGTCCAGACCCTCCACCCTGCGTCCGGGGATCTTCACCTTGACCGTCCCGGCCAGGATGTCCTGGTGGGCCAGGCGGTACTCCAGGAGATCCCCCACGTCCCGCCAGTAGCCGGCCGCGATGTGGCCGTAGAGCTTCTTCCCCTCCCGCATCATCAGGGGGAAGAGATCGCGGCTGAAGTCGAACTCGCGGCGCGGGGGCATCAGGTCCAGGACCGATGGCTCCAAGAGGTAGATCCCGGTGTTCACCGTGTCGCTGAAGACCTCGCTCCAAGTCGGCTTCTCCAGGAAGCGGCTGATGCGCCCGTCGGGCTCGGTGATGACCACGCCGTACTGAAGCGGGTTTTCCACCCGGGTGAGGAGGATGGTGAGGTCGGCGCCCCGCTCTCGATGGAACTGCAGGGCCGCGCGCAGGTCGAAGTCGGTCAGGAGATCGCCGCTGATGACCAGGAATGTTCCGCGCAGGTGGTCCTCGGCGTTCTTCACCGCGCCCGCGGTCCCATAATCCTCGGTGGCGGCGACATAGGTCATCCGCACGCCGAACTCCGCGCCGTCGCCGAAGTGGCCCTCGATGAGTTCCGGCTGGAAGTGCAGCAGCGTCACCAGGTCCGTGATCCCGTGCTCGCGCAACAGGTCCACGATGTGCTCCATCATGGGCTTGTTGGCCATGGGGATCATGGGTTTGGGAAGGCTGTGGGTGAGCGGTCGCAGGCGGGTCCCGAAGCCCCCGGCCATGATGACGCCGTTCATGGTGTCAACTCCCCTGCGAGCCACAGAGGTGGGGCGGCGCGCAAAGTATGGTGAACATTCGCACTATAGGCGTCGCGTGCAAACCTTGTCAAGGGCCTTCCCGGGGAGTCAGGAGGCGGTCGCAGAGGCGGCTGGCGGTGGGGGGAGGTAGATCCGCGGGACCCGTGGGCCGATGCGGCAGAGGACCTCGTAGCTGATGGTTCCCTGGAGTTCCGCGACCTCGTCGGCGGTGATCTCGTCCGCGCCCTGGCGGCCGATCAAGACCGCCTCGTCGCCCACCCGGACGTCCGGGAAGCCGCTCACGTCCACCATGGTCATGTCCATGCACACGCGCCCGACGATGGGCACCCGCTGCCCCCGGATCAGGACCCGGCCGCGGTTACTGAGCAGGCGCCCGCACCCGTCGGCATACCCCACGGGCAGCGTGGCCACGCGCAGATCCCGCGGGGCCACGAAGGTGCGGCCGTAACTCACGCTCTCACCCTGCGCCACGTCCTGGATCTGGCTGATGGCCGTCCGGAGGCGGAGCGCGGGCCGGAGCGGCGACTCGGGCCCGCCCCGCGGGCCGCGGGGATGGTATCCGTAGAGCATGATCCCCGGCCGCACCAGGTCCAGCCGCGCCTCGGGGAGGAAGAGCAGGGCGGCGCTGTTCGCCGCGTGCCGGAGCGGCGCCGGGATGCCGGCCGCGGCGAGTTCCCGTGCGGCCTCTGCGAAGCGCACGAGTTGCTCCCGGGCGAAGCCAGGCTCATCCGCCTCCGCGTCGGCGAAGTGGGTCATGAGCCCCGCCAGCCGCACGGAGGGAAGGGCCCAGATCTTCTCCGCCACCCTGCGGACCTCGCGGGGCCGGAGGCCGACCCGGCCCATGCCGGTATCCACCTTCAGGTGGAGCGCCAGGACGCGCCCGCGGGCCCGCGCCGCGCGGTCCAGCGCCTCGGCCTGCGCCTGATCGCTGACGCACTGATCCAGGTCGTGCGCCGCGACGAGATCCGCCTGATCCGGCGCGATCGGGCCGAGAACCAAAATCCCGCACGCGATGCCAGCCTCACGGAGCGGGACCGCTTCCTCGGGGATGGCCACCCCCAACCAGGTGGCCCCGGCCCCGAGCGCAACCCTGGCGACAGGCACGGCCCCATGACCGTAGGCATCCGCCTTGACCACCGCCATCACCCGCGTCTCGGGACCGGCCAGGCGGCAGGCCAAGGCGACGTTTGCGGCGATCGCAGACAGGTCAATTTCCGCATGGGTCGGCCGCACCACCCAGTCCTCCTCCCGTGCCTCGGCCAGTCATGCGGACGATACCAGAAATTACAGCTAGTTGCAAACATGCCGGGCCTTGCGATGAGGGTGGAAGCATCGAACACAATCGTCGTGAAATTGAGAAAAAAGGCAAAAAATTCAAAGATTTTGGTTTGATTTCCACTCATGTCTGAATCGCGCCTCTCGACCTGAGAATTTTCAGCTTGCAATCTCACCTCAGAGAAACTACATTGCGCGTGCTGTTAGCACTCGACAGCTGAGAGTGCTAACAGCGAGTTCTTGGAAAATCGAGCTCGCAATCGCCTCCCGAAGAGCCAGAGCGAAACTCATTACAGGCGAAGCTGAGCACGCTGCGGGCCGAGATGAGCCGCCCGCGTGGTTCTCCCTCTCAGTGCTTGCGAGGGATGGTGGTGTTCCGACTCTCTGGAAAGGAGTGACACGCGATGAAGAAGATCAAGCCACTGCAGGACCGGATCCTGGTCAGGCGTCTGGAGGAGAAGGAGGTCAAGAAGGGAGGCATCATCATCCCGGATACGGCCAAGGAAAAGCCGCAGGAGGGCGAGGTGGTGGCCGTCGGGCCGGGGAAGGTCACCGACGACGGGAAGCGGCAGCCCATGGACGTCAAGGTCGGGGACAAGATCCTCTTCGGGAAGTATTCCGGGTCCGAGGTGAAGCTCGGGGATGAAGAGTTCCTCATCATGCGGGAAGAGGACGTCCTCGGCATCCTGCAGTAACCCGACCCATGCGCGGTTTCTGGTTCGATTCATCAGCCTGACGGACACACACGTAAGGAGGAGACAGCATGCCAGCAAAGCAACTGATGTTTGACGAGGAGGCCCGCCGGGCGATCCTCCGCGGCGTGGACAAGCTGTCCAACGCCGTGAAGGCGACCCTGGGGCCCAAGGGGCGGAACGTCGTCCTGGACAAGAAGTTCGGCGCGCCCACCATCACCAAAGACGGCGTCACGGTGGCGAAGGAGATCGAGCTGGAGGATCCCTTCGAGAACATGGGCGCCCAGATGGTGAAGGAAGTGGCGTCCAAGACCTCCGACGTCGCCGGCGACGGGACCACCACGGCCACGGTCCTGGCCCAGGCGATCATCCGGGAGGGGATGAAGAACGTCACCGCCGGGTGCAATCCGATGGCCCTGAAGCGGGGCATTGACAAGGCGGTGGACGCGGTCGTCGAGGAGATCAAGAAACTGTCCAAACCCACCAAGGGCAAGAAGGAGATCGCCCAGGTCGCCAGCATCTCCGCCAACAACGACCGGACCATCGGCGACCTGATCGCCGACGCCATGGAGAAGGTGGGCAAGGACGGGGTCATCACGGTGGAAGAGGCCAAGGGGGTCGAGACCACCCTGGAGGTGGTCGAGGGGATGCAGTTCGACCGGGGCTACATCTCCCCCTACTTCGTCACCGATCCCGAGCGCATGGAGGTGGTCATCGAGAACCCTCTGATCCTGATCCAGGAGAAGAAGATCAGCGGGATGAAGGACCTGCTCCCGATCCTGGAGCAGATCGCCAAGATGGGCAAGCCCCTCCTGATCATCGCCGAGGAGGTGGAGGGCGAGGCCCTGGCCACCCTGGTGGTGAACAAGCTCCGCGGGACCCTGACCACCTGCGCTGTCAAGGCCCCGGGCTTCGGGGACCGGCGCAAGGAGATGCTGAAGGATATCGCCATCCTCACCGGGGGCGAGGTCATC
>Ga0155960_1174_pt2 | contig 14104 bp, 10 predicted proteins | sample RifCSPlowO2_02_FD_107614 | JGI IMG/M metagenome (GOLD analysis project Ga0155960, IMG submission 107614) | candidate division NC10 bacterium RIFCSPLOWO2_02_FULL_66_22
CAACCACTCCGCCAGGGTTGGTGTTAACGATCGGCGCCGTGGAGACGAAGGGACCGGGCGGCGTCTGCACTGGCGCACTCCCCACGCGCTCGATCCAGACGAGCCGTTTGAACAGATTGAACTGGATGCAGCAGCACTGAGGGGGCACCCCCGGCTGGGACGAATACACGCACAGGCGGACCTCATACGATCCCGGCGCCAGCACGGTGGTGTTGATCCAACCCAGCAACCCGCTGACCACGGGCGAGGTGCCGGTTGCGGCCCCGCCCGGATAGACGACCCCATCACTCTTCCAGCCCGCGTCATCGTCGCAAGCCGCCCCTTCGACCTTGCGCCACTCCAAGGTGTAATGATCGAAGAAGGCACCAGCAGCGGTGCCCACAACCGTCACGGTCAGCCCGCCCACCGTCTGGTTAAGCTCCTCTTCGGTGCAGCCAGTGGGCTTGGTGATCTCACAACGAAGCGGGCGGAAGCACTCGCGAAGACAGCGTCGGTAGAACAGCAGGCAGCGCAGCACCTCAATGAAGCTGCGGGCACGTGCGAGACAACAGCCGAAGCGAATCGCGCATAAGCACCAGCAGCGGCAAAACCAGAAAAACGGTTCTTTGCTATGGGCGGCAAAGGCCTCTTTGCCCAACAGAGCCGGGGCCGTCTCGACCGTCAGAAACCGTTCGAAAACCGCCGTCGCTTCCTCTTCACCCTCAAAGCAGTCGATCTTTCCGGTCAGCACCTCATCTGGTATGCCGGCCGGGAACTCAACGGTGGCCAACTGATCCGTCAGATATGGCTTGTAGGCGCCGGCCAGCGCCTGGACCAGGGTCTGGAAATCCTGCCGCTGTTCTGCTGTGGGTGGACTGCCAACAGGTGTACCCAGCACTTGGCGCACGCAGAGCCAGTATTGGTACAGGTAATAGGCGAACGCCCGAAAGGTTCGCGGGCCGCGACACACCAACCAGCCGAAAATCATGCAGCAGCGAACGTGCAACAGGCACCATCGCCACCGCTCGATCGCACCAAGCTGTCTGCGGCCCTCTGTTGGAAGCAGGCGCACTGCCACTTCTTCGGTGAAGAACTTCCCGAAGATCCGGTTGGCCAGGGCCAGCTCATCGTCGCAACTTACAGGCGTCTTCTCCGCCTCCTCCTTGAGCTGTTCAGGCGCCTTGGCTCGCTTCAGATCTTCTTCCAGGATTGGCTGGTAGACACTGAGAAATTCTCTCAAGACGAACTGGAAATCTTCGTCGTGGATGTCAGTCCCTTCGACGGCTTCGGTTTCCCCGCTGGATCCTTCCTTCTCTTCTTTGTTCATGATCTGTCCCTCTCTTTCTGGGCCATGTTGCGGATCTTGGCTCGAAGGCATGAACCCTCTGCCTGGGAATCTCCGGGACCGACAGCAGCGTGCCGGGACGGCAGGTTCGACCGTACCTCTCAGATCGAAGACCCATCCCGGCAACGCAAGGATGAACCCCCGGGTCCTCGCCGCCGCCTTATCTCTGGAACTCCGAGGGGATCTGTCCCTCGAATCGCTTCAGGGCCCGCCTAAAGTGGGTCACGTCCTTGAAGCCCAATTCGCGGGAGACATCGGGAACGGCGGTGAGGCTGAGGGTCGCGTTCGGGTGGACGTCAGTGTGCCGGAGGGCCTTCAGGATCCTGCGCCCGCGATTCGCGGGCTCGGGGTCCGGGAGGGTTCCGGGTATGAATGGGTCGGGCTGCGGGACAGAGGGGTTCTGGCGTGGCTCAGTGCCGGTGCGGCGGATATCCGGGAGGGCAGCCATGCCTCCCCGCAGTTCCCGGGAATCGAAGGGTTTCCGGATGGAATCGCGTGCCCCGCCTCGCCGGCGCCGGATGGCGACCTCCCGCGAGGCGACCCAGGTCATGTGGATGACCAGGGTGGAGGGGAAGGAGCACCTGATTGACCGGAGTGCATCTGTCCCGGTGCAGTCAGGGAGGCGGTGGGCAAGGAGGAGCCGATCGAAGGGGGAGGCCCAGGGGGCATCCATGACGGCCGCCGCGTTGGCGGTCGTGTGGACCGGGGAGCAGGATACATGTGCGGCCACGACGGTCCCTCGCACCCGGGGGCATCGCCTTCGACGACAGGGGTGCCGCCCGACCCCATCGGTGATGTTTCCCAAAGGGCCTGGCGCATATTTCGGATCCCCAGAGGGGGAGGATTGTATCACTCCAGTTTTCTCTCGTGCTCGGCTCCGATTGCTTTTCTTTCGACCGGTATTGCTTTTCTTCCCCAAGGCAAACATCCCGTGCGCGAAGGGGATCGCCTGTCCCCAGGTGCTCGTGAGCACCATCAGCCGTCACGGTGCGGGATCGGGCCGAGGGAAGTCCCTGACGCACGGGAGGTTGACCGCCCCCTGGATCAATTCCGAACGAGGCAGGTCTCTCGCATCGTCTTGAATGGCTTGCCCCAGGCGGGACCTCGCTAGGGAGGAAGCTCGTGGCTGCTTTGACTGACAACGGCCTTCTTCGGAGGGACGAGCGTGTGGAAGGAATACTGGGAACGTGAAGGGGAGTTTCTGTGCGGCCTGGCAGTTCGAGTTCGATGTTTGAGTTAAACGCCGTTCCGCGACCTTTGGTTCAGGAACTGCTTCAGCCCCTCCACGGCGGCCTCGACCTGGGCGAGGTTGGGGTTTACGGCGAGAGCCCGCTGGAAATAGTCCAGGGCCTGCTCGGGCTTGCCAAGCTGGAGGTAGATCATGCCGAAGCCGGAGAGGGCCCCGAAGTGAACCGGGTTCCGCCGGATGACCTCTTCGCAGTCCGCCAGCGACTTGTCATACTCGCCGATCAGGTAGTACAGGGTGGCGCGCTTGTTCCATCCCTCGGCGAAGTCGGGTTTTCGCTGGATGATCCGGCTGAAGGTCTCGATCGCCGACTCGGAGTCGCGCTGGTTCATCTGCTCGATGCCGAGCTGAAAGAGCGTATCCACGTCGGAATCCCCGGAGCGGCTCCAGACCTGCCAAAGCGAACGCTCGGCCAGGGCTCGGACCAGTTCGTCGGGGTCGCGGAGCGCCTCCACGAGGAGCGGCACGTCCGCCATCAGGCCCGTTTTGCCGAGCCAGGCCGCGCCCTGCCGCCGCGCCTCAACGTCGCCCGTGTTCATGAGGTCCGCGAGCGATTGCTCCCGGGTGAGGGGTTGGGCGCCGGCTGTCGCGGTCGCCCCCAGGATCAGGAGCGCGACGAGGGCGAGCGCGATGGATCTCACGGCACGGAGCCCCCGGCAGGTTAGCGCGGTGCGGTTCGGAGGCTGACTACACCCTCCCGGCCGCGCGGGCTGGCAGGTCGAGCGCCTCCAGGATGCGGGCGGGGGCGGTCGCCTTGTTCAGGACGTAGAAGTGCAGGCCGGGCACGCCGGCGTCCAGCAATTCCCGGCACTGCCGGATCGCGTGGGCGACCCCGATCTTCAACTCCGCCTCTGCATCATCCCGCCGGTCCTCCAGTTGGGCCACCAGGGCCGGCGGCAACTTCGCACCGCACAGGGTCGTGATGCGCTGGACCTGGGCGAAGTTGATGATCGCCAGGATGCCGGGAACCAGGGGGACCCGGATCCCCGCCTGCTCGTACCGGCGGCGGAAGGCGAAGAAGTCCCGGTTGTCGTAGAAGAGCTGCGTGATCACCGCGTCCGCCCCGGCCTCGACTTTGCGCTTCAGGTGGGCGAGATCCGCCTCGGGACTCACGGCCTCCTGGTGGGTCTCCGGATAGCCCGCCACGCCCACGCCGAACTGGGGGAACTCCCGGCGGATGAAGGCCACCAGCTCGGTGGCGTGCGCCGGTCCCCCGTCCGCGGGGATGAACCGGGACTCGCCGCGGGGAGGGTCGCCGCGCAGCGCGACGATGTTCTCGATGCGCTGGCTGGCGGCCACAGCAAGCCAGGCCCGCAGGGCCTCGTAGGAGGACCCGACGCAGGTGAGGTGGGCTGCGGTGCTGACGCCGAACCGCTCGCGGATGGCGACGGTCAGCTCCAGGGTCTTCTCCCGGGTGGAGCCGCCGGCGCCGTAGGTGCACGTCACGAACGACGGCCGGAAGGCCATGAGGGCTTCGATGGCCTCGAGCAGGGCGCCCTCTCCGGCCGGCATCTTGGGGGGGAAGATTTCGAAGGACAGCCCGAACTTTCCGCTGCCGTAGGCGTCGCGAAACTTCATCGCCGGGATTGCGGCGTCATGAGGCTCAAGCCATCTTCTCCATCGGGTGAGGCCGCGCCGCGCATGTGCTCGCCGCAGGCCATGGGCTCGGCGTCATCCCTTCAGCATCTTCCGCAGGACGGTCTGCAGGATCCCGCCGTTCCGGTAGTAGGTGATCTCCACGGGGGTGTCGATCCGCCCCGTGGCGACGAAGGAGGTCTGGGTGCCATCCGGCCGCTCCACCTGGACGGTGACGTCCTGGCGGGGTCTGATCTCCCCGCTGATCCCCGTGATGGTCAGCCGCTCCTTCCCGGTGAGCCCCAGGGACTCGGCGCCCTGCCCCGGTTTGAACTGCAGGGGGAGCACCCCCATCCCGACCAGGTTGCTGCGGTGGATGCGCTCGTAGCTCTCGGCGATCGCGGCCCGCACCCCGAGGAGCAGCGGGCCCTTGGCGGCCCAGTCACGCGAGGAGCCGCTGCCGTACTCTTTCCCGGCGATGACCACCAGCGGCGTTCCCTCGGCCCGATAGCGCTCGGCCGCGTCATAGATGTCCATGCGCTCGCCGGAGGGGACGTGGATCGTGACGCCTCCCTCCACGCCGGGCAGCATGAGGTTCTTGAGGCGGATGTTGGCGAAGGTCCCGCGGACCATCACCCGGTCGTTCCCGCGGCGCGATCCGTACGAGTTGAAGTCCTTCTTCTCGACGCCCCTGGACTTGAGGTACCGGCCCGGGGGGCTGTTCTCGGCGATATCCCCGGCCGGGGAGATGTGGTCCGTGGTGACGGAGTCCCCGAGGATCACCAGCACCCGGGCGCCCCGGATGTCGGTGAGCGGCGGCGGCTCCAGGGTCAGCCCCTGGAAGAAGGGCGGCTCCTGGACGTAGGTGGACTCTTCCCTCCACTCGTAGAGGTCCCCCACGACGCCTTGGATGGCATTCCAGGTCGGGTTTCCCTCGAAGGCGTTGCCGTAACAGGCGGCGAACATCTCGGGGCCGATCGTCTCCTCGAGGTCCACCACCTCTTTCCGGCTTGGCCAGATGTCCGCCAGCATCACGGGCCGTCCCCGGGCGTCCTTGCCGATCGGTTCCTTCGTGAGGTCCACGTCCGTGGACCCGGCCAGGGCATAGGCCACGACCAGGGGCGGCGAGGCCAGGTAGTTGGCCTTGACATGGGGATGGATCCGTCCCTCGAAGTTCCGATTCCCCGAGAGGACGGCCGCGACCACCAGCTTCCCCTCGGTCACCGCCTTGGCCACGGGCTCCGGCAGCGGCCCGCTGTTGCCGATGCAGGTGGTGCACCCGTAGCCCACGAGGTGGAATCCCAGCCGGTCCAGGTCCTCCAGCAAGCCCGACTTTCGCAGATACTCGGTCACCACCTTGGAGCCGGGGGCCAGGCTGGTCTTGACGGAGGCCGGGACCTTCAGCCCCCGCTCCGCGGCCTTCCGGGCGAGCAGCCCCGCCGCCAGCATGACGGACGGATTCGACGTGTTGGTGCAGCTGGTGATGGCCGCGATGACCACGGCCCCATGGCCGAGGGTGGCCTTCTCTCCCCGGACCTCCACGGGGACCGTCCGCGAGACCTCCTCGGGGGCCAGGCCGAAACCTCGCTCCTTGACCGGCGCGATCAGGGCCTGGCGGAAGGCCGTCTGCATCTGGCTGAGGGGCACGCGATCGTGCGGGCGTTTGGGGCCCGCCAGGCTGGGCTCGACCGTGGACAGGTCCAGCTCCGCCGTCTCGCTGAAGACCGGGTCGGGGGTCGCCTCGGTGCGGAAGATGCCTTGCGCCTTCGTGTAGCGCTCCACCAACTCCACCTCGGCGGGGGTGCGGCCCGTCCGGCGCAGGTAGCCGAGGGTCTCGGTGTCCACGGGGAAGAAGCCCATGGTGGCGCCGTACTCCGGGGCCATGTTGGCGATGGTGGCCCGGTCCGGGAGGCTCATCTGGTTGAGACCGGGGCCGTAGAATTCCACGATCTTCTCCACCACCCCTTTCTTCCGGAGGATCTGGGTCACCGTCAGGACGAGGTCCGTGGCCGTGACCCCCTCGCGGAGGCGGCCCACCAGCTTGAAGCCCACCACCTTGGGCATGACCATGTAGAGGGGCTGGCCCAGCATCGCGGCCTCGGCCTCGATCCCCCCGACGCCCCAGCCCACGACCCCCAGGCCGTTGATCATCGTGGTGTGCGAGTCCGTCCCCACCAGGGTGTCCGGGAACGCCAGGGTCGCGCCGTTCTCTTTCTGCGTCAGCACCCCTTTGGCCAGGAACTCCAGGTTCACCTGGTGCACGATGCCCGTGGCCGGCGGGACCACGCGGAAGTTCGCGAAGGCCTTCTGCCCCCAGCGCAGGAATTCGTATCGCTCGCGGTTCCGTTCGAACTCGATCTCGGCGTTCTTCTGCAGGGCGTCGGGGGAGCCGAAGAAGTCCACCTGAACCGAGTGGTCGATCACCAGATCCACGGGGACCAGAGGATTGATCTTTCGCGGGTCGCCTCCGAGGCGCTTCACGGCCGAGCGCATGGAGGCCAGATCCACCACGGCCGGGACGCCGGTAAAGTCCTGCAGGATCACCCGTGCCGGCATGAACGGGAGCTCCACGTCGGCTGGCGCCGGTGCGTGCCAGCGCGCCAGGTTCCGGACGTCATCCTGGGTGATCAGCTCCCCATCCACCGAGCGCAGCACCGCCTCCAGGAGGATCTTGATGGAGCAGGGCAGATGGTCGAGGCCAGGGGCCACACCGGCCTTCGCCAGGGCACTCAGGCGGAAGAACGTGACCGGGCCCTGGCTGGTCGTGAGGGTGCTGCGGGCGCCGAAGACGTCGGGTTTCATGGTGTCCCCCTATGCTCGGGAGCGAGGCGGCTCCCACCTGAAGATCAGGCTCTCGCTCGACCAGCCGGTATGTGGTGGCGGCCCCGCGGAACTCCCCGGAGACGACCGACGTGGTGAGCTTTCATCATAGCCCAGAAGGCCCCGAGGAACAAGCGGCGGTGTCTGGGACCTCACCCCCTACCGCAGGAGAAACTCCACGACCCGTGCCACGAGGCTCGAATCGTCGAAGTAGGCGTTGTGACCCGCGCAGGTGGCGAGGGAAGTCAGCGTCGGGGAGTCCGGCAGGCCCAGGGCGTTCGCGGCCGTGACCACCCCATCACCCGCGTCGGTGGCGCGGGCGAAGAGCGGATGGTCGGTCTGGCCGCGGGCCAGGAACTGCACGCCGGCGTCGGTGACAATGGCCCGCGTCGGGGTCGGGCGGCACTCCCCGCCCACGACCAGTCGGGGCACCGCCTCCTCCGCCGGATGCCGGCCGGCCAGAGACTTCTGGAAGACAACGGCGCGGGCGAGCATCGCCTCCGCGAACCGGAGCCGCTCGGGATCCCGCCCGTCGCCGGGCAGCCACCCCCGCTCGACCCAGGTGCGGAGCGCGTACAGGGACACGCGCTCGTCGCCGTTGCTCCCGACGAGGAGGGGGACGCGCCCGTCGGCCTCCGGCTGCGGCAGAAGCTGCCAGGCCAGCGGCATGGTGAACACCGCCTCGCGCAAGCCCAGGGCCAGCAGACCGAAGAGGCTGACGTCCTGCAGGAGCGAGCGGAACGCCAGGGCCGACCCACGATGGGGCACGCCCAGCAAAACCATGCGGCCCACCCCCGGGGCCCCCGGCGCATTCACCGCCGCCGCCAGCGACCCGGCGCCGAGGGGACAGTCCCGGTCGCGCACGGCATCGCGTCCGCCGTAGCGGAGGGAGTACCGGGCGACCATACCACCGAAGCTGTGCGCGACGATGTGGACCCGCGGTGCCCCGGAGGCCGCCCGGATCCGTGCGATCCGTTCCGCCAGGACACAGGCGCTCTCGGCCAGGTCCCGCCGCCAGTCGTAGTAGAGGACGAACAGCGAGGCGGCGCGCGTCGTGTCCCGCCGCTCGGCCGGCGCGTTCTCCGGGTAGTCCTTGTTGCGGGGCTGATCCGGATCGCCCCGCACGTACCCTTCCTCGCGGACCAGGTGGTCGATCAGCCCCTGGAGCCCGCGGACGTCCGTTTCCCGGAGCGCCAGGTCGAGCCTCGCCGGGACATCCACCGCCGGCGTGCCGTCCGCCGGGAAGCGGGGATCGCCCAGGTGGGCAATGGCCTCGGCGTCCGTCCGCAGGGCCAGGGCCGAAAAGGGGACGAGGGCACCGCCGCGCAGGACGCGGGCGACCTCACGGCCGATCCCAGGGAGAAAGACGATCGGCACCCGGTCGGGGGCGGGCGGCTTTCGCGGTTCCGAGGCAATTCGCCCAGGCTCCTGACCGCACGCAGCCAGCAACCCGGCCACGGCGACGACCAGCAGGACGATCCGCCCGGCCCACCCGATCCTGAAAGCAACCATGGAGGCTCTTCTCTTCTGGTCCGCCGCCATTTTTCGGAACAACGAGAGGGCGATCCTACCCGACGACATGGGCAAGGATAGACTTTGCGCGTCATCCTTTCAAGAAGTAAAGTAGAGCACAGCGCCGGAAGGCTTTGTCCGCTTCCCTGCACAACTCGCCTGCACACTGACCTGGAGGCCCTATGCCGCTCGACGTGTACCTGCGAAACGGCCGCACCTTTCTTGCAGCCAAGCTCTTCCTCCCCGCGCGCGCCAACGGGGTCGGGGTCGTCTTCTCCCACGGCTGGGGCGGCGCGCATCTGTTCGACGACCTGCATGCGTACCTGGCCGACTCGGGCGTCACCGTCGCGTCCATGGAACAGCGCGGCTACGGCCAGTCATCGGGGAAGGCCGTGCTGGCGAAATGGCCGGAGGACATGGCGGCCGTCGGTGAGTGGCTCCGGGCGCAGAACCTCCGCGCGTGGGCCATGGGACTGTCCACCGGGGGCACCATGGCTCTGGTGACCGCCGGGAAGTTCGCATGGTTCGCCGGGGGGCTCGCCCTGTCGCCCTTCGCCACCCTCAAGCTGATTCGCCGCGACTACCCGCCGTGCAAGAAGGTGCTGGCCGAGCGATTCGGCAGCTTCCGTCCCGTGGACTATGCCACGGCGGACGCGCTGACCTGGACGGCCACGGTCCCGCCGCGGCCGGCCGTCGTCGTGCACGCCCGGGGGGACGAGGTGGTGCCGTTCGCCCACGCGGAGTTGATCCGGGACACGGGCGGGGCCACCCTGTGGGAGTTCGCCGGCGGCGATCACCGTCTCCAGACGATTGACCGGCCGGCACTGTTCGGGCGGATCAAAGAGGCGATCACGGCGGCGTGACGTGGACAAAAGGACGGAGCAGATCCATGCTGCGGATTGACGAGATCAGGAGCGTCGCGGTCATCGGGGCGGGGGTGATGGGCAGCGGCATCGCCCAGACCTTCGCCCAGGCAGGCTACGCGGTGCGGCTCCAGGCCCGGCACGAGGGCACCCTGCGGGCCGCGCGCGATCGGATCGCCAGAAGCCAGGACGCCATGGTCCGGGGCGACCTGCTCTCGGAAGAGGCCGCTCGGGATGCGCTGGCCCGCATCCACCCCACCACGATCCTGGAGGAGGCGACCCGCGAGTGCCACTTCGTGAGCGAGAGCGTCCCCGAGGACCTGGAGCTGAAACGCCAGGTCTTCGCCGCGCTGGACCGCCAGGTCCCCCCGGGCGCGGTGCTGTCCACGGACACCTCGGGCCTCTCTATCAGCGCCATCGCCTCGGCCACGTCCCGGCCCGAGCGGGTGGTGGGATTTCACTGGATGAATCCGCCCCACCTGATGCCCACGGTCGAGGTGATTCGCGGCGCGCAGACCGCGGATGCGGCCCTGGACCTCACCTGCGAGTTGGCCCGCCGCATCGGCCGCGTCCCCATCCGGGTCGAGAAGGACGTGCCGGGCTTTCTCTGGAACCGGCTGCAACTGGCCCTGATCCGGGAGGCGCTCCACGTGGTAGAGCAAGGCATCGCCAGTCCCGAGGCGGTGGATCTGGCCGTCACGGCCGGTTTGGGTCTGCGCTGGGCCGCCGTGGGGCCCCTCCGCCTCATGGACCTAGGCGGCCTGGCCACGTTCCACTCGGTCGCGGCCTACCTGTACCAGGACCTGTCCAAGGCCAGTGAGCCCCAGCATGCCCTGGCCACCAAGGTGGCCGCAGGCGAGACGGGGGCCCGAGCCGGCCGGGGGTTCTATGACTATCCCGCGGGGAGTGCCGAGGCCGCCATCGCCGCCCGGGATGCCCGGCTCTTCGAGTTGCTGAAACTCCTGCGCCTCCCGGTATTCCGCGACAGAGACTCTGCCCCTGACCCGACGGGGGCCTCTCCTGGAGGGTAGGCCCTGATCGGGCGGTCGGCGGTCAGTACTCAGCCTCGGATCTGACATGGGGAGCGGAGGATCTCGCCTGGGCAACACGAAGGGGCGGCTTGCTATCCTGGAGCCGCCCCTTCCATAAAAAACGGCGATCATTCGTCTTGCGTCTTGGGCGGGCAATAGGGTTCAACACCAACGATTCCCACACCCACCGCAGGCCCGGCTCGGTCCTAGGAAACCCCCTTCGCGGCCGCGTGCGTCGCCCCCTCCACGAAGACGATCAGCGAAAGGAGCAGTGCAACAAACATCGCGGTCCCGGCTATCCAGATGATCGGATAGAGCACCGGCCCGACCCCGGCGGGGGAGAAGCCGGGATTCAACCAGCGCCCCCAGAAGTAGACCGCATCGCGTACCGGATAGAGGACGACCCCGATGACGGCGAGCCACGAGGCGCAGGACCGCAGACCTTTGCTGGCCTGCGTCTGCACTCCCACGATGAACCCCACGGCGATTCCAAACAGCGCGAAGATCCACGCATAGAGCCGCATGTTATACCCGGCATCCCGGAAGGAGTTCGGCACCGGGACATACGAAGCGGGATAGTAATTGGTGAAGTAAATCCCACCCGTTCTGTAGGCGGGGCCGCGTCGGATATCCGTCACCTGATCATCGAGCAGATCCACTGTGCCCTTGGTGTCCACGACCACGCCAGCCGCCTTGGAATGAAACCCGTGCAGCGCCGCGGTCCGCTCGATGAAAAACGACATGGCCATGTACACCATGATCACCACCAGCCCCAGCACGACATTCTTGTTTCCCATTGACAGGTTCATGGCCTCCTCCATTGGACATGGGTTAGAAGACCGTTGGAAGGCACCACCGCCTGTGCGGGTTACGCTGCCCACAAAACACGAAAGCCCATTGGGGCTCACCGCTCCCCAAAGGACCGCGCGTCTTTCCTCGCGAGACGGGCGCTGCGAGCGTTCGGCGGTGGATTCCCGCTGACCGGCATGTCTCTTCCCTCCGAACCACCTGCAGGCAACCCTCGGAGTCGGCTGACGCTAACGCGCCCTAGGGGACCAGGACGATCTTGCCGAACTGCTGCGCCTCGTCCATGCGGCGGTGGGCGGCCGCGGTGTCTCGGAGGGGAAAGACGCTGTCCACCACCGGCTTCATCCGGCCCACCTCATACAGGGCGAGCATGGCGGAGAATTCCCGGGGACTCCCCATGGTAGTCCCCAGGATGCTGATCTGGTTCCAGAAGACGTGTCGAATGTCCACCTCGGTCGTGCGGCCCGTCGTCGCGCCGAAGGAGATCAATCGCCCACCGGGGCGGAGGGCGCGCAGGGCCTTGCCCCAGGTCTCCTTGCCGACGCTGTCAATGACCACGTCCGCCCCGCCGCCGGTCCGCTCGAGGACGATCTTTTCCCAGTCCTCGGACGTGTAATTGATCACGATGTCCGCACCCAGCTCCCTGGCCCGAGCCAGTTTGGCCTGGCTGGATGACGTGACGAGGACCGTCGCACCGGCCACGCGCGCAATTTGCAAGGCAAAGGTTGCCACCCCTCCGCCGATCCCCAGGACCACCACCCGCTCCCCCGGCCGCACCTGCGCCCGGGTGATGACGGCGCGCCAGGCGGTCAGCGAGGCTAACGGCACGGCCGCCGCCTCTTCGAAGGAGAGGGGTGAGGGCTTGGGGAAGACGATCTCTGCCGGGACGACGATGAACTCGGCGTACGTCCCGGGATCCGGGCCGCCCAGGATCTTGAAGCTGGGCGAGGGACGATCCTCGCGATCCCCCCAGTTGAGGGACGGGTTGATCACCACCGCGTCCCCAACCTTCAGCTGGCTGGTTCCCGGTCCAACCTCGGCGACCAGCCCCGCCCCATCCGACCCGGGGATCAGGGGGAGGCGATCCGCCATCTGCATTCCCATCCGGATCCAGACGTCCCGATGGTTCAACGCGGCGGCCTTCAGTTGGACGAGGACCTCTCCGGGGCCGGGCCGCGGTGTGGGAACTTCTTCATATCGAAGCTGATCAGGTCCGCCGGGCTGATGCAGTCGGATTGCCTTCATGGCAGGACTCCTTGGGCGAGGTGAAAAAACACGACGGCCGGGACCAAGTGGCGGGGAGGGGGGGGGGTTTCCACAAGGTCCCGACCGTCGTGACACGGACAGGATTCGAGAGGACTTCCCAAGTCCGCCCGCGTCGGAAAGGAATATACAGGGCCAGACTCAATCCGCCAAGCCGAATTGTGAATTGTATCGCGTACTGAACAACTGCTCTCCCACCCTCGGAGCAGGAGGAGGATCGGGGGGAGAAAGTGCTGGACGGCCTTTCGGTTTATTGGTATGTGCAGGAGAGTCGTTAGCATTCAGCAGTCAGCGCACGGCAGGAAGGATCGGGGATCGAGGACCGGAGACCGGGGCACAGCGGGCCGATGGCTGACGGCTGAAAGCAGGCGGCTGTATCTGCCAATGACCCGACCTACTATTCTCTGATAGGAGGAGAACGGATGGGGACTGACCTCTTCGATCTCAGCGGCCGGGTGGCGGTGGTCACGGGCGGAGGCACCGGCCTGGGCAAGGGCATGGCGGCCGGCCTGGCACAGGCGGGGGCCCTGGTGATCGTGGCCAGCCGGCGTCAGGACGTGGTGGACCAGGCGGCGGAGGAGATCCGCGCGTCGGGTGGCAAGGCCGTAGGGATGGCCCTGGACGTCACCCGAACCAAGGAGCTTCCGGCGTTCTTCGAGACGGTGGTCAAACGCCACGGCGGACTGGATATCCTGGTCAACAACGCCGGCACGAACCGGCGGCTGCCCGCCCTGGACTACACCGAGGAAGACTGGGATACCGTGCTGGACCTGAATCTCAAGTCCCTCTTCTTCTGCTGCCAGGCTGCGGCGCGGATCCTGAAGGAGCGGGGCGGCGGCAAGATCATCAACGTCGCCTCGCTGGCGAGCGCGTCTACCTTCCCCAACCAGGCGGCCTATGCGCCGAGCAAGGCCGGGGTCAAGCAGGCCACGATGCTGATGGCCATGGAGTGGGCGCCCTTCCGCATCAACGTGAATGCCATCGGCCCGGGCTGGTTCCGGACCCCGCTCAACGATGTCCTGTTCCAGGACGAACCGTGGGCCCGCGGCGTCACGGCGATGATCCCCTGGGGACGCACCGGAACGCCCGAGGATCTCATGGGCGCCGTGATCTTCCTGGCCTCACGGGCCTCCGACTACGTGACGGGGCAGGTCATCTATGTGGACGGGGGCCTGCTGGCGGGACACCGGGTCCTGCGCTTGCCGAAAGACCTGCCCTAAGAAGAAAATGCAACCGCAGATAAACGCAAATGAACGCAGATGGTCGGATGGGAAAACCACCGGGTTTACCCCGGCGGAGTATCTACCGCGAAGCCCGGAACCCCTGGGTTCAGCCCGGGGGAAGCAACCGCCGATGCATGCAGATGATCCTGGCTGGAAGCGTCAGAATGCAAGACTGACAACCGACAACTGACATCCGGACAATTATCGGTTCTGCGTTTCTTGTTGAAGGTGATATCTGTGTGTATCTGTGTTCATCTGTGGTTGCAGATAGGAAGCGGTTAGCATGCGTCGGACCAAGATCGTCTGTACCCTCGGGCCGGCATCCTCGTCGCCCGAGGTGATCCACAGCCTCATCCAGGCGGGCATGAACGTCGCACGCCTCAATTTCTCTCACGGGACGCAGGCAGATCACGCCCGGGTCATCGGGCACATTCGCGAGA
>Ga0155960_1073_pt3 | contig 13846 bp, 13 predicted proteins | sample RifCSPlowO2_02_FD_107614 | JGI IMG/M metagenome (GOLD analysis project Ga0155960, IMG submission 107614) | candidate division NC10 bacterium RIFCSPLOWO2_02_FULL_66_22
GACGGGGCGCGGTGGCCTACAGCAACGACGCGAAAATCTATGGCTGCGCCGACTTCCAGGATCGCGTGATCGTCAGCGTCTCCGATCCGAAGATCATCGCCCACGAATGGTGCCACTGGTCCACACAGAGTGACCGTCACGAGGTGTGCCCGACCCCCGTGGTAGACCTCCATCGTCATTGAGCGGGACCCGGCGAAGGGTCCCCCCTGCCTTCTGCGTTCTCTCCGTTGGCTCCGCGAGATCCAGCGGCATCCGGGTCGCGGAGCCATTCGTTTCAACTCCCACGGGATGGACGGCTGATCCCTCCCGCATCCACGCCCCTTCTCTCAGAATCCCGGCTGCCCCCAGACTCGCCCCAATGCCGGATCAGAGGCCTTTCCCCCTGGACAACCTCCCCTTCTTTTGGTAAGGTGCGCCGCGTTTCTTTCCAGCAGCTCAGCCAGCGTCACTCCCAGCCGATCGGGCCTCTCCCCCTCGCCGCACAGGAGGCTGCATGGAAGACCGGCCCGTGTCCGAGTACTGTCCGAAGTGCCGGGTCATCCAACCGACCTTCCAGTTCATCGAGGATTCGCGGACCGTCCGCCGCTGCCAGGTGTGCGGCTTCCCCGTGGAGAGCGGCCTCGTCCTGGAGGCCGCCGAGGCACTCGGCCTCCCCAGCCCGCCGGAGATCAAGATCCTCTGCGTGGATGACGAACCGCTCGTCCTCCAGATGAACGGCGACACCCTGCGATTCCACGGCTACACGGTGCTCACGGCCCTGGATGGACCGACGGCCCTGGAGACGGCCGCGCGGGAGCGCCCCGCCCTCATCCTGCTGGATATCATCATGCCCGGAATGGACGGGTTCGAGGTCTGCCGCCGCCTGAAGGTCGACCCGGACCTGAGGGACATCCCGGTCATCATCCTGACCGCCTTGACCGACACCAACCTGAACGTCCGGGCCTTCGAGGCCGGGGCGGAGCTGGCCCTGCGGAAGCCCGCCGAGGCGGGCACCCTCCTGCGTACCATCGAAGCGGCTCTGGCCCTGGTTGCCTACCGGACGGCCGGGGAAACGACCGAGGGAGTTGCCGAGGTGGCCACGGCGCCGGCCCAGCCCGAGCCAGCGGAGCCCGAGCCGGAAGTCGCGCCGGACCTCACCATCCCGGCCCGGCCCGTGCCTCTGACGGTGTGGTCCATTGACGGCGCCATGCTGCGCGGACATATCTTCCTGCGCCTGAACGTCGAAGCCCACGCCGGACCCGAGACGCTACAGGACCGCCTCAACGATCCCGACCTGTTCCTCACCCTGACCGTGCCCGGCGAGGACCCCCTGGTCTTCCTCAACAAGATCCAGGTGATCCGGGTGGACGTTCCGGCGGAGGAGGAGCCAGCGCCCGAGGTCCCGGAGATCCCGGTGGGCGTGAGCATCGAGCCGATCCGGGTCCAGCTCATCAACGGCGAACAGCTCAGCGGGACCGTGCGCATCGAGGGGCCGACGGGCAAGCGCCGCCTCTCGGACTTCCTGAACACCCAGCCGGCCTTCCTGCCCCTCCAGGGGGTGGACGGCCTGCATTTCCTGCACAAACGGTTCATCGCGCGCGTCGTGCCCCAGGAAACCTGAGCGGGGCCCGATCACCCGGAAGGGACAGCCCATGGCAAAGATCGATGCCTTCTTCAAATTGATGTACGACACCGGCGCCTCCGACCTGCACACCATCTCCGGCAATCCGCCAATCCTGCGCATCCGCGGCGACATGGAGCGGGTCAAATACAAGGTGCTGGAGCACCAGGAACTCAAGGCCATGCTCTTCGAGATCTGCCCCGAGGACAAGGCCAAGATCTTCGAGGAGACGGGGGACATCGACTTCGGCTACGAGATCCCCGGCCTGGCCCGCTACCGGGCGAACTTCTACATGCAGAAGAACGGGATCGCCGCCGTCTTCCGGCAGATTCCCAGCAAGATCCTGACCGTGGAGGAGCTGGGCCTGTCCCCCACCGTCAGCAAGCTGGCCCTGCTGAAGAAGGGGCTGGTCCTGGTCACGGGCCCCACGGGCAGTGGCAAGTCCACGACGCTGGCCGCCATCGTGGACCACGCCAACAAGGTGCGCCGGGACAACATCATCACCATCGAGGACCCGGTGGAGTTCATTCACCAGAGCCAGAACTGCGTCATCAGTCACCGGGAGGTCGGGCGCGACACCCGGTCCTTCGCCGCCGCGCTGCGGGGGGCCCTGCGCGAGGACCCGGACATCATCCTGGTGGGCGAGATGCGCGACCTGGAGACCATCTTCCTGGCCATCGAGGCGGCCTCCACAGGCCACCTGGTATTCGGCACCCTGCACACCCAGAATGCCTCCAAGACGGTGGACCGGATCATCGACATCTTCCCGGCGAACCAGCAGGCCCAGATCCGCGCCACGCTGGCCGACACCCTGAAGGCGGTGGTGGCCCAGACCCTGTTCAAGCGCATCGACGTGAAGGGCCGCTGCGCCAGCCTGGAGATCCTCATGGTGACCCCGGCCGTGTCGAATCTGATCCGGGAGGGGAAGACGTTCCAGATCCCGGGCGTGATCCAGACCGGGAAGAAGTACGGCATGGTCACCCTGGAGGATTCCATCATGGATCTTCTCAAGAAAAAATGGATTGCTCCCGAGGAGGCCTACGACAAGGCAGTGGATAAGGCGAAGTTCCTGCCGTTCCTGTCCAAGCCGCCGGAAGAGCTGGGGCTGGCCTGAGGCCGGCGCCCGGTCGCGCGGAGACGCCATGCAGCGACATGAACTGGATCGGACCCTGACCCGGATGCTGGACGCGCACGGCCCCGTGTCGGACCTGAACTTCACCGTCGGCCGCCCGCCCCAGGTGGAGCATCACGGCGAGTTGGTGCCGGTCGTCACCGACCCGCCGCTCCCGCGCCTAACGCCCTACCAGACCGAGGCCATCGCCCTGGCGCTCATCGGCGCGGACCGGCGCCTGACCGAGACCCTGGTGCGCACCGGCTCTTGCGATCTGCCCTACGCTCTGGGCACCGCGGCCCGGTTCCGCGTGAACATCTTCCAGCAGCGGGGCCACTACTCCATCGTCCTCCGGCGCCTGGCGGCCGAGGTCCCCACCGTCGAGAAGATGGGCCTGCCCGAGATCGTGCACCGGATGGCGGAGGAGCGAAACGGCCTGATCCTGGTCACCGGGGCCACGGGCAGCGGGAAGTCCACCACGCTGGCAGCCATCCTGGACATCATCAACGAGCAGAAGGCCGTCCACGTGGTCACGCTGGAGGACCCGGTGGAGTTCGTCCATCCTCCCAAGAAGGCGACGTTCAACCAGCGGGAGCTGGGAACGGACTTCGACTCCTTCGCCGGCGGCCTCCGCGCGGCCCTGCGCCAGGCCCCCAAGGTGATCCTGGTGGGCGAGATGCGGGACCGGGAGACGCTGGAGATCGGCCTGTCGGCCGCCGAGACCGGCCACCTGGTCTTGAGCACCCTCCACACCGTGGACGCCGGCCAGACGATCAACCGCGTGATCGGCATGTTCGACAAGGACGAGGAGCGGATGGTCCGGATGCGCCTGGCGGATACGCTGCGCTGGGTGATCTCGCAGCGGCTGCTTCCCAAGGTGGGTGGCGGCCGCGTGGCGGCGCTGGAGATCATGGGGATGAACCTCCGGATCGAAGAGGTCATCCTGAACGGCGAGTCGGAGGGCAAGACTTTTTACGAGATCATCCAGGACGGCGAGGCCCTGGGGATGCAGACCTTCGACACCCACATCCTTCGGCTGTTCCAGGAGGGCCTGATCACCGAGGAGACGGCTCTCTCTTACGCCTCCAAGCGCTCGGTGGTCGCCCGGGGCCTGGACACGATCAAGGCCACCAAGGGAGAGAAGACCAGCGACATCGAGGGGCTGGCCCTGGACGCCGACTACGGCCGGAAGCCGCGCCAGCCCGGCGGGCCCCTGCGGCCCGGCCCGCCTCCCAAGCGATGAGGCATCCGTCATGACCGTCACCTGCCCCTCCTGCAACACCAGCCTGACCATCCCGGACGAGCGGCTTCCGAAGGGGAAGGTCCTCACCGCCGCCTGCCCCCGCTGCAAGGGCCAGATCGTCATTGACACGTCCCCGCCTCCGGCGGGGCCCCGCCCGGAGCCCGCGGGCGGCGCGTCGGCTGCGACTGCCCCCGCCCCACGACCCGAGGCGCCGGCCGCGTACGCCGAACAGGCGCAGGCCCGGGCCCTGGTCTGCGTGGCCGCGCCGGCGGAACGGGACCAGGTGCTGGCGGCCCTCAAGCGCGAGGGCTACGCGGCGCACGCCGCTGCCGATGCCGCCGACGCAATCGAGCGGTTGCGCTTCACTCCCTACGCGCTGGTCATCCTGCGCGAGGGATTCGGCTGCGCCGCGGGCGACGGGAACCCCGTGCTGGAGCACCTGGCCGAGATGGGCATGGCGACGCGCCGGCTCATGCACGTGGTGCTGGTGAGCCCCGATGCCCGCTCCCACGACGCCAGCGCCGCCTTCGCCCGGAGCGTGGACCTGGTCCTGCACACCAACGACGTGCCGCACCTGGCGGAGGCGCTGAAGCGGTCCTGCGGCGAGGCGGAGCAGGCGTACCGGGTGTTCCTGGAATCCCTGCGGGCCGCGGGAAAGGGCTAGCCGTCTCGCTCGGCCGAACCTTGTGCAGGCGGGTGGAATACGGCTCAATGGACGGCGGGTCCCTTGAGAGAGATTTGCGTGTATTTGCGTTTCCGCCTCTGGCGGACGGTTGCATTCGTTTTCCCCGCCAGCTTCTGCTGGACGGCGACCGCGTCCGGGTGTAAGATCTTTTCCGTGTCGCAAGAAGGGTGCAGTCCTGCCCGTGCCCGTAGCTCAGCTTGGATAGAGCGTCGGCCTGCGGAGCCGAAGGTCACGCGTTCAAATCGCGTCGGGCACGCCATCTCCAGAAAACGCAAGACAGTGTCTTCGGCTCCCTCAGCCGACGCGTCTCGTACCCAGACCCTCCGCCTGCCCCAGGACGGCTCCTCGTCCAGATCGTCCCGCCCTCCCTCTTGACACGAGCCGTACCCTTCAGCCATAAGATACCCGTAGTCGTACATGGCATCGTGAAAAAGCGGCCTGCTCTCATCCAAGGAGAATCCCTCATGGGGATGGTGGACGTCTGGGAGGTGGAATCCTGCACCGAGTTCGAGGCGGCACGCGGGCGCAGCCCCCGGGCCCGGATCACGGCCCGGCACCGCAACCTGTCAAGCGGCGCGGGCATCCTGCCCGCGGAAGGACTGCACCGGATCTGCGACTTGGACCGGTTCCCCCGGTTCGTCCACAGCGGGGAGGAGCGAAAGCGATCCAGGGTGTACCAGGTCAAGGGGCTGGACGGTCTGGCGGACGGTTTCTACGGGGACAGCGCTCCGGGGCCCGAGATCAAGGTGATTTACAACCGGTGGTTCGGCGGGTTCTCATAACGGGTGGGAGGCAGCTCTGGCCTCTGCGGCCCGGCTGCGGCGACGGTGGATCGCATCCCCGGCCGGAGGACCTTTTGAGGCGTCCCGCCTCCCGGGCTACAAGGCCCATGAACCCAAACAGCGTAGCCCTTGAACCGCCAAGACGCCACGTGCGCCAAGAAGCTCCCCATATTCAAGGGCTGATGGGGACGAGAGACGAAAGCCCGCTCGTAACTTCTGGTCCTGAATTCGGCTCCAGCCTTGAGGAGATCTAGCGCGCCTTTGTGGCCTTGGCGACCTTGGCGGTGAAATATTCAGCATGAAGCACGTGTCGCCTCAGAACAATCTAGTTCCGTGTCCGGGATGCGGCGGACGCGGTTCCTTCGAGTGGCCGGCCAATCCGAAGGTGCCGAAGCAGTGGGCGCCCACGGCTCCCTGCGGCATGTGCCAGGGCACCGGGAAGATTCCCTCGTCCTGGCTGGGTGGGGGGAAGCCCGCCCGTTAGTCCGACGGGAAGGCGTTCGGCTGTTCGGGGGTTCGCGTGTTCGGGCGTTCGGGGAACTGTTGGACCGCTGAACTCCCGAACGCTTGAACCCTCGCACGATCGAACGCTCTTAGCAGGCTGCTGAAAAAGGCCCATCTGCGGCGTTGGCGCGCTCGCGCGGCGCTGCGACGTACGGACTAAGTACGCCTCGCACCTCGCATCGCGCGCCGCCTTGCATCTGGACCTTTTTGAGCAGCCTGGGCGAAAACGGGTTTTTCAGCATCCTGTTAGGGAGCCGTCAGGAGCCGAAGCGTCGCTCTCGCTGCTGGTAGCTACGGATGGCCCGCAGGAGGTCAATGCGCCGGAAGGCCGGCCAGTAGGCGTCGCAGAAGTAGTACTCGCTGTAGGCGCTCTGCCAGAGCAGGAAGCCGCTCAACCGTACCTCGCCGCTGGTGCGGATGATCAGATCGGGATCCGGCAGGTCATACGTGTACAGGTACTTCCCGAGGTTGTCGGGCGTGACTTCCTCCATGGCCCGCTCCAGTGACATTCCCTGCGCCGCCCGGTCCCGCAACAGACTCTGCACCGCATCGGCGATCTCCTGCCGGCCCCCGTACCCGAGCGCCACGTTCAGGTAGAAGCCGTCGTAGTTCCGGGTGGCCTCCTCCGCCTCGCGAATGGCGCTGCGCATCGAGGGCGGCAGGATCTCCAGCTTGCCGATCACCCGGATGCGCATCCGCTTCTTGTGCACCTTGGGATCCCGCGCCGTATCGCGCAGCTTGTTCTCGATGAGGCGGAGCAGGCCCCCAAGCTCCTCCGGCGGCCGCATCAGGTTCTCCGTGGACAGGATCCAGATGCTCACCATCCGGATGTCCAGCTCCTCGCACCAGGTGAGCACCTCTTCCAGTTTGTTGGCACCCAGGCGATGCCCGTCCAGGATGTCGACGAGGCCGATCGCTCGCGCGTACCGCCGGTTGCCGTCCAGGATCAGGCCGACGTGCTGGGGCAGCTTTCCCCGGCGAATCTCCGCCAGGAGATTCCGCTGGTAGATCTGATAGATCATCTTCCAGAGTCTCACGTCAGGCCATCCCTCGGACGACGTGAAGCGATTGTAGGATGGGGTACCGGGCGCCGCCAGACTCCAAAGCCCGGGCGGACTCGTTTCAGCCGAATTTCCTCTTCGGCCCTCAGCGGGCCAGCGAAGCCTCCGGGGCCGGCGCAAAGTGCGCCGCCCATCCCTGCTCTGGGAGCACGTCCCACCAGACACGTTGCAGGACAACCCCCCCGGGAACGCGACAGGCCTCGATCTCGACCGCCAGACGGGACAAGGGCCCCTCGGTCGCGGCGAGCTGGTCCAGGTCCCCGACCTGCCGGCACACCACCAGCTCATAGAACCGGTTCGGATGGGCCGGATCCTCCCACACGGTGTAGGTCTGCCCCTCCCCGCCGCTCAGGATCTCTTGCATCTGCCGCGTCAGCTCGAGGAAGCGACTCCGGTTCGACGGCACGATGTCGGACCCCATTTCCAGCAGGACCGTGTGACCCGCGACAAGTGCCTCACGGATCTCGGCCAAGGTGATCGTAGGTTCTTCGTCCGGCTGCCCGGGCTGGTCCGACGCCTGGCTCATCAAGTCGATCGGGGGGTCTCCCCGGCTGCCAGAAGATCTTGACCTGGCCCCACGGCGGGACGCCACCAGGTTCCCCAGGGCAAACGCGACGAGCAGTCCGCCGAGAAGGCGTACCAGAAGGCCCGAGTGCTCCACGAGGACGCCGGGGAGATCGCCCGCCGCAGGGTACCAGGCGCCGACTGCTTCCGCGATGCCTCGGTCCTTCCCCGGAGTGTGCCCCTCCACGGTGCGCTGTCGGACCAGAAGGCCCACCTGGGCCACCCGGGTCAGGATCCGGTCGTTCAGGACGCGTCGCTCTTCCGGCGAGACATCTGCCGCCAGCTCCATGGCGAACTGGAGGTCTCCCAGCCGCTGGACGTGGGCCCGCAATGCCTCCGCCGGCTGCGTTTGCAAGGCCGCCACGGGACGGGACAGCTCGGCCTGCAGCGCCGCCCGGTCGAATCCACCCGAGGGTCTTCCCGAGGGATCCGCCGCGGTCAACGGCTCCGTTGCGGCGGCCGCGGCCACGGGAGCGTGCGACAGGCACCATCCCGCCCCGGCGATCAGCAGCGCAGCCATCCAACTCCATGGGCGTCGTCGCATAGCAGCATTCAGAGGTGGGGCGCGCGGACGTGGAGTTCGATCAGGCGTGAAGCCGGGGAGACCATACTGCACGCCCCGCTGCGTTGCAACAGAATTCCACGGCCCGTGCCTCCTCGGTCGCCGGTCTGCGGGGTACAGATCAAAAAGCGTTCGGTGGTTCGGGGCACCCACACCACGGCGGTGGGTCCCCACCGCGGTGCTGTGGGTCCCGGGCGTTCGGTGGTTCGGGGGACCGGGGAACAACCGAACCGCCGAATCCGCCACAGGCGGAAACCGTCGAACGCTTTTGTTCACCCCACGATCCACCGGAGCAACCAGTAGCATCCCATGCCTGCGAGGATCGTGGTGAAGATCTGGCGAGTCCGCCAGGCGACGGCCGCGGCAACGGCCGCGGCTGCAGCCGGAAGCCCGGGGGCGAAGGATCCCTCGGGAGCGAGTAGCGGCGGGAATGCCAGGGCCGCGAAGACCGCCGCCGGAATGTGGCTGAGGAAGCGCTCGAGGGCTGGCGGCAGCCGCCGGGACAAGAGAAAGATCGCCAGCGCCCGCGTCGCATAGGTCACGAGGGCCATCCCCAGGATTACCGCGTAGGTGTCCACCACGCCTCCGCGATGGCGCCGATCTCGCTTCCGACCAGGATGGCCAGGACCAGATTCCCCTTGCCGGGCAGCCAGGCAGCCGTGGCCACCGCCACGATCCCCGAGGCCAGCGCGACCACCACCGTCACCGGCCGGCCCAGAAGCGGGACCAGGAGCCCCAGGAAGGTCAAGGGAAAGACAAGCGCAATTCCCCAGCGGCCAGGATCTACCACGAGCCCGCCCAGGACGCCCCCCGTCAGGCTGCTCAGGGTCCAGCCCCCGTAGAACGCAAGGTTCGCGCCCAGGAAGAACTCCCGGCTGCCCTCGCCCCGCAGGTACCGTGAGATGGCGAGGGCGTAGGACTCATCCGTCAATCCGAAGGCCAGCAACGCTTTCCACGCGCCCGGCTGTCCCCGGAGGTGCGGCGCCACCGACGCTCCCATCAAGAGGTGCCGGAGGTTGATCATCAGGGTGGTGGCGACGAGGAGACCCGGGCCGGCCTGTCCCCACATGGAGACGGCGGTGAACTGGGCAGCCCCGGCGAAGACCAGGACCGACATCGTCGCCGTGGCCCCGAGGCTCAGCCCGGCCTGCCGGGCCAGGACCCCGTACACCAGGCCGAAGGCCACCACCCCGGGCACCAGCGGCGCCGTGGCAGCGAGGCCGGACCAAAAGCCGTGAGGGGGAAGGCGAGAGGCGGGACGGTAGGCAGGGGTCATCGCTTCCCTGGCCAGGGACACAGGGAACGGACAGTGCACTGCGGGCACTTCGGTTGCTTCGCCTGGCAGGTGCGCCGCCCGTGGAAGATGAAAAGGTGGGTGGCCTGTCCCCAGGCCTCCCGCGGGAGGACCTGGCACATCTGTTCCTCGATCTTGTCCGGGTCCTCCGTGTTCACGAGCCCCAGGCGATTGGTGACCCGGGCCACGTGGGTGTCCACGGCGAAACCGGGAAACCCGTAAGCGTTGTACAGGATGATATTCGCGGTCTTCCGTCCCACGCCCGGCAGCGTGGTGAGCTCTTCCATGGTCCGGGGAACCTTCCCGCCGAAGTCTCGGACCAGGATCTGACAGCAGGCGATGATGTTCCTGGCCTTGCTCCGGAAGAAGCCGGTCGTACGGATCTCCTGCTCGAAGACCGCCGGGTCTGCCTCTGCGTAGGCCTTCGCCGACCGGTACTTCTTGAACAGGTGCGGGGTGACCAGGTTGACCCGGGCGTCGGTGCACTGGGCCGAGAGGATCGTGGCCCCCAGAAGCTCCAGCGGCGAGGTGAAGTGCAGCTCGCACCGGGCATCCGGGTAGGTCTTCGCCAGGATATCCAGAATCCTCGCCACCATTCGCTTCGTTGGGCGGGCGGCGCCCTCCCGACGCCCACCAGATTTCGTCGCTGGTCGCACCGCGCGTGCCATGTGGCGCCTTGGCGGTTGATGCGCTCTGCTCAGGTCAGTCTCGCTGGAGAAGCTCGATCGAAATCCCGTCCGGCCCCTCGATGAAGGCGAACTGGGTCTTGGGATTGGCCTGGCCCACCTCCTGGGTGAACTTCACCCCACGGGCCTTCAGCCTCGCCGCCTCGGCCTCCAGGTTGGCCGTGCGCAGCGCGATGTGATAGACGCCGTAGCGCGCCGGCTCCGTCCTGGAATCTACCGTCTCGCCGGGCCGCTTGGGGGAGAAATTGTACCAGAGGCCCCCGATGTCCAGCGTCACGATGGCCATCCCGTTCACCTCGAACCGGTTCACCTCCTTGGCGCCGAAGTGGTCCTTGAAGAACGCGACGGTCTTCTCGTGATCGCTGCACTTGAAGTGGATGTGATCGTACTGCCAGCTCATTTGGTGGTCCCTCCCTGGATGCGAACGGTTTTCCAATCCCCGCCGGGTTGCACGAGTCGCCCGGCCGCGCGGGCCGCGAGGAAGGCGGCGACGTCAGTCGTCTCGGGGCCGTCCCAGGCCAGCCCTGCATGCCGTTCGAGATACTCCTCCAGCGTCACCACGGCGTCTCCGTTCCTCGGGACGCGCGGAAAGGTGGCGGCGACCCCGGCGAACCCGCCGCCGCCGGCGTGACAGCCGCCGCAGGTCCACAGGACGCGCTCCCGGCCCCGCGCGACGCTCTGCCCCAGGGCTACCAGGCGATCGGGGAAGCGGGGCTGCCCCGCCGCCGTCCCGGGGGTGACCGGAAGCCCCTCCCCCAGCCACGTGAGATACGCGGTGATGGCCCGCGCCACCCGCCGGTTCTCGTCACCCGGCGGGATCCGGTAGTGGGTCGCCACCGTCTTCGCCACCGCCTGCTGGAACGTCATCACCCGCGTGAACGGGGGCGGCATCGGCTTCACCTTGGGAAAGCTCGCCGCCCATCCCCGGACCTCGGCAGCATCGAAGTGGCAGGTGGCGCAGGCGAGCGTGTTCTCGGCCGAGGGCGGCTGCCGCCAGAGCGCAACTCCCTCCTGGACGAGGGCGCGAAGCCGCGGCTCGATCGTTTGGAGCGGTCTCGACGCCCGCTCTCCCTCCACTGCCACAGGCCGTTCCGCATTCGGCAGGGGTGGTCCCGCGCACCCTGCTACAGCCGCCAGCACGGCGAGGGTCGCCAGACGGTATCCCTTCAGGAGTCGCTCCGCCCCGGGCAATCTCGGTGGCACGTCATTCCCAATCCCCAATCCCCAACCCCTGACCCCTGCTGATTACAGCGCCCGGTAGCCCCCCACCGACTTCCGCGTCCGCCGCGCAGCCCCGGTCTGGTGGGCGGCCTTGGCCACCGCGGCCGCCACCGCCGGCGCCACCCGCGTGTCGAAGACGCTGGGGATGATGTACTCCTCACTCAACTCGCGGTGGTTCACCAGCGACGCGATGGCCTTCGCCGCGGCGATCTTCATGGGCTGGTTCACGTGCGACGCCCGCGCCTCCAGCAGGCCGCGGAAGAAGCCAGGGAAGCACAAGACGTTGTTGATCTGGTTCGGGTAGTCGGATCGCCCCGTGGCCATCACGCGAACGTATGGAGCCGCCTCTTCGGGCATGATCTCCGGGATGGGGTTCGCCATCGCGAAGACGATTGCATTCTTCGCCATCTTCTTGATCGCCTTGCGCGGCAGCGAGCCCGGCCCCGACAGGCCCAGGTACATGTCCGCGCCCGCGATCACCTGCAGGATGTCGCCCCTGAGATTGTGCGGATTGGTGGCCTGGACATACCACTCCTTCATGGGGTTCATGTTTTCGGTCCGTCCGCGATACAGGGCGCCCTTGGTGTCCAGGCCGATGAGGTTCCGGGCCCCCATGGCCATGAGGATCTTCGTGCACGCGATGCCGGAGGCACCGACGCCGCTCACCACGATCTTGAGATCCCGGAGCTTCTTCTTCACGATCCGCAGGCCGTTCAAGAGGGCCGCCAGGACGACCACGGCGGTGCCATGCTGATCATCGTGAAAGACCGGGATGTCCACCTCTTTCTGCAGGCGCTCCTCGATCTCGAAGCAGCGGGGGGCCGAGATGTCCTCCAGGTTGATGCCGCCGAAGCCAGGGGCAATGATCTTTGCGGTGCGAACGATCTCGTCGGGATCCTGGGTGTCCAGGCAGATGGGAAAGGCGTCCACCCCCGCGAACTCCTTGAACAGAGCCGCCTTCCCCTCCATGACCGGCATGGCCGCCGCCGGCCCGATGTTGCCCAGACCCAGGACGGCCGAACCGTCGGTGATCACCGCCACGGTGTTCTTCTTGATGGTGAGCTGATGGGCCTTGCCCGGGTCCTCGTGGATCGCCATGCAGACCCGGGCGACGCCGGGCGTGTACACCATGGAGAGGTCGCTGCGGGTCTTGATCGGGCTCTTGGACCGCACCTCGATCTTGCCCCCCAGGTGCGCCAGGAAGGTGCGGTCCGACACGTTCACCACCTTCACACCCGGCAGCTTTCCCACGGCTGCGGCGATCAGCTTCTCGTGCTCCTCGTCCCGGGCGCTCACGGTGATGTCCCGGATGACCGTGTCCTTGCCGAAGCCGGCAATGTCCACGGCACCGATGTCGCCCCCCGCCTTGCCGATGGCGGACGTCACGCGTCCCAGCATCCCGACCCGGTTCTGGATCTCCACGCGCATGGTGATGCTGTAGCTGGCGCTCGTCTTTGGAACCATGATGATTGCCCTCCTCAGATCAGGCCAATGAAAAATTTCAAACGGACAACCGACAACTGACAACCGACAGTTTCCCGGATGTCGGGTGTCAGTTTTCCATTTTCAATTGAAGCCGTGTTCACCCCGACCGTCCGGCCAGGAACGCCTCCAGACGGCGCAACGCCTCGGCCAGGTTGTCCAGAGAGTTGGCGTAGGAGAACCGCAGGTAGCCCTCGCCGTTCTTGCCGAAGTCCACGCCAGGCGCGACCCCGACCTTGGCCTGCTCCAGGATCTCGAAGGCGAAGGCGTAGGAATCCGCGGTGAAGCGCCGGGCGTTGGCCAGGACGTAGAAGGCCCCGGTCGGCTCCGTCGCGATGCCGAAGCCCAGCCGCCGCAGCCCGGGGATGATGAACCGGCGGCGCTCGTCGTAGATGGCCCGCATGCGGGCCACCTCGGGCTGCGCCTCGCGCAGGGCGGCGACGCCGGCGACCTGCACGAAGGCGTTGGCCGAGATGAAGAAGTTCTGGTGCATCTTCTGGAGGGGCCGGATCAGCTCGGGCGGCACGATGGCGTAGCCCAGACGCCAGCCCGTCATGGCGTAGGCCTTGGAGAATCCGTTGAAGACGACGGCGCGGTCCGTGAACTCCAGGATGGAGTGTTCCCGTCCCGCGTAAACCAGGCCGTGGTAGATTTCATCGGAGATGACCAGGGGCCCCAGTTCCGCCAGGGCGGCCATGCGTTCGGGCGAGAGCAAGGTCCCGGTCGGGTTCGCCGGAGAGTTGAGGAGGATGGCCTTGGTCCGGGGGGTCAGCCGGGCGGCCACGGCCTCGGGCCGGAACTGGAACCCATCATCCTCCAGGACGTCCACGTTGACCGGCTCCCCACCGCAGAACCGCACGAAGTTGGGGTAGCAGGCGTAATGCGGATCAGAGAGGATGACCTGGTCGCCCGGCTCCAGAATGGCGGAGAAGACCATCCACATGGCGGGCGAGGTCCCGGCGGTCACCAGGATGCGCTCGGGCGAGACCTGGACGCCGTATTTCGCGTGGTAGTGCTCGGCGATCGCCTCGCGCAGGGGAAGGATCCCCAG
>Ga0155960_1179_pt1 | contig 13585 bp, 11 predicted proteins | sample RifCSPlowO2_02_FD_107614 | JGI IMG/M metagenome (GOLD analysis project Ga0155960, IMG submission 107614) | candidate division NC10 bacterium RIFCSPLOWO2_02_FULL_66_22
CCCGAGCCGGCTCCACCCTCCCAGGGATAGCCGTGGGATGTGGGGGATCTATATCACTTGCCGGGCCACCGCGCAAGACGCGATCGTCCTCGCCCTGCAAGCCGCCGGACCCGGTAACGCGGCCTCGCCTCCTCGACGCGGAACCCAATGGACCGCCGGTCAGTGGGGTCATCAGTGGGGTCAGGCTTTGATAAATCAGTGGGGTCAGGCTTTGATAATTTGCTTTCGCCTCCTCCGATATGGGGAAGGGAGGGGGGCAGGGAGCGCCGAGGACGGAGAACCGACCCAGAGCCTAGAGACGGGGACGGAGGGCTGATTCCAGAGACCGGACCAGAGCGCAATCCCAATGACCGATGGGAGCCACTCGCTTTTCCGTGAGGCCAGATCACAATATGGATTGCTTTCGTGTACACAATACAGTACACTCATGAAGACACGAAACCTAACCGTGGGAAGGAGGACACAGCAATGAAGTTCGTGACGATTCGCGAACTGCGCAGCAAGACTGCCACCATCCGGAAGGACCTTGCCCAGGAACGAGAGATCGTCCTCACCGCCAACGGCCGGCCGTTCGCGGTGGTGACCCCCGTCGAGCCGGACTCCGTCGAGGAAGAGCTTCAGGCCATCCGCCGCGCCCGGGCCAAGGTCGCCGTGGAGCGGCTTCGAACCCAGGCCAGGGCGAAAGGCCTGGACCGGCTGACCATGGACGAGATTGACACCATCGTTGCCGAAACGCGACGCGCGCGACGGGGCAGCCGGTGAGGGTCGTCCTCGACACGAACGTCCTCGTCGCCGGCCTCCTGAACCCGCCAGGACCATGCGGGCGCCTCCTGGATCTCGTGCTGGACGGCGTCGCACGGGTGTGCGTGGACCGGCGAATCCTCCAGGAGTACGAGGAGGTTCTCCGGCGTCCGCAGTTCGCGTTCTCCCCTGCGGCGGTTTCGGAGGTCCTTGAGTACATGCGGTCCTCGGGGGACCCAGTCCCTGCCCTTCCGCTCGCGGCAAACCTGCCCGACCCGGATGACCTCCCTTTCCTCGAGGTCGCCGCCGCGGCAGAGGCCGTGCTCGTCACGGGAAACCTGCGCCATTACCCGAAGAAGGCTGCGGGTCGAGTGGCGGTCGTGACCCCCGCGGAGTGTCTCGAGCTGTTGCGACGATCGAATCCGCCGAGGGAATGACGGCAACCCGAAAAGGGAAGGGGACCACGTTCGTCACTCTCAACCGAACCACCCTACTCTTCCATGAGATTGCGGGTGACTTGGCCCTCCCGAACCGAATACAAGCCGGCGTACTTCACCGGGGCGCCGGTCAATGCGGCCCAATGCTTGGCATACTGGCGAACCTGATCGCCGTAGAGTCCCACGAGCGACTCGACATCTACCTGATCGGTCTTGTAGTCCACCAGCTCCCAGCCATCGGCGGTTCTGAAGGCAAGGTCAATGATGCCGTGGAGGATGGTCGCCGGGCCGCCATTGCCGGGCACCTTCACCGCGAAAGGCACCTCTACCAGGCGCTCCTCGGCGGCCATGGCGCGCTGCCAGAGGTCGGACGCCATGACACGCCCGATAACTTCCAGCGCGTCAGGAATGACCGCTCGCAGCTCAGGCTGTTCCATGGTGAACCAGCGGGCAAGCCGTTCCAGGTGGGGGCGGTCGGCATGGGGGGCCCGGCTGGCATGCTCCAGGAGCGCGTGGATCAGGTGGCCCCATGCCATGCCGGTATCCGGCTCGCGAGACCGTTCGGGTTCCGGCCGTTCGTCAGGGCGGCCGCCGCGGTGGGCAGTCCCGGTGACGGATTCGACTCGCCAGGAGGCAGCAGCCGCCTGCGTGCGTTTCTCGTCGCGGGCGGCCTGTGCAGCCATCCGAGCCTCGGCGCCGAGATCCCCCAATTCCAGCGCTGGGACGGCGACCGGAGACCGGACCGTAAGAATGGGGGCATCCTTGAGGTATGGGGTCAGCGGCTCCCAGGGGCGCGTGGCACGGCCCCCAGTGGCCCCACAGCGGCTGATGACCAAGAGCTCCCTGGCCCGCGTGGCGGCAACATAGAGCAGGCGGTGCTCCTCGGCGGTCACGTAGGCAAGCTCCGCAGCCTCATGATCGGCCCAGCCTGCCGGCTCAGCCAGGAGGTGCCGGCCCCACTCGCCGAATGGACGCGTGATCGGGAGATAGCCGACCGCCCGCCTTCCATCCCGAAGGATCCGGATGTCTGCCCGGGCCTTCACACCGCCAAAGTGGTCGGCCAGGAAGACCACAGAGGCCTCGAGGCCCTTGGCCTTATGCAGGTTCATGATCCGCACCACGTCCCGGCGCCCGGGCTCGAGCGGCACAGCATCAATCTCGGTGGATTCGATGTCCTCCTCCAGGGCCGCGGCGGCATCGGCGAGGCTTCCGCCGGCTTCGGTGATCTGGCGCACGCGGTCCACCGCGTGGAGCAGGTTGCCCGCTTCCCCGCCGCCCAGAGTCGCCGTGGCCGCCATGGCCAGAAGGCCGGTCTCCTCCAGCACGCGCTCTGTGGCGGCGGGCGCGGGCAGGGTTCGTGTCCACCGGAACATCACCTGGAGGGCCCGGAGCGCCTCGACCACCGGACCCGAGGCCTCGTCCGGTAGGGGCGACGTCAGCAGGAATCTGAATCCAGCCTCCCGGTGACGGAAGAGAGCTTCGTCGCTGAGGCCGAAGAGCGGTCCGCGAAGCACACCGACCAGGGCCGTCGTGTCGCCCGGATCGCTCAACGCCCGCAGGAGGCTGGCGAGCACCCTCACGCCGTCGGATTCCGCAAAGGCGGCCCCTCCACTCATCTCCATGGGGATCTGCAGCGCCTCCAGGGCCCGGGCATACACGGGGAGCTGCTTTTTCTTTCGAGTCAGGATGAGAAAATCCCCCCACCGGCCTGCGCCGCCGATCACCGCCTGGTGGATGAACCGGGCGATCGCCTCGGCCTCGGCGGCGACCACATCCGCCCGGAGTCCGGTCTCTGGAATGTCCAGGATGCGCAGGCCGGTGGCCCCTGGATCGCCCTTCTCTCGATTGGGATCGGGGTCCAGCCCGCTGTAGGCGGGCTGCTGGGGGGTGGCGGCTTCCGGAAAGAAGTGAGGGAAGACGCCATTCGCCCATTCGCACAGGGCGGGGACGGCCCTGAAGGAGGTCGTCAGCTCGACGACCTGCCCGCCGGTGGTCTCGATGACCTGGCGGACGCGGGTGTAGGTGTCAATGTCGGCCCGGCGGAACCGGTAGATGGACTGCTTCGGGTCACCCACGATGAAGAGCGCTCCGGGTCGCAACGACACCCGTGTCCAGTCCCGCTCCGTTGCCCCGGCGGCCGCCAGGAGAAAGATGACCTCGGCCTGGATCGGGTCGGTGTCCTGGAACTCGTCCACGAAGAGCCACCGGTACTTCAGCTGCAGTGCCGTGCGGACCGCGGACTTCTCCCGCAAGAGGCGCGCGGCCCGCTCCAGGAGATCCCCGTAGTTCAGGGCGACGGCATGCGCGCGAGCCTTCGCCGCGAAGTCGCGGCCGCCGCATAACAGGGTCATCGCGAGCCGATACACATGCTGGCGCCAGGCCGCCAGGTACGGGGTGACGGTCTCATCCTGGAATCGCGCAACGAGCGCCTCGACCTTCTCCGCCGCCGCCTTCTTCTCCTTGGGACTGGGATGCCACCACTTCTGCGTGGCCTTGAGTCCCCCCTCCCATTCGGCCAGCAGATCCGCGAGGACGCGCGGCCGGGAGCGGTCGGCCACCCGGAGGCTGCCGGCGAAGCCCCGCATCTTCTTCTGGATCGGGCAGGTGGTGGCCGGATCGATTGGCCGGAGCAGGCAGCCGTTCAACGCCGTCCAGAACCGATCAAGCGCGTGCCACGCCGGGGCCGGATCCGGCGCCATCCCCTCGCCTGGCGGAAACTCGACCTCCGCGTAGGTGCACACGGTTCTGAAGGCGCCATCGAGGTCCGGCGGGGTCACCCCCGCGTCCATGAGGTCGCGAAGGACCGGCGAGCCTGCGGCACGCTCGCGATCGAGATACAGGCGCCACGCCCACTCACGGTGTTCCGCGTCGGCCGTCTCGTCCAGCTCCGAGAAGCCGGGCGCCACGCCGGCCTCCACGGGGCGCTCACGGAGCAGGTGGGCGCAAAAGGCGTGGATCGTGCCGGCAAAGAGACGCTCGAGGCGGGAGAGCGCCTGCCGGATCCGGTCGCGGCGGGTCGCGTCCGTCTCCTCGGCCAGCCGCTTCTCCAGCGCTATCTGGAACCGCCCGCGGAGCTCCGCGGCCGCCTTGCGCGTGAAGGTAACGGCGGCCATGCCCTCGATCTCGTAGGCCCCTGCGGCGATGCCCGCCGCCATTCGCCGGGCCAGGCTCTCGGTCTTCCCCGACCCGGCACCGGCCTCGACGAGGAGGTTCAGGTCGAGCCGTCGCTCGATCAGGTCCCGGGCGGCCTGATCCGGTAGTGGCTTCCGCTCAGGCATGGTCGGCAAGTCCCCGATAGGCCGTGAGGGCGGCGTTGGCCGCGATGTCGAGTTTCCGCGCGGCGCGCGCAACCGGGTCGCGGCCGCAGGCCCGATGGAACTCACAGTAGCGACAGTCCCTTTCGTTCGCGGTGTGGAGGAACGTTCCCCCGGCCAGAAGACCGAAGAGGTCCTGCACGACGGCGGCAACCGCGCCGGGATCGGCTTGCGGCCGGGGCACACGCTGCCCCTGTCCCCTGACCGTCGGGAAATAATAGGTGCTCGAGGTCACGCGTGCCTGCGGATATTGCCCCCGAAGGAGCTGCCGGGCGGCCAAGGCGTATAGCGCATGCTGGAGCACGCGCCCCCCGGCAAATGTGCCGGCCCAGTCGTCGGGTCGATACCGGCCCGTCTTGTAGTCCACGACCTCAAAGCTGCCGTCGGGAAGCCGGTCCAGTCGGTCAATGCGACCACGGAGGCGGAAGCCAAGGCCGGCGCCGAGGTCGAGCGTGACCGGGTCGGCCTGGGCCAGCGGCTCGCCCTCGGCGGTGCCGGCCCCGAACGAGACCTCCAGCCCAACCGGCACTCGCCCGGATGCTTCGGCCTCCAGTCTGAGGAAGAGGTCCAGGTCCCGAAGAAACTCCTCCCTCTCCCGGTCAAAGACGCTCTCGGAGGGAGGGGGAATCAACGTGCGAAGCTCTGCAAGCTTCTGTTCCCCCAGGCTCCGAAGGCGCGGGCCGTGTCGCCCGGGGTCCGGCGCCTCGTTCTTTTCCCGCAGCTCGCGCGGGAGCGTCGCATAGAGTGCGTGGAGCGCCACGCCACGGGTCAAAGGATCCAGCCACTGATCGGGATCGGGCTCGGCGTCTTCGATCGGCTCGACTCCAAGGCCGCGCTCCAGGAAGTACCGGAAGGGGCAGGCGGCCAGGCTTTCCAGGCTGGTGGCAGAGACCGCGCGACCCGACTGGCGCGGGTCGAGCCGTGGGCCGGCGTCGCGAACAAAGCCGTCATAGATGGTGAAGGCATCGGAGTCGCGCGCGGCCTCGGCGGCCTCGCCCCGGGCGAGCCACGGGAACGCGGAGTACACGGCCGCCCGTCCGGGGCCGCCAGCCCCGCGGAGGGTCGCCAGCCACCATCCCGCATCGCTCAACGCCAGCTCACGGCGAGGGGGCACGACGGAGACGGGTTCCCCCAGCGCCTGATTCAGGTGGTCATAGGTCAGGTCTGCTCCGGGCCTCTGCAGGCGGAGGGCCTGCAGCAGGAGCCACGAGGGGAAGGTCTCTCCGTTTTCCCGGAGGTCCCGGCAGGAGAAACTCAGGCAGACGCGTCCGCCCAGCGACGCCACCCGCGAGATCACGGCGGAGAGCGCTTCGCTCACGCGGTCGCGCGAGGTGGGAAGCACCAGGCCGAGCGCGCTCCCCAGCCGCTCCCGCTCCGCGTCGAGGAGCACCGGATCCTCGATCAACGCCGGGAAGACGCCGCCTTCCTCCAGGCCCACCACAAAGGTGTGCGGACGCCCGGCATACCCCGCGTGGATCAGGCCGGTGACATGGAGATGGCCCGGTCGCGCCCGGTCGCTTCCCAGCGTGATCCCGGCGATCCGATCTCGAATGAAGGCGACCGCATCGCCGAGGGGGCGCGTGAAGCTGCCGAGCATCCCCAGCTCGTCCAGCGCCTCGGTGACGGCGATGACGGCCGCACCGTCCAGAGCGCTGCCTCTGGAGGTGGCTGTCTCGACGAAGCCGGCGCAGGCTGTGAGCAGGGCGCCAAGGCTGACCCGGCCGTCTGGGGCAGGCTCCGGCACAAGGGCCAGTTGGCCGTGGATCCACTCGCCGAGGCGCTGGACCTGCTTAGCTCGCGCGAGATGGCGAGCCCTGGCCTCGTCATCCGCCTCGATGTCGGCCGCCCGCTCCCGGTAGGACTCGGCCAGCGCGGTCAGGGCGCCCGCGTAGGTCTGTCTCTCCCAAGTCGCATTGGACTCCGCCACAAGTCGAGCGGCCTGACCCGCCGTCGGGCCGTCCTCAAGATCCAGCCGCACGTCGCCCGATTGGAGCAGCCGACGCAGCCCGCCCGCCGGAAACCCGTCTGCGATCCATGTGCAGAAGGCCAGTAGCGCCCGCGCCGGCCTGGTCACCGTGACGGGGATTCCCGGACCGACCGTGATGGGCCAGCCGTGCCGCTGGGCCTTCTCCCAGCACAACTGCACGTAGGGCGTCGCAGCGCAGGCAATTTCCACCCGGTCGAACGGGAGATCACTCGCCAGGATGCGCCGGAAGACTTCCTCAACCTCGGCTTCCTTCCCCCCCGCCCGGAACATGGTCAGGGTGCCGTCATGCCTCGGGGCGGGTGCCCCCTCAGGTGCGAGGAGGAAGGCTAGGCGCTCCGCGTCGGAGGTCGGGACGGGGGGCACAGTAGCCCCGGGCGTTGCCAGGAGGCCCAGCCGCCGGGGAGGCGCCACGCCTGGTAGCGGAAGGGTCGAAGGGGGCAGCCGATGCCCCGGCAAGCTGTCGAGGAAGTGCTGCTCCAGAGGGGCCCAGATCACGCCCGGGAGTTCGATCCGCACATCTTCCGGGAGAACCGGGCAGACGTCGAGGTGCCGGAGCGCCTCCTTTAGGACATCGGCCTGGTCAGCCAACCGTTGTTCCCTCAGATGCGCTTCATAGGCTGACTGCAGGGCGTGGAACTCGGCGTACTTCTCTGCACTGAGGAAGGCATGCCTTGGCAGGTCCGCCGCCATCAGCCCAGCCATGCGGAGTTCTCGGATGGTGCCCCACAGCGCATCCGCCATCTGCGGATGCTCAGCCAGGGGACGGAAGTAGCTTGGCACAGAGCCAGGCAGTTCCAGCAAGAGCCGCATGATGAGTGCCGGACCCAAATTGTCTGGCGCGGGGTCGACCTCCCGCCAGACCAGGAAGGGCGCGGCCATCTGCAGGGCGAGATCCAGCGGGGGGACAAACCGCAGGTTCACCCAATTCGTGCCCTCAAGCGCCAGCCGCTCCGCCAGGGTGTGGCCGACCGCATGCGAAGGCACGAAGACCCACTTGGCCCCCGTGGGGTGGCCGCGGCACAACTCCGCGAGCTGAACCAGGAAAGGATCTACCGCCACGACGAGCTCCTTATCGCATCACGGATGCCTCCCCGTCCACTGCTCCCAGAAGGAACGGCCCGGCCTCGGACATGACGATGAAAGGTCTCACTTCTTGCCACCTCGCCGCAACCATACGGGACCGCTGGCATCGCCCCTATCCGTTGCCAAGTATGTCAAGTTGCGCATCACCCGGAAGCGGCGGGGCTGACGCCCCTCGCACGAGACGCACCCTCTGGCAAGACAAACGCCGATCCTCTCAAGAGCAGCGGGCAGAGCTGAATTGCGAATTGCGAACTTGACGAACTCAATAACTCAAGAGACTCAACAGACTCGGAGAGCGACCAGGCGGCAGCAGCCGGCAGCGGGTGAGATCTCGGGGTTAGGGAGCAGGGACGAGGAGCTAGAATTCATGAATCCGGTGCAGCCAAAACACTTGAAGGCATGAGCCAGATACGCCTATCTCCGTCGGAGTCTGGCGAATTCATCGAGATCGATGTCCACATCATGGAGGATCTGACGCAAGAGGCCTCTCCCGATGTCCTCACCTTTGTGGACGGGGACAATCGTTGCCCGACCATCCTCGTGCTGCCAGAACGCATGGCTCCCCTTCTGTCGGACCAACCGAAATCCCAGGTGGGAGAGAATTGCCTGCAATTCACGGGCGGAGATGGGGGCGAGACGAGTCATGCGGGGAGATCGAGCTGCTGGACCCCGACCAGGTCGAAGGTCGGCAGGGATCCGCCCCGCCGTTCCCGATGGACCTCCAGCCACAGTTCCGCCGCCTCCCGAATGCGTCGCATGGCCTGATCCACCGATCGGCCCTGCGTGTGGCATCCAGCCAGAGCCGGGATAGACGCCACGTAGGAACCATCCTCATCGCGTTCCAGTACCACAGTGAATCGTCGAGTCTTCCGAATCTTCTTCACGGTCAGTGACCTCCTCCCCATGGACGGCCTTGCCCCATGCAACGTGGCGCATCCTTACCGGCATCATACCCGAGAACCTCCTTGCGCGTCCAGATTGGAACCGCCAGGATGTCCGAATGCGCCCTCAGGACTCCGTGGCCAAGTATGCGGCTGCGGGACGTTGCATCCTACGTATCCTCAGCGTCCGAACGCCTTTCTCGCTGACTGCATCCTCCCCACGTGCAACAGGATCCATTCCTCTATCTTTTGTCCTTCATGAGGAGCCAGACCGCCTGCCGGATTCCCCGCAGGTAGCCTTCCGGCAATGGCTCGCCGTCCAGCGCGTCCAGGTGCAGCCAGGTGTATTCGGTGTGCTCGTGGCTGATGGTCACGGCGCGCAGGCGTTTCAACCGGCATGCATACTGGAGGATCAGTACCTTCTCCCGCGGGGTGACCTGGTAGACCCAGGCGTCCACCAGGGAGGTGACGGAGGCCGAGAGACCGGTCTCCTCCTGGATCTCCCTCACCAGCGCCTCTTCCGGCGTTTCCCCCTCGAGGAGCCGCCCGCCGGGAAGCTCCCACTCGTCCCGTTCGTTCCGCAGGACGAGCACGCGGCCCCGCTGGATCACCACCCCTTTGACCGAGATCGGCAGCCGCATCTCACCCCCAAATGTTTAACCGCCGGTACCAACGGCATCGCCGTTGGTGCGCCAAGCACCCCAAGGCCGAACGGCTCATTTGGGGGAACGACCGAAACGTCTGAATGCTCCTTCAGTCGGGTTTCGCGCACTTCGGTGGAGAGCTCCGAACATTGTATCTTTGTCCCGCCCGTGGCGGGATTGGCGCCTTGGCGGTGGACTTCTTCGGGCCGGACTCAGATCCGGCCCCGGGTCCACTGCAGGTACCGATCTCCGAGGCGGGGAGAGCCCTCGAACCCGGGAAGCGTCGCCCGGATGTGCGCCCGCAGCTCTCCGATCCGCTCGGCGTGGATCGGATGGGTGCGCATCAGGCCGGTGGAGACCGCCTCCTCGTTCCGCTGGCTCCGGGCCAACGAAGCTTCCAGGAAGCTCACCAATCCCTCGGGGTGATAGCCCGCCCGGTAGGCGTACTCGGCGCCCACCTTGTCCGCCTCGATCTCCTGAGTCCGGCCATAGCCCCGGAAGATCACCTCGGTGGCGAAGTCGGCGATCTGGCTGAAGGCCGGGCCGCCCGCCTGGAGGGCCGCCATGGTCACCGCACCACCCGAGCCCCCATACGTCCCGAGGGCCTGGGTCGCCGCTTCCCCGGCCTTCCGCAGGAAGTAGCGGTTCTCGATCTCCGTCAGGACGTGCCGCTGGTTCACGTGGGCGATCTCGTGGGCCAGGACCCCGGCCAGCTCCGCCTCATCCCGCATCTGCCGCAGGGCCCCCCGCGTGATGAAGATGTACCCCCCGGGCGTCGAGAAGGCGTTGACCATGTCGTGGTTCAGGATCGTGAAATGGTAGGTGAGGTCACCCCGCCCCACGCCCTGGACCAGCGTCTGACCCACCAGGTTCACGTACTGGCGCAGGGTCGGCTCGTGCCAGGCCCCGTACTGCGCCAGCAGGCGGGCCGCCACAGCCCGGCCGATGTTCACCTCGTCGTCCCGTTCGATCTTGGTGGCCGCGGCCGCGAACAGCTCCACGCCGCTGCTGACCAGCCCCAGGTCCACCGGCCCGATCTGACCGCCGATCCCACCGCACCCAACCAGGGCCAGGACCAGCCCCGGCAGGGCCCAGCGCCTCCAGTGTCTCCGCATGGCACCCTTCCCCTACTCCCGGTACCGGCCCAGCTTGCCGGCCCGCAGGAAGTTTTCGACGTCGGTCTCGGTGATACGGAACCGCTCGACCTCTGCCAGGGCCTGATAGTCGAGGTGCATCCGGCCGAGCTGCTTGTGCTGGATCTCCTCGTCCACGCCCCGAGCCCCGGCCGTCGCCGTCACGGCCGGCCCCTGCGTCCGTCCCGAGGTGAGACCGCGCGCCAGGGCCTGCCCCAGGTCGCCACCGCCCCTGGCCTGTTCGACGCTGAACACGCCATCCTCGACGGCCATCCTGGCGGGCACGTCCCGGAACCGCACCAGCACGAGCTGCCCGTGCGCGTTCTTCACCGTGACCTTGCGCAGGGCCCCGCCGGCCCCGTAGGTCAGATCGCCCACCTGCTCGCCCCCGCGCAGGCGATAGCGCAGCAGGCGCCCATCCGCCGTGTCCACCCACATGGTCCAGGCGCCCTCTGGACCCGTTCCCTCGATGAGCTGGGCGGGCCGCCCGCCGACCGCCTCGCTGCCTCCCAGGCGGGCCCCCGCGGGGGAAGCGCCCACCGGGAAGGCCTGCTCCGAGAGCGCCCGGCGGACCTCCGGCGCGACCTCGGAAAGGCGAGTCGCCCCCACCTGGGTGACCAGCCATGTCTCCTTGCCGTCGTGCACCAGCAGGCGGACCGCCTTGCTGGCGACATCCGTCATCTCCACCCGGACCCGCGGGGCCTTGTAGGTGTACCGGGCGCGGGCCACCAACGGCAGGTCCGCCTCTGTCGTCACCCCGCCTGGCGCGGCGAAGACGGCCTCGGTCGCCTGCCCCTCGCCCGGCGCCAGCACGCCGCGGACCGCCCTGGCCAGCGTCTCTTCCACCGTGGCGGCGGCAGCCAGGACCGGGGAGAACAGCAGCAGGGCCAGGACCGCCCCGCTACCCCATCGGCATCTGGATGGTGCCCGCTTTCGTGCTGGGCTCATAGATGTGAACCTCCTCTTCGCGTCCGCGGATCCTCACGCTCCCGATCTCGCGCCACTCGATCCCTGCCCCGTCCACCCGTTGCCGGGTGGCCCCGCTGACCAGGATCTGGGTCCTGTGCTCCTTGTTCAGGCTCTCCAGGCGCGAGGCCAGGTTCACCGGATCCCCGATGATGGTGTATTCCTTCTTCTGCTCCGAGCCGACGTTGCCCACGAGCACCTCGCCCGTATTGATCCCGACGCCGATCCGCAGGGGGGCGCCGGTCTGCCGCCGCCAGTCCTCCTGCAGGTCCTCCACGGCCGCCAGCATCTCCAGCGCCGCGCGCACCGCGCGACTCGGGTGGTCGGGGATGGCGATCGGCGCGCCAAAGAACGCCATGATGCCATCCCCGATGTATTTGTCCAGCGTCCCGCCGTGGCGCAGGATGATTTCCGCCATGCGGGACAGGTAGGTGTTGAGCGCGCCCATGACCGTCCCCGGGTCCAATTTCTCCGAGGTGGCGGTGAAGCCCCGGATGTCGGAGAAGAGGATCGTCACCTCGCGCCGCGTGCCGCCCAGGGCCAGCTTGCCCGGGTCCGCCAGCAACTCCTCGAGGACCGCATCCGACACGTACTGGCCGAACATCCGTTTGAGCTGCCGCCGCGCCCGCCCTTCCACCAGGTAGTGATCCAAGAGCACCGCCACCAGCCCCAGGGTGAGGCCCCCGCTGGGCGCCACGAGATCCAGCCACAGGTGGCGGGACCCGAAGGCCCAGAACGCCGCCGCCACTTGCAGGAGGGCCATCCCCACGAACGCCACCGGAATGCCGAGGAGGGTCGGGAAGAAGCCAGCGAGCAGGCCGGCCACCGCCGCGACTCCGACGGTGAGCATGGTGCCCCCCGGCTCCGGCAGACGCCGCACCGCATCGCCGGCCGACAGGGTGTCCAGGGCCGTGGCATTCACCTCGACGCCGGGGAACACCCGGGAGAATGGCGTGGACCGGAATTCAAAGGCGCCGCTCACCGTGGCACCGATGAAGATGATCTTGTTCCGGAAGGTCTCCGGAGGGATCTCGGGGGTCTCCCCCCGGACGATCTGCCCGTAGGAGCGGAGGACCCGCCAGGCCTGAACGTATGCGAACGTCTGCGCGCCGCCGCGCCACCGGAGCAGCATCATCCCGCCGTCGTCCAGCGGGACCACGCCCCGCCGGTTCTGGACGTCGGTGGCTCGGACGCCCGGAGGATTCACTGTCCCGTCGGCGATGGCAGCAGCGAGGGACAGGCTCGGATACAGGCGGCCCTGGTACGAAAACGTCGTGGACACCCGGCGGAGGATGCCGTCCTCGTCGGGATCAACGCTGATGCCTCCGATGCCTTTCGCGGCGGCCAGCAATTCCGGAAGCGGCAGGGTGATGCCCTCGTACCGCGCCGGGGTGAGAGGCGGCTGCACCGCGCGAAGATCGAGGGCGCCGGAGGCGGCGGATGCCTTCTCGCTCTCGACGGTCTGGCGATGGAAGGCGGCCGCCAGGTACACGTTCCCCGCCTTGGCGATCGCCTCGGCGAAGGCCCGGTCTCCCTCCGGTTTCTCCAGGTGGGGCTCGGCAAAAAGGATGTCGAAGGCGACCAGCCTGGGCCCGCCGGCCCGCAGGTAATCCAGCACCAGCCCATAGGCGTCCCGGGGCCACGGCCAGCGGCCGAGGATCGCCTGGAGCCGCTGGACGCTTTCCTCGTCCACCACGATGACGACGATGTCGGATCGCGCCGCCTGCCGGGCAGGGAACGCGCGGAGGCGAGCATCCAGCGTCTTCAGCTCGATCGTCTGGACGAAGGGGAGACGGGCCACGAGGAGGGTTACCGCCGCCGCGAGGACGGCCCAGAGGCAGGACCAGTGCCAGCGTTTGCCGGGGGGACGCAGCATGGGGAACGAGTCCTTGCGGGGTAGCGTGCCCGGTGAATACCGGGGCATCCTAACAAAAAACGCCGTGCGGGCAAGCCGAAAATCGTGGAGGGAGGAAAGGCGACATCTCGAAGGCGGAAACGGGGCGGGTGACGCTGGATCGGTCACCCATACAACTCGCACAAATGATCTTCCGGGATCATTGACTCCTCGTCCCGACAGAGTATATTGATTGCCGAAATTGATACCATGGCGGCCCGCAGCCGCGTCCTTCGCGCGATACCGGAGTTGGATTACCATCCCATCCCGGCCCGACTGATACTTCGCGCCTCGTGCGGCTGCGCCATGCCGCCGGAATGAGGCGTCGCCGAAACGCCTTGCCTGTAGCGGATGACCGAACGATCCCGGGGCTCACCGCGCCGGTGAGGACCCCGTTGGGCACCCGAGCTCCGCAAATCCGATGCGGAGCGTCAGACACCTCGGTCCGATGGAACCCCTTCACGGGGAAGAGGAGGCAGCCATGCGGAAAAAGAAACAAGGATCG
>Ga0155960_1188_pt1 | contig 12926 bp, 16 predicted proteins | sample RifCSPlowO2_02_FD_107614 | JGI IMG/M metagenome (GOLD analysis project Ga0155960, IMG submission 107614) | candidate division NC10 bacterium RIFCSPLOWO2_02_FULL_66_22
GGTCACGGGATTGATCTCCGCCGTCATGGGGATGGGTCACGGGATTGATCTCCGCCGTCATGGGGATGAAGTTGCCCGGTCCCGGGACAATCTATCTGCGCCAGGAGCTGGACTTCCGGCAGCCGGTTTACATCGGCGATACCATCACGGCCGTCGCAGAAGTCCTACACATTCGCGAGGACAAGCGGATTGTGACCCTCTCGACGAACTGCTACAATCAGCATGATGAGATTGTGGTGGAGGGAAAGGCCGTCGTCCTGGTGGACCGCACGCCCGCCAACGCGCACCTATAACCTGCCGGAAGGAAGGGGGAACCCCATGCGCCGGGAGGGCTCCGTCTATCTGCTAACTGGGGCAGCAAGCTACAAGCCGCCGCCGCTCTGGGAGGAGGCCAGTGCCGGCGGCAGCAAATCGCTCCAGGAATACTGGGAGTCGGGGAAGCTCGAGCCGATCTACGCGGAATCCCTCCTCTGGACGGGATTCGAGCGCCTGGTGGCCGAAGCTGCCAGCGCCGGCGTGGACCTGTCCCGGACCACCAGCATCAATGTGGCCATTTCCTATCCGCACGAGCTGGCCCAGATCACCGAAGACCAAGTGGCCGAAGATTTCGGCCGCCGCCTGTCCAGCAGCTCGCACTGCCGCCTCTTTGCCCGCCTCCCCAGGATCCGCTGCACGCCCACCCATGCCGCTTCCGCCTCCGGGATCGTGCCCTTCAACGACGCGCTGGCGGACCTCATGGAGCGCGGGGAAGAGATATCGTTGCTGGTCACCGCGGGGAACACCAAGGGGACGAACCGGAACCGCCCGCGCATCGCACCGGCAGAGATCACGGAGATCTTCGCCAGCCTGGTTTCACCCTTCGACCGCAAGGCCACCGGGGCGAATATGTTGAAGCTGGGGGCGGCCGCCCTCGGCCGGGTCTACCAGCATGATTTTGCGATGGTGAAGGCCCTGGACAAATTCGTCTACGAGCAGCGCCTCTTCACCCACGAGTTGGCCCGCCGGAACTTCTCCACCGCACACGTGACGACGCACCCGGATGAGATCGAGGACCGGACGATCTATTATCCGATCAAGTTGATCGGCATCGCCCCGCAAAGCCTGGGCTATGCCGGCCTGGTCCTCTCGAGGCAACCCCCCACGGCCGAACGAGCGGTCCGGGTAGCCGGCATCGGGTGCGCAGTGGATCCCTCCAGCATCCGCGATCGCAGGACCCACATGTTTTCCCGGGCGATGGAGCTGTCCGTCTCCACGGCCATGAGCCAGGCGCACATTCCCGGACTCTCGAGCCTCAAGATCCTGGAGCATCACAACCCGTTTCCCGGGGTTCCCCTGACCGAGCTGGAGGTCGTGCTGCGGAGCCTGGGATACCCCGGCAGTGTCAGCCACGCCCTCCTCGCGAACGACGTCGGCGTCAACGGCCGGCTGATCAAGGCCGGCCGCTCCGGCGGGGCCATGGCCGGCCACGGCATCACCCCGACCTTCGTCCGTCTCGTCTACGAGGCGGCCAAGCAACTCTGGGGGGTGGGTGGTTATCCGCCCCTCGGCCTCACTCCGGAAGAGGTCGCCTACGCCGGCATCAGCAGCGTGGGAGGACACCACACCTTCGACGGGTACGTCATCCTGGCGGGCGGGAGAACCGAGGAGGTCTCGAAAATTCAGGAGGCGCTGAAACCGTTCGATCACGACTCCACGAATGCCGCAGTCGGACGCGACCTGAAGGCGCAGGCGGCGCTGCACGGCGCCGAGGTCCCCGACGGGATGACCGTCGCCTTCATCAGCCACCAGGAGACCAAGCGGGGCCGTGATTACTTCGGCATCGCCCGGACGCCCGATGGGCGCGATTTCCCCTTCGTGGGTCCCCCGGGATTCTTTGAACGCCTCCTCGCATCCGCGTACATCGGGACCCCGGTCCGGATCTCTCCGACGCTTCAGGTGCTGGAGAGCTAGAAGCGATCCCCCTTGAAGAAAGCTTGCCGCCGGATTGGGCTTCCTCCCATCCCTTGACAGCCAGGGCCGCAGCGGATAAAATGCATAAACCCGACTGACTTACTGAACAAAGGGCCATTCGTGTCCATCTCTGTGCATATCGGACCCCTCGGAGCAAGGGTCGTCCCTGCGGCCCTCGGCCTGGCCACCCTGATAGTCTCCGCCCAGTGGGCGCCAGTCCTTGGATTCTGGTGGGCCATGGGTCTCGGAATGGGTTTTGCCCTCCAACGGGGTAGGCTATGCTTCGCGGCGTCCTTCCGGGATCTGTTCGTCAACGGCAGGGGCGAGCTTATGCGAGCTGTACTACTGGGCGTGATGGCCGCCACCACGGCCTTTGCTGCCCTGATGGCCCGCATGGTGCCGGATCCCTCCATGGGGGAACTGGCCCCGAAGATCCACGTCTGGCCCCTGGGGGCCAACGTCCTGATAGGCGGGCTCCTCTTCGGGGTGGGCATGGTGCTGGCAGGCGGCTGCATCTCCGGCACCCTGTGGCGCATCGGTGAAGGCTACGTGGGGAGCCTGGTGGCTCTGGGCGGGATCCTGCTGGGCCTCGAGGGAGCCGCTCTCTCCTGGAACTGGTGGTGGGAGCATAGCATGTCAAAGGCCCCGCTGATCTGGCTCCCCCACAGCCTCGGCCACATGGGCGCCTGGATTTCCGTGATGGCGGCACTTGCGGTGCTTTACCTCCTCACGTATTGGTGGGAGGCCCGCCGGGCTGGGCCGGAGGTCCGGTTTCCCGGCCAGCCCCAGCCTCCCCTCGTCACCTTCCAGGACCGTCTGCGGGCCCTCTGGAACAAGCTGTTCGTGCAGGCCTGGCCCGCATCGGCAGCCGCTGTGGCCCTGTCCCTGCTCAACGTGACCGCCTTTGCCTTCGATCACCCTCTGGGAGTCACGGGGGAGCTTTCTGCCTGGTCCTCCAGGACCTTCGGTCTGGTGGGCCTGCACCCTGGCCACCTGGAAGGGCTCGACCAGTTCGCGGGCTGCAACCTGGTGGATGCGCCCCCTGGACTGCTCACCAACACCTTCATGCTGGACGTTGGGCTGGTCTTTGGCGCCTTCGCCGCATCGGTGATGGCGTCCGAGTTCAAGATCAGGGTGCCCAGGCAGCCTGTCCGCTATCTGCAGTCGGCCATGGGAGGCACCTTGATGGGGTACGGGTCAGGCATCGCCCTGGGGTGCACCATAGGCGCCTTCTTCTCGGCCATACCCTCCCTGGGCCTCAACGGATGGCTGTTCGGTCTAGGCCTGCTCGGAGGGGCCTTCGTGGGGTCACAGATCATCAGGCGACTGGCCTGAGGAGACCCTGAGGAGCGGAGGAGAGACGATGAAGCTAGATGTGCGCGGAGAGATATGTCCCTACCCCATGATGCGAACCGTGGATGCCCTGGGGAAGTTGCCGCCCAATGAGGAGCTGGAGGTCCTGACCGACCACGCCCCGGCCCTCGCCACCATCCCCTGGGAGGCCTCCAAACGGGGCTACGCGGTGGACGTGGAGAAGGTGCGAAGCGGCGAGTGGAAGCTGACCCTTCGGAAGGCCCAGGGTCCCCTGGACCCGATGGCGGTAGTGCAGGAGATATCACAGAAAACCGATATGGGAGGTTGAGATGCGCAGCAAGGGATATTTCCCCCTGATCGTTCTCGGTATCCTTACCCTGCTGGCGGCCCACACCGCCGCCGCCTCGGCGGCCACGGCCACTCCCTCTGCCCGGGGGTACGCCCACCCGGAACTGCTGGCAGAGACGGACTGGCTGGTGGAGCACTTGAACGATGCAGACCTCAGCATAGTAGACCTGCGTTCCCAGGCGGCCTACACGGCCGGCCATATCCCCGGCGCTATCAGGCTTGACGGCACGAAGCTGGACGACCCGGATACCGCCTACGTGCCCAAACCCCAGGACTTCGCAGCCCTGATGGGAAGCCTGGGCATAGGCGACAATATCCGAGTGGTCGCCTACGACGATCAGGGGGGCCTGTGGGCCACGCGCCTCTGGTGGGCGCTCGACTACTACGGCCACACGAAGGCCACTGTCCTCAACGGGGGCTGGAACAAGTGGACCAGGGAGAGCCGCAGGACGGCGAGAGAGGTCCTCACGGCGAGACAGGTCATCTTCACGCCCAAAGTGAACGAGAACGTGATCTGTGCTGTGGACTACGTGAAGGCCAACCTGAAGCGCCCCGGCGTGGTCATCATAGACGCCCGGTCGCAGGCCGAGTACAACGGGATGGATGTGAGGGCCAAGCGTGGAGGCCACATCCCGGGGGCCATAAACATTGACTGGCAGCGCAACCTGACCGCCGACGATCTGAAAACCTTCAAGCCCGCTGCTGAGCTCCTCAAGATGTACGAGGCTGCCGGCATCACCCGGGACAAGAAGATCCTCACCTACTGCCAGACAGGGGTCCGGGCTGCCCACGCCCTGTTCACCCTACGCCTCTTGGGCTACGAAACCGTTCGGAACTACGACGGCTCCTGGGCCGAGTGGGGCAACTCCACAGACCTGCCTATCGAGAAATGAGGAGACGGGTGAGGGAGGCGAGCTCTTCCCCCACCCGGTATCTCCCGCGAGCTAGCCCGGCTTCCGCACGGCGCCTCTCATCAGCCCAAGGCTGCCGAGATTCTGCCATGTGGACGCCCCCGGGCTATCTTTTTCGGAGTTGAAGGACCAGGCGGGAGGGGAGGCCACCGAGGCCCGGCTGGATGACGCCGAGGCGGGAGCCGTCAGGACGGAACAGGTCCCAGGAGCCGCACCCAGAGGGTACCCGGCGCTGGGTCCCGGAGCCCTGGCGGCGAGAGTCGCGATCGAAGAGGTCCAGGCGGTCAGCCTGTTGCACCACGTAGCCCTGGCGGCGCCCCTCCTGGTCGAAGACATCGAGCCGGTCGGCAGCAGTGACCATAGCGAGGGCGATAAACAGGGAGAGGAAAATCCCGAGGGCAATCAGGATCCAGAAGCCGATTCCCCTCGATGAGGTGGCGGGCTCCGGATTGAGGGAACTCAGGTCCTGCCGATGGTAGAGGCCACCCCGGCTGAGATGCGCGTAGAGCGTCCCTTTCGCGCTCAGGCCCAGCCGCGCCCCCTTCACGCCCATGGAGGTGCCGAGACCGGATTTCGAGAGGTTCAGCCGAAGGAGCCCGATTGTGAAGCTCTTCCGGATGTCGAAGTCCATTCCCGTCTCCCCTCCCTCGGAATCGCCCATCTGGCAAATCAAGCCCTTCGCTCCGAGCTGGTGTCCCGTAGCTGTTGTCCTTCTCCTGAGCGAGCCGGCCAAAGAAGTTGCTTTTGAACGAACGTTTGACGGTGAAGCCTGTGTTGGCCCAGGGTTCGATGACGGCAATCACCCGTTGACTCGTTCTCCTTCCTCTGGCTCTTTCGGGAGCTGCGCGCCGTGCCAGACGGCGACAATCCAAACCGTGCCGCCTTTGACACGATAGAAGAACCGGTAGGGTGTGACGATCACCTCGCGGTGGGGCAATTCGGGGAACTCCGGGATGGATCGCCCGAAGTCTGGATACCGTCCGAGCCTCTTCAGTACAGCTTCGGCACGGCGACGGAAACGCAAAGCGGCCGGGGGATTGTCCCGTCGAATGTACGTGAGGGCGGAGAGGAATTGCGAACGCGCGGAAGGCGTGAAGCGGATCTTCACTGGCCTAATCTGCCGCAAGAATTCGATCCGCGTCAGCCAGAACCGCGGCTAGGTCATATCCTTTCCCGGCGGCAATCTCCTTCTCACCACGGGCCAGCAGGCGAAGGAGCTGTCGGTCATGCTCGGCCCGCTCGTACGCCTCCGCACTCAGCAGGACGGCGGCAGCGCGCCCACGCTGCGTGATGATGACCGGTTCTCCGGAGCTCCGGACCCGTTTCAACACCCCTGCGGCGTCCTGCCGGAGATCGGTGATGGGGATGACGGTCGCGACTCTTCTCATTCCGTCGGTCCTCCTCATGTACGTCCTGGCGTATCGCAGAACGTACTCTTAATAGCACGCCGTCGCGACTCAGTCAAGCCATGCCCGGAATCCCTGTTCCTCCCGCATTATAGATTCAGGGCATGCCTCAAGCGTTGATCCAATTCCCGAAGGAGGGTGGCAGAGAGTTGGCCCAGCTCGCCCAGGATGATCCGGCGCTGGACTGTGCCAAGCTTGTCGCACTTGACGATGGAGGGGACCTTCAGGCCAGTCTCGCGGAAATGTGGGTGGGAGGGATCCACGACCAAGTCCGTCGGCAGGGGTCGTGGGGGCACCACGGAGGAGACGAACGCGAGGATCACATCATCGCCCGGTCGGTCACTCCGAAAGACCACAACCGCCGGCCGAACCTTGGCTCCCGAAAAGTCCGTAAACGGGAAGGGAGTCAGGACAACTGTTCCCCTTCTCACCTATAACGGACCTTCAAGTCGTTGAGGGTGTAGACATCCTCCCGCAGATCCGCCAGGAAGCTGAAACTCCCACCCTCCTGCGCAAGCCGCATCAGGCCCTCGCTCGGGAGATCGTCCTGCACCTCGATCAACTCAACCTCTTCCACCTGCCGGGCCACGTCGATGAGGCGTTGCAGCTCCGTGCGGTCCACGAGGGCCTTCTCGGGGCCTACTTGCTGGGCGTGCACCTTGACCATGCTGACTCCTTTGCGCGCGTGCGAGGATGCTAGCAACTTTCTCGTGAGAGGACAAGGCTTTTTGCCTCGTTTCCGTGCGGTCATGTCAAGGCTTCCTCCCCTTCTCCGTCTCCCCGATTCCCCGGTTCCCCTCGTCGTAGTCCCCGGCGCTCGGCGCTTCTTTCTCGTCACTCGGCTCCCGGCTCTAGGCTCTCGGCTCCCAGTCCCCCTGCCCGCTGCCATCCGCGAGCTGTCATCAGAAGTCAACGTAATCAAAGATGTCCCGCATTACGATAAAGTTCGAGGTGTAAAGCTGGGCTCGGATGGATTCGAGGCGTGCGCTGATGTCTCGGGCGGCGCGGTGGAGTGGATCGTCGCGGTCCATGACAGCGAGGAAGCCGCCGCTGTCAATGAACACCCTCATGAGGCGGGCTTCTTCCACGTGTAGAGATAGTCATCATGACGCACCGCCAGGTCGCCGGTCCTGCTCGCGAACATCCCGACAAAGGCCTGAAGTCCTCCGCGCGGCCGCGACGGCTTTTTCAGGCTGCTTGGCTTGCGTCGAGGCTCACCTCCTGGCCGCCTGGTCTTTTTCATCTCTTCCTCCGCCCAGACCGTAGCATTCCCTTTGAGTGCGTGTCAAGCGGCTGGGACCCAGCAGGAGGGTGCCTGGCACCCGCAGCCGCGCCCCCCGCTAAGCGGGAATCTGCCCGCTGCCCCCTGCCTGCTGCTTCCTATCTCCTCCCTCGGCGCTCCGTCCTCGTCACTCGGCTCACGGCTCTAGGCTCTCGGCTCTGCTCCCCGGTTCCCCGCTTCCAACCCTCCCAGCCGGCTAGCCCGAGCCCCCCCCGGGAAGTGTAGTTGCACCACTTTTCGCACTTATCACGCAACGCCTGCGTCCCGCCTGCGCGAAGTGGGGGAGGACGAGGGCGGGATGTGCCAAAGCCACTAAAGCCGCAACGTCCCCTCCTACGCATGATGCCGATGTTCACCCGGATGGCACGCTCGCTATTCAGGACGCTCGACAGCATGGCGACCCCCTGTTCCGTGAACGCCATCGGTGCGTGGCGCAGGCCCATGCGGTCGGCTTTGGTGGTCACAAACTGTGACCTCCATTCTGCAAGCTCCAGCGGCGCAAGGACAAACATTGTAGGAGGGGACGTTGCGGCTTTAGTGGCTTTGTTAATTCTCTTCGCCCACAACCCCGCAGCCCCTTCCCACTCACCCTCACCGCGACTTCATGGACAGGGGACCTCGCGCACTTGATCCTCCTGGGCAAGCTAGCTAAGCTGCCCCAAGCATCCCCACCAGAGACAAAGGCCGATCCTCTGAAAACGGGGGCTGGGGGTTGGGGGCCAGGGGTCGGGGAAGATCCCGAGGGCCCCATTGAACCGCCTCTCCCTTAGTTCCCCATAGCACCCCACCGGGTCACTGGCTTGCAGAAGGGGCCGCAGGGCGTAAGCCAGCTCGGTCTGCGTCCACAGATTTCGAATGGAACCAAGTCTTCAGGGGAAACGACGCCGCATCCCTGCTGGCGGCATCGCTGAGAATCTTGCCGACAGAGCGGCAGCCGGGGTGAACTGCCCCGCGTCCTTGTCTGGTGAGGGCGCTACGCGTCCATCTTGTATCAAAAGCGACCCTGGAAAACAAGAGACTTTGAAAGGGGGACGCTGCTCGATAAGGTCGATTTCTTCCGGGGGCGGGATGGTGTAGCTGCGGGCACGGCGACGCCCGTTCTGGCTGCAATCAGACGGCGATACGGAACTCGATCGCGGAAAACGGGACCCTGGGGACGGTCGTGCGCCGGCCAGCCTTGCTCTTCGTCAGCGAGACGAGTCCGTAGGCGGCCAGTGCCTGGACATCCGCGTGGACATTCTTGAAGTCGCGACCGACGAGATGGGCGAGCTGATAGACAGAATCGGGCCGGCCCTGGCGGATCACGCGGAGCAGATGGAGGCGCTTGGGTGTGAGGATCTTTCGGGCGGCCTCCAGGCTTGTGAAGTAGGTTCCCTTTCGGGGAGTGACCTTCTTTCCCGCGGCGACGGCCTTCCAGGTAGCCCGAAACTCCCTCAAGCCCTCCTCAAGGGATTTGATCTCAATTCGACCCTTCATTCTCTCCCCTCCTTCCGTCCCAGCTTCGCGCGCTGAACATCCGCGAGGAAGTCCATGAGGAGTTGGTCAATGGTGGAGAAGGTGTACGCGATCTGCGCGGCTCCACGGTGTCGATGGTGGCCCTTGGGATGGTGGTTGTCGTACAGCACGGCTGTCCTCTTGATCCCCGCCAGCAAGAAGGCCAGGCGGTAGCTGATGCCATCCGGGTACGCCGCGGACCGAGGCACCTGCCAGAGGACCAGCTCGACCAGGTCCCCGTCAGCATCAACGTACTTCTCCCGGCGGAGCAGGATGGCCCCCATCTATGGCACAGAATATCATAGTCTCTCTCTTGGGTGAACAGATTTCCGTGTCCTTGATCCGTAGGAGGGGACGTTGCGGCTTTGGTGACTTTGCGCTGAGGGCGCCCCGCATCCACGGAATCATGCCCTTCCCCACTTTCGCCGCAACCGATAGACCGGGCCCGTCTCCCTGACGTGGAAGCCGATCTTCTTTCGTTTACGGTGAGGAGGGGTCATCAGCTCACGGATCGCATCGAACACGACCTTGAACTGGGTGTTGTACTTCTTCTCGAGAGCGGCGGGCTTCCTCGCCAAGTCGGCGTTCGTCTGCACCATCTGCCGAAGCCGCACGAAGGCGCGCATGATCTCGGTGTTCACCTGCACGGCTCGTGGGCTCCTGAGCACACTCGACAGCATGGCCACACCCTGCTCGGTGAAGGCATAGGGCAGATAGAGCCGCGAGCCGTGAGCCTAGAGCCGAGTCCCGGACGGCAGCAGGCAGGAGGCAGCCGAATGCGAAATGGGGAACGCGGAATGCGGAATGACTACACAGAGCCGAGATCCGAGAGCCGGGAGCCGAGGGTGTGGGAGACTAGCCGGAAGACGGAAAGCTGGTTCCTTCGAACGCCTCGATCCGCCGGCGAATGCTCTCCGGGACGGGGCGGGATGTCTGGGCGGCTGTATCGAAGTTCACGTAGACGATCTGCGCAGTGGCGACCAGCTCGCCGCCGGCCTCCCGCGTGATCTCAAAAGTCATGGTGAAGCTCGTCCGGCCGATGGCCGCCACGCGCGCCCAGACCTGCAATGATTCGTCGAAGCGGGCGGTTCGCTTGAATTCGATGGTGGCCTTGACCACGGAGGGGTCGAAGCCGTGCTGCTCGACCAGTTCCTGGTACGGGAGTCCCAGTGCGCGGAAGTATCCCGACAGGGCCACGTCCACGTACTCCAGGTAGCGGGAGTAGTACACGATCCCCTGCCGGTCAATCTCGCTGTACCGCACCCGGATCGGGCACGCGAATCGGAACCCTTCCGGCACCCGGGTGTCCCCCTCTCCTCTTCCAGCTCAGACCGATCCGAGCTCTGACCGAACGTTTCAGGCTGCGCGTGCCCCTTCACCGACGGGCGACGCCGCCTGCGTCTTCCGTACGCGCTGCCAGCCCAGGAGCGCCGCCCCCAGGGCCGTGGTGTACTGCGGCTCCGCCGGGACGTGGATCGTGACCTCCCACTTCGCCTCGCATGCCTTGACCATCCCGGCCTGGAGCGCCACGCCCCCGATGAACGTGACCTCCCCGCCCTTCATGCCAACCCGCTTGAGCTGCATCAGCGATCGCTCGGCCAGGGAGTGGTGGATGCCCGCCAGGATGTCCTCCACGGACCGCCCCTCGGATATGTGGTTGATGATCTCCGACTCGGCCAGGACGGCACAGATGCTGCTGATGGTCTGAGGGGCCGTGCTCGCCAAAGATCGGCGACCGATCTCCCCGACCTCCACTTCCAGGTACTTTGCTGCCCGCTCCAGGAAGCCGCCCGAGCCAGCCGCACATTTCTCGTTCATGTGAAATTCCTTGATCTTCCCGTGGTCCCGCAGGCGGACCGCCCGGGTGCTCTGGGCGCCCATGTCCAGGACGAACTCGGTGGAGGGAAAGAGGAAGAACGCGCCCCGGGCCCCGCACGTGAGGTCGGTGATCTGGATGTCCCGGAACGGGACACTGTATCGGCCGAGACCGGTCGTAGACACATAGCGTACCTGGTCCCGGGCCATCCCGGCCTCCTCCAACGCTGACGCCAGCGCCTCGTTGGCCACCGCCTCGAAGTCGCCCCGCGTGCGCGCAACGCCTCGCCCGCGAACGACACCCGTCTCGTCCACCAGCACCACCTTGGTCCGTCCGGAACCGAGGTCAATGCCTGCCACCATGCTCATCGCCTAGCTCCTCGCGCGGGAAACCGGAAAATGGAAGCTGGAAACTGGTCCTCCCCAGCGTTGCGTCTTAAGGTCCAGATTCCAATTTCCGATTTCCAGCTTCCAATTTCCGGTTTCGCGTTCCCGGTGCCCCTGCCGTCACGCGGGGGCGGCTGCCCCCTGCTCTGCGGCCAATCGTTCCGCCCGCTCCAGGGCGAAGAAGGCCGCGCCCAGGGCGCCATTGAAGTGCGCCTCGGCGCTCACGTTCACCCGGCGCCCCAGCACAGCTTGCAGCGCATCCACCATGCCCACGTTGCGGGCCACCCCGCCGGTGAAGGTGATCTCGTCCTCGATGCCAACACGCCGGACCAGGGAGATCGTCCGGGTGGCGATGGCCTTGTGCACCCCCGCGAGGATGTCCTCCGGTTTCTTCCGCTGGGCCACGTAGGACAGGATGTCGGATTCCACGAAGACCGTGCAGACCGAGGTCAGGCGGACCGGCGTCTGGCCCCTCAGGGACATGGGCCCGATCTCATCGAGAGACAGCCCCAGGCACTCGGCGGCCGCCTGCATGAACCGCCCGGTCCCCGCGGCGCACTTGTCGTTCATGCAGAAATCCAGGACCTCGCCGGCGGGACCGATCTTGATGGCCTTGGTGTCCTGCCCCCCCATATCAATGACGGTGCGCGTGTTGGGGAAGAGCAGCTGGGCCCCCTTGGCGTGGCAGGTGATCTCGGTGATCTGGGCGTCCCCGAAGGTCACCTTGTAGCGCCCGTAGCCCGTTCCCACCACATAGCCCACCGCCTCGCGGGGAAACCCCGCATTCTCCACCGCCGTCAGGAACGCGCTCTCGGCCGCCTTGCTCACATTGGCGCCGGTCCCGATGAGGGCGCGCCCCACGATCTCGCGCCGGTCGTTCAGGAGAATGGCCTTGGTCTGCGTCGAGCCGACGTCCACCCCGCCGCCGTAGATCATGCCTTGCCTCCCGTGTCCTTCCGGAGAAACTTCCTGTGCTCCAGCGACTCGAAGAAGGCATCGATGCGGTTCTTCATCTGCGCCTCGGAGTAGTAGCGGGGATCCTCCAGGTCCGACTCCACCAGCAGGGTCGGCACCCCCAGGTCCCGGGTAAAGTACTCCCGCATGTCCCCCTGTCCCGCGGAAAAGAGCCGGCAGCTCTTGACGGAATGGATGACCAGCGCGTCCGCCTCCCACTCCTCCACGTACCGGCGGATCTGCTGGTAGCGGGCCGTCAGGCTGCGGTTGGTCAGGTTCTCCACGAGCATCTGCTCGGCGATGCTCTCCAGGGGGCGGCGGGGGTCGTGGCGGAAGCCCCACTCCCACAGACCCCCCACCGTGGAGTAGGTGGAGTTCACGGCCACCGCCCCCCAGGCCGCGAACAGGTTGCGGAAATTCCGGTAGTAGGGGTAGGGCGGCGGCCCCTCGACGACGGTGCGGAACCGCTCTTCCGCCAGGGGGCCCTTCTGCTGGGCGGCCAGCGCCTCGAACGCTTCCACCGCGAAGTCGAAGAATCCGGCCGCCTGGGTCGTCCCCCGCAGCACGTTGATGGGGCCCATCATGTTGATGCTGTCGAAGTAGGCGTCGAAGGGGGCCGGCTTCACCTTGCACAGCTCCTTCGCCCGCGACCAGCCCTCCTCCGCCCGGGCCGAGAGGGCCAGCACCTCGCGCAATTTGTCGATGTCGAAGGGCTTCCCCGTGATCCGGCTGCAGGTCGCGATCAGCTCCTCGAGCTGCCGGACGACGTAGGTGATATCGTCCTGGCTGGGCGCGTCGCCATCCCGCAGGAAGGGGATGTCCAGCATGTACAGCGGGGCTTTGCAGAACTCTGCGATGTGCTCGAACCACTTCACGTACACGTTGCAGCCGACGTAGTTACAGACGACCAGGCTCGGATACGGAATGGTTCCCTGGGGGCCGTATCCCCCGGACATCAGCATCCCCACGTCGGCCTTGACGTAGGCGCAGTTGTCGCTGCTGTAGCCCATCTGCTCTGCCTTCAGGATCATCGGAAGCGACTGCTTGCGGATGGCCAACTGCAGG
>Ga0155960_1192_pt1 | contig 12681 bp, 13 predicted proteins | sample RifCSPlowO2_02_FD_107614 | JGI IMG/M metagenome (GOLD analysis project Ga0155960, IMG submission 107614) | candidate division NC10 bacterium RIFCSPLOWO2_02_FULL_66_22
TGGGGTCGGTTTCGCGGGAACCGGTGGCGCGGAGCGCGGCTTCCGCCTCGGGGGCGCGGATCTGCCCCAGGGCCCAGGCCGCGTGCCCACGGACCAGCGGGTCGGGTTCACTCTGGAGCGTCCGGATCAGCGCGGGCATCGCCTCGGGCCGCTTCAGATTCCCCAGGGCCACGCAGACGTTCCGCAGGAATCCTCGGCGCTTGGCCCGCAGGATGGGGCTCCCCGCGAACTTCGCCTTGAATTCCGCCTCGCTGAGTGACAGGAGGGGGATGAGTTCCGGCGCATGCAGCCCCTCGCGGGGATGGAAGGCCTGCTCCTTGGTCGGCTTGACCTTGGTGTTGTAGGGGCAGACGTCCTGGCAGATGTCACAGCCGAAGACATGATTCCCCATGAGCGGCCGCAGCTCGCGGGGGATGGCCCCCTTCAGCTCGATGGTGAGATACGAGATGCACTTGCGGGCATCCAGGACGTAGGGGCCGACGAAGGCGTTGGTCGGGCAGGCATCCAGGCACAGCCGGCACTGACCACACCGGTCCCGGATCGGCCGGTCCCATTCCAGGTCCAGACTCAGGAACAGCTCCCCCAGGAAGAAGAACGAGCCGATTGTCATGGACAGGAGGTTCGTGTTCTTCCCGTACCAGCCGATCCCGGCCCGCGCCCCGGCCTCCCGGTCCAGGACCGGCCCGGCATCCACGAAGACGCGCCCCTGGACCTCGGTCCCCGCCTCCGCCCGCACGTACTCCAGCAACCGCGTGAGCTTCGCCTGCATCACGTCGTGATAGTCGTCCCCCCAGGCGTACCGGGAGATCCAGCCGCGGATCCCCTCCGCCTCCGCCTCCCGGCCATGGGGAGTGTTGTAATTCAGCGCGACCGAGACGACCGACCTGGCCCAGGGCAGGAACTCGCCCGGATGGAGCCGCTTCTCCGCCGTCCGCGTCATGTATTCCATCTCCCCGTGATACCCGCGGCGGAGCCACCCAGCGAAGGATTCGCCATGGGTGGGTGGGTGGACCGGCGAGATTCCCACCAGGTCGAAGCCGAGGTCCGTCCCCTGGGCCTTGATCCGCTGGGCCAGCATCCGCGTTCTCATACCGTGCTCGGTTGCAACGGGTGGAGTGTCCATCCAACGCTCCCAGCTCCCGGAATACCCTGCCAGGCGCCCTGCCGGCGCACGGACGAACCTCCCGGGCGGCGCCTCCACCACGAGGTGAAACCCTGCCAATTCTACATCCAGAAGTGCCGATTTCAAAACACTACACCAGGCAACAGCATCCCTGCGGTCGGGCGGGTCCCTTGAATCGCAGGGGCCCCCGGTAATTCTGCGCTCCGCCCTCACAGGCCCTTCCGACGCTCTGGACTTGCGGAATCTCTTTGCCGTGTTATCTTGTCTTGCCCTGGAACCAATCCCGCCACAGGAGCGTTATCTATGCCGGACGCCATGCGACACGAGACGTGTATCCGGGCCCCCTTGCGAACTGTCCTCGGCGGCGGGATCCTTCTTTTCCTCGGGTTCACCCTGTCATTCTCGCGAGGGACGTCCGAGGCGGCAGCCCCAATGCCCGATCTCGTGACCCGGGGGAAATATGTGTTTGGCGCGGCCGGGGGCTGCGGCTGCCACACCGAGACGAAAGGGCCGCTCAACGCGGGCGGACGCCGGTATGACGGGCCGTTCGGAACGGTCTACTCCAGCAACATCACGCCGGACCGCCAGACCGGGATCGGTGGCTGGACCGACGAGCAGATCATCACGGCCATTCGCCTGGGCCGCCGCCCCAATGGCGAGCGCCTCATCCCGGTCCACCCGTATCCGGTTTTCAACGGGATGGCAGAAGAGGATCTGCGGGCTCTCGTGGCCTATCTTCGGACCGTGCCCCCGATGAACCGCCCCAACCGGTCCAAGCAGATCACGGTGCCGCTCTTCGAAAGCGTCTTCCTGCCGGCCTGGCTGGCCGCCTTCGCGGCGAAGGAGACGCCGCCGCCGATCGCGCCCACGTCCGGTCTGGCCCGGGGCGAGTATCTGTTGCGGGTCGTTGGTCACTGCGGCGAGTGCCACACGCCACGGGGCGTCACGCAGGCCACGGACAATTCGCGCTTCCTCGCAGGCACTCCCAAGGGACCGGATGGTGACCCGGTGCCAAACATCACGCCTGACAAGGCTACTGGGCTCACCTGGTCCGAGGAGGAGATCGCTGATTTTCTCGGTTCGGGAAACAAGCCCGACGGGGATGTCGCCGGCGGCCTGATGGGCGAGGTCATCCAAGGGACATCCGCCGGATATAAGGACCTCACCAATGCAGACCGCCTCGCGATTGCCCGATATCTCAAGAGTATCCCCCCGGTCAGGAACAAGATCGGGAAGTGAGGCCGGAACCCTCGGCCGGAATGGGAGCATGGTATCCATAAGGCCATTGGATACCATGGACATTTCACTCAACACCCAACAAAGGAGGCGAAATGAACCGACACGAGAACATGGGCATCAGTATCGTGACCGGCGCCCTAGCGGTGCTCGCCCTAACCCTCGCGCCGGTACCGGCCATTGCGCAGCAGATGAACTTCAAGGTGTTGCCAAGTCCCTCCCGCGCCACGTTCAAAACTGAAGCACCACTGGAGACCGTCATCGGCAATACCGCCGGACCGGCTGTCAGCGGGACACTGATGGGTGACCCAACCAAGCCGCAAGCGGCCACCGGAACCATCAGGGTTGACCTCACCACTCTCAAGACGGGTATCGAGAAGCGCGACGCGGACATGCGGACCAAGGACTATCTCGATACCGACATTGAAGCCAACCGCTACGCAGTCTTCGAGTTGAAGGGAATCGAGATGGGCGGGACGCTTGAGCCGGGCAAGGAGGTGCCTGCGAGGCTGAAGGGGATCCTCACGATCAAGCAGAAGCCCGTAGAGATCACCGCCGACGCCCGCATCACCTACGTGCAACTCACGCCCGAGCAGCTCGAGTCGCAGAAGCGGTTCGGCTTCACGAGTGACAACGTCCGCGTCAAGGTGAAGTTCAACACCTCCTTCACCAATCACGGGATGCAGATCCCACAGCTCTTGTTCCTGAAGCTGTCCAACGACATCCAGCTCGAGACCGATCTGACTTTCGTTCGGCAATAACCCGGTTCGCGACCGGCTGGCCCCTAGTGCCATGCGGCAGAGGAACGACACACCGAGTGGCCAAGAACCAAAGGAGGGCAAGATGAAGCGACACCTGACATTGGGCACCGCTCTTGTCGTCGGCAGCCTCGCGGCCCTGGTGGTCGTCGGCTTCGCCGCCGCCCAGGCAACAGGCAGGGTGGGATCGGGTGACGTGCTGGCCGACCGCCAGCGTCTCATGAAACTGAACGGAGCGAGCTGGGCGGATGCCCAGGCGAAGTTCAAGGCCGGCAATATCGAGGCCATCGCCGTGAATGCCGAGACCATCGCAATTAACGCCACCCACATCCCGGCCCTGTTCCCCCAGGGATCCCTTACGGAAAAATCCAACGCCAAGCCGGAGATCTGGCAGAAGTGGTCCGAGTTCGAGGCCGCAGCCAAGAACTTGCAGACCTGGGCGGAAAGGCTCCGGGACACGGCCAGGACCAAGGACGCCGCGGCCACAGAGGCGATCGTGAAGGACTTCGGCCGGCAGGCCTGCGGCACCTGCCACACACCTTTCCGCGTTCCCCCCAAATCCTGACGGTCTGGTCCGCCGACATCCATCACCTGCGAAGGGCGCCCCATCCGGGCGCCCTTTCCTTTCCCGGACCCGGCACCGGCGGGGCGTTCGACACTCTGGAGCCTCCCGGAAGAATTCCTCTTGACAACAGTCGTTGTAACGATTATTGTCTGCCCATGACGGGACGGATTCGGAGAGAGATCAAGCAGCAGAAGCCCTTCCGCCGCATCGAGCACGAGGCATTTGTGAATCTCCAACGGACGGCCGATGCCTTGATGCAAGGAGTGGCGGCCACATTGAAGCCGGTGGGCCTCTCCCCCACCCAGTACAATGTCCTCCGGATCCTTCGAGGCGCCGGACCCGATGGGCTGGCCTGCCGGGAAATCGGGGAGCGGATGATCACGAAGGATCCGGACGTCACCCGGCTGCTCGACCGGCTGGAGGAGCGCGGCCTCGTCACGCGGACACGGGACCGCGCGGACCGGCGGGTCATCACGACCCGCATCACGGAGAAAGGACTGCGCATCCTAAAGGACCTGGATAAACCGATCGAGGAGGTCCACGTGAAGCAACTGGGACACCTGGGGGAACAACGCCTGCGATCGATGGTTAACCTGTTGGAGTCGGCCCGCGAGAAGGCAAGTTGAGTTTGCTTTTCGAATAATAGTCGTTACGACGACTACCGTTGCAACGTGATGGATTCGATGCACAGATTCCAATCCGGCATTCAGTGGCTGAAACGCACGTGGTGGGTTCTCGCCCTGGTGGGCCTGGTGGCGGCCGCGGTTGGGCTGGTTGAGCGCACCGCGAACCACGCGAATGCCGGTGCCCCAACGCCGGCCGCCGGGGAAGTGCATCCCAATGAAGGCCAGACGGCCCAGCACTCCACCCTTCCAAGATGGGTGTGGGAGGAGTCGTGGGACCTCAAACCGACCATGCTCGATGGCCCGGCTCACCTCCGGTAAATGGCACGGGTGGAACTGAGACAGGGGGCGAGGAGGAACGCATGATCCAGGTAATCAAGTCCGAGGACCGATACCACGCCGATATGGGGTGGTTATCCACATATTGGCATTTCTCTTTCGACACCTACTATGACCCCTCTAACATGAACTGGGGAGCCTTGCGAGTCTTCAACGACGATGTGGTTCAGCCCGGCCAGGGATTCGGAATGCACCCGCACCGGGATATGGAAATCGTCACGTACGTCCTGGAGGGAGAACTGGAGCACCGCGATAACCAGGGGAACACTGGGGTCATCCGCCCTGGCGAGGTGCAGGTCATGTCGGCCGGGACCGGGATCGTTCACTCCGAGTACAATCATTCGAAAGAACGCCCCGTTCATCTCCTCCAGCTCTGGATCATCCCCCGGACGAAGGGGTTGAAGCCCCGATGGGAACAGCGGCAGTTCACCGCTGCGGACCGCACCGGAATTCTTCTTCCAATGGTGTCCTCGGGTGAACTCCCGGAGACGCTGGCCATCGATCAGGATGCGACGATCTATGTGTCCGCCCTGCGGGCCGGCCAGGCGGTGGTCCACAGGAGTCGGGCCGCCCGCAAGGCGTATCTCTTTGTGATCGGAGGGGTCCTGACCGTGAACGGGATTCGGCTCGCCGCAGGCGATCAGGCGCGGATCGCTGACGAGCCAGAGCTCACCCTGAAGGCCGCAGAGGACGCAGAACTGATCTTCTTGGACCTTCCGTAAGGACCATTGCGCCGTTTGCCGTATCGGCCCTGGTGAAGGGCGCATCGAGGCACCCCGGAATATCCAGGGGCAGCCAGGAAAGGAGCAACGATGAATGCCAATGGGTTGACGCAGATACAGGGGTGGGGGATCACCGTCCTGCGGGTGGTGGTTGGGATCGTGTTTCTGGCGCATGGAGGCCAGAAGCTCTTCGTCTGGGGATTCGGCGGCGTGGCTGGATTCCTCGGGCAAGTGGGGATTCCGGCACCCATGCTGGCCGCCGTGGTCGTGACGCTGGTGGAGTTCCTGGGCGGCCTGGCCCTCCTGCTGGGCCTGTTCACGCGCTGGGCGGCCATTCCGCTGGCAATCAACATGGCGGTGGCGATCCTCACGGTTCACCTGCGGGCCGGCTTCTTCCTCCCCAACGGGTACGAGTTCGCTCTGACGCTGCTCGCCGCGAACGTGGCCCTGATCCTACTAGGAAGCGGTGAGGCGTCGCTGGACAGCCTGTTGGGAAAGCGTGCGCCGTGAGTTCAGGGTCCCCGCGCGGGAAGAATTGGCCATCCCGATCCCTGGCGATCTTGGCGTCTTGGCGATGAAAAATTTGGCATCAGCGACGGCCCCACCAGTGGGCCGTTGCTGCCCCCGCGGCCACGGCAACCGCCGCCAGGGCGAAGATCCCCCGGTACCCCAGACCTTCCGCCGCCAGGCCGAGCCCCACCACGCCCACGACGTTGCCGAGGTCAAAGGCAGCCGCCAGGAGCGCCACCGCCCACCCGCGCCGGTCGCGGGGGACCCCAAACAGCAGCAGGGCATAAATGACCGGCATCAGGATCCCGTGACTGGCCCCGCAGATCAGGCCAACACTCACCAAGAGGATCGAAGAATGCCCAAGCGGCAGGGCAGCCAGACCGGCGGCCATCAGGCCGTAGCCGGGGAGTAAGACCCTCGGACGGGCCACCCACTCGAGGCCGAGACCACCCGCCAGCCGCACGCCGATCAGCCCCACGAAATACGCAAAGAAGAACATCCCCACCCGCCCCGGCGCTGCCGCAATCCGGGCCACCGGAACAAACACGCTGAGCACTCCGTAGGCGAGGCCGACCACCACCCCGCCAAGCAGGAGTGGTGCCGCTCCCTTGATCAGACTGGGAAGGGGCTCCACTTCTTTGTGATGCGGCGGTGCGGTCTCCGGCAGCCGCTCGACCATGAGGAGGCCGCCGGTCAACACGAGCGCAGCCGCCCCGAACAGGGAAAAGAACCCGCCGTGGCGCGCGATCGCCTCTCCCGCACCGGGCATCAGGGCACTGGCGAGATTCATCCACGCGGTGTAGATGGAAAACACTCGGGCCCGGGCCGCAGGCGGGCTCAGGTCGGCCACCGTGGCGCCAAGCCCGGAATCCACCAGGGAGGTTCCGATCCCTTGAAGGATCCGCATGACCAGGAAAGGAATACCCACCCGCGGAAAAGCAAACAATGACAGAACCCCAACGATGGCCAGGCCGGCGCCGGCCGCAGTGACGGGCCGCCGACCGAACCGATCGAGGAGGCGGCCCGCCAGTGGCCGCGCCACCAGGGAACTGGCTCGCAAGAGCCCGGCGACAAGGCCGATCTGGGCAGGAGAGCTTCCGCTCTGCTGCAGATAGACCGGGAGCAGGAGGAAGAACGCCCCTGACGTGCTGAAGAGGAACGTCGCGGCGTTCGCCTTGCGGAAGGCGTCGTGGAGGCTATGGGATCCGGATGGTTTCATGGCGACGTTGTCCCGCCCCGTGGCGGGACATACGCCGGGCATTATAGCTCAGAAGGACACCTGTGACGCAGATTGTTGTGGGCAGGCGGTACGCGGCGACTCTGGGCCAGGCATGGAACGCGCGTTCCGGATCACCGGGGTCTGTACCCTGCGGTGGGGTGCCGTATCGTTCACCTGAGACAGGTCAGGCTCATATGAATCGTGTGATCGTGACGTCCAGGCGGCGCACCTGATGGTCGGCCCGCTGCCACTGCACCAGAATCGGGCTCTGGTAGGTCCCCTGGACGATCCGGCCCCTTCTCCTGTCTTCACTGTCCGAGACAAGGAAGCTGATGCTGCGCTTCATGCGGAGGAAGCGGGCCGCCGGGAATCTGATGAAGGATGCCAGGATCTTTTCCACAACGGACTCGCTCACGCGGAAGGCATCCATGAGCTCATTGAACACATGCACGAGGTCGTACTTGGCATAGCCCATGGTCTTGCTGGGGATGGCCATGGGATCGCGGAGCATGCGCATCCCCTGCTTCGCCACGAGCCTCAGGGGATCGCGTAACACGTCCGCGAGATCATAGCGCATCAGCAGGGTTTCGTATTCATTGACCGTCAGGCCCACATGCCGCTCGGTTGGGTCCAGTGCAATGTCGATCCTGCCCTTGTCAAGGCCACTCCGCTCGACCAGCCCCGCCAGTTGGGGCATGAATCCGTTTCGCGGGTCCGTGAGATTCACGGAGTCGATCGGGTGTTTTGATACGGGTACCGCCACCTGGGTCCGGTGGACAATCTCCTCTTCGTTGTAGGCCAGCACCGTCGTCTGTCGGATGCGGCGGCCCTTTTCATGGATCCCATCCAAGTCGATAAAATAGACTGGAGTACCCGGCCGGTTCACGTAGGTCACACAATTTCGCAATCCTGAGCCGATGAAGGTCAGGTGGGAATCGGCGTTTCGGGGCTCGCGCTGGCGTTGTTCCTCCGTCAGTTCGGCTCGGAATTGGAGTTGATCATGGCGGTAACTCTCCCCTGGAGGAAACAGTTTTTGAAAGGCTCTCATGAACGGTGCAACATGCTCCCGGCTGTATCGAAGCCTGGCACACAGACTCTGCTCCAGGTAGCCAGCCGTCGTGTGGTACGAGCAATAGAGGGCCTTGCGGTATTGGGACAGGAGATCATCGAAGTCCAGCGTGATCTTCTGCGCCACATCAATGACGTCGAAACGTGCTTGCGGAACCAATGCGAGGGTGATTTCTTTGGGATGCATGCCAGGGCTCCAATTGCCGGTTAGGGCGTGTCGCGAGGGACTGACGACTCCCGAAACACGGGTCCGCCTCGGCAAACAACCGAGTTATGCTGATTGCGTTGCCGGGAGTTGTCAACGGAAAAAGCGCCCCCTTCTCAGCCGAGACTCACATGTGACACATCAGAGTGCAGGCGGAGAGATCGGCGGTCAGCAGTTGCGGGCACAAGGCAGCGGCGAGATTTCCTGAGGTCAGGCGCGGCGTTGGTGCGCTGGCCGGACGACTCGCAGGGCTGGCCGGCCCAGCAGCCTCTGAAAGCGGAGGGCGTCCTCACCCATGAAGAGATTGTTGAACAGAACGTAGGTGGGCGCGTCCGTGGCGCATCGCTCTGCCACGGGCTGCAGATCCTGGTCGGTGTGGAGATAGCGATACCCCGAGGTGCCGGCCCGGGCGAGGACCGCGGGTCCGGCTGGCCATTACTGCCGGGACCGCTTCTGCTCCAGCCAGGAGATCAACTGTTTTTCCGGCAAGGTGTTCAGAACATCCCTGGGCGTCAGCCAGCCCCGGCGCGCAACGGAGACGCCGAAGCGCATGTAATCCAACTGATCGACCGTGTGCGCATCGGTATCGATTGCGATGGCGATGCCGAGTTCCCTGGCCCGCCGCGCATGGAGATCATTGAGGTCCAGGCGGGAGGGCGAGGCGTTGATCTCCACGGCCGTTCCCGCCGTCCGGGCCGCCGCCAGGACCGCCTCCATGTCCACCTCGTAGGCCCCGCGCTCCCCGATGAGGCGACCGGTGGGATGGCCGAGCAGGTGCACCAGAGGATGCTGGACAGCCCGCACGATGCGCGCCGTCATCTCCTCCCGGCTCATCTTGAAGCGCGAGTGAACCGACACCAGCACCAGGTCGAGTTGGCGGAGGATCTCATCGGGAAAGTCCAGGGTCCCGTCCCCCTTGATGTCCACCTCGCAGCCGGCCAGGATCCGAAAGTCCTTCATCTTCTTGTTGAGAGCCCGGACCTCGGCGATCATCTGAAGCACCTGCTCCTCCTGCATGCCGCCGGCCACCGTGGTCGATTTGGAGTGGTCGGTCACCGCCATATACTGGTAGCCCTTGGCGCGCACACCGACAGCGAGATCCGACAGCGAATGGCTCCCATCGCTCCAGGTCGTGTGCATCTGGAGATCGCCCCGGATGTCCTCCACCGTCACCAGTGTGGGGAGCCGGCCTTCCAGGGCCGCCTCGATCTCGCCGCCGTCCTCGCGCAACTCGGGCGGGATGAAGGGAAGGCCGACCGCCCCGTAGACCTCTTCCTCGGTGCGGCCCGCCCCCCGCTGGTTCGTCTTTTCGTTGAAGACCCCGTACTCGCTGACCTTCAGTGCCTTCCGCTGGGCCAGCTCTCGGACGCGGATGTTGTGCTGCTTGGACCCGGTGAAGTACTGTAGCGCCGCGCCGAAGCAATCCGGCTCCACCACTCGCAGGTCCACCTGGATGTTCTCGCGGAGGCGGACACTCGACTTCGTTTCGCCGTGGGCCAGGACCTCGGCCACGTTGGGGAGGCCGATGAACACCTCCATGACCCGGACAGACTTCCTGGAGGTCACGAGGATGTCAATGTCCTTGACCGTCTCCTTCATCCGGCGGAGGCTCCCGGCCGCGGCGATCTCGTCGACTTCCTTCAACGGTCGGAGTTCCTCAAGGATCGCCTCGGCCAGGACCAGGGCCGTGCCCAGCGGCATGCGTTCCCGCCCGCCGCGCCAGACCGCGATCCCCTTCAGGATGTTCTCCTCGGTCTTGGCCTTGATCCCGGGTAGGCCCCCCAGCTTGTGTGCCTTCGCCAGCTCCTCCAGCTTCTCCACCGAATCCACGCCGACCTGCTGGTACAGGAGCTTGGCAGTCTTGGGGCCGACCCCGTGGATTCCCATCAGCTCGATCACGCCGGCCGGAATCTCCCGCCGCAGGCCCGCCAGGGACTCGATCTCGCCAGTGGCGAGGTACTCCTGGATCTTCGCCGCCAGGTCCTTGCCGATGCCGGGGACATCCAGGAGCTCCCCGCGCTCGGCGATCGCGGCGATATCCTCCGCCAGGCCCTCCACGGCCTGGGCCGCTCGCCGGTACGCCCGGATCCGGAACGGGTTCTCGTCCTTCACCTCGAGGAAATCGGCGATCTCGTTGAACAGGTTTGCGATCTCGACGTTTTTCATTGTGGATCAACCGCCAAGGCGCCAAGGACGCCAAGGCTTCATTCAACGGTGTCTTGGTGGTTTGCAGCTCAGCAGTACCCGTCCAGGCGATGGAGCCCCGCATCGCGGGCCAGTCGGAAGGCCTCCTCGAACTCCGCCCGCGTTGGCCGCCGGGCCAGGGCCGGATACTCGTGCGCCCGGTAGCATGGCCGATACTGGTCCATGATGTTCAAGTACGTGTCCTTCGACAGACCCGCCAGAAACCGGACGACCTCGCCCGTCCCTGCGAGGTCGTTGGGGAGAACCAGGTGACGCACCAGCAAGCCGCGGCGGGCGGTCCCCCGACCGTCCATCGTCAGGTCTCCCACCTGGCGGTGCATCTCCCGGAATGCGGCCTTGGCCACTTCTGGATAGTTCTCCACCTTGGAATATCGCTTAGCGACGCCGACGTCTGCGTACTTGAAGTCCGGCATGTAAATGTCAACAACGCCGTTCAGGAGCCGAAGCGTCTCCAGGGACTCGTAGCCGCCGCAGTTGTACGCCAGGGGCACCCGCAGGCCGCCGTCCACGGCAATGGGCAGCGCCCGGAGGATCTGCGGGACCTGGTGCGTGGGCGTCACGAAGTTGATGTTGTGGCAGCCCGTGCGTTGCAGGTCGAGCATCATCCCGGCCAGCTCCCTTGTCGAGACGATTCGTCCCCCATCCTGCTGGCTGATTTCGAAGTTCTGGCAGAAGACGCAGCAGAGGTTGCAGTGAGCCAGGAAGATCGTCCCCGAGCCGCCGACGCCGACCAGGGGTCTCTCCTCGCCGAAATGCGGGCCGTAACTGGAGACCATGGCCTGATCGGCCACGCCGCACACGCCGGTCTCCCCTTGAAGGCGCTGGACCAGACACTCCCGCGGGCAGACGCGGCACGCCTCCAGCAGCCGCTCAGCCGCTTTAGCTCGCTGCTCGAGTTCCCCCGCCCGGTGCAGTTCAAGATACGCCGGCCAGGACATATTTCATCACCGGTCCAATCTTAGCACCGGTCCCGAATCGCTACAACCATCGCCAGGTCTCAAGGGGGATGCCGCACCGCCGGGACGGATGGGGGATGCCCGCTACACTCGGGGCGCCTTTCTGTGGGAAGGGACCTGTTGACTTTTCACGTGAGTAATTGTAGGCATTCTGCAGGACTGTTCGCCTACGAGACGCAGGTGATCTATCTGCGGGGAGGGCTCATGAAATTCGTTTCTGTCAGGGACTTCCGCCTGAAGCCTGGCCAGCTCTGGGAGCGTCTAGGCCGAGAAGGGGAGTTGATCGTTACTTCCAATGGTAGGCCGATCGCCCTCCTGATCCCGGTCAACGAGGATAACTTCGAGCAGACCGTCGCGGCGGTTCGTCGCTCCCGCGTCTTGATGGCCTTGGAAGGAATGCAGCGGGCGTCCCTCGCGGCCGGCACAGACCGGATGTCCGATGCCGAAATTGAGGCCGAGATCAAGGCCGCCCGGCGGAGCCGGGCTCGGTGACGGTCGTTCTTGACATCAACATCTTGATGTCGGGCCTCCTCGGAGCGCACAGCAAGCCGGCCGCGATCCTGCGCCTGGTAGCCACAGCAGCGCTTGGCGTAGCGTATGATGAACGCACTCTTGCCGAATACCGCGAGGTCCTGGGCCGCCCCAAATTCCCCTTCTCCTCCGAGCAGATTCGGGCCCTCCTCGACCAGACTGAGGCTGAGGGTGTGCCGGTGGTCGCCCTCCCCTTAAAGTCCGCTCTGCCCGACCCGGACGACGCGCCCTTTCTGGAAGTGGCCGTAGCCGCCCATGCCGATGCCCTCATCACGGGCAACACACGCCGCTACCCCGCCCGCGCTCGCCACGGCGTCACCGTCCTCGATCCCGCTGCTTTCTTGGATCGCTGGAGCCGTCAGTCGCGACCCTAGCCGATCCCGTGTTCGCATAGCCGGGGCCGAGGGGCCAGTCTGTCCCGTCTGGCAGGCCTCTCTCCCCGGACCCGGAACATTCCGCTTGACCCGCCAGTCCGCTGGCAGTAGCGTGCCCGTCAACCTCGGGTTCCGCCTGGGTCCTGCCTGCCTGTGCCGGCACGGCAGACAGGTGCCCGGTTCGGCTGTCCCGGCGGTCCCGCGCTGACGTAGGCTGGTCGCTCCCGGCCGCGGCCCGTTTCCAACT
>Ga0155960_1218_pt1 | contig 12477 bp, 11 predicted proteins | sample RifCSPlowO2_02_FD_107614 | JGI IMG/M metagenome (GOLD analysis project Ga0155960, IMG submission 107614) | candidate division NC10 bacterium RIFCSPLOWO2_02_FULL_66_22
GAACTCTCCATCGGGGACTACGTCCTGACCGGGGGCGAGCTGCCCGCGCTGGTGGTCCTGGACGCGGTGGTGCGGCTGGTCCCGGGGGTCCTGGGGGACGCGACCTCGGCCCAGACGGATTCCTTTGCCGCGGGGCTCCTGGAGTATCCGCAGTACACGCGGCCGCCGACGTACCGGGGCATGGCCGTGCCCCCCGTCCTGCTGTCGGGCGACCACAAGTCCATCGCCCGGTGGCGACGCAAGGAGGCGATCCGGCGAACGCGTGAGCGGCGACCGGACCTGCTGACGCGCGCGGTCCTGTCCGAGCTGGACCGGGAACTCCTGGCGGAGGTCGAAGAGGAAGATGCCTCGCCGAGCGAGGCATCAATGAAAAATGAAAAACTGACAACCGACAATTGAAAACTGAAAACGCATCGGTTGCCAGTTTTGCATTGTCAGTTTGGAATTGTCAGTTGGTCCGCCCCCGAGGGCGGACGAGGGGGCGAGCGATGTCATTGATCCAGGCAGTCGAGGAACAACACCTGCGGAAGGACCTGCCGGCCTTCAAGCCCGGCGACACGGTGAAGGTGCAGGTGAAGGTGGTCGAGGGCGACAAGGAGCGGCTGCAGGCCTTCGAGGGGATCTGCATCCGGCGCCGGGGCACCGGGCTCGGCGCCACCTTCACGGTTCGCAAGGTCACCTACGGCGTGGGCGTGGAGCGGACGTTCCCCATGCATTCGCCGACCATTGACCGGATCGAAGTCCTGCGGCAGGGCCGGGTGCGCCGGGCGAAGCTGTATTACCTCCGCAAGCTCAAAGGGAAGGCGGCCCGCATCCGGGAGCGCCGCACGGAGCAATCCGCGAGCCGCTAGTTCGTATCCGTCCTGGGCGGGCGGTCACCTTCGACGAGGTGGGAGGCCGGGCACATCCCCATGAGCGGAACCCGCATGGCAGATCGGCCTCGGCCGCGGGCAGCACGCCCGGTCCGACGGCGGGCGTCCCTGGTCGGACGTCGGGAACTGGAGGACTGGGGGCCTGGCCTCCGGGACGTCGAGGGTTCCTTTCGCCGCGACGTCGCCGGCGTGGACGAGGCCGGCCGGGGGAGCCTGGCCGGCCCGGTCGTGGCGGCCGCGGTGGTCCTCCCCCCCGGAGTCATCCTGCCCGGCCTGGCAGACAGTAAGCTCTTGACGCCGGCCGTCCGGGCCCGGCTTGCCGATGCGATCCGCGGCGTCGCCACGGCCTGGGCGGTGGCGGCCGTGGAGGCGTCGGAGATCGATGCCACCGACATCCTGCGGGCAACCCTCCGCGCCATGGCCGAGGCGGTCCGCCAACTTTCGCCGCAGCCCCGACTGGTCCTCGTGGATGGCAACATCGCCCCCCGCCTTCTGGTTCCGGTACGTGCCGTGGTCCATGGGGACCGGCGGGTGCCGCTCATCTCGGCCGCATCCATCCTCGCGAAGGTGACCCGGGACCGCATCATGGTGGACTGGGCGGCCCGGTTCCCCGCCTACGGATTCGCGCAGCACAAAGGCTATGGAACGGCCGCCCATCGCGCGGCCATCGCCCTGCATGGACCGTTGCCCATCCACCGGAGGACCTTCGCCGGCGTGCGGGAATACGCCGGGGAAACGGTCCGCCAGGTATGCCTGTGGTGAAGGGCCACCGGCAGGCGGTGGGGCGCCGGGGTGAGGCGGCCGCGCGAGCCTTCCTGGAGCGTCGCGGGGTCCGGATCCTGGTCGAGAACTTCGCCTGCGCGGCCGGCGAGATTGACCTCGTCGGGCGGGACGGGAATACGCTGATCTTCGTCGAGGTGAAGGCCCGCACCTCCGCGGCCTTCGGTCCGCCGCACCTGGCGGTGCACCGGCAGAAGCAGCACCAGATCGTTCGGGCGGCACAGTGGTACCTGGCCGAGCAGCGGACGCCGGAGGTGGCCTGCCGGTTTGATGTCCTGGCCGTGACGTTCCCCGAGGACGGCGGGGGCCCCCGCATCGAATGGGTGCAAGATGCCTTCCCCGCCGAGGGCGTGAGAGTCTGGTGATGGCTCCGGATGCCACAGCGACCACGCTGCACGATCTCCTGGCCGGCGTTCCCTTCTTTCGCGAGCTGACCCAGGAGGAGTTGGGCCGGATCATCACCCTCGGCCGGCTGGTCACCTACCCCAAGGACGCGGTCCTGTTCACAGAGGGGGATCCGGGTGAGGCCCTGTATATCGTCGTGGACGGGTCAATCCGCGTCAGCAAGATCGTGCCAGGGGCGAAGGAAGAGGCCATGGCCTTCATGGAGCGGGGCGCCTGCGTGGGGGAGATGGCGCTGATCGATGGATTCCCCCGGTCCGCCACGGCCATCGCCCACCAGGAGTGCCGGGTACTGTTCGTCGAGAAGCAGGCCTTCCTGAACCTCCTGCACGAGGATCCGGTCATCGCCAGGAAAATCCTCTGGGCCCTCTGCCGCACTCTCTCCCTGCGCCTGCGCGAGACGACCGACCGCATCGTCGCCCTCTTCGCCATCATTACCCGCCCGTTCTAGCCGCTTGAACCCAGGGACCTGCCCCCCGGCCGCGGTGAGGCCTGGGCGTTTCTTGGGGTCTTCGTGCCCCTGACCCGGGCCGCCCCCGGACCCGCACTCCCAGCCGCTTTTCGATTGACGCGACCGTTGCGCCGTGTTAACAGACACCCGAGTCCCCTCGCGAATCCCCTCGCCCATACCCCCCGGAGGGGTTCCATGCTGGCCAAGGTCCTCAGCAGCGCGGTCCTCGGGGTCGATGCCTACCTGGTAGACGTGGAGGTGGACATCGCCCTCGGTCTGCCCACCTTCAACACGGTCGGCCTCCCGGATGTCGCGGTGAAGGAGAGCCGGGACCGGGTGAAGGCGGCCATCAAGAACTCCGGGTTCGAGTTCCCCGCCAAGCGCATCACGGTCAACCTGGCCCCGGCTGACATCAAGAAAGAGGGCGCCGCCTTTGACCTGCCGACGGCCGTGGGGATCCTGGCGGCCCTGGAGCTGGTGCGCCCCGATCGGCTGGACCGGCTGGTCATCCTGGGGGAGCTGTCGCTGGACGGGGGGGTCCGGTCGGTCCGCGGGGCCCTGTGCATGGCGGTGGCGGCCAAGGAGGCGCAACTGGAGGGAGTGCTGGTCCCCGTCGAGAACGCCCCTGAGGCCGCGGTGGTGGAGGGCCTCACCGTCTATGGCATCGAGAGCCTCCAGCAGGCCGTGGCTGTCCTGAACGGGGAGCAGCAGCTCGCCCCCACCCGGGTGGACCTGGACGCGGCCTTCGCCGAGTCGGCGGAGTACCCCGTGGACTTCACCGACGTGAAGGGGCAGGAGCACGCCAAGCGGGCCCTGGAGGTGGCGGCGGCTGGCGGGCACAACATCCTGCTCATCGGGCCGCCGGGGTCGGGGAAGACCATGCTGGCCAGGCGCCTGCCCACCATCCTGCCGAACCTGTCCCTGGAAGAGGCCATCTCCACCACCAAGGTGCACTCGATCTGCGGCCTCCTGTCGCCGCGGCTGGCGCTGCTGGCCACCCGGCCCTTCCGGGCGCCGCACCATACGATCTCCGACGCCGGCCTCATCGGCGGGGGCAACATCCCGCGCCCGGGGGAGGTGAGCCTGGCGCACCACGGCGTGCTGTTCCTGGACGAACTGCCCGAGTTCAAGCGGCATGTCCTGGAGGTCCTGCGACAGCCGCTGGAGGACGGCCAGGTCACGATCGCGCGGGCCTTGTCGTCCCTGACCTACCCGGCCCGCTTCATGCTGGCCGCCGCCATGAACCCGTGCCCCTGCGGCTATGCCACGGACCCCACCAAGGAGTGCTCGTGCACGCCGCTCCAGATCCAGCGCTACCTCGCCCGGATCTCCGGCCCGCTCCTGGACCGGATTGATATCCACATCGACGTGCCTCCGTTGAAGCACCGGGAACTGACCGGCGAGCCGTCCAGCGAGCCGTCGGCCGCCATCCGCGAGCGCGTGCGCCACGCCCGCCAGATCCAGCAGGACCGTTTCCGCCGCAGCAAGGTGTACTGCAACGCCCACATGAGCCCCCGGCAGATCCGCAAGCACTGCCCGGTGGGTGGGGAGGCGCGGAGCCTCCTGGAAACCGCCATGGAGCGCCTGGGGCTCTCGGCGCGCGCCTATGACCGGATCCTGAAAGTCGCCCGCACCATCGCCGACCTCGAGACCGCGGACGGCATCCAGCCGGAGCACATCGCCGAGGCCATCCAGTACCGTTCATTGGATCGCGGGCCCCGACGATGATACCGCCGGGCCCGTGGGGACCGTGGGCCGCGGCGATGAGGGCCGCGATTCCGGGGCGTGAGGTGCCGGCGAGCGCAAGGGGAGCAGGCACGAATTCCGGACAACCACGACTGACGCACGAACACCCACAGCAGAGGAGGGCACACACATGCCAAAGGTCACGCAACTCGTCATGAACCTGCAGAGCAAGCCTGGAGTGCTGGCGAACGTGGCAGGGGTCCTGAGCAAGGCGGGGGTCAACATCGAGGGGATCTGCGCGAGCGAGACGGCCGGCCGGGGGAAGATTCGACTCCTGGTCTCCGACGCCGGTAAGGCCGAGGCCGCGTTGAAGGCGGCCAAGCTGCGCTGCGGTCGCGAGGATGCTATCTCCGTGACGCTGGAGAACCGGCCCGGAGCGCTGGCCGAGGCTGCCCAGAAGCTGGCCCAGGCCAAGGTCAATATCAAGTGCGCGTACGCTACGACGACCGGCGCTGGGCAGGCCTCGGTCGTCCTGGGCGTTTCGAATGTTCCCAAGGCGCTGGCCGCCCTGGGCGGATAGAGCGGGAACCCCTGTCCGAGAAACCTGTCGCGGGGCGACCTCCGGGTTGCCCCGCATCCCCATTCCCCGCATCCAGTTTCGTCCCTTGCCATCCGATGCCGGATCTTCAAGCGGGTCACCGGCATTTCCGTGAAGCGTTTTCTGACGCGCCGTCGGCTTCAGACAGCCAAGGCATTGCTCCGGGAGCGGGGCGTGACCATCCACCAAGTGGCGTGCGAGGTAGGATACCGGGATCTCGGCCACTTCGACCGGGTGTTTCGACGGTGGCAGGGGCAAACTCCGTCTCGATACCGACGCCAGGTCCTGTCTTAGTTATATTTTCAAACCATCAGGCTCACCGGATCTGTCTCGCCTCCTGGCATTCCGCCGAATTCCTGGCATCAGACGATACCGTCGGAATTCGTAACTGTGTCGCGGCTTTATCCGGATTCATGCGCCGAAACTGTCCATCTCGAACTTTTCTCTTGACACAAATCAAAAGTTGTTTTAGTTTCCGCCCGCGATTTCATCCACCCCTTTGACCAGCGATTCCCGGTGAATTTGCTGGTTCGCCTGACTCCAGTTCCTGCCCTGTCGCTTACGCGCTCGAGTCCCACGGTGGGGAGGGGGACTCGAAGATAAACCAGCATAACGAAGTTTTGAAAGCGAGGTGGTGTGAAGGCGAATTGGATCCCAGGTAACGGCTCGTCGCTTGCGTGGGCATGCATCTGTTGATGATTCTGCCTTTTCACCTCTTGAGGGGAACCGAGCCATGAGTCGCCACACCCCCGGCCCCACCCCTGGCGGCGAGATGGCAACTGACGGTCCGCAGAGTATGCAGCCTTCGAAGAGCGAGGTCGCCTGAGCAAGGAAAGGCCTCCTTGGGATCGAGGGCGAGGTCCACGGGGGGCCTGACGCCTTCGGGAGGCGGCGCGAAGATTCACAAAGGAGGAGGGGATGAGCGCAGAGGGTTATATCAATCGATGGTGGCGGGTGGTGGGCGCGCTCTTGATGAACTTGTCTCTGGGCTCGCTGTACGCCTGGAGCATCTTCGTCGCGCCCCTGGAAAAAGAGTTCGGCTGGAACCGGGCGGACACCTCGTGGATCTTCACGATCGCGGTGTTCGTCTTCGGCATGTCCTTCGTCATCGCAGGACGGCTTCAGGATAAACTGGGCCCCTTCAAGATCTCGGTGATCGGGTCCATCGGGCTCAGCCTGGGGTTCATCCTCGCCAGCTTTACGAACAGCCTGCCCTGGATCTTCTTCACCTTCGGGGGCGTCATGGGGTTCGGCAATGGCTTCGGCTATGCCACCCCCATCCCCGTCCTGTCCAAGTGGTTCCCGGATCGGCGCGGCTTGGCGGTCGGCTTGGCTGTGGCCGGCTACGGCGGCGGTTCGGCCATCCTGGCCTTCATCGGCCCACCCATGCTGACCGGCCTGGGATGGCGGGGCACCTTCCTCTGGCTGGGAATCGGGTTCTTCGCCGCCACGATCATCGCGGCCTTCCTGCTCAAGAACCCGCCGGCCGGGTACAAGCCGGAAGGGTGGGTTCCGCCCCCGGCGACGGCCAAGGTGGCTGCCACGACCTATGACTATCCCCCGTCGGAGATGGTCAAGACCCCGCAGTTCCCGCTGATGTGGCTCGGCTACTGCCTGGGTGCTGCGGCCGGCCTGATGACCATCAGCCAGCTTATCCCGTACGGGAGGAGCGTCGGGATGCCGGCTACAGCGGCCGTACTGACCCTGGTGCTCGGCGCTGTCGGCAACGCGGGCGGGCGGATCTTTTCGGGGTGGCTGTCCGATGCGATGGGTCGCCTGCAGACGCTGCGCCTGATGATCCTGATCTCGGCGGTCGCCATGTTCGCCCTGGGGAGCACCAGCAATATCGGGATCATCTACGTCGTGCTGTTCATCGCCTACTATTGCTACGGGACGCTTCTCTCGGTGTTCCCGTCCACCACGGCTGACTTCTTCGGAACGAAGAACCTGGGCGTGAACTACGGCTGGGTCTTCACGGCGTGGGGCGTGGCTGGGATCGTGGGCCCCATGATCGCCGGGTACATGTTCCGGACCTACAAGTCGTACACCGGAGCCTTCTACACCGCGGGCATCCTTGCCGTAATCTCGCTGGTCTGCATGTTGATCGCGAAGCGGCCCGAGCCGGTCACCGCGAAGGCCACGGCGTAGCGTAAGTCGTCTCTCGGCACGACAGGTGAGGCCGGCCCCGCCCAGGCGGGGTCGGCCTTGCTTTTTGGGGTAGGGAACCGCCGAACCCGTGTAGCCCCCCACGGGGCGCCAGCGCACCTGTCTTACCGGGATGGGAGGAGGTGAACGGGTTTTCTCTTGCCGCAGGGTGCGCAGTCGAATACATTCTCCCCGCCATGCCGTCATCCGACCGTAAAAACACCCGGCCGCGACCGGACAGTCTCAAGACGTTCTGCAAGAACCGGAAGGCCCGGTACGACTACCATATCGAGGAGACCCATGAGACGGGGATCGCCCTCCTCGGGAGCGAGGTGAAATCCATCCGGCAGGGCCGGGCCAACCTGCGGGACAGCTACGCGGCATTCGAGGGCGGCGAGCTCTTCCTCCACCACTGCCACATCAGCCCGTACGCGCAGGCCAGCCGGTTCAACCCGGAGCCGCTGCGCCCCCGGAAGCTCCTGATGCGACGCCAGGAGATCGAACGCCTGCGGGGCAAAGTGGAGGAGAAGGGGCTCACCCTGATTCCCCTCAGCCTGTACCTGAAGGGACGCCACGTGAAGGTGGAGCTGGCCCTGGCCCGGGGAAAGAAGCAGTACGACCGCCGGGAGGATATCAAGCGGCGCGAGGCGGAGCGCGAGGTGGCCCAGGCCTCGCGCGAGCGGGCGAAGATCCCGTGAGCTGCCGCGGCGATGGGCCCGGCGGTTGACATTCCCGTGCCGTCGCCGTAGACTGTCTTTGGGCGATGGTGTTTCACGGCTCACGCATCACGTTTCACGTTCTTCGACAGGACAGGGGGTGCACCGGTTTCGACGAGGACACGGGGGTACAGGTGGCATGCCGAGTCCCCACCGACTCGTAAAAAGGTGGGAAACACACAACTGCCGACACCGAGTTGGCACTCGCTGCCTAACTAGCAGCGACGTCCTCCTCACCGTGCCTGCCGGGTGAGATCAGGGCGTCAGACAGGTAGGCTAAGCCTGCTGGTCCCGGCCCGGGAGCGGCAGGACGAAAACCAACGGGCTGGCTGCCGAGATCCCCGCCGACGGGGCCGCTGGGCGGCGAGATCCAAAACGTCGGCTACGCATGTAGAGGCCTTTGCCGACAGGTTCTCGGACGGGGGTTCGACTCCCCCCACCTCCACCACAGACGGAACGGGCTCCCTCGGGGGCCCGTCATTCTTTGGGGCAGTTCCACTGCCGATCTCTCGCCCCGGAACCGCGGTACCGATTGGGACCCCTCGACGGGGACAGAGACAGCGACGGTTCCACTGCCTGCCAATCGTTCCGGAACAGGGGCACGGAGGTTCATGCTCGTGGCGACGCTCGCCCCCGAGGTCGTTGACGCTATCGTGAAGGGAACGCACGGCGATCCCTTCGGGATTCTCGGCCCCCAGGCCCTCCCGCAGGGAGAGGGCGCCGGCGTGGTCATCCGCGCATTCCTTCCCGGGGCAGAGAAGATCACCGTCCTTCCCCTGGGGACCACCCTGCCTGCCCAGCCGATGACTCGGATGCACCCCGACGGCCTATTCGAGGCGGTCTTCCCCGGCCGCCGCGAGGTGTTCCCGTACCGCCTCCGTTGGACGGGAGCCGCCGGTACAGAGACGGAAATCGAGGACCCCTACCGCTTCCCCCCCACGCTCAGCGACTACGACCTGTACCTGCTGGGGGAAGGCGCCCACTACCGCGTGTACGAGAAGCTGGGGGCGCACGTTCTGACCCTGGAAGGGGTCCCCGGCGTCCGGTTCAGCGTCTGGGCCCCCAGCGCCCGGCGCGTCAGCCTGGTCGGCGACTTCAACGGATGGGACGGTCGGGTGCACCCGATGCGGCTGCATCCCGGCAACGGGATCTGGGAGATCTTCCTCCCGGGCCTCGGCGTCGGGACCCTGTACAAGTTCGAGGTGTTGTCCAGAACGGGCGGGCCGATCACGCTGAAGGCGGATCCGTACGCCTTCGCCTTCGAGCATGGTCCCGCCCCGGCCTCGGCCGTGACCGACCTGACCTCCCAGTGGGGCGACGCCGCGTGGATGGCGGACCGGGGGAAGCGGCACGCGCCCGATGCGCCCCTCGCCATCTACGAGGTCCACCTGGGGTCCTGGCGACGGGCGCCCGAGGAAGGGGACCGGTTCCTGACCTACCGGGAACTGGCCCAGGAGCTGGCCGTGTACGTGAAGGCCATGGGGTACACCCATGTGGAGCTGCTCCCCATCACGGAACATCCCTATTACCCCTCCTGGGGGTACCAGACCCTCGGGTACTTCGCCCCGACGTGCCGGTACGGCAGCCCCCAGGACTTCATGGCCTTCGTGGACACGTTGCACCAGCACGGGATCGGCGTCATCCTGGACTGGGTGCCGGCCCACTTCCCCCAGGATCCCCACGGCCTGATCTACTTCGACGGGACCCATCTGTACGAGCACGAGGATCCCCGCCTGCGGGAGCACCCGGACTGGGGAACGCGGATCTTCAACTACGGCCGCAACGAGGTGGCGAACTTCCTCCTCGGCAGCGCCCTTTTCTGGCTGGACACGTACCACATTGATGGTCTGCGCCTGGACGCCGTGGCCTCCATGCTCTATCGCGATTACTCCCGGGAGCCGGGGCAGTGGATCCCCAACCGGTACGGCGGGAACGAGAACCTGGAGGCCATCGCCTTCCTCAAGCGGTTCAACGAGGTGGTGTACCGGCAACACCCGGACGTGATGAACATCGCGGAGGAATCCACGGCCTGGCCGATGGTCTCCCGGCCAACCTACGTCGGCGGATTGGGCTTCGGTTTCAAGTGGAACATGGGCTGGATGCACGACCTGCTCACCTACATGAGCAAGGACCCGGTCCACCGGAAGTACCATCACAGCAAGCTGACCTTCGGACTGCTGTACGCCTGGCACGAGAACTTCATCCTGCCGCTGTCGCATGACGAGGTGGTGCACGGCAAGGGCTCGCTGCACGGCAAGATGCCGGGGGACGACTGGCAGAAGTTCGCCAACCTCCGGGCTTTTTTCGCGTTCATGTACGGGCACCCCGGGAAGAAGCTCCTCTTCATGGGGGACGAGTTCGGCCAGACCCGCGAGTGGGACCACGACGCCAGCCTGGACTGGCATCTTCTGGAGATGGGGCCCTACCACCGGGGCCTGCAGCGGCTGGTCCGGGACCTCAACGCCGTGTATCGGGCGCAGCCGGCCCTGCACGAGGTGGACTTCGAGCCCGCGGGCTTCCAGTGGATCGACTGCAACGACTGGGAGGGGAGCGTGATCTCCTTTCTGCGTCGAGCCCGGGACCCGGAGAACTTCCTGGTGGTGGTGTGCAACTTCACGCCGGTGGTCCGGCAGGGCTACCGGATCGGGGTGCCCCGCGGCGGTCTCTACCGGGAGGTTCTCAATACGGACTTGGAAATCTACGGGGGGAGCAACGTGGGTAACGCCGAAGGCGTCCTGGCCGAGGCGGTTCCCCAACACGGATTCCCGTACTCCGTGTCGCTGACGCTGCCGCCCCTGGCCGAGCTGGTGCTTCGGCCAGAGGGCTGAGGACGAAACCCCGGAGCGCGTCCTTCATTCCGGAGGCGCGATGGGGCGATGCGGAGATGGGCGCGCCGTTGGACGGCGCGCCCTTCCTGTGTTATACAGAGCGGGCCGTTCGCCGGCTTCCGACGACCATCCTTCCAACCAGCCGGCTGAGACGATTTCTGACGAGGACCATGAGGGCCGTCCATGAAAGTCCTGCGGATCACCCCTGACCGGTGCACCGGGTGCATGCGCTGCGAGCTGGCCTGCTCGTACGCCCAGACGGGCACCTTCCAGCCCGCGCGCTCGGTCATCCGGGTCTCGCCCTTCGAGGCCCACACCAGCTACGCCCCCTACACCTGCCCCCAGTGTGCGGAGGGCTGGTGCCTGACCGCCTGCCCGGTGGGGGCCATTACTATTTCACCCGTGGGGGCGAAGATCGTTCTCGATGACCAGTGCGTCGGGTGCAAGCTCTGCACCATCGCCTGTCCCTACGGGACGATCTTCTACAACCCCGAGACGCAGAAAGCCTTCAAGTGTGACCTGTGCGGCGGGGAGCCGGCCTGTGCCCGGGCCTGCCCCACGGCCGCCATCGAGTACGTCGAGGCGGAGACGGCCGACTGGCTGGGCGCGTTCGCGGCCACGCGGGCGCCGCGCCACCTGGCACTCCAGGTCGCCGGCGCGGAGGTGCGATGATGGCCAAGCGGCACGTCATCGTGGGCGGGGGGACCGCCGGTCTGAACGCCATCCGGACCATCCGCGAGTATGACCGCGGCGAGTCGAAGATCGTCCTGGTCTCGGCCGAGCGGCCGTACTCCCGCATGGTCCTCCCGTACTACCTGGGCCGGAGCATCGCCGAGGCGCACGTCTTCACCGCCACCCCGGCGCGCCTGGCCCAACTCCAGGTCCAGAGCCACCTCGGGCGGCGGGCCGCAGGGCTGGACACGGCCGCCAGCAAGTTGACCCTGGATGATGGCACGGTCCTCGAGTACGACGATCTCTTGATCGCCACCGGCTCGTCCGCCGTCAAGGCACCCGTGCCCGGCGCCGAGTCGCCCGGCGTCCACAGCTTCTGGACCTTGGAGCAGGCGCGGGGCGTGGTGGGGGAGATCCGGGCGGGCAGCCACGTCGTGCTGGTGGGGGCGGGCTTCATCGCCTTCACCCTCCTGAATGCCCTCCTGGCCCTGAAGGCCACATTGACTATCGTGGAGATCGCCCCCCAGATCCTGCCGCGCATGATCGACCAGCCGGGGGCCCAGCTGGTCGAGGCCTGGCTCCGGCGCCACGGCGTCGCCATCCGCACCGGGGCGACCCTCACGGCCATCGAGGACGCCCAGGGCCAGAAGCGCCTCCGCTTCCGCCAGGGGGAGGACCTGCTGGCCGATGTGGTCCTCATGGCCACCGGCATCCGCCCCAACCTGGAGTGGCTGCAGGGGTCCGGGCTCCGGGTGAACCGGGGGATCCGGGTGGACGACCACCTCCGGTCGAACGTCGGCAATGTCTATGCCGCGGGGGATGTCGCTGAGGGCCTCGATCTTGTAACCGGCGAGCCGGCCGTCCACGCCATCGAGCCCACCGCCATGGAGCACGGGCGGGTGGCCGGCGCCAACATGGCGGGGCGGGATCTCGTCTACCGGGGGAGCCTCCTGATGAACATCGTGGGGGTCTGCCACCTGGACATCGCCAGCTTCGGGGCCTGGGACGATCCGACGGCGGAGACCTGGGCGGCGACGCGGCCGGACCGGTGGGCGTACCGGAAGCTCCTCTGGAAGGGGGAGCGGCTCATCGGCGCCATGATCCTGGGGAGGGCCAACGATATCTGGACCACCAACGACGTGGGGATGCTGAAGGGCCTGGTGCAGGCGGGCAACGGGCTGGGCCCCTGGAAGGCCCACCTCCGCCGCCATCCCTTCGACATCAAGCCGGCGTTCATCGCGTCGGGGACGACGGCGCGCCTTTTACCGGAGACCATCCTGGGCCGGCCGTCGGTGCCGGTGGGACAGGTGGTCTAGCGGCAATGCTG
>Ga0155960_1199_pt3 | contig 12466 bp, 12 predicted proteins | sample RifCSPlowO2_02_FD_107614 | JGI IMG/M metagenome (GOLD analysis project Ga0155960, IMG submission 107614) | candidate division NC10 bacterium RIFCSPLOWO2_02_FULL_66_22
GCTGGACAAGGAGGTGGGGGCACTGCAGCCCCTCACCCAGCCGGGACTGGAGCTGGTCCCCGGCGCCGTCGAAGACGCAGGGGTGATTGTGGAGGCCGCTCGCGGGGCCGAGGTGATCATCCACCTCGCCTGGTCCTTCTCGGATGACCTACGGATTCTTCTCGAGCAGGATCTGCGGGGACACCTCCTGCTACTGGAGGCGGCGCGAAAGGAGGGCGTTCGGCACTTTCTCTACACAAGTACAGCCGTGGTGTATGGCAAGCCGATCCGGGTGCCCATAGACGAAGATCACCCGCTCTGCGTCCTGGAGGCCCGGAAGCCCGCCTACGGCATGGCCAAGGAATTTGCGGAGAAGCTCACACTCCTGGCGGGGCAGACGGGGGGCGTGCCAGTCACGATCCTCCGGTTCTGGTGGGCTTTTGGGGGGGAGATCGGCGGCCGGCACCTGCGAGAGATGTTGCGCACGGCGGCGGCGGGGAAGCCGCTGAGCGTGCTGGCGGAATGCGGCGGAAGCTTCCTCTGCATGGACGACTTCATCCAGGCCGTGGAATTGATCCTGCTCAACCCCGGAAGCTTCGGGCAGGTCTTCAACGTGGCCAGCGCTTACGTGACCTGGGAGGAGGTCGCGCGGATGGTGGTGGAAGTGACGGGATCATCCGGGCGGGTGGAGGTAGTTCCCCAGACGGAATGGACGGGCGCGGCCTTCCTTGCTGACAGGTGGGAGCTGGATGACCGCCGGATCCGCGAGAGGCTCGGCTTCAAACCCGCCCGGGACCCGGCCGGCATCCGCGAAGCGTTGCGGCGGGCGATCGGTCATACCTTTCAGCGGATGGTGCAGAGCGACTGACTGCGAGAAATCTTTCCGATCGCCGTCCTCCGCGGTGCATCTGACCCTTGACGACCGACCACATCTCAAAAGCGTGACCGCTCTGGTTGCCCTTCGTTTTGGACTTGTCCACTCGCCCGTATTTCTGCTACAAGATACTTCTTTCCGCTTGGCAAGGACGGTGACGTCTCTCACGGTCAAGCGGTACTCTGTTCACTGTGGCCCGTGCCTGAGACGCCGGGCCTGTCAGGAGCGATGACAAACAGCGAGGGAAGGCCGATGGGACAGACCGTGTGGCACGCGATGCCGATCGAGGCGGCGCTGAAGGAGTTGGAGGCGACTCCCGAGGGCCTGAGCCGGGAGGAGGCGGCGCGCCGCCTGGAACGCTATGGCCCGAACACGCTGAAGGAAGAAAAGGGTATCAGTCCCTGGGAGATCTTCTTTGGCCAGTTCAAGAACTTCCTCATCATCCTCCTGCTGATCGCCACGGGGCTCTCCCTCCTGCTGGGGGAGACCCTGGACGCCATCGTCATCTTCGCCATTGTGATCGCCAGCGCGGCGTTGGGGTTCTACCAGGAGTACCGGGCGGAGAAGGCCCTGCAGGCCCTCAAGGCCATGACCTCACCCACGGCATCGGTGCTGCGGGACGGTGAGGACGTGGAGATCCCCTCGGCCGAGGTCGTCCCCGGGGACATCATGCTCCTGGCGGCAGGAGACCGGATGCCCGCCGATGGCCGTCTGCTCGAGGCCATCAACGTCCGCGTGGATGAGGCCTCGCTGACGGGGGAATCCACGGCCGTGGAGAAGGAGGCCGCGGCGGTTCTGGCTCCCGACACGGCCACCGGCGACCGGAAGAACCTGGTCTTCGCTGCGACGGTGATGACCTACGGCCGCGGGCGGGCCGTGGTGACCGGCACCGGGATGGAGACGGAGTTCGGCCGCATCGCCAAGATGCTGCAGGAGGTCGAGGAGGAGCCGTCCCCCCTGGCGGTGAAGATGGACTACATCGGGAAGCGGCTGGGCGTGGCCTGTCTCATCGTCTCGGCTGTGGTCATGGGGCTGGGCATCCTCCGAGGGAATCCGATCCTTGAGATGTTCATCTGGGGTGTGAGCCTAGCCATCGCCGCAGTCCCCGAGGCCCTGGCGGCTGTGGTGACCGGTTCCCTGGCCATCGGCGTGCAGCGGGCAGCGCGCCGGAAGGCCATTGTCCGGCGACTGCCGGCGGTCGAGACCCTCGGCTGCACGACGGTGATCTGCTCGGACAAGACCGGGACCCTCACCAAGAACGAGATGACCATCCGGCAGATCTATGTCGGGGGACGGGTCGTCGAGGTGACGGGGGTCGGATTCGAACCGATAGGAACCTTCAAGACGGACTCACAGCCCGTTGACCCCCTGGCGGACGCGACGCTTAAGCGCCTTCTCGTGGGGGGGGCCCTCTGCAACGACTCCCATCTGCTCCAGGCCGACGGGGCCTGGCGGATCAAGGGGGATCCCACCGAGGGGGCTCTGGTCGTGGCGGCGGCGAAGGCGAAGCTGGATGTGGCCGAGGTGCGGCACGGGTGGCCCCGCGTGGGGGAGATCCCATTCGAGTCCGAGCGGAAGCGCATGAGCACCGTGCACCAGGAGCCTAACGGCGCCCTCATCGCATTTGTCAAGGGGGCGCCGGAGCTGATCCTGGAACGCTGCACCTACTGGGAGCGGGATGGCCAGCGGGAGCCGGTCACGACGGACATGTGCCGGGAGATCCAGGAGCAGAACGACCGCATGGCACAGGGGGCCTTACGGGTCCTGGGGGTGGCGTACCGTACCGTTGCCAGCCCGTCCCCCGCCTACACGCCAGATGGTCTGGAGGTGGATCTGACCTTCCTTGGCCTGGTGGGGATGATTGACCCGCCCCGCGAGGAGGTGAGGCTGGCCATCCAGCACTGCCGGGACGCGGGGATCCGCTCGGTCATGGTCACCGGGGACCACAAGCTGACGGCCGCGGCCATCGCACGGGAGCTGGGCCTCCTCAGCGGGGATGGCAAGGGCGAGCGCCGGGTTCTGGACGGCCGGGAGCTCGACCGGATGGCGGAAGAGGAGCTGGCGGAGATCGTGGAGGACGTGGCGGTCTACGCCCGGGTCTCGCCCGAGCACAAGATGAAGATTGTCGGGGCGTGGAAGAGCCGCCGCCACATCGTGGCCATGACGGGGGATGGCGTGAACGACGCCCCTGCCCTGAAACGGGCGGACATCGGCATCGCCATGGGGATCACCGGCACGGACGTGACGAAGGAGGCGTCCGACATGGTCCTCATGGACGATAACTTCGCCACCATCGTGGCGGCCGTGGAGGAGGGGCGGATCATCTACGACAACATCAAGAAGTACCTGATCTTCCTCCTCTCCTGCAACGTCGCGGAGATCCTGGTTCTGGGGCTGGCAGGATTCATCGGGTGGCCCCTCCCCCTGGTCGCCCTCCAGATCCTCTGGGTCAATCTGACCACTGATGGCCTGCCCGCCCTGGCCCTCGGGGTCGAACCCGGCGAGCCGGACCTGATGCGGCGCTCCCCCCGCGACCCCGGAGAACCAGTCTTCTCGCGGCCCGTTTTGCTCGCCCTGGGAGGAATGAGCCTGCTCATCTTTCTCGGCCTGGTGCCGATCTTCTACGTTTACTGGCAGGCGGAAGGGGTGCCCAAGGCGCGGACGATGACCCTGGTGGCCCTGATCGTCTTCGAGCTGCTTTACGCCTTCAGTTGCCGGTCGCTGCGGTTCACCCTCCCGCAACTCGGCTTCTTCACGAACCGGTGGCTGATTCCGGCCGTCCTGTCCTCTGCCATGCTGATGATCGCCGTGATCTACATCCCTGCCTGGGGGAAGGCCTTCCACACGGTGCCGATCGGGGCGGGCGATTGGGTGGTCGCCGTGGCTGTTGCCGGTGGCGCCTTCGTCCTGGTGGAAGTGGGGAAGTGGGTAGCCGCCCGCCGGCGTCAGGCACTGCAGGCTTCGGCCGCATAGGCGTGTTCAGGGCCGGATCGGTGTCGCGGAACTTCCATGCACATATTTTTCGCCACGGACGGCTCTACGTCGGCGCGTTTTGCCCTTGCGCACATCCTTGCGCTGCCGTGGCCGCCGCCCGTCCACGTCACCGTGATGACGGCGGTGAATGTCCCACAGCCACGCTTCACTTCCCTGACGCCGGTGGCTCGCCGAGCCTATGGTACGGCCCTCGCTACCCTCCGCCGGGAAGCCGAGGCCACGGCAGAGAAGGCTATCATGGAGGGGCGCCGGGCGCTGGAGCCGCACGTGGCAAGCGTTGCGACCCGGATCCATAAAGGCGAGCCCGGTCCCGTCATCGTGGAGACGGCGAAAGCGTGCCGGGCCGATCTGGTGGCAGTGGGATGTCGAGGGCTGGGAGCAATCAAGAGGTTCACACTGGGGAGCGTCTCGGACCACGTGGTGCGGCACGCCCCTTGCTCTGTCCTGCTCGCGAAGTGCCCTCCAGAAGGAGACCGGCTCTTTCTCCTGGCCATGGATGGTTCTGTGCATGCCCAGACGGCGCTCCGAATTCTTACGGATCTTGACCTTTCACCGGAGGCCTGGATTCACGTAGTGGTTGTGGTGGAATCCGTAAGGACCCCATCGAGCACGGACAGTTGGGACCGGCGAAGGGAGGAGAAGGCAGCAGTCCCGGGTAGGCCAGGGGCGGAGGGCACTGTCGCGGAAGAGTTGGTGGCTGAGGCCCGGCAGCGCCTGGGCGCGCGAGGCGTACGGGTGACCGGAGCGGTTCGCCGAGGACACGCGGTCTCGGAGATTCTGGCAGCCGTTCGCGAGTTCGGACCACAGGTGGTTGTTCTGGGTGCCAAGGGGTCACACTCGCCCCCGGAGTCACCTCTGGGTTGCGTTGCGAGCAAGGTCATCAGGCATGCCTCCTGCGCTGCTCTTATCGTGCGCCCATGTGGGTCGCAGCTTGTCCCCGGATAGGGCGTTTCCCGCCGGCTCGCGTCACGACTCCCACCCTGTACCACCTCGAACGCCTGAAAAAATCCTTGACAGGGTTGATCGGGCGATATAACTTGCACGATACAAGTAATGTCTGGAGGTAGCCATGGGCCCAATCAGGGTGGACGAGGGGGCGGAGCGGTTGCACCGCCTGACCAAGGAATTGATCCGCCGCTATCAGTTCCGCGACTGGAATCAGATCTGCTGCTACGGCGTCTCCATCAGCCAGTGCCATATCCTGGATGTCCTGGCGGAGGAGGGGGACCTCACCATGCAGCAACTGGCGAAGCGGATGTTCAAGTCCGTCAGCACCATGACCCGGGTCGTTTCCCAGTTGGTGCGCCGGGGGTATGTGAAGCGTCACCAGGATCCTGAAGACCGGCGGATCGTGCATGTCTCCATCACGCCGCAGGGCAAGGCCATCGTCGCCGCTATCAATCGGGATCTCATCGAGACGCAGAAGGCGATCCTGAAGGCCATCCCGTCCGACCAGTGGGCAGGTGCCTTCAAGGTGCTGGAGGCTTTGGCGCAGGGCGCCCGACGCTGGCAAGAGACGTGCTGCAAGCCGTAATTTTTTCCCAGAATGGTTGTAGTATACAAACGTATCTGACGCGTGCAGTGCGACGGGAAGCGGGAAGGAGGAAAGTCATGCTGTCCACGGGATTGGAGCAGCAGTTCAATGCGTTCTACGCCGCGACCTATGCTGATGGAGAAGTGGATGGCAAGACCAAGGTGCTGATCGGGATGGCGGTGGCCATGGCGCTGGGATGCCATCCCTGAATGCAGTACTATCTTGGCGTCGCCAAGAAGAATGAGGTTTCAGAGGGGGCCATTCGCGAGACATTGAGCGTCGCCATGGCCGTGAGCGCTGGGAGGGTGCGGGCACAATCCCGCGAGGCCCTCAAGGGCCTGCTGGACCCACTGCCTGTGCAGTAATCATCGGGGAGGCGTCATGAGCGAGCAAGAGATCGGCAAGGACAACATCAAGGAAGCCGTGAAACAGCGGTACGCGCGGGCAATCGAGCGGCCGTCACCGTCGTGCTGTGGTCCGGCGCCGGTCCAGCCGGTGCCGGTCAGGAATTCCTGTTGTGGCCCAGCGGTGACCGAGACCATGAAGGGATCACTGGTCAAGTCAGCCGGCTACCAGGAGGAGGAACTCGGACGGCTCCCCGCGGACGCCGTCCAGAATTCCTTCGGGTGCGGGAATCCCCTGGCCTACGCCGGGATCACGCCAGGACAGGTGATCCTGGACATCGGATCGGGCGCGGGCATTGATTGCCTGATCGCCGCCGAGAAGGTTGGGCCGACCGGCCGCGTGATCGGCCTGGACATGACCCCGGAGATGATCGAGCGCGGCCGCCAGAACACCCGGGAGGCCGGCGTGACCAACGTCGAGTTCCGCCTGGGCGACGCCGAGAAGATGCCTGTAGCGGACGCGTCGGTGGACTGGGTGATCTCGAACTGCGTGATCAATCTCAGTCCCGACAAGCCGGCCGTGTTTCGCGAAATTGCCCGGGTCCTGAAGCCGGGAGGGCGGATCTCCATCTCCGACATCGTCGCCGAGGAGCTTCCGGCCGCCATCCGTGACAGCCGGGACGCCTGGACCGGGTGCCTGGCCGGCGCCATCAGCGAGGCGGCATACGTGCAGGGACTCGAAGCAGCGGGCCTCCGGGAGGTTCGGGCGACATCCCGGCTGGTGTATGACGCCGGCCAGCTTCAGGGGCTGTTCGGCGATTCCGCCTGCGGGATAACCCCCGGGGCTTGCGGGGATGTCGGCGACCTCGCGCAGGCGACGGCAGGGAAGATCTGGAGCGCCCGGTTCGAGGGCGTGAAGCCGTATTTGAAAGCGGTGGCGTCTGAGGTAAGAGTGATGCCTGCCCAGGAGGCGGATATTTCCGCCATCAAGACGCTGCTGGCGGAGGCTGAGCTTCCCGGTGATGTCGAGGGGCACCGTGATGACTTCCTCGTTGCCAGACACGAGAAAAAGGTGGTGGGCTGTGTCGGCATGGAGGTTCGCGGCTCGGATGCGCTCTTCCGGTCGCTGGTGGTGACGCTGGCCTACCGCGGCCTGGGTATGGCCCGACGCCTGTACGAGAGCTTGGTCGCGCACGCGAGAACCAGGGGGGTCGAGCGGGCCTATCTGCTCACTACGACCGTCGAACCCCTGGCAAAGGCCTGGGGCTTCCGCCGGATTGACCGGGCGCAGGTCCCGAAGAGAATCCAGGATACATCCGAGTTCCGCGGCGGCTGCTGCGCGTCCGCCGTCGCCATGTCGCAGGATCTTCGGATACCGGACCGCGCTGCCTCGTGCTGTGGATAGCCGAAGGGCTGGAGCCTGTTTAGCGCGATACTTCAGGGAGACAAATGTCCATGGGCTCGATGGCGACTTCGCCGGAGCACACCCCCTCGGATTATGATGCCCTGTTCATCAGCGAGTGGGCCGGTGTAGTGCGCTACTTCCGCCGTGCGGTCGGTGACGACAGCCTGGCGGAAGATCTGGCGCAGGAGTCCTTCCTCCGGGCGGCGCAGGGGTTGGCGACGTTCCGTGGGGACTCCTCCCCGCGGACCTGGCTGCGGCGGATCGCCGCCAACGTGCTGCATGATCACTGGCGACGCCAGCCCCTCCAGGAAGGGGCGATGCTGCGGCCCTGGCGGCCGGAGGACGACCTCCACCTTGCCGATCGGGGGGAGTCGCCTGCTCTGGCGATTGAAAGGAGGCAGGCTCAGGCCTGTCTCGCTGGCCTGGTCGCCGAGCTTCCATCGGGGGAGCGAGAGGCACTCACCCTCGCGGTCGGGCACGACATGCGGCCGCGCGAGATCGCGCGGAGCCTCCGGCTGGCCCCCGAGGCCGCCCGCGCCCGCCTTCACCGCGCCCGCCGCAAGATGGCGGCCTTGCTCGCCGACCGTTGCGTTCTCGCGACCGACGAAGCTGGCGGCTTGACTTGCGAGGATCGTGACTCCAGCGATTCCGTGGCGGCCCGACCCTCGGATTCCCTTCCGCCTGCCTGATCCCGACCCTCCAGAATCCACCCCTCGATCTCCGCGTCACGGAATCACGCGGCCAGACGTCTAAGGTGATAGAGAACAGGGATTGCGGGAATCGTTTCGCATCCCCAGGCCTGGCGGCCGACTCATCGTCTCGGATGTCGTCTCGAAAGGCGCGCTCCCGCCCTCGATCCGGACCGACCCCGAGGCGTGGGCCCGCATGGCCGCCTTCCCCACCCACCATCGCAGTCGCGCAAGGAGGTTGCCCATGACGAATCCGCTCGAAGCCAGGACCGAGGAGCTCGTCGCCATCGGTGCTGCCCTGGCGGCCAATTGCGAGCCCTGCTTGCGCTACCACGTTCGCCGGGGCGCCGAAGCGGGCTGCACCCAGGACGAGATGCGCCGCGCGGTGGAGATCGCCCAGGCCGTCAAAGACACGCCGGCGCGTCTCCTGGCGGGCTTGGCAGGCCGACTCCTTGAATCCTCGCCGGATCGGCCAGAATCCGAGGCTACCCCTGAGATGCCGGCTGCCCAAACGGCCAGCGTATCCTCAGGTTGCTGCGGGACCTCAGCGAATTCTGGAGGACATCGCCATGCTCCATGAGCCAGGTTCGAAGGTACACTATGCATGGGTCATCGTGGCGGCGGCCTTCAGCATGCTGGTCGTTTCTGGCGGAATGATCTCTGCGGTGGGGGTCTTCGTGAAACCCATCGCTGTGGAGCTGGGGGCCTCGCGTGGGGCGGTGTCCCTGGCGTACTCGCTCCACATGCTGTCCTTGGGGGCGGCCTGCTTTGTCTTCGGCGCCCTGGCTGACAGGATGGGCGTCCGGCGCCTGGCGCTCTTGGGGGGAACCGTCTACGGACTCAGCCTCGTCCTCACCTCCCGGAGCCGGGAGCTCTGGCACCTGTATCTGACCTACGGTTTCCTGGCGAGCGCGGGAGTTGGCGCACTGTGGGGCCCCTTTGCGCCGCTCATCGCTCGGTGGTTCGCCGTGCGGCGGGGCCTGGCCCTGGGGATCGTTTACTCGGGAGTGGGTGTGGGGACGCTCCTCATGTCACCCCTGGCCGCGTGGATCATGGCCAAGGCTGAGTGGCGCACTGCCGTGCTGATCTTTGGCGTCGCTGCCTTGGGGGTCAACACCGCCGCGGGTATCTTTCTCGTGGAGCGCCCCTCCGACCGGGGTCTCACTCCCTATGGTGCCGCGACAGCGGGCGACGGGGCGGTCGCCCGGGAAGGCGATGCTTCAAGCCGGACGTGGACCTGGCAGGATGCGTTCGGCACGTGGCAGCTCTGGACACTCGTGGCGACCTTCTTCCTCTGCTGCCTGAGCCACTCCACCCTCATGTTGCATCTGGTGCCCCATGCGACAGACCATCGGGTACCAGGCGGGACGGCCGCCGCCATCCTCGGGCTCACCGGGGCCTTCACCGTCGTGGGCCGCATTGGTGTCGGAGGGCTCGCGGATGTCCTGGGCGGGAAGCGCGCCCTCCTGATTGCCCTCGCGGCTCAAACCGCTATGTCCCCGTGGCTCCTGGCAACTACGGAGGTCTGGTCCCTGGTGGTTTTCGCGGTCCTGTTCGGTATCGGGTTCGGCGGAGGGTTCCCGACCTACCCGGTGATCAGCAGGGAGTACTTCGGGGTGACCAGTCTGGGCGCCGTCTTTGGCCTCCAGCTCGCGGGCTCGATGGCCGGTATGGCTCTTGGTGGCTATCTCGGAGGAGCGCTTCACGACCTGACGGGTTCCTACACAAGCCCGTTCCTGGTGAGCTTGGCAGCCGGCCTTGCCAGCATCGTTCTGGCCGCCTGTCTGGGCCAACCCGAGAAGATTTCGGGTCCGGTCACTGCTGGGTCGCGGCTGGAAGGAACGAAAATGGAAGTCGAACATATAGCCCGGAGGCAGAGGGCCGCCTCGCGGGATTTCGCCTAGACCTGGCCTGCGTTCAACGCTTCCGCCCTCAGGCCCCCCGGACGGCGGGCCGACCCTCCACGATCAGCATTTCCCGGCCTTGTCTCAATCATGAAAGGCCCTTGAGGTTATCCGCGCATTGCCAGGGCCAGCAGGATGAGGCCGAGGGTGACCACGGCCGCGGCCGAGACGCGCTGTCCCCCGAAGGGTTCGCCCAGCACCCGCCATCCCAGGAACGCCCCGAAGATGACCGAGCTTTCCCGGAGCGCGGCGATATAGCTCACCTGCGTCAGGCGCATGGCGAAAAGTATCAAGAGGTACGCGCCGATGCTGAACAGACCGCTGGCCAACAGGATCCCCCAGCGCCGCTTCCAGGCGTCCCGGATTTGCCGGGGACTTCGATACAGCAGGACGTACGGCAGCAGGATGGAGGCGATACAACTCCACAGGGAGATAATGTAGGCAAGAAGAGCAGTGGCCAAAAGAGGAGGGGTGGGGCCAGGACGATCAGCCACGCGGAGAGGAGCTTATCATCCTCCCCCTTGACGATCAGGTTCCAGCTCGCGTGAAGGCCGGCAGAGAGCAGGATAAGACCGAGCGAGACCAGCCACATGGTCGGCGCCTCCAGGCGTGCAGTGCGACACAACGCCCGCGCGCAGGGCCAATCCCCTCTGACCTTCTTCCTCCTGGGGTGCCGGGCCCTGGATTGCCAGGAGCAGTCGTCGCGCTCGGTCCTGTGCCAGCCGTGGAATTTGCGCGGCCGGATGCCTAGCCACCAATCGCGAGTCACGCTGCAACGAGAGAATTCCTATACCGCGGGTGATAGCTGGGGGACAAGGTGACCCGAACTACCTCACCGACGGTTTCCTGGGCCGCCTCGCCGTCTGACCGACGAAGCCGATTGACGCCAGGAAAAGGCTCGTGTCCTTCGCGTAGGTCTCTGCGCGGCCATGTCGGAGGAGAATCCACTCCTTTTTCCCTGGGTGACTTCAGGCCGCTCTGCAAGCAGGCGCGCCAAGACTTCCAGCACATCGGCTCGGTAACCGGGCGAAGCCGGTCGCCCTGAGAGGCGGCGTCTCTTATCGCTGGTTCCCATCATCTGCCTCCAGGCGCGAGACGGGCTAACCTGACCTCTTCACGACCACCGATCCCACCCTCACCCCGGCCCTCTCCCTCCTCCGAGGGAGAGGGCCGGGCAGGGGGGGCCAATCGCAGGCAGAAACGCAACCCGTCACGATCAGGCAAATGGGTTCTCGTCGGCGCTCGGTCCATAGATGGACGGAACCGGGATGTCGAGCAAGCGCAGATAGACCGAAAGCTGCCCTCGGTGGTGATACCAGTGGTTCAGCATAATCGTGCGGGCAATCCCGATTCGCGGAGCCGTGAACACTTCTTTGCTCCCCTTGGTCAACTTCCAAGGCGCCATCGCCTTGTGGTCGTCAAGCCCGTTCAGCACCTCCTTGGCGGTCTTAATACTTTCATCCAGTGCCGGCAGGAGTTCAGCGGCGGATCCGGCGGAGGGTTGCTCGAAGTTCACACCCCCCAGATCTAGCCCATCGCTCAAGAGCATCTTTGCCACTCCACCCGGGGTTGTCGCGACATGGAGTGCGAGCTGGCCGAGGGACATGGACTTCGTGTGAGGCTTCCAATTCAGCTTATCGCCCGGAACTCGTTCCAGGACTCGCCGAGTGGTCTCCGCTTCCTGATCAAGTTCCGCGAGGAATGAATCCACAATACGTGCCATGATGGGCTCCCTCTTGTTTGAACTGTCTCGTGTGCACGACTCCTGGCCCTCTCCATCCGTCTCCGGATCACAGAGCCTTGGCAAGGCGGTCCAGGCAGCTACTCCACCCCTTATTGTGGTCATCCCGGACTTCCTGGTTCGGGAAGAACTCGTGAGTCAGGACGACCTCCGTTGCCTTTTCCACGTCGTGGAATTCGACTGTGACCAGGGTCTCTCCCATCTCGGGCTCGGCCTCCCAGCGCCAGGTGTACACGAGCTTCTCCGGGTGCCGGACCTCGCGGTAGGTGCCGGCCAGATAGAAGATCTCCCCGTCCGGCAACTTCCGCATCCCGAGACGATACCTGCCGCCCACCCGCAGGTCCACCTCGGCGGTCGGCGTGGCGTATCCCTCTGGGCCCCACCAGTGCTTCAACTCTTCCGGGTCCGTCCAGGCCCGGAAGACTTTTTCCCGCGGGGCATGAAAGGTCCGCCTGAGGTGGAGGGTCGTCTCCGGGCTGGGCTTCTGGCTGGCCATGGGTCCTCTCCCTCTTTCTTCGATTCCTCCAAATGCCTGGCAAGGGCGTCGAATTGCTCCTCCCAGAAGCGTCGGTAGCGGGCGATCCACAGGGCAGCGTCCTTCATGGGTCCGGGAACGAGGCAGCACCGGCGGAGCCGGCCGTCTTTCGATCGGGTGAGCAGTCCCGCGTTCTCGAGCACTCGCAGGTGTTTCGAAATCGCGGGGAGCGACATGTCGAACGGCTGGGCCAACTCGGTGACCGACGACTCTCCCCGCGCCAGGCGGGTGAGGATCGTCCGGCGGGTGGGATCCGCCAGCGCGGCAAATGTCGCGTCGAGGGAGCGGTCAGAATACTTAACCATGTGGTTAAGTATTTTCTGGTGATCCCCAGTTGTCAAGCACGAAATACACGCTTCTTCGAGTCCTGTCGTCAGCAAGGTCTCTGGGTCGCTGTGGGGGGAATGCGTGAGGAAGCTTCTGCCATCGAGGATGTCTCTTGACACGAGTTGGTGCGGTGGCTATGG
>Ga0155960_1044_pt1 | contig 12307 bp, 13 predicted proteins | sample RifCSPlowO2_02_FD_107614 | JGI IMG/M metagenome (GOLD analysis project Ga0155960, IMG submission 107614) | candidate division NC10 bacterium RIFCSPLOWO2_02_FULL_66_22
GTCCTGAGCCTGCTGGGCCAGGCCTTCCCCCTCTACACCGATTATCTCTGGTTCCAGGAGGTGAAGCTCACGTCGGTCTTCACCACCATCCTGTGGACCAAGGCAGTCCTGGCCCTCGCGGCCGGCCTGGCCTTCGCCCTCCTCGTGTACGTGAACGTGCGCCTGGCGGCTCGCTCCACCTCGGGCGACGTCCTCGTGGAGCTGGACGATCCCTTCGGCCTCCCCAGCCGCCTGGTCATCGAGCCGCTCTTCCGCAAGTTCCTGCTCCCAGGGGCCCTGATCCTGGGCTTCCTGGCGGCCTCCCAGGCCGCCGGGCAGTGGGAGACCTACCTGCGGTTCGTGAATGCCCAGTCCTTCAATGTGCAGGATCCGGTGTTCGGGCGCGACATCGGTTTCTACGTGTTTCGGCTGCCGGTCCTGAGCACGCTGTACGCCTGGGCCCTGGTCGCCCTCGGCATCACCTTCATCTTGGTCGTGGCCACGGGCGTGCTCCACCGCGGCATCCAGATCACCGCCCGCGGCCCCCGGGTGGCCGCCCACGCCCGGGCCCATCTCCTGACCTTGGGCGCCCTGATCCTGATCGTCAAGGCCGGAGGCTACTACCTGGACACCTACGAGCTCTTGTTCTCGCCCCGGGGGATCGTGTTCGGCGCCAGCTACAGCGACATCAACGCGCAGCTCCCGGCGATGCGCATCCTCTCCATCCTGTCACTGGGGTGCGCGGCGGTCTGCATCTGGCAGATCGGGCGCCGGGGCGTGCGCCCGATGCTCATCGCCCTGGCCGTCCTGGTGGGCGCCAACGTCCTGGGCCTGGGGGTGTACCCCACCTTCCTGCAGCGGTTCCGGGTGGTGCCGAATGAGATAGTGGCCGAGCGATCCTACATCGAGCAGAACATCAAGTACACCCGGATGGCCTACGGATTGGACCGCATCCAGGAGCAGGAGTTCCCCGCGGAGGAGACCCTGCGCGCCGAGGACCTGCAGCGGAACGACCCCACCATCAAGAACATCCGCCTGTGGGATCACCGGCCGCTCCTGGCGACGTACGGCCAGTTGCAGGAGATCCGCACCTACTACCGGTTCGTGGACGTGGACAACGACCGCTACCTGGTGGACGGGCAACTCCGCCAGGTCATGCTCTCGCCGCGCGAGCTGTCCTACAAGAACCTCCCCAGCCGGATCTGGATCAACGAGCGGTTGACCTACACCCACGGTTACGGCGTGGTCCTGGGGCCGGTGAACCGGATCACCCCCGAGGGCCTGCCCGATTTCTGGATCAAGGACATCCCCCCGGTCTCCGCGGGGCCGATCAAGGTCAGCCGGCCCGAGATCTACTACGGCGAGATCGGCAACGACTACGTCTTCGTCAAGACCCGTGCCCAAGAGCTGGACTACCCGGCCGGCGACAAGAACGTGTACAGCACGTACGCCGGGCAGGGCGGCGTCCCGATTCAATCGTTCCTGCGGAAGGTCCTCTTCGCCCTGCGGTTCGGGGACCTCAAGATCGTCCTGTCCAACGATATCATCGGCGAGAGCCGGGTGATGTATTACCGGCAGATCGAAGAGCGGGTGAAGAAGGTCGCGCCCTTCATCCAGTTCGATCGCGACCCCTATCTGGTCATCGGGCAGGACGGCCGTCTGGTCTGGATCATTGACGGGTACACCACCAGCAACCGGTTCCCATACTCGGAGCCGGTCCGGGGCCTGGGCAACTACATACGCAACTCGGTCAAGGCCGTGGTGGACGCCTACGACGGCAGCCTGGCCTTCTACCTCAGCGAGCCGGACGATCCCGTGGTCAAGGCCTACGCCCGGGCCTTCCCCGGCCTGTTCCAGCCGCTCACGGCCATGCCCGCCGACCTCCGGTCGCACGTGCGCTACCCGCAGGGGCTCTTCACCATCCAGGCCCGGATGTTCGCGACCTACCACATGCGGGACCCGCAGGTCTTCTACAACAAGGAAGACCTGTGGAGCATCCCCAAGAAGGCGGTCGAAGGGCAGGAGCGCGACATGGAGCCCTACTACACCATCATGCGCCTCCCGGGGGAGAAGAGCGAGGAATTCATCCTGTTGATCCCGTTCAACCCCAGCAAGAAGGACAACATGATCGCCTGGCTGGCGGCGCGCAGCGACGGGGCGCACTACGGAAAGCTCATCGTGTACAACTTCCCCAAGCAGAAGCTGATCTACGGGCCCCGCCAGATCGAGGCCCGCATCGATCAGGACGCCTTCATCTCGCAGCAGTTGAGCCTCTGGGGCCAGCGCGGCTCCCAGGTCATCCGAGGGAGCCTGCTGGCCATTCCCATCGAGCAATCCCTGCTGTACGTCGAACCGCTCTACCTGGCGGCCGAGAAGGGCTCCCTCCCCGAACTGAAGCGCGTCATCGTGGCATTCGGGAACCAGATCGCCATGGAAGAGAATCTGGAGGCGTCCCTGGCCCAGATCTTCGGCGGTCCCGGAAAACGGCCAGTGGTCGCCCGGGCCGAGCCTGCCGCCATGCCGGGGTCACCGAAGGGAGGCGAGGCCGGCGTTCGCGGGCTCGTCGACCAAGCGTGGCAACAGTACACGCGGGCCCAGGATCTCTTGCGCCAGGGGAACTTCTCGGGCTACGGGGAGGAGATCAAGCGGCTGGAAGGGACGCTCAAGACGCTGCGGGAGCGCGCCCGCTGAACTGCAAGCATTCAGTCATCAACGGTCAGCGCTCCGCTCCGGAGGGACGGGACGAACAGTTCTGCCCAGGCAGGGTCACCGCAGGCGGGCCAGCCCGCAGGAGGCCTATCCGGACCCGATGCCAGATATAGCCCCTGAACCGGAAACCATATGGGCGTCGTTAGGCGACCCTGAGTTTCTTGCCGGGTGTCTTCACAACGAGCTTCACCTGACCACCGAGGCGGGTCAGCATATCAATCAGCGTGTCCGTGCTGAACAGGTCAATCCGGCCGCGGAGCAGGTCGCTGACGCGCGGCTGGGTCACCCCCAAGATCTTGGCCGCTTGCGCCTGGCGCAGGCGCCGGCTACGGACAATTTCCTGCACATGGAGCATCAGGACCGCACGGACTTTGAGGTGCTCGGCCTCCTCCCAGGAGAAACCCAGGTCACGGAACACGTTGCCACTGGAGGGGGTGATCTTCATCTTCTTCATGTTCGTCTACCTTCTCTCGGCCTCTCGGGCTCGATGGCGCCTGATTACCTCACGCAAGCGGGATCCCGCCAATTCAAGGTCCGGCTTGGACGTCTTTCGTGTCTTTTTTTCGAAGGCGTGGAGAACATAGATACCTTCCCCGAAGCTCGCGATGTAGATTACTCGGTGCTCTCGGCCCGTGTGGATGCGGATCTCCTTCACGCCGATCCCGACGGTCGGCAGCGGCTTCCAGTCGTCCGGGTTGCGCCCCAATTGGACCAGCCACAGTTGGTATCCCGCCACGCGTCTCGCATCAGCCGGGAAGGCTTTCAGGTCAGCTTTGGATGTTCCCGACCAAAGGAGGCGTTTCTCCACGATGCCGGACTATACAAGTATTTGAATGGCCAGTCAACAGGGGGGAAAATGGTACCGGACACCGTGCGCCGAGGTTGACACGGCAGCGGATTCGCGGTACGTTCGCCGCCGTCGGTGGTTCCCCGTGGTGGATTCAGGAGGGGGAGCGGGTGACCTCGGCCGGGGACGAGGAACAGGGGAAAAGCCGGCAGAGCCGGTCAGGCTCTGAGGCGGAAGCATGGCCCTTTGGGGAAGTGACCCCCAAGGGGCCGTTTTGTTTCTGCCCAGGCAGGGTCTCCGCAGGAGGGCTGGCGCGCCGGGGGCTTAGGCAAACTTCTTGACGGGACTGGGGCACCGGTGTTCTGGGGGGCGGGGGCTTATCCGGACCCCATGCCAGATATGGCCCCCTACGCGGAAACCAGATAGGCGTAGTTGGGCGGCCAGCAGGCCGCGAGCGGACCGCGTGATAAGGCAGAACGATCCACCAGAGTCTAGGGAGCAAATGGATGACGAACAAGAGTGTGCCGCCTTCGATCAAAGAGACTGCCTTCGATTGTCCGCACTGCGGCGCGTACACCACCCAGCACTGGTTCGAGATGTGCGCGGAGCAGCTGGACCGGGAAGAGCGCACTCCATTCATCCCCGATGAGCAAAGTCGGAAGAAGGTCCTTTCGGACAAAGATATCCCGGCCGAGATGAAGGCAAAGATGCAGGACTGGTTTGACCAATGGATGTCCGGTCAGGTCTTTCTTGAGAAGAGAAGTCAGGCACGGTATCTGTACCACGAGGCCCACAATGTCTTCCTTAGTCAGTGCTACAACTGCCATCGATTCGCTGTGTGGGTGCATGATCGGCTGCTGTCCCCGCCGGCGCGCGGCGGTCCCCAAGCGAATCCCGACCTTCCGGACCACATCCACCGGGATTACGAGGAAGCCCAGTCGATCGTGCACCTCTCTCCTCGCGGTGCCGCAGCGCTTCTTCGTCTATGTGTGCAGAAGCTCTGCGTTCATCTCGGCGAGAGGGGTAAGAACCTTGACGATGACATTGCCAGCTTAGTGAAAAAGGGCCTGAACCCTCTCGTGCAGAGGTCGTTGGATGTAGTGCGTGTTGTCGGTAACGAGGCTGTCCACCCAGGCGTCCTCGATCTCAAGGACGACCAAGACACAGCAAATACACTCTTTACCCTGGTCAACCTCATCGTTGACCAAATGGTTAGCCATCCGAAGACCGTCAACGCGATCTACGAGAAGTTGCCTGAATCAAAAAAGGCAGCCATCGCTGCCCGAGATGGAAAAACTGCCTCCGATAAAACCTAACGAATCAAATCCTCTGCCAATGCGCGAGAGATTGACGCCCAACCTCGCGATGCAGCGGACCGCTTCACAGCGGGCTCCCGCCCGCTCGTTCGCGGCCGCTGATCGCAAGCGTTCGGCTTCACAGGAGACGTAGGATGCACATGGGGATTTACAACCGTTTGCTTGAACTCGCGCGCGCGGGACGGTTGACCACGTATTCCGACATCGCGCCGCTCGCCAGCCTCTCGATGAACAACGACGCCGATCGCGATCGGATATCAGAGCTGTTGGGCGAAATCCTGAGGTACGAGGTGGCTCAAGGTCGGCCTTTGCTCACGGCGATCGTCGTCCACCGAGGCAATGATAACAATCCCGGAGAAGGCTTCTTCGCGCTCGCGAGCGAGCTCGGCCGCTTCAATGGTTCGCGTGAAGCGCTCGCTCGCCTAGAGTTTTGGGTCCGCCAAGTCCAGGAGGTCAATGCGTACTGGGCAGCGCACTGAGCACACCTCAGCAGCGATAGTGCCACAGAGTAAGAAGGCGAAGAAAGTACCGGACACCTTACGCCAGCTAAGGGTCTGTTTCATTGGAGACGGTTTGCAGTTCTCCGCTGACGGGGGCCAGGCGGGACTGCGATGAAGTTATATCCGGTGGTGGATGATCTCCTGCACCCGGTGCTCCGGGTGGCCATGCACCGGGCACCGCGACTGCTGGCCCCGAGTGCCGACCCCCGAGCCGATGCCCGCGACCCCCGCTGGAGTACCCAACGCGCCGTCGGGAGCCCGGCGTTCCTCGAACGTAAAGGGGGACGTAGGTTCTAAAACAACTTTCTTCTTCGGGGATTCTGGCGCTTCTAGGGCGCGTATTGGAGGACGTTGCAGCGGGACGATCTCTGTGAGCCGTTCCCCCTCGGTATGCCCCGCGGTCCCCGCCTCGATGCTCTTCCCCAATTCGTCCGGAACCTTCGGTCCCGCTCCTCGCCCGGGATCCTCGACCGGCATCCTTTGCCAAGTTACACGTCGCGGAAGCGAGCGCCGCGCTGGTGGGAAGTCGCTACCTGGCGGAAGGCCGTGAGAAGTTGATCCAGTTGATGGCGTCCCCATCATGCGTGGCAACGCCCTGGGTTCCGTGGCCGGAAAGGACAAGGGGAGAGTTACGCGGAGCGTCTCCGCGAGGATGGCCTTCGGGCGGCCTCAATGGAGGTCATGGCCGCCACATCGAAGAAGCGCTCACCACACGACTTGCAGCGTGTGTGCCGCAACTGCTTTACGAGTCTCCCACCCGAGAGCTCGCAGTCTTCCACGACCTCGGTGAGGCTCCTACGCCCACACGTGGGGCATGGGAGAGATGCGAAGCGAATAGGCCTCCGATTGCGGGGCCTATTCGTCGGTCGAGCGCTTTGAGGAGATGAGGACATAGAATACCTCCCGTCCCGCGGCTGTGGCGATTTTCCCCTTCGTGTAGATCGCCAGACCATCATACGTAAGGCCCTTGATCACATAGAGCGACTCGCCCCGGCCTGATCGAGGATTCCGGGAGCGGAGCGTCTTGGTAAGGGCGGGCGCATTCACGATCGCCTCGAAGACCAGTTCATGAGTGAGGCCGTCCGCGTACATCTCGGCTTCGGCTTTCGCGGTAAAGATCACTCGTTGGGCCAGGACCAACCGTTTGATACGGACGAGAACATCTGTCACTTCAGCGGACTCTCACGAAGTGCTTCTCAGGGTTCTTCAGCCGATCCTCGGGAGATCGTTGCCCGCGCGGCCAAAGGACCTGCTCACCCGCCTGCCGTGTACCTCCCGATCTTGGGGGCTGTGGGGGTGGCTTAGGATACACGAAGGCGTCGCAGTTGACCAGCCCCGGGGAGATCGGCCTCTTTGTCTTCTGGGTCCCCATTGAAGAGGGGACTACGTACATCCGGACGATCCATGCCGTACGCTCCCCCTCGCCACCACCCGCGGCCCGCGGCTAGATGCCCTTCCGCTCTTCGTCCAGAACCTTCGGTCCCGCTCTTCGCCCGGGATCTTCGCCCGGCGTCCTCCACCACGTGAGGATCTGCAAGGCCAAGGGCCGCGGCGGGTCGGTGGCAGGCGGCGTGGAAGAAATCGCTCTAATCGGCTTGGCCCCTGGGTTTCTGTCGGGTAGAGATCTCCTGGTTCGCTCTTGGCGCCGACGAGGCGCGGAGTTGCTTCACCGATTCCCTGACCATCTCCGCCATGCGTATCTTCTCCGGCCATGTCAACGATTGCCGGCTCCTCTGCCAGGCCGCCTGACGCTTGAGCATCTCTTGAACGTCATTCACTGAGAAACCTGCTTTCGAAGCGGTTCCACGCATCTGCCAGACTGTGCCTCGCCGCCAGGTTCGCAACTTCCTGCCGGGTGACACTGCCTGATTCGAGCAACGCCAGAATCCGCGTAAAATCCTTCGCCCGACCGACGCTGAGGGCGATCACCGCCACGGCCTGATCCTACCTCGCCCCAGCATGAGTGTAAAGGAGAGGATCACACCAGCCGTGCGGGAGAAAAGTACCGGACGCCTGTTGGGGGCTAGCTGCTTGATCTTCCGGGGGGCTATTGATTCTGCTCTGGGGAGTGACCGCACACTAGGATCGGGATCGGGTATCGGCTTCGCGCATGCGCTCCTGGTATTCGTCCACGGTGGAGCCGATCCACTCGGCCCCGTCGGTCCAGACCTCTTTCTTCCAGATCGGCACGATTTCCTTCAACCGCTCGATGGTATAGGCGCAGGCCTGGAGTGCCTCATGCCGGTGGGGCGCAGAGATGGCGATGGCAACACTTGCCTCCCCGATCGTGAGCCGACCGATCCGATGGACCATGGCGATCTTGTCCACTGGCCAGCGGGCCCGGATCTCGTCGCCGATCTGGCGCATCGTGGCCGTGGCCATCTCGGGGTAGGCGTCATATTCCAGGAAGCGGACCTGGCGGCCGCGAGCGAATTCCCGCACGATCCCCAGGAAGCTGGCCACGGCCCCCGAGGTGTTCTGGCTGACCGCCGCGACCAGGCGGTCCAGGGACAGGGGGCTCTCGGTGACCTCGTACAGATCCACCCCGCCGCTGACCGGGGGAATGAACGCCACCTCGTCCCCCTCGGCCAGCACCCGATTGCCCTCGACATATTCCCGGTTCACCGCGAGCAAGAGCGATGGGGCCAGCCCGCGCAGCCCCGGATGGTCCGCGGCGAAGCGCTCGAGCAGTCCCGCCGCCGTGATCCCCTCGGGGAGGTCCAGGACCACCTCGCGCCGCCCCACGATATCCTTCACCGAGGCAAACAGCTTTACGCGAATCTGCACCGGACATCCCTACCTGAGCTCTGATTCGACCGCTTCGAAGCCCTGCTTTTTCATGTCAGACAAATTTGCCGAGGCGCCTGGGCGAAATTCCTTCTGCCACTGACCCTACCCTGCAGTCGCTCGGATACTCGCAAGCACTCAAACCAAAAAGCTCTTTAGATGTAGGTAGTTAGAGATGGATTGGGGTGCAGGCTACCATGAATGGGATATCTTGTCAACACGCTTCCGAGGCCGCAACTCCCCGTTTTTCTGCGAGTTTTCGTCTCAGCCGAACGAGTTCTGCCTTGACGGCCCATCGCCTACCGTGTTACTAACTGCATGAAAGAAGAAGGCTATCCTCTTGTCGTTGCGGTCGAAAATGACAACAGACCTCCGAGCATACCCGTCATCATCCCTGGGCCTTTCCTTTGGGCCTGGCCTTCACCGTGGCGTGGGGTTCGCCCCGCCCGATGCCACCGCGGTTTGTAGACCCCGCGCGATGCCATAGCGGTTTGTAGACCCCGCGCGATGCCATAGCGGTTTGTAGACCCCGCGCGATGCCATAGCGGGGTAAATACCCCGCGCGATGATTGATAATTCCAACCTCCTCAACTCGCGAATAGTGTGGATCTGCCGCTTGCAAGTGAGAGCAAGGGGCCGCGACGCCATGAACGCCAGATCCGTATGGTGTTCTGACTGGCGAATGAATGCATCGATCCGTGAGAACGACGAATCCCGAATCGTGATTCGCGGAATGAGCCGGACTTCGGCTTGGGACGCACGCCTTGCATCCCGCTCTGGGTCGCTTCCCGCGTGCGCGAGTCGTTTGGAGATTGCATGACCATCAAGGTGCTCGCCGCATCCACCAAGGACAAGGGCCGGCTCCTGGCCCAACTCGTCAAGCGCCTGCTGGACGAGTTGGGCTACGACGACTTTCGTGCCCGGGTGAGCGGGGCGGGGACCGATATCGAGGTCAAGGCCAGGCACCGCGCCACCCAGGCCCCCATCCTCTGCCGGGCCCGTGCCTTCCCGCGCGAGGTCGGCCCGGATGAGCTGAAGCGGTTTCTCGCCACCTACACCCGGGATAAGAAGAAGGACAGGCGCCTCGTGGCGCTGTTCCTGGCCTTTTCGGGATTGAGCCGGCCGGCCCGCGAGTGGTACGCGCGCATGGAGGAGAAGGGGAAGGGCGAATTCCACGTGTTTCCGCCCGAGAAGATCCTGGCGCTCCTGCGTCGGGCGCGCCTGATCGGACCTCCAGAGGTCGTGGAACCGGCCATCAAGTCCCGCATCCGGACGGACGTCGGCCCGCGCTTTCTCGCCTATCACGAGGGCAACATGTACTGGGTCCAGATGACCCTGACAGGGCGGAAGGCGACCGGCTTCGCGGTCCTAGCCTTCCACGGGGATCTGGTGTCGCGCGTCGTGGCCCGGGAGCTGAAGCGGCTCGACCCCGCCCTGCAGGGAAAGCGGCTGGTGGACGTGTACGTCCGCGACAAGGTATTTCTGACCCTGCTGGACCTGGTTTCCCGCAACCTCGAGGCCCTGGCGAAGGAGGTGCGGGAGTCGCTGGCGGACGTGCGCGGGGTGATGCAGGACCTCGTGCGCGAGAACGTGGTCGTCGTCGAGCCCGGCGGGCAGCCCCGCTGGAAGATGGATCGGTACAGCCTGCGCGGCGACCTGGGCCTCTTCCTCTCTCTCGCCCGGCAGTACCTGGAGGGACCCAACAAGTTCCGCTTCCTGGGCTCTGCCTTCGCCGCTCGCCTCCTGGCCACCGACGTTCCCGGCTACCTGGAGGCACGATGGAAGTTCCGCGGGCCCGAGCAGGAGCGGGCGGGCCTGTACCGGTTCCTGAGCGTCTCGCCCAGCGGGCTGAACCACGCCCTGTTCACGCCCACGGACCGGTATGCGGCCGCGGAGGGCGAGGCGCGGTCGGGCTTTGCCGAGCGCGAGCGGGGCCGCGGGCCCCACATGTCCCGCTTCCTGGCGGACCTCCTGGTGCGGATGGCCAACGACATGGAGCCCCCCCAGTTCCAGGAACTGCTGGCCGCCAAGGGGATCAAGGCGCACCTGTTCCAGGCCGCGGCCAAGGCGGCCACCGTCCAGGATCTGTCCTTCAACCTCCAGGCCGACAGTCTCCTCTCGCTGGGGCGCCCCGCTGCGCAGGCACGATCGGGCCAGCCCATCCGGGGCGAGCCGGAGCACTGCATCGAGCTGGGGGCGGCCCTCCTGTACATGGAGGAGTACGAGCAGGCCGTGGTTCAGTTCGATCGCGGGATCAAGGACCTCCGGGATCCCAGCCGCCTCCTGACCGCCTGGAACCACCGCGGCATCTGCCTGCTCCACCTGAAGAAGTTCGCCGACGCCACAACCTGTTTCAACGAGGCCCTGCGCTACAACGGCAGCTCCAAGCTGGCCTGGTACCACAAGGCCCTCTGCCTGAAGGAGTTGGGGGACCTGACCGGCGCCCAGCGCTGCTGCAAGCGCGCCCTGGAGATCGACGCGAACTACGCCGAGGCGCGCGAGCTGATGCAGGTCCTCTGACCGTCCATGCCCGCCGAGATGGTCTGCGCCACCTGCCAGACGGCGGCGCCCCGTGAGACGCTGCGCTGGCGCTGCCCTTGCGGCGGCCTCTACGACCTGCGGGTCACGGCCGCCTTCCCGCGCGAGGCCCTCCGCGGGCGCCCGCAGACCCTCTGGCGCTACCGCGAGGCCCTGCCCCTTCCACCGGGATGCGACGCGGTCACCCTGGGAGAGCCGATCACGCCCCTGCTCCCTTGGTCCGCCCTGCCGGGATCCCATGTCAAACTGGAGTTCCTGCTCCCCACCGGCTCGTTCAAGGATCGGGGCGCGTGCGTGATGCTCACCCACATGAAGGGCCTGGGGGTCCGGGCGGCCGTAGAGGATTCCTCGGGGAATGCCGCCGCGGCGGTGGCCGCCTACTCCGCCCGGGCCGGCATTGCGTGCCGCATCTTCGTTCCGGCCTCGGCCAGTAGCGGCAAGCTGGCCCAGATCGCCACCTATGGCGCCGACGTGGTCCTCGTCCCCGGCAGCCGGGAGGATGTGGCCGCCGCGGCCCGCAGAGAGGCGGAGCGCAGCTATTACGCCAGTCACGTCTTCAACCCGTATTTCTTTCAGGGGACCAAGACCTTCGCTTTCGAGGTCTGGGAGCAATTGGGATTCCGGGCGCCGGATCGGGTGATCCTGCCTGTGGGGCACGGGACCCTCTACCTCGGGGCGTACCTCGGCTTCCGGGATCTCCTGACGGCCGGGGCGATCCCGCGTCTCCCGCGGCTCATCGGCATCCAGGCGGAACCATGCGCGCCCCTCGTTGCCGCGTGGCGTGGCGAGCCCCCGGCCGAGCGAGCATCGACGATTGCCGAGGGGATCCGCATCGCCGCGCCCGACCGCGCCGACGCGATCCTCCAGGCGTGTCGCGAGTCTGACGGTGAACTGCTCACGGTCTCCGAAGAGGAGATCATCTCCGCGCTGTTCCGCCTGGGACGCGCCGGCCTGTACGTGGAGCCGACGGCCGCCGTGGCGCCGGCGGGCGCCCTGAAGCTGGCCGCGGCCGGCCGCCTCCCCGCCGAGGGGATCACGGTCATTCCCCTCACCGGGTCCGGATTGAAGGCAGGCTCCACCATCGCGGAGTTGCTCAAGAGCCAGCCCGCTTGAATCCCTGCGGCTTCTCTTCCCGCGCCGGCCACCTCCACGCGCTGAGAACCCCGCTCCCCAGCCCCCTGGCCCGTCAGCCTGCCGACCCCGGGTCCATCCGGTGGATACGGGATCCCCTGCGCCTCCCCAGGAAGGCCCGCGGCACAACGCCGGGGTCCGCGCCGTGCCGTGCCCCCCTGCTGTGGTTCTTGACAGGGGGGATTCGAGAGGATATATTCAGGAATAATTATCGGTTAGGAAGACATGAAATCTGGGAAGGGATCACGACAACCATCCGCCGGGGGACCACCGGGGAGGGAGCTGGCCGAGCTGCTCCGGGCCCACCGGTTCAGGCTGACCTCTCAGCGCGCCGCGGTCTACCGGGCCGTGTGCGAGCTGGGGCACGCGAGCCCGCGACAGATCCACGAGATCGTCCGCCAGACTCATCCTATGCTCTCGCTGAACACAGTGTACGCCACCCTGGAGACACTGGCGCGGGTTGGCCAAATCCTCCGGCTCACAGGACTGGAGGGCAGCCTGCTCTTCGAGGCGGCCTCTCCCATCCATCACCACTTCCATTGCTTCTCCTGCCGGCGCGT
>Ga0155960_1148_pt1 | contig 12210 bp, 10 predicted proteins | sample RifCSPlowO2_02_FD_107614 | JGI IMG/M metagenome (GOLD analysis project Ga0155960, IMG submission 107614) | candidate division NC10 bacterium RIFCSPLOWO2_02_FULL_66_22
AGACGTTCAGGCAGGCCCCGCAGCGCAGGCAGTTGAGCGATTCCTCCAGCGGCCCACCGACCTGCCGTGAGCGGCCGTTGTCCATGATGACCAGGTGGACCTCTTCGGGCCCGTCCGTCTCGCCGGGGCGCCGCGGCCCCCGGATCAGGCTGGTGTAGACCGACATCTTCTGCCCGGTGGCGCTCCGCGCCAGGAGCTGGAGGAACACCATGAGGTCGGTGAGAGTGGGGATGACCTTCTCCATCCCCATGATGGCCACGTGTATGCGGGGCAGCGTCGTGACCAGCCGCCCGTTCCCCTCGTTGGTCACGATCACGATTGTCCCCGTCTCGGCCACGGCGAAGTTGGCCCCGCTGATCCCCATGTCCGCCTGGAAGAACTTCTGGCGGAGTTCCTGCCGGGCCGCGGCCGTGAGCGCCTCCGGATCCGGCGGCAACTGCCGCTTCACCGCGGCGGAAAACAGCTCCGCCACCTGGCGGGCGGTCTTGTGGATGGCCGGCGCGATGATGTGGGACGGGGTCTCCTTGGCCAACTGAATGATCCATTCGCCGAGGTCCGTCTCCACTACCGTGATCCCGGCCCCCTCCAGCGCCGGGTTCAGGTGAATCTCTTCCGAGGCCATGGACTTGGATTTCACTACCGACCGGACGCCTCGCTCCTTCGCCAGCCGGAGAATGATGTCGACGCACTCCCGGTCGTCCGCCGCGAAATGAATGCGCCCGCCCGCCCGCTGGATCTCGGTCGCCAGCCGCTCCAGGTGCTGGTCCAGCTCCCGGATCGTCCGCTGCTTGATCGCCCTGGCCCGCTCCCGCAACCCCTCCGGGTCCGGGAGACTCCGGAAGGCGTTCCGCCGCAGGGTGAGGAACCGCCCGGTGGCCAGGTCCAGCGCCTCCTGGAGCTGCCGGTCCTCGATGGCCCCTCGGGCCTTGGCGATGAATGCCGACCGGCTATCCGTCATGAGGATCCCGCTCCTTCAGATAGGCAACCACAGATGAACACAGATACACACAGATCCAACTGCCGGGCGCCGGAGAAAACCATATCTGTGTTCATCTGTGTGTATCTGTGGTTGCATCGCCGGCGAGGATCTCGGCGAGGTGCATCGTCCGAATCGGTTGCGGGGTGCGGCGGATGCCGCCGCCCATGTGCATCAGACAGCCGCAGTCGTTGGCCACCAGGATCTCGGCCCCGCTGGACCGGATGTTCCGGATCTTCTCCTGGAGGATAGCGTTCGAGACCTCGGGAAATTTCACCGCAAAGCTGCCCCCGAAGCCGCAGCAGTTCTCCGCGGCGGGCAACTCATGGAGGGTGAGTCCCTGGACTCTCTGGAGCAACCGGGTCGGCGCATCCGCGATCCCCAGTCCCCGCAGAAGATGGCAGGACGGATGGTAGGTGGCCGTCCCGGTGAAACGCGCCCCCACGTCCTCGCGACCGAGCACCCGAACCAAAAAGTCCGAGAGCTCGTAGGTCTTCCGCCCGAGGCCGGCCGCCCGCTGGTGCATCTCCGGGTCATCCTGGAAGAGGTGCAGGTATTCCTTCTTCAGCATGCAGGCGCACGAGCCCGAGGGGACGACGATACACTCGGCCGGTTCCAGCAGGGCGATGGTCCGGCGGGCGACGCGTGCCGCCTCCTCGTGGAAGCCGTTGTTGAACAGCGGCTGGCCGCAGCACGTCTGGTTCGCGGGGTACGTGACCCTGACGCCCAGGCGGCGGAGGAGGCGGACCGTCGCCTCGCCCACCTGCGGATAGAACAGGTCCACCAGGCAGGTCGCGAACAGCGCCACGCTTTTCGGTCCCATCAACGCTCCTCCCTCGACACGCTGTCAAATGGTCGAGGGGTCGACTCGGCAATTGGTCTCGAAACTTGCCACCACGAATTGACCAATCGACCAGTTGACTCCTTGACGTCCCGCTACACCATCAGGTACCTGCGCCGGACCTCCGCGTTGGCGCTGAGCTCCGCCATGCCCCCCTCGTACTGGATGCGGCCCTTCTCCAGGATGTAGGCCCGGTCGCTGACCCGGGTGGCGAAGTGGAGGTTCTGCTCCGACAGCAGGATCGTGATCCCCGCCTGCTTCAGGCGCAGGATGTGCTCTGCCATCGTCCGGACCACCAGCGGGGCCAGGCCCTCCGACGGCTCGTCGAGGAGCAGCAGGTCCGGGTTCCCCATGAGGGTCCGCGCAATGGCGAGCATCTGCTGTTCCCCGCCGCTCAGGCTGTCGCTGCGGCGCCGTGCCAGCTCCTTCAGGGCCGGAAACAGCTCGAAGGCCCGCTCCGCGGTCCAGCGGCGCTCGCCATTCCCCTCCACGCTCCGCCCCACCTCCAGGTTCTCCCACACCGTGAGGTCGGGGAAGATCCGCCGGTCCTCGGGGACAAAGCCGATTCCCTTCCGGCAAATGACGTGCGGGGGCTTGCCTGTGATGTCTTCGCCGCGGAAGATCACCCGGCCCGCCGCCGGGGGCACCAGGCCCATGATAGCCTTGAGGGTGGTGGACTTGCCCGCCCCGTTCCGGCCCAAGAGCGCCACCACCTCGCCCCGGGCCGCCCGGAGGCACACGCCGAAGAGGATGTGGCTCAGGCCGTAATAGGCATCCAGGTCGATCACGTCCAGCATGGCATCCCGCTCGAAATCCTGCCGCTCGCCTCAGCACAGCCCACCCAGGTAGATCGCCTGTACCTGAGGATCCTCCCGCACCGACTGGGGGGTCCCCTCGGCAATCACCCGGCCCTGGTGCATGACCATGATCCGCTCCGCCGCCGCGAAGACGACGTCCATGTCATGCTCGGTGAACAACACAGTGACCGCTCGATCCCGCACAATCTGTACCGCCAGGGCCATGAGATCCAACCGTTCCTGCGGGGCCATCCCCGCCGTGGGCTCGTCCAGAACCAGGAGTTCCGGTTCATTGGCCAGCGCGATGGCCAGTTCCAGCCGCTTCAAGTCCCCGAAGGACAGGGTGGCGCACATCTTCTCCGCCTGGTCCTGCAGGCCCACACGCTTCAGGAAATCCAGGGCCGCCTCTCGTGCCAAGCGTCCCGTCCTGGACAACAGATCTCGACTCCGCCCCTGGTGGGACAGGATCGCCACCTGGACGTTCTCCAGGACCGTCAGGCTTGCGAAGGTGGCGGTGATTTGAAAGGTCCGGCTGATCCCCCGGCGCCAGATCCGCTCCGGCGGCAAGCCGCTGATCCGATCCCCCTTGAACAGCACCACGCCGCCGTCGCAGGCGAGCTGGCCCGTCAACAGGTTCAACAGGGTGGTCTTGCCGGCCCCATTGGGGCCGATGAGGGCGCGCACCTCACCCCGGGGGAGCCGCAGACTCACCCCGGCCACCGCCTGGACACCCCCGAAGGCCTTCCATACGTCGCGGACCTCGAGCAGGGGCCCCTCAACCAAGGCTCGCTCTCATCCGTGCCCACCGCGCCTGCACGAACCCGACGAGGCCATGGGGAAACGCCACCACCAGGAACACCAGGATCCCTCCCAGCACCGCTTGCCAGTAGCCCGTGTACTTGGTGATGACGATGTCCAGGAGCTTGTAGACCGCCGCGCCCACGGGCGCCCCGGCCAGCGCGTGGATCCCACCCAGCAGGACCATGACCAGGGACTGGACGGACATCGGCATGGACAGGTAGTCGGGAAACACGCTCCCTTTCGCGAAGGCGAAGACGGCGCCGCCCAGCCCGGCGAAGAAGCCGGCCACTCCGAAGGCCAGGAGCCGGTGGCTCCGGACGTTGACACCTACGGCCTGGCAGCGCCGCGGGTGGTCGCGGGCCGCCCGCAGCGTGTAGCCGAAGGGCGAGCCCGTCACCCGCCAGAGGGCAGACAGCCCACAGACGGCCGCCAGCAATGCCAGGTAGTAGTACCGGACAGGCGCCGCCAGGCTGGCCGCCGGCCACACCCCCAGGATGCCGTTGTCGCCGCCGGTGAAATCGTACCACTGGTGAACCACGGCGAAGGCGATCTGCGCGAAGGCCAGCGTGAGCATGGCGAAGTAGACGCCCGACAGCCGCACGCAGAAAGCGCCGAAGAACAGGGCCGCCGTGGCCGCCACGAGCGGGGCCAAAAGAAAAGCCACCGGCATCGGCAGGGCTGCCTGCTTCATCAGGAGGGCCGCCCCGTACGCCCCCAGACCGAAGTAGGCGGCATGCCCGAACGACAGCATCCCGCCCGTCCCGACCAGGAGCTGGAGGCTCCCGGCAAAGAGGGCGAAGGCCAGGATTTCCACCAGCACCCACACGTAAAAAGTGGGCAGGAGCGACGGAAGCACCATCAACGCAAGCAGGATCCCGGCCCAGACCCAGCGTGGCGGCCGCAGCCTGCCGCCGACTTCCCTTCGCAGGGCCTCGCCCGCCGTCCCGCTCTCTGTCTCGGGCCGACCCAAGAGGCCCCAGGGCCGGAGAATGAGGACCGCGGCCATGAGGATGAAGATGATGGCGAGCTGAAATTCCCGCGGCAACCACAGAATACCGAAGGCCTGAAGGACGCCGATGAGCACCGCACCCAGGAGCGCCCCGAAGGCGCTTCCCATGCCCCCGATGACCACCACCACGAACGTTTCGACGATGACGGTGGAATCCATCACCGTGGTCAGGGCCACCCGTGGCATCTGCAGCGCCCCGGCCAGGCCGGCGAGCCAGGTCCCGAGGACGAACACGCCGGTGAAGAGCCACGCCTGGTTCACCCCCAGGGCCCCCACCATCTCCCGATCGGAGGTGGCGGCACGGATCAGAATGCCCCACCGCGTCCGGTGAAGCACCCACCACAGCCCCAGGGCCAACAGGGGCCCCAGGAGGAGGATGGCCAGGTCATACGTCGGAAAGAGCTGGCCCAGGATGGGGACGGAGCCGGAGAGGCCGGGCGGACTGGGCCCGGTCCTGTTCTCCGTCCCCCAGAAGAACTTCACGGCATCCCCGATCACCAGGACCACGGCGAAGGTAAGCAGCACCTGGTACAGCTCCGGCGCCCGGTAGATCCGGCGCAGGAGGCACACCTCGATGAGTCCGCCCAGCAGCGCCACGCCCAGGGGAGCCAGGACCACGGCCGCGTAGAAGCTCGCGGGCCCCAGGGGCAAAGCCGCCGCCAGGCTGGAGGCGAGATAGGCCGCCAGCATGTAGAAAGACCCGTGGGCGAAGTTGACGATGCGGGTCACCCCGAAGATGAGGGAGAGCCCCGACGCGACGAGGAACAGGAACATCGCGTTGGCCAGGCCGGTCAGGAGCTGAACGATGAAGAGCGCCATAACATGGGGGTTGGGGGCCAGGGGTTGGGGGTTGGGGATAGCCGAGGCGCCGCCCGTCCCCGCCTTACTGGGCCGCCTCCCGCATCTTCCGCACCTCGGCCTCCGACGGAAGGACCTTCTCGCCGGGGACGTACTCCCAGTTCACCATGATGCCCCCTCCGCGCCGGGCGTCGAGCTTGGTCGTCCCCACCCAGGCGCCCATGGTGGACTGGTGGTCGAAGGGGCGAAAGCTGATCGGGCCAATGGGAGTCTCGACCTTCAGGCCCTCCAGGGCGGCGACCATCTTTTCCGTGTCGGTGCTCCCCGCCTTGCGGATGGCCTCGAAGATGGACTGGAAGGTGAGGTAGCCCACCAGGCTTCCCACCACCGGAGTCCGGTCCGCCCTCTTCTGGAACTTGGCCACGAAGTCCTTGTGGGCGGGAGCCTGGATGTCGTACCAGGGGTAGCCGGTGACCAGCATCCCCTCAGGCGCCTCCAGCTTCAGGGGCTCCATGTATTCCGGCTCGCCCAGGAGGATGCCGACGAAGAAGGCCTTCTGGAACAGTCCCCGCTTGCTGGCCTCGCGGGCGAAGGCGATCCAGTCGCTGCCGAACAGGGAGACGTAAACTGCCTGGGGCTGCTGGGAGAGGAGCGCGGTGATGTACCCGCCGGGCTCGATCTTGCCCAGGGTCGGCCAATGCTCGCCCACCAGTTGCACGTCCGGCTTCAACTCTTTCAGGCGCGCCCAGAACGTCTCCCAGGCTCGGCGGCCGTACTCGTAGTTCGGACCGATCACCGCCCATCGCTTGTACGGAAGCTTGGCCGCCCGCTCTGCCAGCATGCGCCCCTGCGAGTGGGTGTTGGGCCGGACGCGGAAGGCGTACCGGTGCCCCCGGGACCACGTGAGCGCCTCGGTCAAGGGCTCCGCGGCGACGAACAGCACCTTGTTCTGTCGGGCGAAATCCGAAACCGCCAGCCCCACGTTACTGAGGAAGGTCCCGGCCAGCAGGGCGACCTTCTCGCCGAAGACGAGCTCCTGCGCGTGCGTGATCGCCTCCGCGGGATTTCCCTTGTCGTCTCGGAACAGGACTTCCACCCTGCGGCCCAAGAGGCCCCCGCCGGCGTTGATCTCCTCCACCGCCATCTCCACCGCCTGTCGGTACGGCAGCGTGAACCCGGCCGCGATGCCGGTGTACGAGTTGACCTCGCCGATGCGGATGGGTTGTTGCGCCCCGGCCCCGGAGGGAATCACCAGCAGGAAGGCAACAACGAGACCTCCGAAGACCGGCCAGGACGCGAGCGCGAGTTTCCCCGACCGGATGGGCCGAGGGAGTGGATGTCGCATGCGAGGCTCCTCCTTTTCAGGTGAAAGTCGCGCTCAATCTACGTCACCCAAAAACGGAGTGTCAAGGTAAATGGCGAAAGGCCATTCGTTCCGCTGCGCGTTTTCTTCTTCCGATGATCACGTGTCGCGTGTCCGGCTTCCATCCTCCGCGAGGTGCAGGCCCTTTCTGCTGGTCTTCCCCCGGAATAGTTGCTCCCGCGGAGACCGGTCCCTCAGAGGCGGGCGGTGCTGCGGCCGGGCCCAGCTTCGGATCCCGTTCAGATCCCGGTTCCCCGCTCTCGCTCATTCCCGCGGCGAGGGGCGCGCCGTCGCTCCTCGGCGGTTGGGAGTTCCCCGCCTTCGGGGGGATACGCCAGGCTGAATGCGTTCCCTCCGGGGCGAAAAATGGGGGCAGAACCGCCCCGCTGGGCAGCCCACTGCCACCGGTGAATCCACCAACCCATTGAAAAATCGCCTGCTGATCGCCTCTACAACCCGTTCAAAAAATTTAAAAAAGGGGCTTGACACCTCCCATCGGGGTGCGCTACAAGGGGCACCTCGCGAATCTTTGAATACGACAAACTGTTTATTTTCGATAGGTTCCACACCTTCCAATGATCTTCACCGGGTTGCACAACCTGGGGACAATCTCCCAAGACGCCGAGAAAGACGAGGGTTTCAGGTTATCCACACCTGTGGAGAAGGCTGTGGATAACTCCAAGACCGCGCTGGGAGCGGACTCCACGCACCGGGCCCTGGACCGATCTTGATATTTCAACCAGTTAGACCGTTGGACGGGCTGTGGATAAGTACTCCGGAGGGCAGCGTATGAAAGGGGCGGTGTCAACGTCGAACGCGCGGGAGATCTGGGATGAGGCCCTCTCAGTGATCCAAAACCGGGTCAGCCGGCAGAGCTTCGAGGCATGGTTCCGGCCGCTCAACCTGGGACCGGTGGAAGACGGCCGGATCAACGTCCTGCTCCCCAACCGCTTCTTCAAGGAATGGTTCGAGGAGCACTACCTGGGGCTGCTCCGGTCCGCGCTGGAGGATCTGATGTTCACCAAGGTGGAGGTGGTCCTGCTCCTCCCGGACAAAGAGGCCTCGCCCAGCGCCCTCCCCCGCGACGAGCCGCCGCAGCGCCGCGCCTCCCGCCGACCGCGGGACGCCGCCGTGCACTTCAACCCGAAGTACAGCTTCGACTCCTTCGTGGTCGGATCCAGCAACCAGTTCGCCCACGCGGCCTCGCTGGCCGTGGCCGAGCAACTGTCCAAGGCCTACAACCCCCTGTTCATCTACGGCGGCGTGGGCCTGGGGAAGACGCACCTGCTCCACGCCATCGGGCACCTGGCCCTGCAGCGCGACCCGCGGATCAAGGTCTCGTACGTCTCCTCGGAGAAGTTCACCAACGACCTCATCAACTCCATCCGCTTCGACGCCACCGTGGAGTTCCGCAACCGCTACCGGAGCCTGGACCTTCTCCTGATCGACGATATCCAGTTCATCGCCGGGAAGGAGCGGACCCAGGAGGAGTTCTTCCACACCTTCAACGACCTGTACGACTCCTCGAAGCAGCTCGTCATCAGCTCCGACAGCCTGCCCCGGGAGATCCCCACTCTGGAGGAGCGGTTGCGCTCGCGGTTCGAATGGGGGCTCATCGCCGACATCCAGCCGCCCGACCTGGAAACCAAAGCGGCCATCCTGCGCAAGAAGGCCCAGGCCGAGGGGGTCCGCCTGCCGGACGAGGTCTCCCTCTTCATTGCCAAGCACGCGAAATCCAACATCCGGGAGCTGGAGGGCTCCCTGGTGCGCCTGGTGGCGCACGCCTCCTTCACCAACCGCGAGGTGAGCCTGGAGCTGGCCCAGGAGGTCCTAAAGGACCTCACCGCGGAGCAGCAGCGGCTGCCCACGATCCCCTCCATCCAGAAGGCGGTGGCCGACTTTTATGGGGTGCGGGTGGACGATCTGCGCTCCCGCGGGCGGAACAAGTCCATCGTCCTCCCGCGCCAGGTCGCCATGTACCTGTGCCGAGAAATCGTCAAGGCCTCCCTGCCGGACATCGGGGAAGGCTTCGGCGGGAAAGACCACTCCACCGTCATCCATTCCTGCCAGAAGGTCAAGCAGAAGATGGCGGGCGAGGAGGCCTTCCGGAAACAGGTCCACGACCTGACCACTCAGCTCTCCCCGTGAGCTGTCGGCCGGGCCAGGGTCCCTGAATCCGCTTCCGAAGGCGGAGTGGGGCTGGCTGGGGCCGGCACCGCGGAACGGTCTCCGGTCAACCGCGGTCCGCTGCATGGCGTCGGATCCTCAAAAACATACGGCGGCGTCCAGAGGAATGGACGCCGCCGTTGCTATTGGCGGGGGTGCCCGTCTAGCGGCAGCGGATGTTACGCTCCCGGGCCAGCCGGGCCTCGCGGGTCCGGGGGTGCTTGGTCATCAGCTCGCAGAGCACCGTGGTGGCCCGCTTGGTGTCCCCCAGCAGCAGGTAGGCATCCCCTTGCTTGAACAGCGCGCTGGGGACCTTGGGGCTGTCCGGGAAATCCCGGATCACGACGTCGAACTCCTGGATGGCCTGCGCGTAGTTCTTCTGGCTGTAGTACGCCTCGCCCAGCCAGTACTGGGCGTTGGGCACGAGACTGGTCTTCGGGTAGCTCTGGATATACGTGTTGAAGCCCGCAATGGCCAAATCGTAGTTCCCCTTGGTGTAGTCACTCAGCGCGTTCTTGTAGACCTCCTCGGGCGGGAGGAGGACCTGCGGCGGGCGCGGCGCAGTCGGTGCGACCGCGGCGGGGCCCGTCGGGGGCGCCGGAGGGGCGGGCGGGGCGGTCGGAGGGGTGGCAGGCGGCTGGGCGACCGGTGGGGTCCCTGGCGCCTGTGCCCCGGGCGGCTGGGCGACCGGAGGAGGCGTTCCGGGTGCCTGTCCAGCCGCAGGGGCGGGAGGCTGGGCCGGAACCGGTTGGGCCGGCGGCGGTCCCGCGGAGGGTTGCCCGGCTGGCGGTGCCCCTTCCGGCACCTGGCCGAGGGGCTGGCCTGACGGGGGGACGACCGGCGAGGGGGGGCTGATAGCCCGGACCTGCTGATCCAGTCCCCGCACCTGCTGGTCGAAGACCCGGACCTGCTGGTCCAGATCCTTCATCTGCTGGTCCACACCGTCCAGCCGGCGACCCACCAGGCGAACCTGCTGGTCCATCTCGTCCAGCCGGCTGTTGAGATTTCCCAGGACGAAGGCGTTCTCTTCCAGCTTCCCCTGGACGAGGCGGGTTTCCGTCACCAGCTCGTCCAGGCGCAAGGCCAGGGCCGCGCGGGCTCCCTCGCCCTCCTTCACCGTGGTCTCGAAGCGGGTGCGCAGATCCGCCTCCAGCTTGCTGAGGCGTTCATCCGTGAAGGCCCGGGCCCCCTCATTCGTCTTCGCCAGGCCCGCCACCTCTTGGCGAAGGGCGGCGACGTCCCGCCGCACCGCCTCGATGTCAGCGCTGCTGACACACCCTCCCAGTGCCACGAGGACACCCAGCAGCCCCGCGGCCATTCGCCAGCTCATTCGCGCTCTCCCGTCCAAGGTCGAAGCCACTCTGCTCTCCTTGCGATATCCCGTGGGATTCCGCGGTCGCGGGCTCCCCCGGGCAGCCCGTCAAGATGGATCCGGAGCCCGGGTCGCGAGTCCCCCGTGATCACGTCCTGCCCCCGGCGGTTCGCGGGACCAGTGGGTTAGGGCGACCAATCCGGCAGATAGTTGTCTCGTCCGTTGTTCGTCAGCCGCGTCTGCTCCGTGCCGTCGGCGTGCATCACGAAGAGGTCCCGGTGGCCCGTCCGCGTCGAGGCGAACACGATGTGCCGGCCGTCCGGAGACCAGGAGGGATCCTCGTTGCCGCCCAGGCTGGTGAGCTGCTGCAGGCCCGTGCCGTCGGGATTCATCAGGCAGATCTGGTTGCCGGCGAGCCGGCACATGAAGAGGATCTTCTCACCCCGGGGCGACCAGCGCGGCGAAGCGTTGTAGTTTCCCTGGAAGGTCAGGCGGCGGAGATTGGTGCCCTCCACGTCCACGACGTAGATCTGGGGAGAGCCGCCGCGATCGGAGTTAAAAACGATCTGCCGCCCGTTGGGCGAGAAGGACGGAGACACCGAGATGGCCGGGCCGGTGGTGAGGGGCTTCGGCGTGCCGCCGCTCTTCGGGATGAGGAACAGGTTGGTTCCGCCGCTCGCGCTCATGGCGAAGGCCAGCCACTGGCCGTCGGGCGACCAGCCGGGGGTGACGTTCAGGCCCCGCTGCGCCGAGAGGACGTCCCGCCGGCCGCTGTCGAAGTTGAGGACGAAGAGATCCGGGTTGCCGTTCCGGTACGAGGTGTACGCGATCAGACGCCCGTCCGGGGACCAGCGGGGCGACAGGTTGATGGATTGATTCCCGGTGATGGCCACGGGGCTTGCCCCGTCGTAGTCCATGACGAAGATCTCCTTCGCCGTCCGGGTCACGGCCGACACGAAGGCGATCCGCGTCTGGGCCACGCCTTTCTCGCCCGTGAGGTTGAACAGGATGTCGTCGGCGAAGCGGTGGATGATCAACCGGTAGAACTTGGGGTCCCCCACGTAGCGCTTGCCGAACACCATGTTGCCCGTGGTCACGTCGAAGAGGCGTCCCTCGACGACCGCCTCGTGCCCCCGGCTAGAGACCTGTCCCATCACCAGGTGCTGGACCTTCAGGGAGTTGAGGCCCGGGAGGAGCGGGCGTTCCTGATCTATCTGCACCGAGCGGGGATCGAAGGGCAGGGTCGCCGGGTCCATCACGTCGAAGATGGTGGTGAAGCGCAGATCGGCCGCCAGCACCGATTCGCCCAGCTTGCCCAGGTCCTCGCCGTTCATTGATAAGGGCGCGAAGCCCGCGATGGCGATGGTGATCCGGGGCACGACCCGCTCGCGCAGTTCCCGCTCGATCACCTGCGCTCGGGCATCCGGGGCGAATCCCGCCAGGACAGCCGGCATCACCCAGACAGCGATCCACCGCGGCGCCCGCATCATCCCCGCTCCATCACAAAGCGATACCGGAGGTCCAGCGACGGATCGGTGAGCAGGTTGGGGAACGGGGGCAGCGGCAGGCTCTGCCGGACGGCCCGCAGGGCCGAGGTATCCAGGCTGGCGTTGCCCGAGCTCGTCTCCAGCTCCACGTCACGCACCTGTCCCGACCGCAGGACCCGGAAGCGGACCACCACGACCGTCTCGGCGGGTCCCGAGGCGCCCAGCGGGACCCAGTTCTGCTGGATCTTCCAATCCACGAGGGTGAGATAGGAGGCCAGGGCACTCCCGCCCCCGGCACCGGGTCCGCTCCCGCTCCCCGCACCGCTCGCGGTACCGGCCACCTCGACGCCGCCGCCCTTCCCGACCCCGGTGCCTGCCGACGCCACGGGCGGCGCCGGTGCCGGCACCGCGGGAGCGGCGGGCGTGAGCGGAACGGGGCCCGGCGGGGTCGGCCGCGCCGTCTCCCGCCCGGTCACCGAGGGCGGGCGCAAGGAGGGCTCGCGCTCCGGGGTGACCTTCCGCGCGGGCTGCCGCCCGGGCAGCGTCAACTCTTCTGTCGGCCGCGGCGCCGGCCGTGCGGCGGGCGCGGGTGCCGCCGGGGCAGGCACCGAGGTCGCGGGGGCGGAGGAACCGCCGGCGCCCCGCCCGCCCGGGGGCGCC
>Ga0155960_1156_pt4 | contig 12201 bp, 13 predicted proteins | sample RifCSPlowO2_02_FD_107614 | JGI IMG/M metagenome (GOLD analysis project Ga0155960, IMG submission 107614) | candidate division NC10 bacterium RIFCSPLOWO2_02_FULL_66_22
CGGTAGTTGGAGAAGAGAGCGTGGCGGACGCGAGAGAGAATGGTCGGTTGCTGGAAGGGATCCGGGTCCTGGACCTGAGCCGGATCATCGCGGGCCCGTTCTGCTCCCAGATCCTGGGGGACATGGGAGCCGAGGTGATCAAGGTCGAGCAGCCCGGCGCCGGGGACGACAGCCGGACCTGGGGACCCCCGTTCAAGAACGGGGCGTCGGTCTATTTCTTCTGCATCAACCGGAACAAGAAGAGCATCACGGTGAACATGAAGGACCCCCGGGGCCGGGCCATCATTCGCGAGCTGGCCAGGCGGTCGGATGTCCTGCTGGAGAACTTCAAGCCCGGCACCCTGGCGAAGCTGGGACTGGACTGGGATATCCTGCGGCGGGACAATCCCCGCCTGATCTTCTGCGCCATCTCCGGATTCGGCCGGACGGGCCCGGCCGCGGATCGGGGCGGCTACGACGTGATCGTCCAGGCGGTGGGCGGCCTCATGAGCATCACGGGAGAGCCCGACGGCCCGCCGGTCAAGGTGGGCGTGGCCATGACCGACATCTGCACGGCCCTCTACGCCCATGGCGCGATCCTGGCCGCCCTGTATGCCCGCGACCGGACAGGGGCGGGGCAGCGGATTGACGTGTCCCTCTTGGAGACGCAGGTCGCCGCCCTCATCAATATCGCCAGCTCCTACCTCAATGCCGGGGAGATCCCGGGGAAGTGGGGCACCGCCCACGTGAACATCGTCCCCTACCAGGCCTTTCAGATGATGGATGGCTCCATGATCATCGGGGCCGCCAACGACCGCCTGTGGGTGAAGCTCTGCGAGGGCATCGGGCTGCCCGAGGTGGCCCACGATCCGAAGTACGCGACCAATGCGCAGCGCGTGGAGCACCGCGCGGAGATCGTTCGCCTCCTGGAGGCGCGGCTGGCGACCAAGACGCGCAAGGAGTGGGAAGCCATCCTGGCCCCGCTGGGCATCCCCTGCGGGCCCATCAACCGGATGGACGAGGTCTTCGCCGATCCCCAGGTCCAGCACCTCCAGATGGTCATGGAGGCGGAGCATCCCCAGGCGGGGACCATCCGGATGGTCCGGAACCCGGTGAGTTTTTCCCGAATGCCCGTGGATCTCCGGCAGGTCCCGCCGAGGCTTGGAGAGCACACCGAGGAGGTGCTCCGGGACATGCTGGGGTATTCCGCGGAAGAGGTGGCGGCGCTGCGGGCCGCGGGAGTGATATGATGTCGGAGGCGACGGGTGACGGTTGGTCTGAAAGGAGGAGGGCGATCATGCAGAGACCGTGGTTCCCGGTTCTCGGCATCCTGAGCCTGATGGCACTTATCCTGGGCGGCTGCGGCCCGCGGGTCTCGCAACGGGTTGACGAGGCTCGGGCGGCTCTGGAGGCGGCGCGCACGGCGGGCGCGCCGGCGCGGTCTCCGGAAGGGTTCCAGGCGGCGGAGCGCGCCCTCAAGGAGAGCGAAACGCTCCTGGCGGCCGGCGACTCGGCCAGCTTGCTGGAGGCGGATTACCGCGCGGCGGTGGCCGCCGCCACGGCGCACTCGGCCACGACCACCGCCAAGCTCTCGACCGAACTGGAGAAGGCGGTGGCAAGCGCCCAGGCGGCGAAGCAGGAGGCGGAGCGGACTCGCGCGGAGGTGGATCGCCTGCACGTGCAGCTTCGCACGGTCGAGGAGACGGCCCGTGCCGCGCAGGCGCGGGGGGAGCGGGTGGAGAACCAGGTGGCGGAGATCCGAAAGCAAGTCGCAGCCGCCTCGGCGCCCATTCTGCCCACCTACCTTCGCTATGTGGTCAAGCGGGGAGACACCTTGCAGCGGATCGCCGCCCGGCCGGAGATCTACAGGGATGCCAACCAGTGGCCCCGGCTGTATGAGGCGAACCGGGATATGATCGGCCGGGATCGCACGCTGAAGGTGGGGCAGGTCCTCCTGGTACCAAAGTGATGTCGGGGGCCTGAGCGGGCCGAAGGGTCTCTGTATGACGGCGGACCTCTTGATTCGAGGCGCGTGGGTCTTCGACGGCGGTGGCAATCCGCCGGTGGAGGCGAATGTCGCCGTTCGCGGCGACCGAATCGTCGGCGTGGGCCGCGACGTGACGCCCGCGACGGCGCGACGGGTCATTGACGCCCGAGGCTTGGCGGCGGCGCCGGGCTTCGTGGACATCCACGGCCACTCCGATTATCACCTGCTCCTCACCCCCACGGCCGAAAGCGCCGTGCTGCAGGGGGTGACGTGCGAGATCGGGGGGAACTGCGGCTACGCGGCCGCCCCCATCTGGGGCCCCTGGTGGGAGGATCGCGCCCGGTCCTACCGCGAGGTGTTCGGCCTGGATCACCCCTGGCAGGAGGTGAGCGCCTACTTCCGCCGGCTCCTGGACACGGGGATCTCCATCAACTTCGGCCTCCTGGTTGGCCACAACACGCTTCGCGGGTCCGCCATGGGGGGAGCGAACCGCGGTCCCACGGCGGAGGAATTGCAGGCCATGGTCGCGGCCCTCGAACGCGGCATGGACGAGGGGGCGCTGGGCCTGTCCACGGGGCTGGTCTATGCCCCGGCCTGTTTCTCGTCGGCGGAGGAACTGGCGACCCTCACCGCCGTCGCGGGACGCAAGGGCGGGATCCTGGCCACCCACATGCGGAGCGAGGGAGACGGTCTCCTGGAAGCCATCCAGGAGGTCATCGCCGCGGCCGAGGCTGGACGGACCCCACTCCAGATCTCCCACCTGAAGACCTACGGCGAGCGGAACTGGGAGAAGCTTCCGCAGGCATTCGAGTTGATCGAGTCGGCGCAGCGGCGCGGCGTGGACGTGACGGCCGACCGGTACCCGTACACGGCAGCGAACACCGGGCTCCAGGCGGCGCTGCCCCGCTGGGCCATCGAGGGGAACAAGGCGGAGCAGACGGATCGCCTCAAGAATCCGGCTGTTCGCGCACGCGTCCGGCAGGAGATCGGCGAGGGGCCAAACGCCCGGGACTGGAGCCAGGTGATGATCTCCGAGGTGACGCTCCCCCACAATCGTCGCTACCTGGGCCTCCGGGTGGACGCCGCCGCGCGGCTGGCGGGTAAGGAGATCCTCACGTTCGTGCTGGATTTGCTCCACGAGGAGAAGACCCAGGTGGACGCCATCTACTTTACCATGAGCGAGGAGAACCTCCGGGCCATCCTGCGCAAGCCGTACGTGATGATCGGGTCCGATTCGGGCTGTCGCGCGCACTACGGGCCGCTGTCCACGGGCCGCCCGCACCCGCGAACCTTCGGCACGTTTGCCCGCATGCTGGGCCATTACGCGCGGGAGGAGCACCTGTTCGATCTGTCCACCGCCATCCGGAAGATGACGTCCGATCCCTGCCGGCGCATGGGCCTCGCGGACCGCGGGTGGGTCCGGCCAGGCTCCATAGCCGACATCGTCCTCTTCGATCCGGATCGGGTGCAGGACAGTGCGACCTACGAGGAGCCGATCCGATATCCCGTGGGGGTCCACACGGTCCTGGTGAATGGGGTGGTGACGGTGGAGGCCGGGGAACACACGGGGGTTCGGGCGGGACGGATCGTCACGAAACGCTAACAGCGTTCGGGGCACCCACGCCACGGCGGTGGGTATTCACCGCGGTGCCGTGGGTCCCGAGGGTTCGGTTGTTCGGTGGTACTCGGGATCCGGGAACAATCGAACCACCGAACTACCGAACAGCCGAACGCTTTTGAGGAAGAAGTGATGCGCCCTCGCATCGGCATCACGTCCTGGCTCCGGGACGATTCAGACCGGCTGGAACGCTGGGCGGCGGTTCGTGAGACGTACGTTGGCGCCATCCGAACGGCGGGTGGCCTCCCCATGATCCTGCCGATCGCGGATGACGATTCCGGGGTGATCACGGACTGCCTGGCCGCCGTGGATGGGCTGGTCTTCACGGGCGGCGGAGACGTGGCACCGGCGTACTACGGCCAGTCGCCCGATGAGCGCTGCCATGAGCCGGATCGCCAGCGGGACCTCTTCGAGATCAACCTGGCTCGGGCGGCCCTGGCCCGGCGGACGGCGGTCCTGGGCATCTGCCGGGGACTCCAGGTCCTCAACGTCGCGGCCGGCGGCACGTTGTATCAGGACATCGGCTGCCGGCCGGGGACCTCACTGCTTCACGCGGCACGGGGCGAGGACCGGCGGAAGCTGATCCATGCCGTCCGCGTCCTGCCGGGCACACGCCTGCACGCCATCATGGGCGTTGCCGAGTCCCTGGTCACCAGCACCCACCACCAGTTCGTCAAGGACCTCGCCCCCGGCTTTCGCGTCACGGCCGAGAGCGTGGAGGACGGCATCGTCGAGGGCCTGGAGCAGCCCGACCGTCCGTTCCTGGTGGCGGTGCAGTGGCACCCGGAGCGGATGTATCAGGATCACCCCGAACACCTGGCGCTGTTCCAGGCCCTGATCGCCTCCGCGGAGCAGACGCGGGGCTGATGGCTGACTGCTCCCTTCGATTCTCCCGGAAGACCTGCGTTACCTCATCAAGACCGACACCAGACGTGCAAAAAGCAACGCTGGCAGGGTCGCCAAGGGACCCTGCCAGCGCGGTAGATCAGAACCGGTGTGGCCCGAGGAGGCTCCCGCGTCCGGGGCCCGGTGCGGCCGCCTAGAACGCGATCTCCCGCCAGGAGTAGCGGGTGAAGCCGGTGGTGGTGTAGGTGGTGGTGACCGTGGTGGTGACGTAGCGGCCGAGGTTGCCCAGCGCCTCGTCGTAGTGGAGGCCCCCGCTGCCGTTGACCGTGACGCTCGCCCCGGTGAGGGCCCCGTAGACCCCCCCGTTGCCCGAGACCGAGATGCTCGCCTGGGGGGCGTAGACGGCCCCGTAGAAGTTCCCGTTGCCGGTGATGGCCACGCTGGTGGAACAGTTACTGCTGACACACGCGGGGTTCGTACTGGTCGGGTCTCGCGTGCCGTAAATCAGGAGGTTCGGGGGGGCGTTGTTCGCGGTCCCCACCCCGTTGCCGCTGATGCTGATGGCCCCCGTCACGTAGATCTTCACCGCCCCGGTGGTCACCAGGCGGCCGTTCCCCGAGATGCTGAGGGAGGAGAACCAGTAGGTCCCCTCGGTGAGTGTCCGGGTGGTGTTCCCCGAGATGGTCAGGGCCCCCTGGTTCACCACCCCGGTGGGGATGCTGGAGAGGGGGAGGTCCCAGGTGCTGGGCTCCGTGGAGGTGGACCCCGTGATGGTCCCCGCGTTCACCACGCCCGTACTCGTGTCCCCCCCCGGGCCCACCAGGACGTCCCCGCTCACCGTGGAGTTCGGATCGATGGTGATGGCCGCCACGGCCGTGGAATCGGTGCTGATGTCCCCGTTGGTCCCCAGGTTCCCGCTCACGTTGTAGGCCCCCAGGCGGGAGTCGTAGCTGTCGGTGTCGCCGTTGCCGATGAGGGTGATGGCGCCGGTGCCGTGGGCGGCATTGGCGAAGGGGTCGGTCACCACGTCATCCGTGGTGGTGGTGGTGCTCACGATGGGCTGGAACTCCATGCTGATCATCCGGCGGACGCTCCCCTGGATCCCCTCGGTGGTCACCATGATGAGGGGGGGGTTGTAGACGGTGGTCCCGCTCACCACCTGGGAGGCGCTCGTGGTCTCCGCCCCGGTGACGGCGTCCTGGTAGAGGATGGCCCCCCCCGCGTTGAACTTGTGCTGGATGCGGGCCCAGCCCCAGGGGATGGTGCCCAAGCCGGCCTGGACGCTGGTGTAGTAGGCGTAGTTACTCGTCCCCTCATTCGCGGTGTAGGCGGGGGCGGCCTTGGCGTAGTTCGCATCCAGGCCCCCCTCGATCTCCGCCTGGGTGTGGCCGGAGAGGAGGTAGGCCCGCCAGTCCGCGCTCGTCCCCACGGGGATGGCCATGGCCACGGGGGCGTTCGGGCTCAGCCGCATCTTGGCCTCCTCGGTGCCGGCATCGGCGTTGAAGAGGGCCTGGATGCTCCGGGACTCGTTGTTGGCGATCTGGTAGTCGGAGGAAGCCAGGTTGATCAGGGTGAGCCCCATGGTGAGGAGGAGCCCGACGAGGAGCACCGTGATCACCAGGACCACCCCCGGGTCCCCCCGGGGGGTCCGCTGCGGGCCCTTGCTGCAAAGGATTTGTCTCTTCTGCATGTCAGCCTCCATCGTGCCTCGGCGCCCCGGTCAGGGGAGGAGGTTCCGAAGCGCCACATCCGTCGTGGCGGTGAAGGGAACCACCGTGGTCCCGATCTGCTGTTGAATGGTCAGGGCGATCTTCACCTGCCGGACGCGGTTCCGCTGGCCGCCCGCGGCCGGGGTCGTGGGGGTCGCCGTCCCCGTCACCGCCCCCTGGCTGTCGAGCGTGTAGGTGCTGGTGAGGGGGTAGGGGAGGGGGACGTTGTTCAGCTCGTAGTAGGTGAAGGTGAGGGCGCTCACCCCGTCCACGAAGGGCTCCCCCCCGCAGAAGGTGGCGGTCGAGACGTTCCGGTACAGGGTCGTGGTCACGGTCCCGGTGCAGTCCCGGCGGCTGTAGGTGACGTAGGTGGCCCCGCTCCCGTCCAGATCGGCGTGGAAGCTGAAGGCGTCGTTGGTCGCGATGACCACCGGGTCGCTCACCTTGGGGTTCGCGTACCCGGCCGTCCGGACCTCCCGCCCCATCCGCTCGAGGGCGACCCGGGCCTGGGACTGGACGTCCCACTTCCGGCTGCTGCTCGTGTAGCTGGCCTGCCCCACGTCGTAGACGAGGTAGACCCCGTAGAGCACGATGAGGAAGATGGCGCTCGTGACGAGGGCCTCCAGGAGGCTGAAGCCGGGGGGGCCACCGCGGTGCTGAGGAGCAGGGGAGCGGATGGGCATGGGGGCCTCCTCAGATGGCCGAGGCGAGGGTCTGGAGCGTGACCTGGTAGGGCCGCCCCGCATCGGTCCAGTTGACGACCACGGAGATCTTCCGGAGGATGGGGGCGCCGGTCCCATCGGTGGCGACCGTGCTCACGGTGATGGTCCCATACCCTCCGGTGATCCCCGCCCCGGTGACGAGGTAGAGGGCGATGTCGTTCGCCCACTTGGTCACGTTGCTCCCCCCCATGAAGTTCCCCGCGTCCCCGGGGATGGGGGGGTTCGGATCGTCCACGGGGTAGGTGCCGGTGGTCCGGGTGTCCACCCCATTGTAGAGGCTGAGCTGGCTGAAGGGATCGTTCTTGACCATCTCGATCATCTCTTGGGTGAGGGCCACCGCCTTGGAGATCTGCCCGGCCTGGTGGAGACTCATGTCGGCCGTGGGCAGGACGGCCGCAATCCCCAGGAGGGCCACCACCAGGATGGTGGCGGCCACCAGGACCTCGACCAGGGTGAAGCCAGCGCGCTGCCTCATTGGATGGTGGCCTTTCCGATGATGCTGGTGGCGACGGTCTTGGTGCCCCCGGAGCCCTGGAGGCCGATACTCAAGGTCACCGCGCTGTTGACCAGGAAGCCCTGGGAGTTGAAGAGCAGGGTGTTCCCCGTGGTCACCGTCACCCCCCGGTACTGGCCGGCCAGGTCCTGCCAGGCCGTGAGGACGTTGCTGTTGCTGGCCGGGGTGTCGCTGAGCGTGGGCCAGGCCGCCGTGGCCCCGGTCCGGATCTCCAGCCGGTAGTAGTTCGCCTTGGTGGCATCGCTCACCGCCGTGCCTCCCGGGTAGGGGGCCGCCCCCGTCGCATCGAAGGCGAGGATCCGGGCCTGCAGCCCCCGGGTGATGGCGCTACTCTGGGCGAGCCGGATGTCCTCGGCGAGGCGCCGGGAGGCCCCATCCACCCCCGAGCGCTGGATGCCCCCCACGAGCTGGGGGATGGCGATGGCCGAAAGGATCCCCAGGATGCTCACCGCGATGGTCAGCTCGATCACGGTGAGGCCGTGGGGGTGTCGGTCGCCGCGCTTCCTCTGCATTATTCCCTCTGCCTCCAACTGCCTTCAAGGCCGGCCGCCGTGAGATAAATCCGGTGGGCAGACCCTACCTACCGTACCAACAAGCAAGTGACGGGCCATTCCCTGACCGACCCTCCAACCCATGAAAACACTGACCTGTATTGCCTTCCTGGCGGAGGATCCTTCCGGCCTCTGTCTGACACTCGGGCAGGTTGGCTGCCACGGCTGTACCCCGATGTTGTGGAGGATACCGGCTGACCCGGTGAACAGGCGTCCCGGGACACAGCATGCGACTCCCGTGCCCAGGCGACTGGCTCGCTCGACCCCGGCCAGCGCGGCCTGGGGGGCAGGACAGTTCTGCGGCGAGATTCAGCGTGTTACAGGGGCTGCGGAGAACCAGCCCGGGGCGGGGCGCCCCCGAGGTGTGCCCGCACCCAGGGAGAATCCGAGCGAGCTGTTCCGGTCTGACACACTCTGGTGCGGGGTCGCCAGGGGCGAGTGAGCCGGGACGGCACAGCGAGCGAGCGGTCGCGGCTGGCTATCCCTGCTCGGGATCCGGGGCAAGCCGGAGGCCGTATTTGGCGGCCTTCGCATAGAGGGTTCGCCGGCCGATGCCCAGGCGCCTGGCCAGCGGCCTCACCGAATTACGGCGGTGGTCCCTCGAGGAGATCCCGAATCGCCTTCAGGATCGGCCGAAGGTTGCCCGCCTTGGGCACGAAGTACTCCGCCTGCGTCTCGTAGGCCCGGATGGCGAAGCTCTCCTCCACGTGCCCACTATAGAGGATGACGGGGATATGTCGCAGGGTCGGATCCCCTTTGATCATGGTTGCCACGCGGAATCCGTCGAGCTTGGGCATGACTACGTCGAGGACGACCAGGTCCGGCCTCTGTGCCTGGACAGCCTGGAAACCCTCCTCCCCATCGGCGGCCGTCAAAACCCGGTATCCCTGGTGGCGGAGCAGATCCGCCAGACCTTCCCGCATGGGCAGATCGTCATCCACCACCAGTACTGTCTTCTCCGCGAGATTCATTTCGGGACTCATCGGACACGTTCCGTGGCTGCCAGGATCGTCTGGAGCAACTGCCGATGCTCGGGCGCACCCACGATGGTGCGCGCCGCGTCCCCGTCCACCGACATCCGGTTCACCCCCAGCCGTTGACGCAGGCGCGCGATCCGATCCAGTGATGCCGCCAGTTGGGCCTCGGACAACCGGCCCGTCCGCAGGGCGGCCTCCACGGCCCCCATGGCTGCCCGCTGGCGCGTGGCATCGTGACAGATGAGGACCAGGTCACCGCCAGCCTCGAGGAAGCGAACGGCGGCCTCCCCGATGTCGAACCGGGCGGCGATGGCCGCCATCTCCAGATCGTCGCTCACCACCACACCATCAAACCCCAATTCCGTTCGCAGGATATCGGTGATGACCGTGCGGGACAAGCTGCTGGGCGCCTCCCGGTCCAGGGCCGGGCAGGAGAGGTGGGCCACCATCACCACCGGCACGCCGGCCTGGATTGCCAGACGAAACGGGACGAATTCCACGGCGCGCCAGCGCGCGTTCGGCTGCGGGCTCTCTGGTAGCGTCAGGTGGGAGTCCGAGGCCGTCTCGCCGTGACCCGGGAAGTGCTTCGCGGTGGCCAGGACGCCGACCTCCGTGAATCCCTGGATGGCGGCCACGCCCAGACGGGCCACGCGCTCGGGGTCGTGGCTGAAGGCGCGGTCGCCGATGATGGGATTGGCGGGGTTGGTGTGGACGTCCAGGACGGGCGCGAGATTCCAGGTGAACCCCGCGGCTCGAAGTTCGCGGCCCACGGCGCGGGCCAGATCCCGCGTGAGGATCGCATCGTTCAGGGCCCCCAGGATGGCCGCCGGCGGCGGGGCGAGGAACGGTTCGGGCAGCCGCGTGACTCGGCCTCCTTCCTGGTCCACGCCGACGAGCAGGGGACCCGGGGCTGCCGCATGCAGCCCGGCCGTCAGGCGGCAGATCTGCTCCAGGTCCAGGAGATTGCGGCGGAACAGGATCACGCCGCCGAGACCCGAGTCCAGGAGCCGACGGAGGTGGTCGGGCAGCGTGATTCCCTCGAATCCGAGGCAGAAGAGCGTCGGGATCGGCAGGTCCGTCATCCGCCCTCCTCGTCGGTGCGGAAGGCACGGCGGTACTCGACCAATTCCTCGGGCCGGACGTCGGGCCACGTCCGGATCTCCTGGTACAACCCCTGGGGGTCCTTGGTCAGGCGCTGGCTGACGATCTGGGCCGCGGCCGTCAGGTTCGCCACGCGGCGGTCGATGATCCCGTGCAGCAGCGGGGCCAGGACCTTCAGGATGCCGTGCGCCACGACGTTGTCCAGGCGGAGGAAGAGCTGCGGGTCCACCTCCACGTAGGGTTCGTTGCCCTCCCAGCGCTCCCGGTACTCCAGCGTAAACACCATGCTGCCCGACAGCTTCAGCAGGTGGGCCAGGGACCGGAATTGGCCCTCGACGAAATAGATCCGACGCTCCGGCCCCCGGGCGATCAGGCGAACCGTTCCCCGCAACGCCCCGAGGTCATCCACCTCGTACTGCCCGTTCCCCTTCTCCGTGATGCGGTACCGTTCCATGGGCGGGTGAAGGTGACGCGCCAGGGTGGCGGCAAAGGGGGGCCGGTCCATCATCCAGTCGGTCGTCTTGATGCTGCCGATGAACCGGACCGGCTTCAACTGGCGCGCCAGGGTGTACCGCTCGACCACCTCGCGCGTGGCGGAATCCTCGATGGCCAGGCCGATGAGCCGGAAGGCTCCTGCCGCCTGGGAAGCCAGCGTCAGGAGAAGCAGGGCAACGATCCAGATGGAGCGGTTCCGCCTCGGGAAGGCACCGGGAACGCCGGACCTCATGCTCTCGGCACCTCCGGGCGATTTGACAGGCTGGCGGCGACCGGACTATAAGGGGCCTGCCAACGATCGGACATCGACGAATCGTTCCTGCGACGGACGGCGAGCCACAGCGGCGAGGGCGCGTGAAGACGACGACGAAGCTCACCTGGGTGGCCGTGCTGTATTTCGTCGAGGGATTCCCCTTCGGCATCCTGAATGACGCCCTGCCCCTTTTCTTCCGGTTTCACGGGGTCCGCCTCGCCGACATCGGCCTTCTGAGCCTGGTGGGACTGCCCTGGACGCTGAAGTTCCTGTGGGCACCGGCCGTGGATCTGTGGGGGCGACGGCGCACCTGGGTGGTGGGATGTCAACTTCTCATCACCCTCGGCCTCCTGACCCTCCCTGCCCTCGATCCCTCGCGCGTGGGCGGCGTCGCCTGGGCGACGCTCCTGGCCCTCGCCGTCTGCTCGGCCACACAGGATATCGCCATCGACGCCTACACCATCGAACTGCTGGACGAGGCGGAGATGGGGCCGGCGAACGGCATCCGGGTGACCGCCTACCGCGTGGCCCTCATCTGCGCCGGCGGCCTGTTCGTGGCGCTGGCGGGCCTGATCGGCTGGCCAGCCGCGTTCGGGGCCGCGGCGATCGTGGTGGCCACCTCCTGCCTGCTCTCGTGCCGCATGCCGCATGCGGCGCCTCAGCCTGTCGGGGGGGCGGCTCCTGGGGCCAGCGCCCTGGAGCGGGCGGTCTGGACCCCGCTGGAACAGTTCTTCGGCCATCCCGGGTTCTTCGCCGTCATGCTGTTCGTCCTGACGTTCAAGCTGGGAGACATGTCGCTTGGCCCCATGGTCCGCCCGTTCTGGGTGGACCGGCATTTCACACCGCTCGAGATCGGCGCCGTCCCCGGTACCCTGGGGGTGATCGCCACGATCTTTGGCGCCCTCCTGGGCGGAAGCCTCACCGCCCGCTGGGGAATCTTCCGTGCGCTCTGGGTGCTGGGCATCGCCCAGGCGGCCTCGAACCTGGTCTACGCCGCGGCTGCCGCCCTCCCCCCTTCGACGCCCCTCATGTACGCATCCTCGATCGTGGAATCTTTCTGCGGCGGTCTGGGTACGGCGCCGTTCCTGGCGTTTCTCATGAGCATCTGCGACAAGGCCCACGCCGCCACCCAGTATGCGCTCCTCAGCGCGCTCTTCGGCCTCACCCGGGTCGTGGCCGGGACCTTCTCGGGATGGGCCACCGAGGGATTCGGGTACGCCGCCTACTTCACCCTGACCTTCTTCCTGGCCTGGCCAGCCCTCCTGTTGCTGCCCAGGGTCCAACGCTGGACGGTCACACGGGGCGGCGGCGACCGCCGCGACTAAAAGCGTTCGACCGTTTCCGCCTCTGGCGGATTCGGCTGTTCCCGTACCCCCGACCTGCCGACCAGCCGAACTGCCGAACGATATTGACCGCATTCTCAACCCAAGCGTGCCACGCACGCCACCA
>Ga0155960_1007_pt2 | contig 12167 bp, 14 predicted proteins | sample RifCSPlowO2_02_FD_107614 | JGI IMG/M metagenome (GOLD analysis project Ga0155960, IMG submission 107614) | candidate division NC10 bacterium RIFCSPLOWO2_02_FULL_66_22
CCCGTGAGGATCGGTCATGCGCTGAGTTCTTCTGCCCTGTTGCCCCTGTGGGAGATGGGTCTACCAGGGCGCCCGCTCATGCGACCTCGATGGCCTGTTCGGCGATGACCTCGCCGATCTCCCAGACGGGCTCCCCCTTGGCTGCGAACCGATCGCGGATTTCTTGGGCCCGCTCCGCGGGGGCGGAGAAGAGCAGGCCGCCGGACGTCTCCGAGTCGCACAGGAGGCCGACCTGTTCGGTAGAGAGGCCGGGCGCGATCCGCAGGGCCAGCTTCCCTTCCTTGGCCAGGCCTTCGAGGAAGCTCCGGTTGCGGCCCATGCCCCCGGCGAAGAATCCGCCCTCCGCATAGCTCATGGCCCCGGGCAGCAGGGGCACGGCCCCCGCGCGGAGGCGGAACCCGCACCCGCTGGCCAGGGCCATCTCGCCGCCATGGGCGAGCAACCCGAAGCCGGTCACGTCGGTGCAACCCCGGATCTCCATCTCTGCCAACACCTCGGCGGCGCCCCGGTTCAATCGAGTCATGCTCTGGATGGCCGCCTCCAGGTGAGCCGCCTGGACCCGCTCGGCCTTCCCCGCCGTGGCGATGACGCCGGTGCCGAGCGGCTTGCTGAGGAAGAGCCGGTGGCCGGGCCGGAGGCCGCCCTTGATCGTCACCTTCTCGGGATGCACGAGGCCGGTGACGCAGAGGCCGTACTTCGGCTCCTTGTCCACCACGGTGTGGCCTCCGGCGATGACCCCACCGGCCTCGGCCACCTTGTCCGCCCCGCCCTGGAAGATCTGGCGGATGGCGCTCCGGGGAAACTCCTTGGGGAAGCCGGCCACGTTCAGGGCCAGGAGGACCTGTCCCCCCATGGCGTACACGTCGCTCATGGAGTTGGCGGCCGCCACCGCCCCGTAGGCGTACGGGTCATCCACGATGGGGGGGAAGAAGTCCACCGTCTGGATGATGGCTTGCCGGTCGTTCAGCCGATAGACCGCCGCATCGTCACTCTTGGTGAGGCCCACCAGGAGGTCGGGATGTTCGTGCTTGGTCAGGTGATCCACCAGCTCGTGCAGGTCCGCCGGACCCAGCTTGGAGGCTCAACCGGCACAGGCCGCGTATTCGGTGAGTCGAATCTCCTTGCCCGTGGGGGCAACGAGACTGTCCTGCACGCCCATGATCCTCCTCCGTTCCCCGACTGCCCAGAATCCATTCCGGCCGGGGGGCCTGCTCCGTTCGATGCGGCGATCGTCGAACTCGATTCGATCCCCCGGGCGGCGTCGCGCCGTCGGGCTGGCAACCTCTCCGCCAAGTCACGGATAGCACAGTTGGGATTATGAGACAAATAGATTCTGCCGATATTGATGACCCTCAGACGCGCCACCTCGCTTCGGAGAAATGACGGATTGCGACGGGAACCTACCGGACGGGGAGTTCCAGGGTCAGGGCGAGACGCGCCTGCGTATCGCGGCGCTCGACGAGCAGGGACGCGGACCGATCCTTGCCTCGCATCGCCCGGTCGAAGTCCTCGAGGCTCTGGATCGGCTGGTCGTTGGCCTGCAGGATCACGTCCTGGGGGCGCAGGCCCGCACGGGCGGCAGGCGAATCCGTGTCCACGAAGGCGACGACGAGGCGGGATGGCGTCGCGGTCTGCACGCGCCGTGGATCGCGCTCGTCCTCGGCTCGGACCAGGAACCCGAAGCGCTCGCCGGCGAGCTGGGCGCGCGCCTCCACGGGCATGGCGCCGATGGTGACGGGCAGGGTCAGGCGAGAGGACTCGCGCAAGACCGTGACGACCACGCGCTGGTTGATCGGTTGGGATCGAATCGTCCGCTGGAGCTGCCGGACGTCCCAGATCGGCTGTGCGTCCACCCGGACGATGACGTCCCCGCGCTTCAGGGGAGCGTGTTCGGCCGGGCCGCCTTTCAGCACATCCACCACCACTACGCCCGTGCCCGCCGCGGGACCGAAGGTCTGGCCCAGGCGATCGGCCAGCTCCTCCCCGACGTCCGAGATGGAGATGCCCAGCCACCCCAGGTTCGGAGGCGCCTGCGCGCCCACCCGGCCGGGGATCACGGACAGCCAGAGCAGAAGCAACGCGAAGGGGACGCCCTTCGCAAAAGCTGGCAGACAACGCCCCTTCATTGCTTGACCAACTCCTTGACTTCCACGTCTATGCCACAGATCTCGCAGTAGACCCGGTCGCCTCGAATCCCGGAGACGTCGAACTGCTGTTGGAAGCAATAGGGGCAGAATCGGATGTCGCGGCCGGCCGGTGTGTCCTCGGCCATGAGGACGCCTCCTTTCCCCCTCCAGTGCCAGATGAGCTTAGTCCAGGTCTCCTGCAACGTCAAGCCGGGCGCCGCCCCCCAGGAGCCCCGGATCTTGAGGTTTCAATTGGCTGGGGTCTCCCCTGCGGGCACGCATCAGCATCCGGAGCGCGGCGAAGCGGCCCCTGCGCGCGTTGACAGCCATTTGCGCCTATGGTATGGTCCGCCTGCCTTCCGGAAAGGCAGAGGTGCGGAGGCGTTGGGGGCAGGGTTGGCATCACGGCTTGGCCCTGCTTTTTTATTCATGGATACCCGGACACGGCGTCTTGGGGGCCGGCAGGCCAGGGTATGGGCCCTGCCGCTGGTTTTGCTTCTGCTTCCCGTTCAGGTGGAGCAGGTGAGAGCCGGGGCCCTCGAGCGCGCCATGCTGGGCAAGTCCACGGTGGTGGACCTGACCCACGTCGTGAGTGAGCGTGCCCCCACCGGGGGAGGGCAGGATCACCCCCGGCCCGAGGTCCTGGCCGAAGGGGATCGGAACAGTACGGCAGAGCGCCTTCCGCTGTCGGCGGACCTGGCCACCTACCTGAACCTGCCGGCGAGTATCGTGAAGGGCAAGCCCACCGTGGCCCAGGTGCCGGCCCGCGAGTTCCTCGTCCACGCCGTGCTGGTGGACATCGGCGCCAAGGTCGCGCAGACGCAGGATTATCGGGCGACGGTGGAGGACCTGCAGGCGTGGGAGCGCCGGAACGGCCGAATCCCCAAGGGCAGCGTCGTCCTGCTCTACACCGGCTGGTCCCGCCGGTGGAGCGACCCGGCCCACTATCTGAATCTGGACGCGCAGGGAGTGCCGCGGGTGCCCGGGTTCTCCCCGGGGGCCACCGCCTTCCTCGTCAGTGAGCGGGATATCCGTGGCGTGGGTCTGGATACCTGGGGCCCCGGGGTCCCTCCGGGAACCCATGGCGGTGACGACGGGATGCGCCCCCTCCTGCAGGCCGGGAAGTGGCAGCTCGTGAATCTCACCAACCTGGACCGCCTCCCGGCCAAGGGCGCCAAGCTGCTGGTCGCGCCGCTGCGGATCGAGGCCGGGTCGGCGCCGGCACGAGTGATCGCTATCTTACCTTGAAATCCCGACCGCGACACGTGGCGCGTGAGGGGGCGAGATCTTGGCGTCGGCCGGTGGTGTCCACGATCTCCCGTCCGCTCGTGTGCAGTCTGCGGTTCCCGAGGCACAGCCGTGAGTGACCCCCTCCGCCGCATCGCCCGCATTCCCACCGCCGTCTTGTCTGACGCCCTGGGTCGCCTGGGAACCATGGCCGCGGCCATCAAACCGGTGACCCGCGGGATGCGGCTGACCGGGATCGCGCATACGGTGCGCTGCTTTCCGGGGGATTACCTCACCCTGCTCAAGGCGCTGGCCGAGGCGCGGGAGGGCGAGGTGCTGGTGGTGGATGGCGGCGGGGTGGTGGAGGCCGCCCTGATGGGCAAGCTCATGGCCATCGAGGCCCGGCGCAAGGGCCTCCACGGCTTCGTCATTGACGGGGCGGTCCGGGACCTGCGCGGCCTGGAGGAGGTGGACGTCCCGGTCTTCGCGCGGGCGGCCACGCCCCGAGTCGGGACGGCCGAGCACCTCCAGGAGACCCAGATTCCCATCATCTGCGGGGGGGCGCCGGTGCAGCCCGGGGACATCGTCCTTGGCGACGAGGACGGCGTGGTGGTCTTCTCCGCCAAGCGGCTGCGCGAGATCGTCTCCCGCGCCCTCGAGGTGCAGCGGCACGAGGCCGAGGTGGTGCGGAAGCTGAAGCAGGGCCGGCCGCTGGCCGAACTCATGAAGCTCTTCGATCGTCTGATCCAGCTGCGGAAGCGGGGGTGAGCATGGCCGGTCCCCTGGCGGGCCTCCGCGTGCTGGATCTGACCCGGATCCTGGCCGGCCCCTTTTGCACCATGATCCTGGGAGACATGGGGGCGGATGTGGTGAAGGTGGAGAACCCTGACGGCGGGGACGACGCGCGCCGCTGGGGACCGCCGTTCGTGGAGGGGGAGTCGGCCTACTTCCTGAGCGTGAATCGGAGCAAGCGAAGCGTGACCCTGAACCTGAAGGTCCCGCGGGGAAAAACCCTGCTGGCCGACCTGCTGACCCGTGCCGATGTCCTCATCGAGAACTTCCGGCCCGGGGCCATGGAGCGCCTGGGGTTCGGGTACGAGGAGACGGCTGCCCGAAACAGGCGCCTCATCTATTGCTCCATCTCCGGATTCGGCCAGACCGGGCCCGACGCACTCCGGCCGGGCTACGATCTCATCGTCCAGGGGGAGAGCGGGGTCATGAGCCTGACCGGCTTCCCCGAAGGGCCGCCGTGCAAGGTGGGCCTCTCAATCGCGGATATCATCGCCGGGATGTATGCGGTGCAGGGAATCGCCTTCGCCCTCTACGCCCGGGAGACGACCGGACGGGGGCAGCGAATTGACGTGGCCCTCCTGGACGGGATGATCTCCTTTCTCACCTACCAGGCCGGGATCTACTTCACCACCGGGAAGAGCCCGTCGCGGATGGGGAACCTCCACCCCACGATCATGCCCTACGAGACCTTCGAGGCCTCCGACGGTCACCTGAATGTCGCGGTGGGGAACAACAGCCTCTTCCAGCGGTTCTGCCAGGTCCTGGGCCGGCCCGAGCTGGCCGCTGACCCTCGCTTCGACACCGAGGCTGGGCGAGTCGAGAATCGGGGAGTCCTGCGCCCGATCCTGGAGGACGTTCTGCGGACCCGGTCGGTGGCAGCGTGGCTCGAGGCGTTCACCGCGGCCGGATTCCCCTGCGGCTCCATCAAGACGATGGCGGAGGTCTTCTCCACCCCCCAGGTGCTGGCCCGGGAGATGGTCCGGACCGTCGTGCACCCGAAGGTGGGGCCAGTGCGCGTGACCGGGAACCCCCTCAAGATGTCGGAGACCCCCGGGGCGGTCGAACAGCCGCCGCCGCTTTTGGGGGAGCACACAGACCAGGTCCTGGCGGAGTGGCTGGGGCTGGATGGGGAGGCGTGCACGGTCTTGCGGCGGGACGGAGTGATCTGAGATGGAGGCCCTGGCGGCAGCCGCCCTGGTGGTCCTGGCGGTGGTGAGCGTGGTGTGGACCGCGCTGCTGATCCCGGTGCTGCTGGAGTTCAAGCGGGCGTCCTGGCGCTTGCAGGAATTCATCCGGACCCTGGAGCTGGACCTGCGGCCCGTGCTGCAGGAGGCGCGGGAGGGGATCCGGGAGATGACCAAGGCGGCCCAGGGGGTGGCCGAGAGCACGGCGCGTCTGCGCGGGGCCATGGCGGCAATGGAGGAGGCCGGCGAGAATCTCCGGGTGACCACCGGCGCGATCCGCGCCGTCTTCGGGTCGCGGCTCATCCCGGTGGCAAGCGTCCTGGCGGGCGTGCGGGCCGGGGTCAAGACACTGTGGAAGCGGTATCGACAAAGGAGGGAACGGTCATGAGTGAAGATCGCGGATACTCCGCGGCAGCCGTCGCGTTGGGATTCATCCTGGGCGGCGTCCTGGGGGGCTGCCTGGCCGTGCTGTTCGCGCCCGAGTCGGGGCGCCGGACCCGGGAGCGCCTGCGGGACCTGGCCTCCGACGTGCGGGACAAGACCATCGATGTGTCCGAGGACCTGCGGGACAAGGCCGAGGAAGCGATCGAGCGCGGCCGCGAGGTCTTCGAGGAGAAGAAAACCATCCTCTCGGCCGCGGTCCAGGCCGGCAAGGAGGCCGTGCAGCGCGAGCGCGAGCGCCTCTCCTCCCGCTCATCCTGACGCCCCGACGACGGGGCACCCCCTCGCCACCGAATGCCCTCCGGCGGACGCGCCTGCAGGCCATGGTCTGCGTCCGCCGGAGTCGGCCACATTCTTCTGCTTCTCCGCGAACGGATGGCCTTGGGCCAAACGCGACAGCCAAACGCGCCAGACTTGACACTCCCGCTCTCGAATGATAACTTCCGCGCCACCGTTTCTCCTTGTCCCTGAAGGCTCGGGGAGATCTTCTCTGCTAGGGGAAACGGGGGAATTGGTAGGCCACTGCACCTCTGAAGTTTCGGTCTGGGGTCTCTGAAGAGGAGGGGGGGCTATGATGCAGAAGAAACAGCGGCTCATTTCCAGACGGGAGGTCATCAAGGCTGGCGCGCTGGCGGCGGGAATCGGTCCGGCGATCATCATCCCCGGTCGGGCCCGCGCGGCCAAGAAGACCCTGAAGATTCTCCAGTGGGTCCACTTCGTGCCGGTATACGACGAGTGGTTCAACAAGAAATACGTCAAGGAATGGGGCGACAAGAACGACACGGAAGTCACCGTGGACAACATCGGCATCGCCGGGCTGAGCGCCCGAGCGGCCGGCGAGATCTCAGCCCAGAAGGGCCACGACCTGTTCCTGTTCAACTGGCCTCCGCCGATCTACGAGGAGCAGGTGGTGGACATGAAGGATGTGTACGAAGAGTGCCAGAGGAAGCACGGCAAGCCCATTGATCTGGCCATCAAGAGCACCTATAACCCGAAGACCAAGAAGTACTTCGGCTTCTCCCCGTCCTTCACCCCGGATCCGGTCAATTACCGCCAGGATCTCTTCGGCCAGGTTGGGATGCCCACCGGGCCGAAGAGTTGGGATGATGTCCGGACCGCGGGGAAACAGATCAAGCAAAAGACGGGCATCCCGGTGGGCATTGGCCTGGCGCAGGAAATTGACACCGGCATGGCCATGCGAACCATCATGTACGCCTTTGGGGCCGGCGAGCAGGACGCAAACGGCAACATTGCCCTCAACTCCAAGCAGACCCTGGAGTCAGTGAAGTTCGTCAAGGCCCTCTTCGAAGAAACGATGACGCCGGAGGTCTTTAGCTGGGATGCCTCGTCGAATAACCGGGCGATGATCGCGGGCCAGATCTCCCTGGCCCTGAACGCCATCTCGATCACCCGCACCGCGGAGAAGGATAAGCCCGATATCTCCAAGCAGATCCAGCTCACCAAGGCCCTGGCCGGTCCGGTGCGGGCCATCGGGCTGGAGCACGTGATGGACGTGTACACCATCTGGAAGTTCGCCGAGAACATCGAGGGGGCCAAGAAGTTCCTCGTGGACTACGTGACGAATTTCCGGCAGGGGTTCATCGCAGGAGAATTCTACGACTTCCCCTGCTTCCCCAGTACCGTTCCTGACCTGAAAAAGCTCATCGCCAACGATCCCAAGGCGCATCCGGCCGACAAGTACAAGGTCCTCGAGGACGTCCTGGAATGGGCGACCAACGTGGGCTACCCGGGTTACTCCAACGCCGCCATAGACGAGATCTTCCAGACTTGGGTGATCAACGTGATGTTCGCCAAGGCGGCCGCCGGCAAGGCCACCCCCGAGGAAGCCATCAAGGAGGCCGAAGCCGCCTCCAAGCGCATCTTCGAGAAGTGGAAGGCGAAGGGGCTCGTGTAGGCCAGCACGGGACGCCTTTTCCAGACCGCGGACGGACGCGCCGACACCAAGGCTGGTTTCCGCAGGAGGGAGGCTCCGATGTCCGGAGCCTCCCTCCATGTTTGGGTCCGCGTGAAGGGAACAGACAAGCTATGGCGACGGTAGAGACCAGGAATATACGGAAAAGCTTTGGCAGCGTCCAGGCCGTGAACGGGGTGGACCTGTCCACCAAAGAGGGGGAATTCCTTGTCCTCCTGGGGTCCTCGGGGTGCGGGAAGACCACCCTGCTCCGGATGATCGCGGGCCTGGAAAAGCCCACCTCCGGCGAAGTGCTGATCGCCGGGGAGGTGGTGAACGAGATGCCGCCACGGGCCAGGAAGATCGCCATGGTCTTCCAAAGTTATGCCCTCTACCCCCACATGACGGTCTTCAAGAACATCGCATTCCCCCTGAAGGCTCAGAGGATGGGGACGGAGGCCATCCGGCAGAAGGTCGAGTGGGCCGCCGGCTTATTCGGGATCGAGCTCTTGCTTCATCGGAAACCGCGGCAGCTCTCCGGCGGCGAACGGCAGCGGGTGGCCCTGGCCCGGGCCGTGGTGAGGGAGCCGGCCGTCTTTCTCCTGGACGAGCCGCTGTCCAACCTGGATGCGAAGCTGCGGGCCTCCGCCCGGGACGAGCTCCAACAGTTCCAGCGGCGGATCGGGACCACGACCATCTACGTGACCCATGACCAGGTGGAGGCCATGGGCCTGGGGGATCGCATCGCCGTCATGCAGCACGGCAAGGTGCGGCAGATCGGGACGCCCATGGAGGTCTACGATGAGCCGGCCGATACCTTCGTGGCCGCCTTCCTGGGGTCACCCCCCATGAACCTGATGGAGGGGAAAGACTGTCTGGTCGGGTTTCGCCCAGAGCACTTCCTGCCCAAGGAGGCCTTTCCCATGACGGAGGCGGCTCCCGTGCCGTTCCGGGTGACCCGGCTGGAGTACCTCGGGGCGGATCGCCTGCTGTACGGGGTGCTGGAGCGCCCGTTCCCGGAGCAGAAGGTCATCGCCAGGCTACCCTCGACGGTGTCCATCCCCATTCAGCCCGGGGAGCGCTATGAGTTCGTCGTTCAGGAGAAGGACCTGAGGTTCTTCGACCGGGACGCGGGCCACCGGACGGAGGCGAGGCCACTGGTCGCCCAGTTCGCCTGACGCCGGCGTGTCGCCGCGGGTAGTGGCGGGAGTCGAGGATGAAGCTGGTTCAGGGTACGGCGCCGGTCAAGGTCGCCAGTCGCCGCGTGACCTTTGCCCACCTCCGCGATCGGGAGGAGTGGCTGGGACCGCTGATGATCGCTCCCGCCATCCTCTACATCGTGCTGGTGGTGGGCTTCCCCTTCTTCCTGGCCATCTATTACAGCTTCAGCGACATCACCCTGGGCAGCCGAAGCCTGGGGTTCGTGGGGCTGAAGAATTTTGCTGCCGTCTTCGGAAACACGAATTTCCGCACCGCCCTCTGGAACACCTTCGTCTTCGCCGTGGGATCCCAGTTGCTCGTGCTCGTGCTGGCCAACATGCTGGCCTTGGCCCTCCTGAAGGACTTCCGGGGGAAGTGGTTCTTTCGCCTCCTGATCCTGCTTCCCTGGGTCGCCCCCATCTCCCTGGGGACTATCGGCTGGCTGTGGATTCTGGATTCGACCTACAGCGTGATCAACTGGACGCTCCAGGCCCTGCGGATCATTGGCCCCAAGGCCCGCCTCATCTGGCTGGGCGTCCCGTACCTGGCCATGGGTTCCATCATCACCGTGCACGTCTGGCGGCTTCTTCCCCTGGCGACGGTGATCATCCTGGCTGGCCTCAGCTCCATCCCCAGGGACATCCATGATGCCGCCCAGGTGGACGGGGCCAGCTTCTGGCGGCATTACTTCCAGATCACGATGCCGCTCCTGCTTCCGGTCGCGATGGTGGCGCTCCTGTTTGGCGTGGTATTCGCCTTCACGGATATGACGGTGATTTATGTTCTCACCCGTGGCGGCCCGTACGATACGACCCAGGTCTTAGCCAGCCTGGCGTTCTTCACCGGCGTCGTGGGGGGCGACACGGCGGAGGGAGCCGCCATCTCCCTCTATCTGTTCCCGTTGCTCTTGGCCGTGGCCATCGCCTTCCTGCGTATCGCCCGGCGGTCCGAGGTGACCTGACATGGGACCCTTGGCGAGGCTGAAGTATTGGGCGGCGGATAGGGCACATTTTGCTATCGTGCTGGCCTTCAGCATTTTTTCCGCCTTCCCCTTCTACTGGATGATCATCACCACCTTCAAGCGGAACAGCGATCTCATCAACCGGGACAACAACCCCTTCATCTTCAACGAGCCACCCACGCTGGAGCACCTCCGGGTTCTCTTTCACGACACCCTGTACGGGATCTGGCTCTGGAATACCGCCTTCGTGGGCGTGCTGGTCGTGGGAATTACCCTGATCCTCGCCGTGCCGGCTGGCTACGCCCTGGCCCGGCTATCGGGGCGCTGGGGTGAACACCTCGGCATCGGGATCTTCCTCACGTACCTGGTCCCGCCCACGCTGTTGTTCATTCCGCTGTCCAAAGTGGTGGTGGGTCTCGGGCTCCAAGACTCGCTCTGGTCCCTGGTGCTGGTGTACCCCTCCTTCACCGTGCCCTTCTCCACCTGGCTCCTCATGGGCTTCTTCAAGGCCATCCCGCGCGACCTGGAGGAGGCGGCGATGATTGACGGCTATAGCCGCCTGGGCGCGTTCGCGAAGATCGTCATGCCCATTTCTATCGCCGGGATACTGACGGTGGTGATCTTCTCCTTCACCCTGGTGATGCAGGAGTTCGTGTACGCCCTGACCTTCATCTCCCCTGTAAAGCAGTACACGGTCAGCGTGGGTGTCCCGACGTTTCTCGTGCACGGCGACGTGTACTTCTGGGGCTCGCTGATGGCCGGCTGCTTCATCGCCAGCGTCCCCATCGCCATCGTGTACAACTTCTTCGTTGACCGGTTCATTGCCGGGTTCACGGTCGGGGCGGTGAAGTGACCGCCGTTGCAATGAAAATTATTTGTCGCCCACCCACCCGCCGGCGTAACAAGTTTCCTCTCCTTGACGTCCCCTGCCGTCCCTGGTACTGCCCCGCACCGTAGGCAGGAGTTCGGCACTCCTTGCCCCAGGGATCAGCATGGCCGCTCCCCTGGACAAGCTCACCGCAAGCTCCCAAGCCGGGTTCCCGGTGGTTCTCCTTGCCCGGCCGCCCAGCGAGGCGTTTTCCAACTTCGTCTATGGCGAAAGTCTGGAGGGACATGGGTGGACCAAATGCCTTGACCAGGCTTCGGGGGTAGGCTAGAGTTCCCTGAGAGAGGAGGGAGTGATGGCGTACACTGTGCAAGCCACTTGGGATGAAGAGGCCAAGGTCTGGGTGGCGGAAAGCGAGGATGTTCCGGGGCTGGCCACAGAAGCCGAGTCCCCGGAGGCCTTGCTGAACAAGCTCCGCGTATTGGTCCCTGAGTTATTGGAGCTAAATGGCTGTCTCCCCAGCAATGAAAAGTCTGTGGAGGTGGTCATCCGCTATCAGCGGGAGGAACGGGCCACTGTTCCCCTGGCCGCTTGATGGCCGACTATGCACCTGAGGTCAAACGGATTCTCCGGACCAGCGGGTGTCATTTCGAGCGCCAAGGCAAAGGCGACCACGAGATCTGGTATAGCCCTATCAGCAAGCGCAGGTTTCCGATCAATAGCAAGATCCTCTCCCGCCACACGGCCAATGCCGTCTTGAAACAGGCGGGACTCCCCAAGGCCTTCTAGGACACCGACGCGTTCCGTTTTCTCCCAAATCCAATCAGTGCTACCAAGCCGAAGCCGAGGAGCAACCATGTGCTTGGCTCGGGGACGCCTTACGGGCCGGCGACCACCTTGACTCTCCGACCGTCGGCGAGTTTCGCCCAGAACACGGATCCCGAGCCCCACCCAGGAATGCCGGTCCCAGGGAGCTGATCTACGAAGCCGTTTCCGACCTGCCTGTGTGTCGCACCTGTCTGCGTCGCGGACGCGACAGGCAGGCGCAGGAAGGCGACCCCGTGGTGAGACCTGTCGAACCACCCGTGGTGAGCCGCTCGGCTGTGCCCCTCGACTGGCTCGGGGTCCTGAGCCATGCCGAAGGGCTCGCGACGAAGCTTGTCGAACCACTCGCGGTGAGCTTGTCGAACCGCTCCCCTGGGCCGACCCCGCGTAACCCGTTCGCCTGCCACCGCGTCGAAGGGTAGGATCGCCGGAGTTTGCCCGGACGTCCCCCTCGGAAGGGATCATACTCCCCCCCCTTCCGGGGTTTCTTGACATCCCCTGCCGCCCCTGGTAGCGTCCCCCACCGTGGGCAAGGTTTGGGCACATCCCCTGGCGAGACGGTCCTCCACCGAGCCTCCAGGCCCCCCGATGGACCAGGGTTGTCGGCCACTCGCCCACCGGCGTTTTCCAGCTTCCTATTCGCTGCCATCCATAACCTCCTGTGCAATTTCCC
>Ga0155960_1091_pt3 | contig 12140 bp, 11 predicted proteins | sample RifCSPlowO2_02_FD_107614 | JGI IMG/M metagenome (GOLD analysis project Ga0155960, IMG submission 107614) | candidate division NC10 bacterium RIFCSPLOWO2_02_FULL_66_22
CATCCCGGCAAATGACCACGAAACATAAATGTCGTCTCTTTGGGGTCCTTGGCGTCTTGGCGGTGCATCGTATTCTTCGAGCTATGCCTCCGCGAGGCCGGAAGTGAGCCGCCGGAGCAGCAGGTTGCTGGTCAGGGCCACCGCCATGACCACGATCGCCAGGGCCGAGGAGAGCAGGACCTTTCCTTCCTCGTGCATGTTGAAGACCATCACACCGATGGTTTCGTTCCCCGCCGACCAGAGCAGGACCGACAGGGTGAGCTCCGTGATGGCCGGGACGGCCGCCAGGAACCAGCCCGATACCAGCGCCGACCGGATCAAGGGAATCGTGATGTCCCGCAACGATCGGCTGAGCGACGCCCCGGACGAGCGGGCCGCCTCTTCCAGCGAGGTGTGGACCTGGGTGAAGGCGGCCGCGACCGGCTTGACCGCCAGGGTGAGGAAGCGGGCCACGTAGGCCACCAGGATGATCCAGATCGTGTTGTAGAGCGAAAGCCCCAGCAGCGGCCGGAGAAAGGCCAGGATCATGGCCAGCGCCACCACCGTGCCGGGAACGGCGAACGGCAGGATCACCAGCGCCTCCAAGAAACCCTTCCCCCGGACCTGCGTCCGCACCTGCACGTAGGCGATCAGGATGGCCAGGACCACCGCGAAGGTGGCCGCCGAGGCCGCCAGCACCAGGCTGTTCCGCATGGCCCGCCAGACCACAGGGACCTTGAAGAAGAGCGTGTGGAAGTTCTGGAGACCCAGGTTGCTCCATCCGAACGGCATCCCGTAGGCCCGCGTGAGGGCGGTGAGCAGGATCGCGAGGAGGGGGGCCACCGAGGTGGCCAGGAGAAACACCGTCACGGCGATCCCGACCGTCCGGCGCCATTGACCGAGGCTGAAGATCGGCGGCTGGCCGACGGCGCGGGTGAGGCCGTAGGCGCGGCCCCCCAGGATCCGGCGCTGGAGGGCCAGGACCCCGCCCGCCACCGCCACCAGCAAAAGCGACAGGGTCGCCGCCAGTCCGAGATTGTGGGCGCGGTCGAAATCCAGGATCGTCGCGTAGATCTTCGTCGTCAGGACGAAGTACTTGGCGGGAAACCCGAGGATGGCCGGGATCCCGAAGTTTTCCATGCAGCGGAGAAACACCAGGATGGCTCCGGCGCCGATGGCGGGGGCCACCAGGGGGAGCGTCACGTCCCGCGCCGTACGGGCCGGGCTGGCGCCCGAACTTCGGGCCGCCTCCTCCAGGGCCGGGTCCATCCGCTCCAGGGAGGCCAGGACCGTGAAGTAGGCCAGCGGGTAATGCGCGAGCGCCAGGACCAGGATGATCCCCCGCGCGCCGTAGATCCGGAAGAGCGGCTCCTCCGCCCCCGTCACCGCCATCCAAAGCTGGTTCACGAATCCCACGGGGCCGGCCAGGGCCAGCCAGGCCAGGGCGGCGATGAAGGGCGGGATCAGGTAGGGCACCATGAGCGCGGTGCGGAAGATCCGTTGGCCCGGCAGGTCCGTCCGGGCCACCAGGAACGCGAGGCCCGTGCCGACGGCCCCCCCGAGGAGCGTCGCCCAGACCGAGACATGCACACTGTTCCACAGCACGCGCCAGATGTCGGCGTCGTGGAGGACGGCCGCCAGATTCGCCAGGGTGGGTCGCCCGTCCCGCGTGAAGGCGTGCCAGACCAGGATGAGGGAGGGATAGGCGACGGCCCCCACGAGGACCAGCCCCAGGGGCAGCCCCAGCAGCAAGCGGAGGATGGGCATCGGTTTCACTTCAGCTCGAACAGCTCGCGGTACTTCGCCTTCAGCTCCTCGCGATGCTTGCCGATGTAGGCCTGATCCGTCAGCACCACCTCGAGCTTCTCCGACGGCACGCCCCTGGGCCCCTCGATGCCCGGCAGGACCGGGACGTACCCCTGCTGCGCGAAGAGCCGCTGCCCTTCGGGAGAGTAGAGGTAGCGCAGGAAGGCCCGGGCCCCCTCCGGGTTCTTCGCCCCCTTGAGGATGCCGACCGGCGTCGGGACCAGGATCGCCCCCTCTTTCGGCCAGATGTGGTCCACGGGCGAGCCGGCCGCCTTCGCCTCGCGCACCATGAAGTCCACCACCGAGACGACGGAGAATTCCCCCGTGGCCAGCTTCTTGGCCACGGTCCCGTTGGACTGCTCGACGACAACGGCATTCCCCTTCAGCTTCCGGTAGAACTCCCAGCCGAAGCCGGGCAGGTTCACCTGGGTCCCCAGGGTGGAGAATGCGGCCCCGGAGTAGAACGGGCTGGCCACCCCGACCTTCCCCTTGAACTGCGGGTCGGTCAGGTCCTTCCACGAGCTGGGCCGGGTCTTGACTCGCAGGGTGTTGTAGGCCACGGTGTTGAAGATCAACCGGACCTCGTGGTAGCGGCCGCCCTCATACTTGAACTTCGCCGGCGCCTTGTCTGCCTCGGGCGGCGTGTAGGCTGCGAGCAGATCTTTCCTGGCCAGATCCTCGAAGTAGTCGATGTCGGCCATCCAGATCATGTCCGCCAGGGTCCCGCCCGCCTGGAATTCCGCCTGGAGCTTGCTGATCACCACCTGCGTCCCCGACCGGTAGATGTTGAGCGCCACCCCCGGGTTGCGCTTCTCGAAATCCAGCTTCATCTCGTTGACCTTGTCCAGCGATTCCGACGTGTAGAGCGTCACCGGGGCGGCGGCAGAGACCTCCGCCGAGCCTGCCCAGATCACGCCCAGCACCCAGAGACCCACCAGTAGCAGCCCGATCAACTTCGCGACCTCCATCGGCCGTCTCATGATCTCCTCCTCGGGCGTCATGCCCCTGTCAGAGCCCGTTCCTGGGCTCGCCGCAGGCCGTCCAAGGCCCCCGGGGGGGCCAGGATCGAGCCAAGCCGTTGCTCCGGGTGGATGGACTTGGCACCATGATAATCCGATCCGCCGGTCGCTGCCAACCCCTCCCGCCTGGCCAGGTCCTGCCACCGCACGGCTGCCTCGGGGGAGTGATCGGGATGGTTGACCTCTACCCCCAGCAGCCCCAGGGGCACCAATGCCAGGACCGTGCCCGCGGCCAACGAGCGGGGGTGGCTCAGGATCGGAACCCCACCTGCCCCGCGGATGGCTGCTATCGCTTCCCGGACAGTGAGTCCGGTCCGCGGTACGTAGAAGGGGGTGCGGCGGCCGAGATAGCGGTGAAAGGCTTCGCCAAGCGTCGAGGCATGTCCGGCCTCAACCAGGGCCGCGGCGATGTGCGGGCGGCAGATGGGCGCGCCGTTGGCCGCGGCCAGGACCCGCTCCTCTTCCGCCCCGATCCCCGCATCGCGGAGCCGGGCCAGGATGGCCCTGGCCCGGACCAGCCGTTGCTCTCGCGCCCGCCTGAGGGCCGCCTGGAGGCTGGGGCCCCCCGGATCGATCAGATAGCCCAGGAAGTGGAACTCCCCTTCGCCTTCATCCGTGTTGATCTCGATGCCCGGGATCACCTCGATGCCCCGCCGCCGTCCCTCGGTCCTGGCCTCCTCAAGAGCCGCCGTCGTGTCGTGGTCGGTGATGGCGATCCCCGCTAGGCCGTTTTCCCGGGCCAGGCGGACCAGTTCCCCGGGAGACACGGTCCCATCAGAGGCGGTTGTGTGGGTGTGCAGATCCCATCCAGGAATGGTACCCCCCTTAGCTCTCTCCCACAAGGCGCCTGGCCTCCTGGATCGCTTGCTTGTAGGTGATCTCACGCACGGGAACGCCCTTATTGGTCATTGGTTGTTCCCTTGCAGTTGTTGCCAAAAGCTCCGACCGATCTCCGGCGGCCCCACACCGAACAGGTCGGCGATGGTGGCCGCGATGTCCGCCAGGCTCTCGCGGGGAGCCAGACGGCGCGGCGGGATGCCGTCGCCCCAAACGAGGAGTGGGGTGAACTCCCGCGTGTGCTTATCGTGGCCGATGGTGGGATCGTTGCCGTGGTCCCCGGTGACGATGAAGAGATCGCCGGGGGTGAGGCGCGCCAGGATCTCTCCCACCCCCTGGTCCGAGAGGCGTAGGATCTCCGCATAGCGCCGGGGGTCCTGGTCGTGTCCCGCCAGGTCCGCCTCCTGGATATTCACGGCGATGAGGCCACGGGGCACGCGTTGGAGGGCCGCCAGGGTCGCCTCCAGGACGGCTGGTGTGGGGACGTGGGGTTCCATCTCCGCCCCCTCGCAGGCGATGACATCGGCCACTTTCCCGATCAGGGCCACGGGCCAGCCGGCCCGGCGCAAGATGGTGGGGACCTGCACCTCCGGCCGCGACCCCCGGATCAGGTGCCGGACGACGTACCGCTTCGTATAGAGCCCCAGCGCTACGTTGTTCACCCCGCACTGTCCCGTCGGCCGCCGTTCCACAGAGCGGCGGATCTCCGCGGCCCGGAAGCCCTGGCCCCCCATGGCCACGACCCTGCGCACCCGGGCGACTTCGCGGACCACCTCCGCCACGTCCAGGATGGCATCATAGGCGAGATCATCCAGCGAGCCCACGCAGTGATAGGTCTGGAGCGGATCGCTCTCCAGGTTGTCCCCGACCACGATCGCCCCATCCACGAAGAGGGCGGCAAGGCCATCCTTGGCCACCTCGACGCGATGCCCGGCGCGACGGAGGGCCGCCGCCACCTCCGCCCCGACCACCTCGAACAGCTCCTCCGGGACATCCGGGACGCGGGAGCCCATCAACACCTGGTGGCCGAGATAGGTGTCCGCCCCGTCGTAGCCCAGGAAGCAGATCCCGTGGGCTGCCACGGGGTGCGGTTCGACCCGGATGCCGGACGCGGGCGCCACCGTGCCCAGGCCCATCCGCTCCAGGTTCGGCAGGGACAGCGGGCCGGCGGCACGCACCACGTTCCCCAGGGTGTCGGCTCCCCGGTCCTGCGGACGGACCCGGGGGACGTCGGGCATCTCTCCCAGGCCCAAGCTGTCAATAACCAGCAGGATCACCCGCTGGATCTGCGCGCCCGCTTTCCCTGCTGTCCTATCGCGGCTCGCGGCTCGCGGCTCGCGGCTCGCGGCTCATGGGTGATGGCTCATTGGCTCATTGGTCATTGGTCATTCATCCTTCCCGCTGCGCGGGAAGGATGTGCAGCGTGTCCTCGAACACCCGAAGCCCCACCCGGTCCCCCTCGACGATCCGCCGCGTCCGCCGGGGAGACGACTCGACGACCACCACGTGCACGCCGCCAATTTGGATCCGGTACTCGGTCTGGTCCCCGCGGTACTCCAGCTCCTCCACCGTCCCCGCCAGGTCCCCCTGTCCTGCCTCGGTGAGCCCCACTGCCTCGGGCCGGAGCAGGACCAGCACCTCGCCGGCTGCGCCCGGGCAGCGGTCGGCCGCGACGTTCCACCGGCGGTCCAGGGCCTCCACGGTCACGCCGCTGCCGCCGCGGTCCACCACGCGCCCGGGCAGGATGTTCACCCGCCCGATGAAATCCGCCACGAACAGGGTGGCCGGGCGCGCGTAGATTGCCTCGGGCGTGCCCACCTGCTCGACCCGCCCGTCGCGCATGACCGCGATCCGGTCCGAGAGGCTCATGGCCTCCGCCTGGTCGTGGGTCACGTACAGCGCCGTGATGCCCAGGCGTTTCTGCAGGCGGCGCAGCTCGCTCCGCACCTGGAACCGGAGCTTGGCGTCCAGGTTGGACAGGGGCTCGTCGAAGAGCAAGAGGTCCGGGTGCATCACCAGGGCCCGGGCCAGGGCCACCCGCTGCTGCTGCCCGCCCGAGAGCTGGCCGGGAAGCCGGGAGGCGAGCTCTTCCAGCCCCAGCGTCTTCAAGGCCGCCTCCACCTCGTCCCGGATCCGGACGTCGGGCGTCCGGCGGATGCGCAGCGAGTAGGCCACGTTCTCGAAGACGGTGAGATGCGGGAAGAGCGCGTAGTTCTGGAACACCAGGCCGATGTGGCGCTGGTGCGGCGGTAACGGTGTCAGCGGGACGCCGTCCAGCAGGATCTCGCCCGCATCGGGCTCCTCCAGGCCGGCCAGCGTCCGGAGGACCGTGGTCTTGCCGCTGCCCGACGGACCCAGCAGGGTGACGAACTCCCCCGGCTCCACCCGCAGGCTGAAATCCCGCACGGCCGGGACGCTGCGCCCTCCCGGCAGGCGGTAGGCTTTCCGCAGGCCGCGGAGTTCCAGCGCCTTGGCAGTTCCGGTGCTCATGCGCGCTCCTTACGCCGCCGTCCCCTCGCGCCAGTCGCGGCCCAGGAGACGCGGGACCCCGTGGATGACCAGCAGCACCAGGACGATCAGGACGACGCTCAGCGCCGCCGCCTCCCCCACGTCACCGCGGTCCATCTGGGACAGGATGGTGGGCGTCACCAGGGCCCAGTGGGGCGAGACGACGAAGATCACCGCGCTGAGGGTCGTCACGCTGCGCGTGAAGGTGAAGATCATCCCGGCCAGGACCGCGGGCCGCAGCAGGGGCAGGATCACCCGCCAGAGGGTCTGGAAGGACGTGGCGCCCATGCTGGTCGACGCCTCATCCAGCGAGACGTCCACCTGGCGCAGGGCCGCCACGCCCGACCGGATGCTGTACGGGATGGATCGCACCACGAAGGCGGCCACGATGATCAGGGCGGTCCCCGTGAGCAGGAAGGGAGGGCGGTTGAAGGCGATGGCAAATCCCAGGCCCACCACCGTCCCGGGAATGGCCAGGGGCAGGCTGGCCACGAAGTCCAGGGCGCCGCGGCCCGGAACCCGGCTGCGCGCCACGAAATAGGCGATAAGAAGCCCCGCGACCCCCGAGACCGCAGAGGCCGCCGCGGCCAGCCCGATGGTGTCCACCAGGGCGTCCCGCGACGCCGTCAGGGCCGAGGCGAAATGCTTCAGCGTCAGCGTGTGGTTGATCCCGAACAGCCGGGTCACCGCCCCGCCCAGCACGGTGGCGTACTGCAAGAGGATCAGGAGGCAGACCCCGCCGCAGAACAGGAGGCCTCCGATCCGGACCGCGGGATGCCGGAACTGCGGGTGCCGCATGGAGGAGGCCCGCCCGCCGATGGAGGCGAAGGCGGCCCGCTCCGCCAGGCGCTTGTGGGCGAAGAACACCAGCGTGACGGGAAAGAGCAGGATGAGGGCCAGGGCGGCGCCCCGCGGCATGTCGTACAGCCCGATGATGGTGAGATAGATCTGCGCCGCCAGGACGGGGTAGTCGCCGCCCAGGAGCAGCGGGTTGCCGAGGTCCGCGAAGGAATAGCTGAAGAGGAGCAGCACCGCGCTGGCCAGCCCGGGGATCAGGAGCGGCAGGGTGACCGTCGTCAGGATCTTCCCCGGGTGCGCCCCCATCGTCCAGGCCGCTTCTTCCAGCGAGGCATCCAGGCCCCGGAACAGGTTGAGCAGAAGGAGGTAGGCGAAGGGGAAGTAGGCCAGCACCTGCGCCGCCGTCAACCCCCAGAAGCCGTACAGGAGCGTGGACTGCAGGCCCAGCAATCCGTTCGTGATCAGGCCGCGCCGGCCGTAGAGAAGAATCAGGCTCAGGGCCATGAGGATGGGGGGCGAGATCGTGGGCAATAGCGCCACGAAGTGAAAGAATTTCTTCCCCGGCATCGCCACCCGGGTCATGGCGTAGGCGTACCCGGTCGCCAGCACCGTCCCCAGCCCCGCCACGCTCACGCCAAGGAGCAGCGTGTTCAGCAGGACCGCGCGGTAATAGGACTCCCGGAGCAGCCCGAGGACGGTGCCTGCCGACAGCCGGCCGTCGGCCTGGACCGCCTGCGCGAGCAGCATGCCCAGGGGATAGACGACGAAGAGCGCCAGGCCCAGCACCAGGAGGGGGTAGAGGGAGAACAGCGCACGCCCCCGGCGGAGCCCCGGCCGGGGGCGTGCGATGAGGATGCCGGTTGCCTGTACCATCGTCCGCCTGCTACTTCCGGCCAGCCAGGATCTCCTTCTGGAACTTGTCCACCAGTTGCTGGCGGATCTTGCTGTTGCCGGCCCAGGCGAAGTCGTAGTTGATCAGCTTGACGTTGACGTAGGGCTTCACCAGGTCGTGGACCTTCGCCTTGGGGTTCGTGGGCACGTCGAAGTACCCGGTGGCCGCCAGGATCTCCTGCGACTCCGGGGTCAGCGACCAGTCGATGAACCGCTTGGCCTCCTCCATCTCCGGCGCGCCCTTGAGGATGACCGCGCAGAAGAGGTCATACCCCGTGCCTTCGTCGGGCAGCGACATCTCGATGGGAAAGCCCTGGTCGATGCTTCCCAGGATATCGTGGGCGAAGAGGATGCCGACCCCCACCTCACCCCGCCCCACCAGTTGGGTGGGCCCGATCCCCGAACGGGTGTACTGGGCCACGTTGGCGTTGAACCGGTGCACGTACTCCCATCCCTTCGCCTCGCCCATGAGCTGCAGGATCGTGGTCAGGAAGGTGTAGCCTGTCCCCGAGGTCGCCGGGTTTCCGATGCACACCTGGCCCTTCAGCTCGGGCTTGGTCAGGTCCTCCCAGGTCCGCGGGGCCTTCAGGCCCTTCTCCTGGAGGAACTTCTTGTTGGAGGCGATCCCGATGAAATCCACGTCGGTGCCGGTCCACCATCCATCCGGGTCCCTGTACCCGGCAGGGATGGCCGCGGCCTCGGGTGACTTGTAGGGGACGAGCAGGTCATCGGCCTTGAGGGTCAGCATGGACGGCAGGCCGATGCCGTAGAGCACGCTGGCCTGGGGATTGTTCCGCTCCGCCCGGATGCGGTTGATCGCCTCCCCCGCCGACAGGCGGAGGTGGGTCGTCTTCACCCCCGTCTTTTTCTCAAACCCCTGCGCGATGGCGCTGGACGTTTTCTCGGGCGGCCCCAAGTACAGCGTGATCTTGCCCGCCGCCCCTGCGTCCCGCTGCGGAACCAAAGTGGCCGCGGCGCCGGCCAGCATCATCCCCGTGAATTGCCTGCGAGTCACCTGTGCCATGTTCCCCCTCCTCGTACCATACACAACGATCAGATGGAGCCAGCCCCATGCCACGAGGCCAGCCGTGACGAAGCCGACCAGACGCAGTCTCTCACGCCAGCTTGCGCTCCGTTGCGCCCATACCCACGGGAGCAACCCTGATCTGCTTCCGTAAGGCCTCCACGCTCCCGAGATCCACCACCCCGGGTCCGAGGCACAGCGTGTTCGCTGTCCCCGCGGCCACCCCCAGGGCGAGGGCCCGAGGCGGATCGTCGCCGCACAGGACGGCCGCGGCATATCCGCCCAGGAAGGCGTCCCCGCTCCCCACCGTCATCAGCGGCGTCACCGGAGGCGCCTCTGCCAGGAGGGCCGCCTCGGGGCCAATCCAGACGGCGCCCCGGCCCCCCAGGGTCACCACGAGGGCGCCGCGGCGGAGCGCTCCGCGCCCGCAGGCCACCAGCTCCTCCGGGCCCGCGACCCGATGGCCCACCAGCTCCTCGAACTCCGCCTGGTTGAGCTTCACCAGGTCGGGCCCCTCCGCCACCGCGCGCCGCAGGGCCTCCCCATCCGCATCCAGGAAAGCCCGGACACTGCGGCGCCGGATCGCCTGGACCATCCGCGCATATGCATCCACCGGCACCCCCCGGGGCAGGCTGCCCGCCAGGACGACGAGGTCCGAGTCCCCGGCGAGTTCCTCGACCCGCGCGATCAGCGCCTCCACGGCGAAGGCCTCCACCGGTACGCCCGGCTCGAGCAGCCGGGTCTCCTGCCCGGCCGCCGGGTCCACGACCAGGATGTCCTCCCGCGACTCCCCGGTGACCTCTAGGAAGGCCTCACGGATGCCGCGCTTGGCCAGGTCCTTCCGGATCCAGTCGCCCGTCCGGCCCGCCACCAACCCGGTGCAGGTCACCTCCGCGACCCCGAGCAGGCGTGCGGTCTTGGCCACGTTGAGGGCCTTCCCCCCGGCCACGGCGACGGTCGTCTCCAGGCGATACGTCCCGCCCGCCTGAAATCCGGAGACCACGTAGGTCTTGTCGATGGCCGCGTTGACCGCCACGCAAAGGAGAGGCATGCCAACTCCGAGTCCGCCGGTCCGGGGAGGGAAATGTCACGACCCTACCCCGCTGGGGGACTGTCACGCAAGTGCCGAATGCGGGCCCTCAGGGATAGGTGAACTCCATGGGCAGCCCGCCACGGACCCTCACCTCCACCCGGCCGCCCTCCTCCAGCAGCACCTCGGAGAACCCGCCGGCCGGCTGGCGATTGGTGAAGCTGCAATCCACCAGGGACTCGACCGTGATGCACGGGCTCCCCTCGATCACTTCCGTGTGGTTCCAGCGCATGTGGCCGCTCAAGACGGCCCGGACCCGTCCCGAGCGGGCGAACAGGGCCCGCGCCCGCTCCCGGTGCACCGCCAGTGCGTGGGTTGGGTGGGTCCGGAAATACCAGTGGGGGCTGCAGACCTGCTCATCCAGGGGATGGTGGCAGAAGACCACCACGAGTCCCCTGGCCCAGGCTAGGTCCGCCTCGCGCCACCGCAACTGCGCGTCCGAGAGCGTGCCCCCGACGCGAAGTCATCCCTATTTTCCTCTCATGATCTCCAGGGTTTCCTTCTGAACGAGGTCGAGGGCCTGCTTGGCCGTCAGGCGACCCGCCAGTGTCTCCTCAATCCGAGTGACCAGATTGATGCGGGCCTTCGTGAAGTTCGGCCCGCCCATCCGTGCATGGGCGTACTCAAGGTGATCACGTGCAACAAGAATCCCCGGGACTTTTTGCGCGTACTCCTTCATGGCAGCCGTATTGTAGGCGGACTTGCGAACGGCGATGTAGCCCGAAGCGATGCTCCACTTCGCCGCGTTATCCGTATTCGTCATCCAGGTTATGAAGGTCCATGCCGCCTTCTGGTTTTCGGCCGGGGTGCCACGGAGGATGTGGAAGTTCGCACCACCCACGGGGGTTCCATAGCTCTTCCGGCCCGGCAGGAACCCCACGCCGAACGGGAATTTAACCGAGTCCGTAAAGAAGCGGAGGCTCCCAGTGGAGTGATACAACATCGACGTTCGACCGGCAACGAAGTCTGGCGGTGTGGAACCCCACGTGCTGACCGGGGGTATCACCTTGTCTTTCTGTGTCAGCTCCACCCACAACTCGAGGGCCTGCAGGGCTTGCGGGGAGCTGAATTGAATCCGTTTCCCCTCCGGGTCCATGAGTTCTCCGCCGTTCTGGCGAACGAATCCCTCAAAGGTCCAGTCATACCAGGTCCCCGGAATGATGAGCCCCCAGCGGTTGACTTTGTCACCGTCGCGAATCGTCAGCTTGCGTGCATACTCACGGAGTTCATCCCAGTTTTTCGGCGGGCGCTCCGGGTCCAGGCCGGCCTCCCGGAAGTGGTCCTTGTTCCAGTAGAAGACCGGCGTGCTCCGCTGAAATGGGATACTCCACAGCTTCCCGCCGCTATAGCTATTGGCCATCAGACCTGGGAAGAAATCCTCCAGGAACTTCTTGCCTCCCTCCCGTGCAGCGAAATCGTCGAGCGGCACAAGCGCATTCATGGCCAGTCGGGTAGAGCGCCGGGTTACCCCGGCGCCCCCCCACGGAACCCGGCGTGCGGATTTCCCGCACCGGGCTCTTCAGACCAGCACCCCAGGCAGGGGAACCACCGGAGCAACAGGGACATGGGAGTGGGCCTCTGTGTGCCCGCCATGCGCTACGCCGATGACACGCCGATCTGTCGGCCCCTTCCCTCCACGAGGCTTTCCCCCGCTTCCCCGGTGTCGGGTCGGAGGAGGCGCACCCGAAGGTGCTGGCCTCCGTCCGCCGCTCAAACGGCACGTGCGGTTTTCCCGCATGCCGCTTTCACGAAGGCACATAGGTGAGATGCGAGCGAAGGGGAACAGCGGAGTGGACCCTCTTCGCACCCGTCAGGTTGAGCCAGGCCCTCAGTCTCCTCGGACGATGATGTACGGGTTTTTCGCTCGGAAGCGAACTGATCCACCTCGTCGCCCTTCCTCGTCTGGCGTCCCGACTCGTCCCTTCTGCCTTCGCCCGCCGCCTTCCCCGACCCACTCGAGTCGCCGATCGCTCGGTCACGCGGGGTTCGCCGCGCTTCAGGTATTATGCAGCGGTCCGACGACTGGCAGAGCATTGCGTCCCACTTCGCTTCCGCTTATAGGGTTGCTTACCCCAGCACCGCTGGGGACCCTGCCAGTCCTCCCGGGGTCACGCCGTGCTCTTCCGCTCCGTGCCGCCCGCACACACCTTGGTCCGAGGGGTGGATGGATAACGCCTTCGTCGCCATA
>Ga0155960_1198_pt2 | contig 12127 bp, 9 predicted proteins | sample RifCSPlowO2_02_FD_107614 | JGI IMG/M metagenome (GOLD analysis project Ga0155960, IMG submission 107614) | candidate division NC10 bacterium RIFCSPLOWO2_02_FULL_66_22
GGCGCTGTTCGCGGACTTCTACAGCAACTTGGCACAGCGCGTGGATACGTGCGGCGTGTACCGCCAGTACTACCGCGACGACTGGGATCTGATCGACAGGCTGTTGTACATGGATCTGAAGACCTGGCTGGCCGACGGATACCTGGAGAAGGTGGATAAAGCGACCATGGCCGTCAGCCTCGAGGCACGGGTCCCGCTCCTTGACCACGAGCTGGTCGAGTTCATGGCGGGCCTGCCGGCGCGGCACAAGATCCGCGGCCTGGAGACAAAGGTCCTGTTCAAGCGGGCTCTCAAGGGCCTCCTGCCAGAGCAGACCCTGCAGAAGCCCAAGCACGGATTCGCGGTGCCCACGGATCGGTGGTTCCGTGGCCGGCTGCGGGGCTTCGTGGCCGAAATCCTCTTCGATGAGCGGACGCGGCGGCGCCCGTACTTCAACCACGCCTACATCGAGCAACTCTTCGCCGCCCACCAAAATGGTCACCGCGTGTACAGCGACCAGCTCTGGCTCCTTTTGAACTTCGAGCTGTGGCACCGCCAGGTTCTCGACGCCGCCCCGTGAGCACCGTACGGGCCGCTTGGGGAACGGGATGGTGGCGCGAGGAGGCGCGCCTCTGCCTGGCCCTGTTCGCGGTCGCCTTGGTCCTGCGGGTAGCCACAGTGGTGTACGTCAACCGGTCCTACAGTACCTTCGTTTTCGCCCCCGACTCGCGGCTGTACGACGGGCTGGCGAAAAGTCTCGTGGCGGGCGAGGGCTACGCCATCGGCGGGGACCATCGAGAGTACACCAGGATTGCCCCGGTCTTCCCCATCTATCTGGCAGTTCTGTACGGCCTCTTCGGCAGGGGCGTTCAAATTGTTGGGCTGGCGAACGCCCTTGTGGGGAGCCTGACCTGCCTCATCATGTACGGGATCGGGAGGAAGCTGCTTTCTCGGTGGGCCGCCGCCCTGGGGGGGTTCCTGGCGACAGCCTGCTGGGAGTTCCTGTTCTGGACGCCCTTCGTCCTGAAGGAGACCCTGGCATTGTTCCTGTTCAGCGGGGCCCTGCTTTTGGTCTTGGAGAGTCTGGAGCGGGGATCTCGAAAGGTCGCCTTCCTCGGAGGCTGCGCCCTCGGCCTGGCGAGCCTCGCCCGCTATCCGCACCTGGCATTCTTCCCGTTTCTCATCGGCGCGTTCATTCTGTCCGCGGACCGGAAGCGGCTCCGGACCCTCATCCTGCCCCTTATCTTGGGGGGAGGGCTGGCCTTGACGCCCTGGCTCGCTCGTAACTATGTGGTCTTCGGCGAGGTGCTTCTGAGCAACCACGGCCCGGCGAGGGCATTCTACCTCACGCACGGCCCAGGGAAGGTGGAGGACACCCGCGGTTATGCAGCGCCTGAGGGGCTGGATCTCAAGCGGATAGAAGAGATGGACCAGCAAGGTACCTCGGCTCATGCGCGCGAGCGGAGCTACCTGCGCTCGTTCCTCGCTCAGGTTACGGCGGACCCCTGGCGGCTCGCCCGACTCGTGGGGGCGAAGGTGGTGAACATGTGGCGGCCAACCTGGGAGAAGTTTCGATTTCAATTTCCCATCATCCACATTCCCTTCACAGTCACTTACGCAATACTGCTGGCGCTAGGCTTGGTGGGGCTTGTCCTGCACACTCGTGAGACGGGGCGCCTGTCCCTGCTGCATGTCGTACTGCTCTACTATCTTGCAGCCCATACCCTTTGGTGGGCGGAGATCCGGAACCGCGTCTACCTGATGCCTTACGTCATCGTCTTTGCCGCCTACGCCGTTCAGGTTGTCGCCAACCGGTGGTCCGGCAGGTGGCAAGCGTCTCCCGGGGGTGATGATGTCTAGGCCAATCCGCGTCCTCCATGTCGCCGTGATCGATGACTCCCTGAAGTACCTCCTGAAGAGCCAGCTCGAGTTCCTCAGGGACGGGGGATACGAGATCCACGCCATGAGCAGCCCAGGGCGCTGGCGGCGCGACCTCGAGGCGGCCGGGATCACCTTCCACCCAGCGCCCCTCCTGCGGCGGTTCAGCCCCCTGGCCGACCTCCGGGCCATCCTCAGCATGGCGCGGGTCTTCCGCCGGGAGCGCATAGACATCGTCCACACCCATGTGGCCAAGGCCGCCCTGCTGGGGCAGATCGCGGCGCGGCTGGCCCGGGTGCCGCTGACCGTGAACACCGTCCATGGGTTCCTCTTCACGGACTTCAGCAGCCGGCTGCGCCGCCTGGCCTTCCTCTGGCTGGAGCGGATCACGGCCGCCTTCGCCGACCTGGAGCTGTTCCAGAGCCAGGAGAAGCTCGAGCTGGCGGTGGAGGTGGGCGTCTGCCGCCGGGACCGGGCCCGGCACATCGGCAACGGCATCAACGTCGCCCTGTTCGACCCCACGCGGTTTGGACCCGAGGCGCGATTGCGGGCGCGCACGGCCCTCGGCCTCCCCCCGGAGGCCCTGGTCGTGGGGATGGCGGCCTCCTACAGCCGAGAGAAGGGGTACATGGAGTTCTTCGAGGCGGCCAGGATGCTGGCTGCGGAGTTCCCCACGATCCGCTTTCTGACCGTCGGCATCTCCCTCAGCCAGGGGATCCGGAACCCGATCCCGGGGGACATTTTGCAGCGCACGGGCCTGGCAGACCGGGTGGTTCGCCTCGAGGACCGGGAGGACATGCCAGACCTGTACGCGTGCATGGACATCGTCACCCTGCCGTCGTACCGCGAGGGCCTCCCCCGCTGCCTCATGGAGGCGGCCATGATGGGCAAGCCCATCGTGGCCTCGAACATCAGCGGCAACCGGGAGGTGGTCGAGGATGGCGTCAACGGATTCCTGGTGCCGGTGCGAGACGCCCCGGCGCTGGCCGAGGTCATCGGGCGCCTGGCTCGGGATCCCGGCCTGCGGCGGCGGATGGGGGAGGCGGGCCGGCGGAAGGCCATCGCCGCCTTCGACGAGCGGCAGGTCTTTGAGGAGGTGGAGCAGGGCTACCGGGAGCTGCTGGCGAGGCGCCCCGTCCCGGCGGCCGCGCCGGGCCTGGAACCGCTACGAGTGCTCCACGTGTCGGTCATCGATGATTCTCTGAAGTTCCTGCTGAAGAACCAGCTTATCTACCTGCGCAGGAAGGGCTACGAGGTCCACGCGATGAGCAGCCCGGGACTCTGGCGTGCCGAGCTGGAGGCGGCGGGCCTCCGCTTCCACCCCGTGAGGCTCCTGCGCCGGTTCAGCCCTTTTTCGGACGTGCTCTCCCTTGTGGGGATGGTCCGGATCTTCCGCCGCGAGCGGGTCCACATCGTCCACACCCACATCGCCAAGGCGGCCCTGCTGGGCCAGGTGGCCGCCCGGATCGCTCGGGTCCCCCTCTCGATCAACACCATCCACGGCTTCGTGTTCACGGGCTTCAGGGGCGCCCTTCAGCGGTGGTTCTTCAGCAAGCTGGAGCGGCTGACGGCCCTGTTCGCGGCCGTGACCCTCTTCCAGAGCCGGGAGAACTACGAGGTAGCCTTGGCGGAGCGAATCTGCCGGCCGGACCGCGCCCGGCACATCGGCAACGGGATCGAGCTTGGCCTCTTCATTCCCCAGGCCTTCTCCGCCGAGGACATCCGCCGCAAGCGCCGGGAGGTGGGCCTGCCGGAGGACGCGGTCGTGGTGGGCATCGTCGGCTCCTATACCCGGCGGAAGGGTTACTTCGAGTTCTATACCGCCGCCCGGACCCTGAAGGACCAGTTCCCCCACGTGTGCTTCCTGACCGTCGGGGCATCCCTGAGCCAGGGGGCGCGCAACCCCATTCCCCCGGACCTGGTGGACCGGTATGGGCTGCGGCAGCGGATGGTGAACCTGGAGGACCGGGCGGATATGCCGGAGCTATACGCCTCCATGGACATCGTCGTTCTCCCCTCCTACTGGGAGGGGCTGCCCCGCTGCCTGATGGAGGCGGCGGCCATGGCGAAGCCCATCGTCGCCTCCGACATCAGCGGCAACCGGGAGGTGGTGGAGGACGGCGTGAACGGCGTCCTCGTCCCAGCCTGGGATGCGGGCGCCCTGGCCGAGGCCATCGCCCGGTTGGTCCGGGAGCCGGCGCTGCGCCTCGCCATGGGAGTCCAGAGTCGCCACAAAGCGGAGCGGCTGTTCGACGAGCGCAGGGTGTTCGCCACCATCGATGCCATCTACCGGGACCGGCTGGAAACGTTGCGCCCGGCGCCTGCCCCGGCGGAGGAGACGGCAACCCTGCCTGGGGGGCGCCGGTGACGGCCGTGCCGCTGGCGATCCTGGGGGCCGGTGGGCACGCCAAGGTCGTGATTGACATCGTGGAGCGGATGGGCATGTATCGCATTGCCGGCGTGTTCGATGATGACCCCGCCAAGTGGGGAACGCAGGTATTGGGCTATGAGGTGCTGGGGGGGATGGATGAATTCTTGCTGCACTGGAGATCACGCTGCCCTCAGGTCGTGATTGGGATCGGCGGCAATCGGGTTCGGCAGAAGCTCTACCGCAGACTTTCCGAGGGGGCGTTTCTTGTGACGACCGCGATCCACCCCACCGCGGCTGTGGCGCGGGACGTGGAGATGGGGGAGGGCGCCGTCGTCATGGCCCAGGTGGCGGTGAACCCGGGGTGTCGGATTGGCCCGTGCGCGGTCCTGAACACTTCCGCCAGCGTTGACCATGACTGTGTCCTGGGCGAATGCGTGTTCATTGCCCCGGGGGCGCGCCTGTGCGGAAACGTGCGAGTCGGTGACCTCTCGTTTATCGGGACGGGCGCATCCATCATCCCGGGTCGGACCATCGGCCGGAATGTGACCGTGGGGGCAGGCACGGTCGTGATCACCGACATCCCCGATGATGTGACCGTGGTTGGCATGCGGGCACGCGTGGTGACCCCAGCAGGGCGGACCCCTGGAGGCGAGAAGCGATGAAGGAATCTCATGAGGACGGTCAGGTGCCGATGCACGTCCCGCTCTCCCGGCCCTGGTTCGATGAGGAGGAGCCCCGCGCGGCGGCGGAGGTGGTGCGATCAGGCTGGCTCATCTCCGGCCCCGTGGTGGAGGAATTCGAACGCCGCTTTGGCAGCCGCCTGGGCGGGGTTGAGGCGGTGGCGGTGAACAGCGGCTCCAGTGCCCTGTTGGTGGCGCTGGCCAGCCTGGGGGTCGGGCTTGGCGATGAAGTCCTCGTGCCGGACATGACCTTCGTTTCCACGGCCACCGCGGCCATGTTTCTCGGCGCCAGGCCGGTGTTCGTTGACATCAACCTGCAGAACTACTGTCTCGACCCGAAGGACGCCGAGCGGAAGATCACGCCGCGGACGAAGGTCATCATCCCGGTGCACTATGCCGGCCACGCTGCCGACATGGACGAAATCATCGAGCTGGCCAGGCGAAACGGTCTGCGGGTCCTGGAGGACGCGGCAGAGTCCCACCTCGCCCTGTACCGGGGGGGCGCCTACACCGGGACCATCGGTGACGTGGGCATCTTCAGCTTCACCCCCTCCAAGCCAATGACCACCGGAGAAGGGGGCATGATCGTGACCCCGGACCCCGACCTGGCGGCACGCTGCCGCCTCCTGCGAAACTTTGGGGACACCGAGAAGTTTCGATGGGAGATGCTGGGCTTCAACTTCCGGATGCCGGAGGTGATGGGGGCCATCGGTCTGGCGCAACTCGACAAGCTGGACCGCGCGGTGACCCTGCGGCGCGCGGTGGCCGCCCGCTACACGGAGGCCCTCCGGGATGAGGAGGCGGTCATCCTGCCGACGCTCCGCACGCCGGATGACGGGAACTACCAGCTCTACACGATCCGTCTGCGGCTGGAGCGGTTGGCGCTGGACCGGGATGCCGTCATCCGAGCGCTCGAGGCGCGGGGGGTCGGTGCCCGGTTGTACTACCCGCCGCTTCACCTCCAGGGGGTGTTCGCGCGGGACGGGGACCGGCCGAGGGACGACGAGTTTCCGAACGCGATGACGTTCGACCGGACGGCGCTGTCGCTCCCCATCTTTCCGATGCTGAGCGCGGCGGAGCAGGAGTACGTCATCGCGGTCCTGCGGGACATCCTGCGGGCGCACAGGCGGCAGCCATGAGCCGAGAGGGCACAATGGTCGAGGGCAAGCGCATCCTCATCACGGGCGGCGCGGGATTCATTGGCACGGGGCTGGCCGAACGGCTGGTCGAGAGGAACACGGTCGTCCTGTACGACTGTCAGCACGAGGGCATGCCGCTCACCTACAGCCCGATCGTCGGCCACCCCAACCTGCTCACCATTCGTGGCGACGTCCGGGACTATGAGGCTCTGGCGCGCGAGGTGGAGAAGGCCCACATCGTCGTCCACCTCGCCGCTATCGTGGGGGTCAGCGACGTCCTGCGGCGTGGTCGCGAAACCATCGAGGTCATCGTCCTCGGGACGTCCAACGTTCTGCGGGCCGCCGAGCGTAACCACGCCCTGGAGCGCATGGTGTATCTTTCAACGAGCGAGGTCTTCGGCCCGAGCTCGTTTCGCGCCGACGAGAATTCACACCCGACAGTTGGCCCCGTCACCGAGGCCCGCTGGACATACTCCATCGCGAAGCTCGCCGGTGAACACCTGGTGCACTCGTACAAGATGGAGGCTGGGTTGCCCACGGTGATCATCCGGCCGTTCAATGTCTTCGGACCGAAGCGGCTGGGGGATCATGTCATAGTTCGATTCATCATCAATGCGCTGCTGAACAAAGATCTCGAGGTGCACGGTGACGGGTCGCAGATCCGATCGTGGTGTTATATTGAAGACTTCTTGGACGGCATGCTGGCCGCGCTGACCCGGAAGGAGGCCCTCGGCGAGGACTTTAACCTCGGCTGTGCGGAGAACACGCTCACCATCTACGACCTGGCTCGGCGGGTCATCCGGCTGTGCAAATCGTCCTCTCAGATCCGGTTCGCTGAGGTTTCCTTCACGGATATCGATGTTCGTGTTCCTCGGCTTGACAAGGCAAGGCGCCTGCTGGGATACCAGCCCCGCCACGACCTGGAAGAGGCATTGGCCCACACCATCCACTGGTATCGGGATCACCTCGATGCAATGGCCCTTCGTTTTGCCAAATAGTGTGCCCCTTCTTCTCATGGCGTTTGTCGCGGCCGCCTTGCTGGCGGCAGGGTTGACCCGGGTACACCTGTGGTGTGGCCGCCGGCTGGGTCATTCGGCGTCGCGCGACTCCTTCCACCCCATTCCCGTGCCCCTCTCGGGAGGCGTCGGGATCTGGGTAGCCATCCTTGTGGCAACAGTCCTCGTGGGGGGCGGTGGCGCTGTTCACTGGTTAATCCTTGGCCCCAGCCTGGCCATGTTTGCGGTGGGCCTGTGGGACGATCTCAGGCCGCTGACACCCCAGGGCAAGCTTCTGCTCCAAATCTTCGTGAGCACCGGCGGTGTAGCCCTGGGCCTGCAGTTCCAGACGGCCGGCCTCGAAGTCGTCGGCGTTCCCGTGTCCATCCTCTGGTTGGTGGGCATGGCCAACGCGTTCAACCTGATTGACAACATGGACGGCCTGGCGGCGGGAGTGGCCGCCCTGTCGGGCGTTTTCCTCAGCTTCCACGCTCTCGGGCAGGGGTCTCCTGGCGTCGCCATTGCCGCCGCGGCGTTCGCAGGGGCCCACGCCGGGTTCCTCCCCTTCAACTTCAAGCCGGCTCGAATCTTCATGGGAGACTGCGGCTCGATGGCGGCTGGGTTTTTCCTGAGCGCCGCCAGCATGGCGGGAACCTGGCGGGGCGTGTCGAACCTGCTGTTCGTGGTCGTCATCCCGCTGCTGATCTTGGCAGTTCCGATTTTCAACATGGTGTTCATCATCATCACCCGGAAGCTGAGCGGCGTGCCGGTCTTTCACGGGAAGGCAGATCATATCAGCTACCGCCTCGTGGCCCATGGCCTTTCCGAGCGAAAATCTGTTGCCCTCATCTACGCCCTCTCGGCGGGGTGTGGCATGCTGGCCTTGGGGTTCAGCCGCCTCGGCAGCCTGGCCCTGATTGCCCTCATCAGCATCGTCACTCTCGCGCTTTTGTACTTCGGCGTTTTCCTCTACGAGGCAAGCGTCCGCAATTTTTACAGCGACTTCCGCGTGGAGTGGCGGGACTCGGTGGATCTGACGACACTGCCCTTTGCGCAGTACTGGTGGCGGCTGTTTCAGGTATTGGGTGACGTCATTCTCATCTCGGGGGGCTACTTCCTCGCATACCTGATGCGGTTTGAAGGGAGCCTGCCGGCAGCGCAGGAGCGGAATTTCATCCTTACGCTGCCCTACCTTATCCTCGGCAAGACGATGGTCTTTAATCTATTCAGGCTGTACGGCAGTCACTGGCGGTATGTGGGGGTCAACGACCTCCTGAAGATCCTTCAGGCAGCGGGGCTGAGCGCGCTGGCCTTGGCGGCGGGCGTGGCGTTGATCCGGCCGGAATTCTTCTCGCGCTCTGTCATTGTCATTGACGCCATTGTCACCGTGTTGCTGATCGGCGGGTCGCGGGTCCTGCTACGCCTCTTCAGGGAATTTATTCTGGAGAGCCGATCGGGGGTCAGCCTCGTTCGGACGGTAATCGTGGGAGCGGGCGACAGCGGCGAGCTGATGTTGCGGGAGGCGCGACACAACGGGAAACTCGGGCTGGACGTCGTGGGCTTTCTGGATGACGACCCCAGCAAGGCGGAGGGAACTATCCACGGCGTCCGGGTGCTGGGAGCAACCAGCGCCCTCCCACAAATCTGCCGCGACAGGCGGGTGGAGCTCGCCATCGTCGCGATGCCCTCTGCACCGCACACAAGGGTCAAGGAGATTGCTGGGCTTTGTCGAGAGGCTGGGATTCCGTGCAAGATCCTGTCGATTGAACTGCTTGATTGTGACACGCAAGGCGAAATCCCAGCTTCCAACAAGAATTGGCCTGTGCTATGGTAGGTCCTGACTCCGGAAGTTAAGGGAGAGGTTGAACGCTGTGGGCACGGTGGCTGTGCGCCGCTGGACGCGGCAGCAGTACGAGAAGATGGTCGAGGGGGGGATCTTTCCACCCGGTGAGCGGGCGGAACTGATTGACGGGGAGATTCTGGCGATGACCCCGCAGGGAAGTGCCCACGCTACCGCTGTCCGGCTGACCGAAGAGGCCTTGCGAAGTGCCTTTGGCCCCGGCTGTGACGTGCGCGTCCAGATGCCTCTGGCCCTCGACCCTTCCTCGGAGCCCGAACCGGATGTCACGGTGGTCCCCGGGTCCCCTCGAGACTACCGAGACGCGCATCCGGCCTCCGCCCTTTTGGTGGTGGAGGTTTCCGACACGACGCTTTCGTATGATCGCGCGCAAAAGGGAAGCCTTTATGCCCGGGCAGGTCTGAGGGAGTTCTGGGTGGTGAACCTCCTAGACCGGCGTCTGGAGGTGCACCGCGATCCCATCCGCCAGGCCGACGGCCACTATGGGTGGGGCTATCGAACCGTGGAACATTACGCCAGCGGGGATTCTCTCTTCCCCCTTGCCGCACCGCAATCCCGCGTAGCCGTCGCCGATCTGCTGCCCTAATCCCGCCGGTTTCTTGTCTGCCTCCCCACAGCGAGACTCCCTTTACGCCTACCGCCTTACGCCTCACGGGATTAGAATGGGATTCGGTATTCCACCTTCCGCATCGAGGAAAGCATGCGCATTCTGATCACGGGTGGAGCGGGATTCATCGGGTCACACGTGGTGGACGCCTCTCTGGCGGCCGGACACGAGGTCGGGGTGGTGGATGATCTGTCCACCGGATCCCGAGAGAACCTGGACCCCCGTGCATCCTTCTGGCAGGTGGACATTCGCAGCACGGATCTCGACGCGATCCTGACAAACTTCCGACCCGACGTCATCAACCATCACGCCGCGCAGATGAGCGTCACCGCCTCCGCGCGGGATCCGAGGCGGGATGCCGACATCAATATCCTGGGAACGCTGAACCTGTTGGAAGCGTCCGTCCGGCATGGCGTCCGGCGAGTGGTCTTTGCCTCGACGGGTGGCGCGATCTATGGGGACCAGGATTCCGTTCCGACGGCGGAGACGGTCTTTCCCAAACCGGTGAGTCCCTACGGGGTGGCGAAACTGGCGGTGGAGCGGTACCTGTACGCCTACCAGGCGATGCACGGCCTCCGGGCAATCGCCCTCCGATACAGCAATGTCTACGGCCCACGCCAGAATCCCCACGGGGAAGCGGGCGTCGTGGCCATCTTTTCCCGGGGGATCCTGGAGGGGCGAGAGCTGACGGTCAACGGGGACGGGGCCCAGACCCGCGACTACGTCTCCGTCGAGGATGTCGTGCGCGCCAACATGCTGGCGCTGGAGTGCCGAGAGCCGAGTGCCGAGAGCCGAGTTGATCCGCAGGCCACGCATGTTGACAGCCAGAGCCGCGATCCGCGAATCATGAGCCATGAGCCATCAGCCATAAGAAATGAGCGGCAGGCCGGAGGCCCACCGCTCGTTCTGAACATCGGGACCGGGAGAGAGACCTCCGTGAATGACCTCGTCCGACTCTTCCGCGAAGTTGCCGGGAAAGATGTCTCCTGCCGGCATGGATCTGCACGCCCAGGCGAACAGCGACGGAGCGTCCTGGATTGTGCCCTGGCCAAGCGGTTCCTCGGCTGGGAAGCGACGACGGACCTCCGGACGGGCCTGGCCCGGACCTTCCAATGGTTTCGATCTCGCTACCGCGGGCCCTGAGCCGTGAGGCGTGAAACGTGAGGCGTAAGGCGAGAGGCGTGAGGGGAGAGAACACGGAGCAGCCGCACAAGAAGCAAGAAAGAAATGTTTGACAAGATGACGGCTCTTGTGCTAGAAAGCCCTGCTTTCTCGTGGAACGCGAGGGCCGCGCACTCCTTTTAATTTCCCCTCCCCTGCCTGGTTAGGTCAGCCCGGCAGGATAGCGGCCCGCCTGACGATCCAACCCGAGAAACTTCATCGCATGAAAACATCCTATGACGTCCTCGTTATAGGCGCGGGACCGGCCGGGTCCACGGCCGCAGAGTGCCTGGCAGCCGAAGGGATCGAGGTCGCGGTCCTGGAGGAGCATGCCGTCATCGGTGAGCCGGTGGACTGCACCGGTGTTGTCGGGACCGAGGCCTTCGAGAGCTTCGACCTGCCCCGGAGTATCATCGTCGGGACCGTGGGCGCGGTAACGATCCACTCGCCCGCCGGGATTCCCGCCACGTATCAGGCGACCGAGCCGCTGGCCTACATCGTGGACCGTGCTGAACTGGATCGGTCCCTGGCGACACGGGCCCAGGACGCCGGCGCCACATTCCTGCTCAGCACCCAGGCCGTGGATGTGACCCGCGACGCCCGGGGAGTGGAGGTGACCTGTCGCTGTGCCGGGGGTGAACCGCAAAGGCTGTCTGCCAAAATGCTGATCCTGGCGGGCGGCCCTCGCTTTCCCTTCCACGGCCGGTTGGGGCTGGGGACCTCCTCCGTGCTGTGGCGAAGCGCCCATGCAGAACTTCCCGGCAACAGCTTGCCCCACGCGCAAGTCTATCTGGGCCGGGACGTTGCTCCCGGGGCCTTCGGGTGGGCGGTTCCTGTCACGCGCTCCGGGATCCCCCACATTCGCGTCGGCGTGAACAGCCACAGCGACGCCCCCCGGTACCTGCGAAAGCTGTGTGAAGAGAAGTTCCCCCACCTGATCCCCGATGAGGGGCAGATTCCGTTTCGATCCTGGGTCGTTCCGGTCTTGCCGCTCTCCCGGACGTACGCGGACCGGGCCCTGGCCGTGGGCGACGCCGCCGGCCAGGTGAAGCCCACGTCGGGCGGGGGGATCTACTACGGGATGCTCAGCGCGCGTGAGGCCGCCGACGCGGTGGCCGAAGCCTTCAAGCGCGGAACGTTCACCCGGGAGGGTCTCTCGACCTACGAGAAGCGGTGGCGGGCACGACTGGGCCTCGACCTCAAGATCGGCACGCTCTTCCGCCGTCTCTTCTCCCGGATGACGGACCGGGACGTGGATGATCTCTTCCGCACGCTGCACACGGACGGTCTCCTGGCCCGGATGACAGAGAAGGTCAGCTTCGACTGGCACCGGGACCTGATCCTCTTCCTCCTGAAGCATCCCAAGCTGGCCCGGATCTTCATGCGCCGCTGCCTGGACTGGCGGGCCGAGCCCGCCTTCTCGGACCTGTCTGCCCTGTAACGCGGGACTTCCGCAAGA